>Ga0210410_10003006_pt1 | contig 14997 bp, 15 predicted proteins | sample IncBWC4MmetaG_FD_161058 | JGI IMG/M metagenome (GOLD analysis project Ga0210410, IMG submission 161058) | Forest soil microbial communities from Barre Woods Harvard Forest LTER site, Petersham, Massachusetts, United States - Inc-BW-C-4-M | ecosystem: Environmental > Terrestrial > Soil >... | reverse complement strand
CACCGTAGCGGATTGCCCAGTCAACCGTCAATTGCGCTCTTTGTGCGTTCTTTGCATCCAGGTTGCCGATACCGGGGCCCGACCGCCTTTGTCGGGAAGCCCGGCACCTTCTCCCGTTTCTATCCTCTTCCCTAGGTATAGAATGACTTTCCGTGGCACCATTTGCCCAGGCGGCAAAGCCAGAAATGAGACGACTCATGAAAAAAGCGTTTTTCGCACTCCTTCTGTTGTTCAGCTCGCGCCTCTTGCTCGCGCAAACTGCGCCCGAAGGGATCTGGCAGGGTTATGACGGCGAGTGGCACCACGTGTCTAGTCAATTGCTCGCACTGGCCGAGGCCATGCCAGAGGAAAAATTCTCGTGGCGTCCCGCTCCCGGAGTGCGCTCCACCAGCGAAGTCTTCATGCACATCGCTCTCGCTAATTTTTATCTGCTGAGCGTCACCGGCCCCAAAATGCCCGCCGACATGAAAGAAGGCTTGGAGAAATCGGTCACCTCGAAAGCCGAAGTCATCAGCTGGCTGAAGCGTTCTCTCGAGGCCGTGAAGTCCGCTCACTTGGCGGTCACGCCAAAAGACCTCGAACGCAAAGTCCGCATTTACGATCGCGACGCCACCGTGGACGGCATGTACCTGCGCATCATCGTTCACGCCAACGAGCACATGGGCCAGCTCATCGCCTACGCCCGCATGACCGGCGTCACTCCCCCCTGGTCCAAAAACCAGTAATCGCCAGTCTGCGCGAAGTCCAGCTTTTGAGGTGGGTCTGGCTTTCGTAGCACATCCAATCTGGCTGCGTGTGTCGCGGACCCGGAGCTAGAAACGAGAAGCATCGGGGCGTGGCTGGCGACCCGGCAGAACGACGTGCTCCATCGAGCCGGCGCCGAAAGCAATTCGTCTACAAATCTCTTAGAGATATTGGTGCCCGAGAGAGGACTCGAACCTCCACGACCTTGCGATCACTGCGACCTGAACGCAGCGCGTCTGCCAGTTCCGCCACTCGGGCACGAGTGCGATTCACCCCAACCGCGTCGGGCTGAATCCTGAGATGGTTGACCCCGGCCGGGCCGGGATCACGCATACAACGAGGCTTTTTCATTGTGCCCGCCGCTCCACCCTTTGTCAACGCGCCGAGATTACCTGAATTCGCGGCTTCGTTTGCGCAGCGAGAAAGCTCACAAAGGGCAGAAACCCCTTGGCATTGCGCATGCATTTCTTCAATCGGCAAGAGTGGAAATTTGAATCTAAGGTGCTATACTCCGCCCATCAGCCTAAGTACCCCTTGCCAGTTCGTCCAGGGCTGGCACCGCGGACCGGTTCCAACGGGAGGTCACTATGGAATCCACGCTAACGGGGCCCGTTCTCTACCTTCTGATCGCCTGGGGGATCATAACCGCCATCTTCGTGATTTTGTTCATTTGGCGCAGTGTCCTCACCAGCCATGAGGACGATCAGATCTTCCTCGACGCGGCCGAAGAACACATGGCCCGGGAGCAACGCGAATTGGTTGTCAAGATCACCAAGCTTTCGCGACCCCTGCTTATCTCCGGTGTTTTGTCAGGAGCACTGCTTCTGCTCGCGGGCGGACTCTGGATCTATCAAGGCCTGAAGCAGAATTTCTAGTTTTTCCTGCCAGGTCTAAGCTGGCGCAACGCTTCAGCGCGCCGACGGTTTCGCCGGAGGCGGCTGGGAAGTGGAGGGCGTACTTGTCGGCTGCTGCTGCGCTGGCGGATTTGCGGGAGCCGCCTGGGGGGCCGTTATCACGAGGGACGTGTGATTGTGCACGATGACCCAGCGATTGTTGCGCTTCTCCAGCACTAAAGTCGTGTGCCCCTCGGATTGGGTTTGCTGGCCCTCCACAACCGCGCCAAAATCCCATTGATAACATACCCACGCCACGGTACCGCTCACTTTAATGTAAGTATTCGAACGATCCATCCGCACCTGAGACATGCGTGAGCGCTGCAGTTGATAGATGGCAAGATAGTTTGTCCAGCCAATGACCGGCGGCGCCCACGAGCCATTCACGATGGAGACTTCGTCGGCGTAGTCTTTATGCATTCTTTCGATGTCGCCGAGCTGCCAGGCGCCCAGCATTTCTGAAATCGTATAGTCGATCTGTTGTTCATCAGACAGGGCAGAGAACGTGTCGCTGCTTTTCGAATCAGGCGTGGCGTTCTTTTTTTTCTTGTCTTTCTGCGCGGCGGCGGGCGAGGCGCAGGCCAGGAGACACATGGCGGCAAGAAAAAACAGGAAGATCGTCTGAACTGTTCGATCACTCTTGCGAATTTCGAAAGGGTTCTTCATTCGCGTTCGACTCCTCTGGGTCAAGAGGATAGCATGGCGACTTGAACGCGGCAGCGATGTGCCCAGATGGTTTACTTGGTTCGTGGTGCGCCCATCAAGTTGATAAAAAGTCGGTAGGCTCCGGGAACGCCTTCGGGCAATTCACGGAAGAAAGCGAGGCCGGTGTAGATGTAGGTGCCTTTGCCGTAGTGCGTGTAAACGAGCGCGCCGTTGAGGCTGGGTTCGCCCGGATCGTTCATGGCGAGGAGCGGCGTATATTTCGAATCGAACTGCGTCCAGAAATAAAGCCCGCGCTCCTGCACCCAGCCCTTGAAATCTTCCTGGGTGATCTTGTTCGGCTTGTTGAGCAGCGGATCATTGGGCATCAGAAATTTGACGGGGGAGTTTTCGTCGGTGATGCGCGGCAAGGGCCGGGGCGTTTGCGGAGCGCCATCCTTCGAAACCGGGAGCGGGGGCGAGATGAGCGCGGGATACGGTGCGTACTGGAATTTATCCCAGGCAAAATCCCGCTGGTATTGAACGACGAGGGTCCCGCCTTTCGAAACGTAGTCCAGCAAACGCTGGTTCGCGCCAGGCAATTCCGGGCGCAGTTCATAGGCGCGCACGCCAACGACGATGGCATTGAACTTTGCCAAATCTCCAAAGTTCAATGCGGCGGCATCGAGCATGTCCACTTTGATGCCGAGCCTCTGGATCGCTTCCGGCACCGGCTCGCTTTCCGCGCTGATGTAGCCGACGCGCAGGTTCACAGGGACAGTGGCCGCGAAGGCATGAACGACGCACTGCGCCGGCTCGCTCCAAAGCAACGTAGGCAGTGTCGTTAGCGGTTCCAATGACGTCGTGAATTTTTCCGGCTTTGCACCCTTTGAACCGCCGGCGCCGCGCTCGGCGTAGGCACTGATTTTGAATCTTCCCATGCTCGGCTTCACCGGCGGCGTTACTGTCAGGCGCGCATAACGGTCGCCTGTGCCGCTGAATTTCAATGGGACCGCGGTGCTGGTCCGCCATCCGTGCGGCACAGCAAGCCCGACGCGAACTTCTCCCGGCTGCGTCGCGTACGAGTGCACACGGAGCAAGACCTCAAACAGCTTTCTCACCTTGTCCACAAGCTCGATCTCCTGGTTCGGCTCGACCGCCAGGGTGTAGGCGGGCACCAGGCGCGGATTGATTTGATCCACGCGCGTGGAAGTGGCGTGGACGCTGGTTACTGGCACGGTGACGGCGAACGAATAGCCATCGATCACGGCTTCTTGGCGGGCTGTCACGAGCGCCGGAGGTTCCGGCAACTGGGCGCTCAGGAATGCTGCCGCGCTCTGCGGCTTTTGCGAGGTCCGTTCCGAACCGTCCGGTGTACTTTGGGGATTCTGCCCGGTGGAAATCGTAAAGCGGATCGCGCCGCCAGGTTCGGGTTCTTCTTTGGCCACGCTCCACGCGGGCGGAAACGCCAGGATTGGCTTTTGAAAATCGCCTGCGATTCCGTCGCGATGACGGGAATCTACTCGAACCGTAAACGTCTCGCCCGAGACGATGTCGCTCCGATCGGCGACTGCGTCAAGCCGCAGCCCGGCCACGAGCGCCAGCGCTCTGTCCATTTTTTCACGCTTGCGTGCGAGGCTTCGAACCAGGGACACGACCGGCGCCGGAATCTGAGACGTTGCGGAAGGTTTCGGCACCTCGTCTATTCTTTTCCCCGCTACCACAAGCGAGTCAGCCGCAGACTTCCAGTCGAGACGCAAAGCTGCATCGCGGGCCGCCACCAGGGCCGCGTCCACCGTGCGCATGAGCGGATCAACTCCCATATTCCCCACTTCGTAGTCTTCATCGAGCGGGCCAAGTCCTTGTGCGAGCAGCGCGGGATCGAGCTCAACACCATCCTCGCGTTTGAGGGCGATGGGGCGGCGCAAGAACGGGGAACCGAGGAAACCTGTAATTCCCTGCGTGCGATGATTTGCAAACGCGTCCAGGCCAATTTCGCGCCACGACTTTCCGTACAGGGGGGAAATGCCATCGAGTGGCAGAAGATAGCCCTTGGGAGATTCGCTGCGATCCATGTCCAGCACAACGACGGGTTTTCGGTCTCCCCACGGTCCCAGGTCTTGCACCTCGGATGGCGAACCTTGCAATTTGTAAGAGGGATCGGCGGCGAGTTGCACAGCTTTTGGGGTGAGCAGTCCCGATGCCTGATGATGGCCATGTCCAGTGTGCACGCCGCCCCAGCCGTTGATGACAATGTTAGGGCGAAGCGCGCGAATGACACGGACCATGTCTTCGAGGACCTGGTCGCCCCAGATTTTTTCCGTTTCCTCCGGAGTTTTCGAAAAGCCAAAGTCCTTGGCGCGCGTGAAATAGAGCTTCACGCCGTAGCCGCGCGTGGCCGCGAGGAGCTCCTGTGTTCGAATCAATCCCAGCTGCGGGGCCTGTTCCGGGCCGAGGTCATTCTGTCCACCCTCGCCGCGCGTCAAGGTAAGAAGCGCCACGTCGGCGTGCAGTCCGCGCGCGAGGTAGGTAAGGACTGCCGCCGGCTCATCATCGGGATGGGCGGTGATAAACAGGATTCGCGTGGTGACGCGGGCATTTTCGATGGCCTCGATCGTTTCCGGGAGTCCTGGTCCGGTGCCTGGCAGCGGAGGGAATTGCGCGGCCGCTGGCTTTGCAAAAATCGCGGTCAATCCAACGCTCAGAAGGACAAGAATTGTCAGACGTTCAAAGAAGAAACGCACGCGCCCTCCAGCACTAGGTGATTTCAGTTTTTCGGCGTCAACTGGGAATCGTCGACGGCAAACGTTCGAACGGCCATTGTCGCACTTCTCGCGCGCGAATGAGAAATGCGAGGGTTCCAAGAGCAATCTCCGCCAACCCCCACTTGCGAGTCGCGCCAGTCTGCCAAAAAAGCCACGCCCAGCCAATCATCGTCAGGACCGCGGGGAGGGGATACAGCCACATCTTGAACGGTAGTCCCGCCGTCCCGCGACGTTTCCGTAGCAACATCACTCCCACCGCTTGCCCGATGAACTGAACCAGCAAACGCATGGCGAGAATACCCGCGATGGCCTCTTTCAGCTTCAGCGAGACGCTAAAGATGAAAGCGAGTCCCGCGAGAACCAGAAGCGAGACGTGCGGAAAATGTTTTGTGGGATGCACGCGCGCAAATATGGGGAAGAAATTCCCATCTCGTGCTGCCGAGTACGGCACACGCGAAGCACCAAGTAACACCGAGAAAGCGGATGCAACCGCAATCCACAAAATCATTCCGGTCACGAAGCGCGCGGCGGCCTGGCCATACAGGCGTTCGACAAACAAGCTGGCGATGAAATCCGAATTCTGCGCTTCGCGCCAAGGCACCACGCCCAAGATGCTTGTCTGCATCGCGAGGTACAGGATGGTGATTCCGAGAACGGAAAGAAAAATTCCCCGCGGGATGTTGCGTTCGGGATCTTTGATCTCACCGCCGAGGTGACAGATGTTGTAGTAGCCCCAATAGCTGTACACCGTGCTGACCATCGCGGACCCAAGCCCTGCGAACCACAACCACGACAGGTGGAACGCTCCCGGCGGAAAATCGAAGGCAATTTTGGCGTTGAAATGACTCATTCCTCCCCAAATCAGCCACAACAACGTAGCGACAACGCCAATCCAGAGCAGGACGGAGATTTTTCCGATAGTGGTGATCCGGCGGTAAAGAAGAATCACAAGCAAAATGACCAGGCCGCCGGAGATGGCCTTTGATGCCAGCGGCGAAAGGGGATGGAGGTAGCCCACATACTTCGCAAATCCGATCGAGGCCGAGGCCACGGAAAGTGGTGCTTGCACAAACGTCTGCCACACAAACAAAAAAGACATCAGCCGGCCCCAGCGCTGCGGCCCGTAAGCTTCGCGCAGGAAAACATAGGTTCCGCCGGCCTTCGGCATGGCCGCGCCGAGCTCCGACCATACAAACGCATCTAGCGTTGCCAGCAGCGCCCCCGCCAGCCACGCGATTAAGGCCTGCGGGCCGCCCATGGCGCGGATCACCAGGGAACTGACCACGAACGGGCCGATCCCCACAATCTCGATCATGTTGAGCGCGACGGCCTCTTTGAGGCCCAGGCCGCGCTCGAGACCAGCGCTGTCCGGTTTGATTTCGGTCGCCATCGGTCGCCGAGGATAGCAAATGCAGCGCGCGCCGCCTAACCTAGAATCTTCGTGAATCGCAATTTCGGCTCACAATTCCTTTCGTGCGGGCTAAACACAGAACGAGTGAAGGGTGGGACGGCGCAGGGCTTTTCTTTTACACTGGTGCGATGATTTCGATACGCAAGCGCGGCTACGGCGTAATAGCTCTCCCTTTTCTGCTTTCACTTTTTGCGGTGCCCGCGCGCGCAGCCAAACTCGCGGTTCCGAGCGAAACTCCCGCCATACTGAACAAAATCTATTCCTTTGATCTACAGGGAGCGATCGAGGACGCCCGGCGGATGCAAGCGGAGCAACCCCAGCATCCACTCGGCTATCTGCTGGAAGCGGAAGCGCTCTGGTGGAGAATTTGGAGCACGTCGGCCGAATTCAAGTATGGGATGAACGACGCGCGGCACCGCCAGAAGCTTGAAGCGGATCGGCACTACCTCCAACTAGCCGAAAAGATTTCATCGCTGGCCGAAGCGCAGATCAAACAGCACGAAACCGCGGAAGCGCAGTTTTACGCAGGTATGGCCGATGCAGCGGCAGCCCGGCTCTATGGACTGCGAGGGGAGAATCGCAACGCCGCGCGTGCCGGCGTGCGCGGACGCGAGCATCTCTTACGTGTCAAGGCTCTGGACCCGGAGATGGCCGATGCTGACTTTGGGCTTGGTTTGTACAACTATTACGTCGACACGCTTAGCTCGATGGCCAGGGTCTTGCGTTTCTTGATGGGGATCCCCGGAGGCTCGAAGCAAGAAGGCGTGCGTTTGCTGGAGCACGCCATCGCGGAGGGCGTGCTGACTTCGAACCTCGCGCGCTTTTATCTTGCTCTGAATCTGCACCGCTACGATCAACAGTATGAGAAGGCCCTGGCAGTAATCAGTCCCTTGGCGGAAAAATATCCAGAGAATCCGCTCTTTCAGTTGGCGCGCGGTGATCTCTACGCGAAGCTCGGTCGAAAGGAAAGGGCGTTGGTCTGCTATCGGGCTGCGAGTGCTGCAAAGATTCAGGATGCGGAGTGCCAGTCACGCGTCCGGGAACTGGTGCGTGTTTCCATCGCGACGCTCGGGGCCGGTGACAGCGCCCATTGAGTCACCGGTCACTCCAGGATAAAGGCACAGTTGGAAGTAATTTCCACAAACGTATCGCACGATAAGGGTACAAGCACTTTTCAGATCGACGGTTAACTTCGATCAAGGGCAGCAAGTAACGTGGCGGAGGTTGCGTTATCGCCGAAGGTTTTGCTGAGGTGGGCGAAGCGGTCGAGATTTCCAGGGGCGAAGATGAAGCTGCCGCCGAGCTGGAAGGGATTCTGGCCAAGTGTGTGTTGCTGATGGCCGGCGGCGCGGGCGCGCTTGCGGCTCTCAAAATTGTCGCGGCGAAGAAGATGAAGCAAATTGGCGGAACGCAGGTTGGCGACGGCATACGCTTGGCGCTTTTCATCCACTAGCAGAGGAAACGTGATGCCGGTTTCTTCGCGGAAAAAGCGGGCGTAGTTGCGGTCGCCAAGGCCGATGGCGGCGAGAGAAGCGCCCCTGTCGAGAAAGGTTTGCTGGTGTTCGCGCAACTGCGCGACGTGCTCGCGGCAAAAGATTCAGCCGTAGTGGCGAAGAAAAACGATGACGGCGGGCTTGCTCTCCCACAACGAACCAAGGCGAATTTCCCGGCCGTCGGAGTCGGGGAGAACGATGTCTGCAAGCTGCTCGCTGAGAGTTTGTTGCACGGTGAACCATAATTGATGACCGGCAACGAGCGTGTCAAGGCTTCGCGGTGGCCGCTTTATTCGGTTTTGGAACTTCGCTGCGAATTCGCACCAGTTTTCGGCCACCGTTCAAATTCGAAGCCCGCCATCATTGGCGACGGATCGATTGCTAAACGGGCGTCACCTTGACATGGATGATTAGGCGGCCTACACTACGTAGTTTTTAGATGGCCGTGAAAGCGTGCCTAGAGGTGGAACTTTCATGGAAGGGACCAGGGCAGGTATGGACAAGAAAAGGCTTGAGTATTACAAGAAAAAGCTGGTGACGCGGCGCGAAGAGCTGATGAAGACGATCGCGCGCACGCAGGAAGAAGGTCGCCAAGCGGATGAAGATCCGACGGTGGATCTGGCGGACAAAGCGGCGAACTCTTACACCAAAGAGTTTCTGTTTGGGATGACCAACACGGACCGCACCATCTTGAACATGATTGACGCTGCGCTGAAGCGCATCCAGACGGATGATTATGGCGTTTGTGCGAACTGCCAGGAAGAGATGCAGCAGAAGCGGCTGGAAGCGGTGCCATGGGCCAAGCACTGCATCGCGTGCCAGGAGAAGATGGAGCAAGGGCTGCTGTAAGGATGCGCGGTACGGTTGAACGCGGGAGACTCCTTGGGCTGCGCTCAGGACACGTTTCGACACGCCGGTTCGGAAGCATCCTCGAAGTTCAGATTACCTAAGCGTACATTCTTTCTTTCAATAAAAGTCGAAGAAGAGTAGAGTTCTGGCTGCGTGGCAGAAGGAATCTCATGCGGCGTGGCGGCGGTAGCTCGGCGGAGGGGTGTGCGCGGCTGGATGGCGGAGGCAGGCGACGCGCTGGTGAGTGTGTTCTTCCCGTCGGGGTGCCGAATCTGCGAGCGGCTGCTTATCGGAGCGAGCCGGGTGCCCATCTGCGGGGAGTGCCTGTCGTCGTTTGTGGCGATGCCGAAAACGGTGTGCGAGGTCTGCGGGCGGCCGTTGGCGGCATTTGCCATGAAAGAGGGGGAGACGCCGCTCTGCCCGGCCTGCGGGAATAGGACATACGCGTTTGACCGCGCCCGAAGCCTGGCGTTGTATGACCGGGCGTTGGTGCAGGCCATCCTGCTATTGAAATTCGAGCAGATCGAGCCGCTGGGGGCGTGGTTTGCGGGGAGGTTGGCCGACCTGGTGAACGCGGAGGGAAGCAAGCTATCGGCGGATGTGGTCGTACCGGTGCCGCTGCATCGGCAGCGGGAACGGGAGCGGGGGTATAACCAAGCGGCGCTGATCTCTAAACCGCTGGCAAAGCGGCTCCGGCTGCCGCATAAGGCCGTCTTGCTGATGCGCACGCGGGCTCGACCGGACAAACGGATCCTCACACTGGAAGAACGCTGGAAGTCCGTACGTGGCGCTTTTGCCACACGTCCAGGCAGCCAAGTTGACAATCTGCGCGTCTTACTGGTAGATGATGTATTGACCACTGGGGCGACCCTCGATGCGTGCGCGCGAGCCCTGCGCGAGGCGGGGGCCAAATCAGTGATTGGGCTTACCGTGGCCCGGGCGGTCCGAAACCCGCTCCCCAGCTCCGATACGTGGTAAGATAGCCCAAGGAAAGCGCAATGGGCGCAAACCGGCACATGTCGGTGGATTCCCGGGGGCGCTATACCCCCGAAGTGGATGGAGCGGCTGTGTCCGGCTCCGAAGGTCCCGCCGGCAGTAGAATCCCCAACCCAATCTCGGTGCGGCGCGGCTCGTTGATGCAGGAGCCGGTGTTGGTGCTGAACGCGACGTACGAGCCGATTAACGTGACGGCAGTGCGGCGAGCCATGGTGCTGATGCTGAAGGGCGTGGCGCAGGCGGAAGAAATGCACAACGCGGAAGTGCATTCCGCGGCGCATGCGCACAAGGTGCCGTCGGTGATTCGCTTGCTGGCCTACCGGCACATCCCGCAACAGAGTCGCGCGCTTTCGCGCAAGAATATTCTGCTGCGCGACCGCAACACGTGCCAGTTTTGCGTGCGGGTATTTCCGAGTTCGGAACTGACGCTGGACCACGTGGTGCCACGTTCGCGCGGCGGGCGGTCTTCCTGGGAAAATCTGGTGGCCTGCTGCTACCGCTGCAACAACAGCAAGGGCGACCGGACCCCCGAGGAGGCGGGGCTGAAACTGGCTCGCCGGCCCCGGCCCTTTACCCTGCACACTTCGCGGCAACTGATGCGGCTGATCGGACACCGCGACGAACGGTGGCGTAAGTATCTGTTTTACTGAGTTTTACGCCGCTAAATCGATTTTCTAAAAATCTTTCCGAAAGAAGAAACCTTTTTTGCTGGCGTACATCTAACCCAGTAATACCACTTCGAGGACACACCCCGGGAAGCGGTTAGGGCAACCCCCTAGCCGCTTCTCTCCTTTTACGAGCAGGCGTTTCGCCGTAGTATTTTTGTATTACTTCTTCTCACGTGTATCCGGAAAACTTCGCAACGCCGCCTCTTCGTCCGGAAATTCCGGGAAAACTTGATAGAGCTTGGTGATTTTCAGAATTTCTTCCACTTTGGACGACAGGCCGATCACCTTCATTTGTCCGCCGTGTTTCACCACGGTGACGTACAGGCGCGCGAGCTCGCCGATCCCTGAGCTGTCCAGGTATTGCAAGCCGCTCAAGTTCAGGACAATGTCTTTGCGGTCCTGCTTCAGCAATCTGGCAATGGAATCGCCCAACGCCCCCACTTCGAAAGAAGTCAAACGGCCGGAGATCTCCAGGAGCGACACTGGGCCTGCCTGTCGAATTCTTGCGGAAAATTTTGCGTTCTCCAAGGTTTGTCCCCCGCATGCCGGGGGGACGCAATTCTACATGCGCAAGAGTGAATGACGCAAAAAATTCCTGAGTCAAAGCCAGGAATGTGGAAAACGCGCGCGATGCGCGCGCCGATATGAAAAGTTATTGGCGCATAACCACGCGCAGCCCTCGTCGCCAACTTTCCGCGAGTCCCACGCGGACAATCTCGAGTTCCGAGGAAAGACATTTCAGAAGATCGTCCGTTGCAGGATGGAATCGCAGGGCTGGCGCAACCAGGTAGACAAGCGGCGGCGCCTGCTGCAGTTCGACTGCGGGAAAATAACCATAGCGAATGATTTCTCCATTAAGCAAATGGCGCCGGACTCGCAGCCAATAATCGGCCGCCTGCAGAGGCAGGTGGATGTGTTCGCTGGCCTTCAACTCGATGATCGCGAGCCGCCCCGAACGCGTAATGGTAAGAAGATCGAGGATGCCATGCTCGCCACCGGCATTTGCGAAAACCTGGGCGTACACGAAGCGCGGATCGAGCGCGGCGTCCACTCGCGTGACGTCCTCGCGCACCAGGGATTCCAGCCAGCGTTCTGCTTGCGCCCGATATAGGCAATGCCGCGTATCGTCGGCCAGAGGGTGACGATGCTCTTCGAGGTCATGCAGAAGACGTTTGAGGGCGGGACGTGAAGCGGTTGTTAGCACCTTGCGGGGATCGCCGATACCGAAGAACACGCGCCCATCGTCCCAGTACGCAAGGGGAAGACCGCGAAAGCGCAACCACACTTCGCGCGACTGCGCGACTGGATGCATCGTGATGGCTTGCGGCGCCAGAGCCACAATTGCTTCCAGCTCGGGACGTGCCCGGTCCAGCAACGCTTCCGATTCCCGATGCGGTATGAGCCAGGTTTCGAGATTCGCGGCGTGGCGCGGATCTATTTTTTCCAGAGTCTCGAGCGCCGGATCGCGTTCATACAATTCTACCGGGCATTCGGGAGCGAGTGCCGCGAGCCGGCGTGCCACTGTGTAGCTGGCGTTTTTCGGAAGAATCATGCGAAGCGCGGCGATCGTGCCGCGGTGATTCGATTGTCGCGTGCGCGTCAGCCAGAGTAGAGCAAACGTGAGGCAGTTGTCGGACGTCTCAGAAGACTCGCCGTCCGGCACCGTTAACAGAGCCACATACGAAGAGCCGCGACGGAGAAGCCCTCGGGCATAGTTCCCGGAGAGAGAGTGCTCCAGGTCCGGGGAGACGCTGAGTGATTCCAGCTTTTCGTCCGGGAACCAAGTGGCAAGCAACTGCGCGAGGCGTTCGCGAAATTCGTCGCGAGAGAGCTCACGAGAGCCGCGCTCGTATTCCCGGCGGATAAATTCCAAGCGATCCGGCTTCGCCCGTCCGAAGCGTTCGACCGCCAGCGCCAGCCGCTGCTCGGAATGATCGGTGATGGCCAGCACGCGCCGCGTGAGATTAAAATGTTCGGACCACAAATGCAGGAGCGGCTTTTCGCCGGAGCCGCGCACTTCCCAGGACATTCCGGAAAAAGGAGCGGCCCTGCCGCCGCTCTCGCGGACTTCGACGACGCCGGAGGAAACAAACTCCTGGAGGCTGGCTTGCAATTCCGCCGAGAATTCCACGCGCTGAATTATAAGAGAGATACGTCTATTGTAAACTATTCTTTTATTGTTTCAAATTCCAAAGAGTAAAAAGCGGGAACTAGCGTCCAACGAATAGCCGCTGGACCAATGGTTCAGGAAGCTTCGCAAGCCGCATGCGTTCCTGAACAGCGGCGACATCGTAGGGCACCCGCCAGAATTCCACCGTTTGGTGCTCCAGGTCGGCAATCGCGAACGCGGCGCGCGCATCTCCATCGCGGGGCTGTCCAATGGAACCGGGATTGAGAAGATACCGCCGCGGTTGTTCAATGCGCAGCGCGGCAAAAGACTCGCTGGGACGCGGCCGAATCTGCAGGACTTCGAGCTGCGAGTCCTGATACGAAAACCCGCCTTGGTGATGCGTGTGCCCGAAGAAAGTGACCTCTGCGGTGGAGTCCAGAAGTCCATCAAGGGCTTGCGCGGGGGTGAAAACGTATTCATCTTCATCCTGCAGCGCACCGTGAACGAGCACAACACCATCTGTTGCCAGAGGTCCCTGAGGCAATGCCGAGAGCCACGCCAGGTGCTCGGGCTTGAGCTGCGCGCGCGTCCAATCCACCGCAGCTTTCGCGACGGGATTGAAATCGTCGGTGATCATCAACCCAGTGACGGCCTTATCATGATTGCCTCGAATCGTCTGCGTGCCCATTTCCCGTAAACGCGCCGTGACTTCGTTGGGGTCGGGACCGTACCCCACCACATCCCCCAGGCAAACGGAAAGATCCCAGTGGTCCTTTGCTGCGGCAAGGACGGCGTCAAGTGCTGTTGCGTTCGAGTGCAAGTCGCTGAGGACTAGAATCCGCATCCCTGGTGTCCGGAAAATGACCTTGAGGAGTATAGATGAACATGGGGGCTGATGCACGGAGCGTCGTGACAATGGCGAGAGATTGCGACGGTGCGACGGCGAAAAGGTTTCGAAGGGAAGTTACAAATTTATCAGAAGTTTAGAACTTATTGTGGAAAGGAAGCGGATCGAATGGCCCAGGGACGGAACCGGCTAATGCGGCACAAAATACGCCACAAAAAATAGGACAAACGACGAAACATTCGCCTGAGGTGGTTCGTCTATACAGGTGCAGCTGGTCACCCGGCTGCTCGAGGCGAGATTCAGAAAAAAACCCCGCGGTGGCAGCCGCGGGGCCGTGACACGCAGTCTTTCCGGCCGTTAGTCCAGGAAGAAGAGGTGTCTTCACGGGCGAGATTACTCGTCCCGTGTGCGCGTGTCAACTCCATCTGGCCAACGGCAGCCTGCTGTGCGGCTGACTCGATCCTGATCGAAAGGAAATGACACGCATGAGAACTAATTCTTTTTTCCGCAGCATCGCTTTGCTGGCCGCGATGGCACTGGCGATACCGGCATTTGCCAAGCCCTTTACCAAAACGATTAACGTTACGCAGACCGCGAAAGTCGGCAAGTCCGAGTTGAAAGCCGGCGAATACCGCTTGGAGATTGACGGGAATAAAGCCACCGTACAGAAAGGCAAGCAGGTTGTTGCCGAATCCGAAGGCCGGTGGGAAGACCGCAGCACGAAATCCATCTATGACTCTCTGCTGATCGGCGAAAGCGGGCAGGTAAAAGAAGTGCGCTTCGCAGGCCAGACGCGTGTTTTCGTTTTTAGCGAATAGCCAAGGAGATTCCGTGACCCCTTTCCTTGGGACGAGAGGGAGACTGCACTCTGCTGCGGCCTCCCTGCTTGTCGTTTTTGCCGCGGAACTCTTGAGGTGGCAAAATCCAGTGACGCGAGCGACTGAAATTCTTTCCTTCCTCAAGACCGGCGCACGCAAGATGGTCGCAAACGACGCACCGACAGTTTCCACGCACTGACGCAACCCCGCCCCCACTAGCGGATCAGCATGCAATCGCCGTAACTATAAAACCGATAGCCTGCTTCGACGGCATGTTTGTAGCCCGCAAGAGTGTGCTCGCGGCCCGCGAAAGCACATACCAGCGCTAGCAGAGTTGAACGCGGCAAGTGAAAGTTTGTAAGCAGGCCCTCCACCACGCGAAACGAATACCCCGGGGTAATGAACAAGCGCGCCTCGGCTCTTCCCGCGAGCATGACATTCGCGGAGTTTGCTTCAGCGGCACGCCGCGCGGAGTCTTCCAGTGCGCGCACGACGGTCGTGCCCACAGCCACAATGGGGCGACCTCCGCTGTGTGCTGCCTGGATCCGATCGGCCGTCGCCGCGGGAATTTCATAGGACTCCGCATGCATCACATGGCCTTCGAGCGTTTCGCTGTGAATCGGCTGGAAGGTGCCCAGCCCAACGTCCAGCGTTAGTTCGCAGATCTCCACGCCCCGCGCGCGTATCTGCTTCAGAATTTCAGGGGAAAAGTGCAATCCCGCCGTCGGCGCAGCAATGGCTCCCGGGCGCTTGGCAAAGAC
>Ga0210410_10003005_pt1 | contig 15000 bp, 10 predicted proteins | sample IncBWC4MmetaG_FD_161058 | JGI IMG/M metagenome (GOLD analysis project Ga0210410, IMG submission 161058) | Forest soil microbial communities from Barre Woods Harvard Forest LTER site, Petersham, Massachusetts, United States - Inc-BW-C-4-M | ecosystem: Environmental > Terrestrial > Soil >... | reverse complement strand
GCCGACGATGCGCGCTCCTTTGACAATGCCGTTCGGCGAGACCATCACCTCAATCTTGACCGTACCCGTGATATTCATCTTGCGGGCTAGATCTGGGTACTGAGGCTGTACCTTGCTCTTTGCCCGTCGGACGAATTCCTCGCTTTGGGCCTGTTGCGCACCTACATGTATCGGACCGACAGCGACAGCTAGTGTCAGAGCGGCAAACAGAGCCGCATTCGTTCTTTGAGACACAATTCCTCCTGGCGTACGGCAAGCTGGTGACTTCGAGCGTGCAACGGCCGGGCCACGTGAACCTTATTGAGAAAACCAAAGTAATGGCCTGTATCTGTAAGCAAACAGCCAACTTACTCAATCGAGAGGAGGGCGTGGCGGGCACCGACCCGACCGGAGCGTGTCTCATTGCTGCCGGATCGATGCCCTTTTCTCACACTGAGACGTCAATCTCACGCATGTCTCCGATTTCACAAACGGCACCCCATCCCCCATTTCTCTTGACTCAAATTGAGATGACAGGTAGTTTCCCAAATAGATTCAAGCACTTGTGAATCGAGAACACTATTCTTCCAGTTTCGATGCGACCCTGACGTTCGCTGGAGGTAGTCCCGTCATTCCCCGGGAAAGTAATTCTGCTGGGGGGTCCGATGAGGACTTTCAAAAGCTACTGCTGCGGGTTGCGGCCAAAGCGGGCGAGCGATCCGGATCTCGTTCGCTGGTCCATTTTTTCTGCCACGCAACCCGAGATTTTTTTCAAGTGTCCGGTGTTTATTTCTGGCGCCGCCAGCTCACAGACGAGCTGATAGGAGAAGAAGCCGACGGAAAACTCGCCGCGCATTTTGTGGGTCTCCGGCTACGCGCAGACCAGAGTGCCGTGAGCGCCGAAGCGGTGCGTCAACGGCGAACGATTTTCGCGAATCACGTGAAGCCAGGGGCCTTTCCGGCTGCGACGGAATGGGCGGCTCGATCACTGCTGGCAACCCCGGTTATGGTGTTCAATGAAGTGATCGGAGCCACTACATTCCTGCATGACTCCGACGACGACTTCTTTAATGACGATCTGGCCGCCAAGGCCACCATCTTGGCTGGTCAATTGGGGAGCCTGTTGGAAGCGGCACGGGTGAGCGAAGCTTCTCGGGAGGAGTCTCGTCGCGCGGAAATTCTGGCGGATGTTGCCCATGTCTTGCACGGAGCGCCGGATGTTTCCGCAGTCATCGAGGCGCTCGCCGACCGGCTGCGCCTGCTGTTGCGCACCAAGCTGGTTTGTATCTTGCTGCGCCGCGAAGGACCGTTCGAATTAAAGGCGGTTTCTGCGGAGACACCGCAACTGGCGACCTCTGCGCGCGCGCGGCACGACCGGCAGACGCTCCGCTTCGCTGCCGACCTGGCCCAACGGGCCGTAGCCGCCGGGGAGCCCATGACTTTGTCGATTGGCGCCGAAGTGCATTCGCTGGGCAATCTGGTTTCTCCCGGAATGCTGATCGCCGCGCCCTTCCGCACCTCACGCACCCAGGGCGCGATCCTGATCTACCCGCGCCAGGAAGGGGTTTTCAGCGCGGAAGAAAAGTCTTTGGTGGCGGCGATCGCCGGTTTCGGCGCTGTGGCCGTAGCTCATGCGGAGCTGCATGCTACGTCGCATGCGCAGGCGCACGAACTCCATCAGTTACTCGAGATTTCTTCCGAACTCAATTCCAGCGGTGATCTCGATCATTTTCTGCAGGCATTCGTCATGCGCGCCTCTGATTTTCTTGGTTTTGGGCGCTGCTTTATTGCATTGCACGAAGACGGGCAGTTCCGGGTTCGATACGGAGTTGAAAAAGGGGAACCGCGGCGTGTCGAGACGCTGTTCCCGGAAGGGATCGCTACGCGCGCTCTGCGGGCGAAGGAAGTTTTCTGGACCGACGAGGCCAGCCGAACTCCGGGTGTGAACCTTGACGTTGTAACGAAATACAAGGTTCACCAATTCCTTGCCGTGCCGCTGCTCGGGACGAGCGGGCGAGTGCTCGGAATGTTCGGGGTTCTCGATCGTCTCGACGGCACCGGAATTTCGCAGGAGGATATTCGACGCGCCCGCGCCCTTTCGAATCAGGCGGCGGCCGTGCTGGAAGTTGCCAGTAGTTTGCATCTCTCAGAGCAACATCGGCGTCGCGCCGAGGCCGTGATGGAACTGGCCCGCGAAATTGACGGAGTGCTCCATTTGCCCGAATTTGCCCGCCGTTTCGTGCGCCGGACCATAGAACTCACGGGTTCCCGCGCTGGCTTGCTTGCCATTTGGCAAGATGGTCACTGGCAAGCAGCTGCGCTGCACAACCCAGGGAAACCTCTTTTGGAAATTTCTCCGGCGCTCGTGTCTGGGTCGGCTCAGGGACCGGCGCAAAGCTCTAAATCAGTTCCGCCTCAGGAAAATCGAAGCCTCGCGGCAGCCGAGAATTCGCAGGCGAAAGCATATTCCGGACCGCTTCTGGAGCACGCTCTCGAACGCCCGTTGGGCGCAGCTCTCGCAGAGTTTGCGACCCGCCGCTCCGAAACCGTGGTGCAAGGGACCGCGCAGGAGATACTTGGCGCGGAGAGTGCAGCGGGGCTCGAGTGGTCTGATTGCACGCTAGTTCGGCTGACTGGCGCGAATGCGGAATTAGCCGGACTGCTCTGTCTCTCGGGACCTTCAGCGCCGCTTGAGCAGGAAGATCGCGTCTTTTTGGAAACCATCGCGGGTCATGCTGCCATGGCTCTCGGAAATGCCCGGCATTTTACGCGAGTCGAACAGGCGAACCGCCACTGGACCGAGATCTTCGACGCGATCACGGATTTCATTGTGGTTCATGATCAAGCCGACAAGGTTTTGCGAGTGAACCGGTCGCTGGCTGCGATGATCGGTGTTCCGGCAACAGAATTAGTGGGTGTGAATATGCGGGCACTGATGGCGCTGACCAGCGACACCGCTTCCTATTCGTGTCCATTCTGCCGTGCGATGGCCGACGCGTCCGACGAATTTGCTCATCCGGTATTCGATCGCACTTATCTGGTCTCGACGTCGCGCGTGCACGGCCCGGCCGACGAGGGCCTGCAAACCATTCACGTTTTAAAAGACATTTCTGATCGCCGAGAGGCCGAGCGACGGTACCGGGAACTGTTCGACAATATTCAGGAAGGCCTGTTTTTCAGCACGCCGGGCGGCCGCTTTATCGAAGTGAATGATGCCATGGTGCGAATGCTCGGATATGGCAGCCGAGAGGAACTCCTGCAGATCGACATGACAACCCAACTTTATTTGTCAGCCGAGCAGCATCAACGCCACGCGGAAGTGATGAAGGTGAGTGGGCACCTGCGCAATTTTGAGGCGACGCTGCGGCGCAAGGACGGCTCTCCCATTCATGTCCTGATCAATGCCTTCGGCCTGTACGACAATCTGGGCCGCCTGCTCCAGATGCGGGGGTTGATGCTCGATGTGACGGGCTTGCGCACCTACCAATCTGAACTGCACCGGGAGCGCGATTTCTCGAGCAAAATTCTGAGCAACACGCAGAGCCTGATTCTGGTTGCCGATACCGCCGGTCTGATCAGCTATGCCAATCGGCGCTGGTACGACGCGGGATTTGAGCAAAGCGATTTGCTGGGGCGCCCCTTAGTCGAACTGGCTGCCCCCGGTTTTGTCCGCCCGCTGGAGGAGGCGCTCGAGAGCACGCTGAACAGCCAGCAGATTGACAACCTGGAATTGGAGATTGTGCGTGGCCACGGCTCTGCGGGCAGATTTTCGGCCAATCTCAGCCCCATGCGCGATGAGCAGGGCACGGTCACCAGCATCGTTCTCGTGCTCACCGACATTACTGACTCGGCCGTGCTGCGCGACAAAATGGTCCACACCGAGAAAATGGCCGCCGTTGGACAGTTGGTCTCCGGAGTCGCTCACGAAGTCAACAATCCCCTCACCGCGATTCTGGGGTTCGCCGACTTGCTGATGGAAAATCCTGAACTGCCCGAAAATGCCCGCAAGGACATCCGCGTGATTCTGCAAGAAGCCCAGCGCACCAAGGAGATCGTGCAGAATCTGCTCAGTTTTGCGCGCCAGATGCCTCCCCAGCGCAGTTCGGTGCAGCTGAATTCGATCCTTCGCCGGACCATCCAGTTACGTTCTTACGATTTCAACAGCCACGGCGTCGACATCGTGGAGCACCTGGACCAGGACCTGCCTGAGGTCATGGGGGATGCTCACCAGTTGCAGCAAGTTTTTCTTAACATCTTGAACAATGCTTACGATGCCGTGCACGAAGTCGGCCGCCCCGCCCGCATCGAAATCATGTCAACCAAAGCGGGCGAGGTCGTGGAAGTTTCGTTCCGGGATAACGGCAACGGGATCACCGATCCGGATAAGATTTTCGACCCATTTTTCACCACGAAAGAGATCGGAAAAGGTACCGGTCTGGGCCTCAGCATCTGCTACGGAATCCTGAAAGAACACGGGGGCGAGATTCTTTGTCACAATAACGCGGGTGGGCAAGGAGCTACATTTATTGTGCGCCTGCCCGCATCGTCGAATACAGCCTCTTTGAGGGGGGCTGCCGGAGTGATACAACCATGAGCCTACCAGCCCTGAAGCCCCAACCTTTGCCCGTGCTGCTGATCGAAGACGAGCCCGCGGTAATGGCCTATGTGCAGGCAGCGCTCGAACGCAGCGGCTATCCAGTCGTTTGCTGCGAATCGGGCGTGGATGCTCTACGCTTGCTTGAAAATGGCGAATTCCTCGGAGTCGTATCCGATATGCGAACCCCCGGCGGCGTGGACGGAGGCCAGGTGCATGCCTGGGTCGCCCGCAACCGCCCCGATCTGGCTTCACGAATCGTTTTTATCACCGGCGATATTGCCAATGAGGAAACGGTCGCGACGCTGTATCAAACTGGGGCCCCCTGCGTGGAGAAGCCTTTCCGCGTGCAACAGTTTATCGATGTTATTTCAAAAACCTTCGGGAAGTCCGAGTGAGCAAACCAGTAAGCAAAGAAGATCTTCGTATTCGGCTGCTGATTGTCGATGACGAGCAGAGTATCCGCAAACTCTGCGTGACCGTGGGCGAGGCGCTGGGTTTCATCTGCATGGAGGCGGAAAGCGGAGAGTCGGCCCTGGCGCTTCTCGAGGAGCAGTCGGTCCACATGGTTCTGAGCGACATGGTGATGCCGCACATGTCGGGGCTTGAATTCCTGGAAAAGGTGAAAAAGCTTTTGCCTCGCACCGAAGTTGCGTTGATGACGGGACATGGCTCCATCGAAACCGCGGTGCAAGCCATGAAGCTTGGCGCCTATGACTACATCACCAAGCCTTTTTCGCCGTTGGAAGAGCTGCGCCTGTTCCTGCGACGCATGGCGGATAAAGTCCGATTGGTCGAGGAAAACGAATTCTTGCGCCAGCGAATGGATTCGGAAACCGCGGTGCACGGTATCATCGGCTCCTCCGCGCGGATCCAGGAAGTCTTGCGCATGGTCGCCCGCCTGAAAGACACGCGAACTCCGGTGCTGATTTATGGGGAAAGCGGGACGGGCAAGGAATTGGTGGCTCGTGCCATGCATTTCCGCGGCGCTTTTTCTACCCGGCCTTTTGTCGCCGTCGACTGCGGATCGCTGGTGCCGACCTTGATTGAAAGCGAGCTGTTTGGCTATGAAAAGGGAGCCTTTACGGGAGCGCTGAAATCGAAGCAGGGACTGTTCCAGGCGGCCGACGGTGGCACCATTTTCCTCGACGAAGTCGGCGAACTACCCGTGGAGTTGCAGGCCAAGCTGCTGCGCGTGTTGCAGGAGAAAGAAGTTCGTCCGGTGGGCAGTAATCAAAGGATCAAGGTTGATGTCCGGGTGATTGCAGCCACCAACCGCGATCTCGAAGCCGCCTACAAAAACGGAACCTTCCGCAAAGATCTCTACTTCCGGCTGAATGTCGTGACCCTCTATGTTCCGGCGCTACGCGAGCGCCGCAGCGACACTCCCATGCTCGTGCATTGGTTCCTGGAGCGCTACGCCCCGGCTTCAGATTTGCGCGTCACCAGCGCCGCGATGAAGGCTCTGATGGAATACGACTGGCCCGGCAATGTGCGCGAGTTGGAAAACTGCGTCGAGCGCGCTGTGGCCTTGGGCGATGGACAGACCATCGATCTCGGCGACCTCCCGCCCTCCATCGCATCGGGCGCTACGATGGTAGGTTCCACGGTCAAGCTTGAGGAACGGCCGACCGACCTCGATCCTGCTCGCGCGGCCGAGGCCCCGCCCGAATCGTCGCGGGTTTCGTCGTCGACCACCGATCTCGAAGATATCGAACGGGATACGATCCAGCGAGTCTTCCAGCAGGTCAAAGGAGATAAGGCGCTTGCTGGGCGCATGCTCGGCATCAGCCGGGCCACCCTGTATCGCAAACTCAAACGCTACGCCATCAGCACGGATGCCCCTGGATCTGGGGGATCGAGCCAGACGCTGCAGTGACCAGCAGCGAGGCTATCCGGGTTTTTGGAACCCCACTGCGCAGCGTCGCAGCTCGCCACCCCGGTGAATACCATGCAAGGGTTTTCGTTGACTCGGAGCAGCGCTGAATTCTCTTTCCTCCGGTTGTTATCTTGCCCTGTTGTTATCTTGCCATTGACATTCTATCCATAGATAGTCTATATATCGGTCCATGCCAAGAAAGCCGGATCTGTTGCCCGGAACTCTCGACCTGCTGATCCTGAAAACCCTCACCCGTGCGCCTCTGCATGGCTATGGTATTGCGCAGTCCATTAAGCAATTCTCTGAGGATGTGCTGACGGTGGAAGAAGGTTCACTGTATCCGGCGTTGCAGCGGCTGCTGCTGCGCGGCTGGGTGAAGGCAGCGTGGAAACGGACTGAAACCAACCGGCGGGCGCGCTACTACACCCTGACGATTGCCGGCCGAAAACAGCTGGGCATCGAACTCTCGCAGTTCGAACAGATGATCGCTGCCATTGGACACGTCCTGCAGAAAGCATAGGAGGCCGGGATGGACCTGCTGTTTCGCTTCTTTAGAAGGCTGTGGCTGCTTGTTCGCCGGGAACAGTTCAGCGCCGAATTAGCCGACGAGATGGCGTTCCATCGAGAACAGGCAGAACAGCGCTTTCTCGACCAGGGAATGAGCTCCAAGGATGCGCACTACGCCGCTCTGCGAGAATTCGGAAACTCCACCCGGCTGGCCGAGCAAAGCCACGAAATGGTTGGATTTGGTTTCGAAACCGCCTTGCAGGATGTGCGCTACTCAGTTCGACAGTTGCGCAAAAACCCAGGTTTTGCCTTCATTGCGGTCCTGATTCTGGCTCTGGGCATCGGCGCGAGCACCGCCATCTTCAGCGCGGTGAACCCCATTCTGTTTAAGTCGCTTCCGTACCCGCGCGCCCGGGATTTGATGATGGTCTGGGAGGTGCGAAAGAACGAATCTCCTCGCTATGTCGCCTTCGGTAGCTTTCACGGCCTTGCGGAGCGGAGTCATTCCTTCGAAGCCATGGCGGTGATGAAACCTTGGCAGCCTACGATGATCAGTGAAGACCAACCGGAGCGATTTGAGGGACAACGCGTAAGCGCGGGCTATTTTCGAGCCCTGGCGGTTGCTCCGCTTCTGGGAAGAGACTTCGAGGCAGCGGAGGACCGGTTCCATGGGCCTAATGTGGTAATCCTCAGCGACCGACTGTGGAGGCGCCGCTTTGCCGCCGACAAATTCATCGCGGGAAAGCAGGTGACCCTCGATGACAGTCTCTATGTAGTCATTGGCGTGATGCCCAGCTCCTTCGAAAACGTGCTGGCGCCTGCGGCGGAGCTCTGGGCGCCGTTGCAGTACAACGAGGCGCTTCCGGCGGACGGCCGGGAATGGGGTCACCATCTGCGCATGGTGGGACGGATTCGGCCGGGCGTCAGCAGCGGGCAAGCGGCGAGTGAGCTCAGCGTCATCCTGCACACCCTGGCCCAGATGTATGCGAAAGGGTATGAGAGTTCGGGTGGCGCCCCCGACGGAATGATCGTGAATTCGCTGCAGAGCGACCTCACGCAGGGCGTGAAGCCGGCGTTATTGGCTATTCTCGGTGCCGTCATCATGGTACTGCTGATCGCGTGCGTGAACGTGACGAACCTGCTGCTCTCGCGTGGCGTAACCCGCCACGCCGAATTCGCGATGCGGGCGGCGTTGGGGGCGGCGCCGAATAGAATCATCCGGCAACTGCTGATCGAGAGCCTGCTGCTCGCCGCAATCGGCGGAGCTTTTGGAATGCTGGTGGCGGAAGGTGGTGTGCGGGCTTTGGTGGTGCTGAGTCCACCCGAACTCCCGCGCATCGGTGCGATTCGGATGGATGGAATCGTGTTCGCTTTTGCCTTTGGCATCACCACCCTGGTTGGCCTGATCGTCGGATTGATTCCAGCGCGGCATGCCTCGCGCAGTGACCTCCGCAGCGGTCTTCAGCAAAGTTCGCGGCAGACTGCGACCGGTCAACAATTGGTGCGCCGAACTCTCGTCGTCTCGGAGGTAGCGCTCGCCCTCGTGCTGCTGGTGAGTGCGGGATTGCTGTTACGCAGCCTCGAGCGCCTGTTCGCGATCGACCCTGGATTCGATGCGTCCCATGTGCTCAGTATGCAGGTGCAAGAATCCGGTCATCGTTTCGACACGGACGCGGCCCGCCAGCAATTCTTCACACAGGTACTCGAGGCGGTACGCCAGGTTCCCGGCGTCACCGCCGCGGCGTTCACCAGCCAGTTGCCGCTGAGTGGTGATTTTGAAAGTTACGGAGTCCAGTTCGAAGCTCTTCCGAACGAAAACTTCGAGCCTGGGTTTCGATATGCCGTGAGTCCAGGCTACTTCGAGACGATGCATATTCCGCTCCGTCGCGGCCGGCTGCTCGACGAGCGCGATCGAGCGGGCGCGCCCGTGGCGGTTCTGCTGAGCGAGTCTTTCGTGAAGCGCAAGTTCCAGGATCAAGATCCCATTGGGAAGCGGATCCACTCCGGGCCTGACGCGGGCCATGCGGACCGGCCGTGGGGAACGATCGTCGGCGTAGTGGGCGACGTGAAGCAGACCTCCTTGGGGGTAAGCGAACCAGATGCCTTCTATACCTCGACCTCGCAGTGGTCTTGGGTGGACAATGCGCAGTCGCTGGTGGTCCGCACCCGCGGTGAGGCAGCGTCGCTGGCCCCGGCTATAAGAGCGGCAATTTGGGCGGTGGATAAGAACGTTCCCGTGGTGCGTGTCGCCACCCTGGACAACCTGCTTGCCTCGTCTGAGGCCGAGCGACGTTTTGCACTCGTGCTATTCGGAGCATTTGCTTTGGTGGGACTCGTGCTGGCCGCGAGCGGCATCTATGGGGTCCTTTCAGGCAGCGTGACCGAGCGGACTCGCGAGATCGGAGTGCGCGCGGCGCTGGGCGCGTCACGCAGTAACATTCTAGGTCTGGTACTGCGCCAAGGCATGCACCTTACCGGACTGGGGGTCGCGGTGGGATTGATTGGCGCGGTCGCCGCGAGCCAGACGCTCATCACCCTGCTGTTCGGCGTTTCGCGACTGGATCCGACCACTTATTTCGGGGTGATCGCGCTGGTCATCGCCGTGTCGGTGATCGCGTGTGGGGTACCGGCGTGGCGTGCGGCGGGTGTAGATCCGTCGATCACGTTACGGGCGGAATAAGTGCTCCGCGGGATAGGTCGAAAGGTTCGAAACTTGGCTAGTGCTAAGGCAGGAAAAAAGAAGATCCCGCTTTCGGTGTTGCGCCCAAGGGATTGGTCGTAGGCGGGGGCGAATCCCTCGATGAATCCACCGCTGGAGTGAGACTAGCGTCTCAGGCTGAGACGGAGATCCCCTCTCAGCCCAAGACGGTCTTGTGAATCGCGTTCTAACCCGATGAAAACGCATTCACGGGAGTGCTAGACCTTCCGTTCCTGGAGTTGGTTGCCCCGTTGCTCCTCCTTTTGCGAACCGCAGAATCTGCTTCCCAAGACTCTTCCGAAACAGGAAGGGGAAGGCGGAACCTCATTGATCGGCAACGACAACGAGTCTGGGTTACAGGTCGGTTAACTCTTGGCGCAACAAGCCACAGCAACGGCACGCAACCCGCACAACGTCAGCAACGTGGCTGGGCTCGCTCGTTTTTTTCCAGACGCGACGCCCATTCGGATGCGGTTTGAACTGGCGCGCCAAGTGCCCGGTATTGTTCCTTCCCTCGGAATCTTCACCGAGAGCATCGTCGGTGAATTTGCCACTTCACGCGAAGTTCTGTTCGAGTGCAACACATCGTTGGAGTTCGGCGATGTCCTTCGGCTGCGAAACTCCGACGGTTCGTTCGATGTAACCGCGTCGGTCGTCGCGGTGCAGTATCAGACTGGCAAAGCCGTGGTGGCCGCCCGTTTTAAACACGAAGTACCCAACTGGATCGTGAAATCATGACTCCTTCCGCACCCGTACAGGATCTCGCGGCGCAATGGAAATCCGCCCGCCGCTTATACCCCATCTACTTCGAACTCGCGCGGGAGTTCGCCGTCGACGTGAAGCCTTGCGCCGATCTTGAAGCCGGCGTCGATACGCCTGGAGAAGAGACGGTCGAGCAGGCGCAACGCTGGCTGGACGAGATGGACCAGCATATCCAGGTGCATCAGCTGCGGCAGTTTCTGCAAACCAGTCCCCTGGCGAATCAGGAAGGGCTGTTGAGCCTGGTGGAACACTTCCTGGCGAAAACGAGCAAGACCGACTCCATGCGCGACAAGGTTGATTTTCTGCTCGTGCAGTATTTTAGCCAGCTGGCGCCCTCCGGAGTGAATGACACCGAGGTTGATATTGCCTATGTGGCGCAGTCGCTGGAGCCGCTCTTGGGACAAGTGGAACTGAAGCCTCCAGTTTGGTTGAACGCTCTCGACCGTGTGCTCGAGTCGGCACGACGATGCCATACGCTCGATGAACTCCTGCATGGTGGTGTCCTGGAACAGGGGCGCAAGGCTAAGGGTCTGGCCGGGGACCTTTTCTACTTGCCGGTCGCCCTGGTTGGATTCACGCGGTTTGGATATCTGATGCGGCGGTGCTTTTTCCGCCTGATGCTTGGCGACCTCAACTCCATTCTCGACGGGCTGACCGAACTGGAAGACAAGGGAGTCGAAACCATCGACTGCAGGCGCGCTCAGTTTTCCGCTCAGGAGCCCATTATTCGCTTGCGCATGATCTGCCAGTCGTGGAAGGTGATGTTTCAGGCAGAGTATTCTTCCGGATCGCCGTTGCGCATGCTGGTCGATCTGAAGGCTTCTGTGGAGCAAGCTCTGGGCCGCGGGAAAGCGGCAGAGCCTGAAGCCAGACTGAAGGCTGCAACTGCGAAACCCTCCCTAAGAGCGGCAGGTTCACCCAAGGACACGAGCGTTGCGGCGGCGGCAGCTGCCGGTGCGTCGAAGTCATCGGCCCGCGACGCGGTCTCGACAGTCTCTGGCCCCACATCGAAGGCGGATCCGGTTCATACGAGTTCCGAAGCCGCCGAGTTTGAGGTCTCCGGAACGTCGGCGTGGGATCCGGACTCTGCGTCTGAGTTCGACAAAAAGAACTAAACCATTGCACTGACGTGACCTGCTGCGAGAGCAAGCCAGAATCGCAGGCGGAAGACTAAAGAGGACCGAGCCAGTGGAACCGCCGACCGTGCTGATCATCTCCGATGAAGTCGATTTTTCGAGACGCATCACTGCGCGTTGGCAGATGGAGCGGACCCCTCCGGCTTTTACAATCCTGAGTGGCGACTTGTGGCCGCATTTCGCGGTGGACGTATTTGACGTTGCCATTGTCGGGGAACTGCGGCGTCAGTTGCTCTCGGTGGTTCTGGAGCCGTTGCATTCGACCGGGCAACCAATTTTCTGTGTATGCCAGGACGGCCCGACGGCGGAATTGGTGCGCGAGCGTTGGCCCCGAACTTCCATCCTGCGGCGAAGCGAACAATGGCTCGAGATTCTGGTGTTGGCCGCGAGCGAGGCAGTGCATCGTTCGCGAGCGGAATCGCGGGCCCGCGCCGCGGAGTTCTCCTGTGCCGTACTTGAACGACAGGCGACCCTGGGTCGTTACATGGTGGAAATGCGTCACAATCTCAACAACGCACTTACAACAGTGCTGGGAAATTCGGATCTGCTCCTGCTGGAGCCCGGGAGTCTTTCCGCCCAGACCCGCGCTCAGATCGAGACCATTCGGAACATGACGCTCCGGATCCACGAGATCATGCAGCGGTTCTCATCTTTGGAGAAAGAAATGAACGTAGTCGCACAGCAGGCTGAGCAAGACTCAGGTAAGTCGTATGCGGCCACAGCCGCTGGCGCCTAGGTATGAGAAAGTCACTCTCCCCTAGCACAACGCCGATCTCCTGTATCTCGGCGATGGAACGTGGGCACTCCCTCTGGGGGAAGGAAATATGCATAGATTAATGGCGGGCGTTACGATCCTTGAGCACGAACTCTCTCAACTGCGCCTGCTGGTCGAGCGCCAAACCGGGATTTTGCTTGACTGCCCCAACAGCGCTTTAGCGGCACACGTGGCCGACTATCTCGAGAGTCAAGAACTGGAGTCTCCCGCTGCTCTACTGGGACGCCTCCGCGCCGCTGATCTGGACCCGTCCACCCTGCCCGCCTTTCTCGACGGCGTGCTCAATGGGAAGACTGGTTTCTTCCGTCATCCCGGCGCGATGAACGCTTTGGCGCGCCATGTGATTCCGCAAATGCACGCCCGAAAGTCGGATGACAGTTTTGGAACCCTTCGCATTTGGAGTGCGGGTTGCTCAACCGGTGAAGAAGCGTATTCGATTGCCATGGCACTGTCCGATTCGATGGCCGGTGGAAACGGAACCAGTAACAGCGCGAGCACCGTTTCAAGCAACGGAAACGGCACCCGGGAAACGAAAGAAAAGAGCGCCGCAAAAAACGGTGGCATCGCGGAGAATTGCCTTCCTTCTCCGGGGCAAGGAATGAAGGATTGGTCGATCCACATCGTCGGCAGCGATCTGTTGCCGTCCGCCATCAAAGTCGCTGAGCGCGGACTGTATCCGCACTCGGCGTTGACCGGCTTGCCTCCAGCGGCCATTCGTGCGAGTTTCACGAAAATCGGAAGTTCCAGCGGTGGGCAGAACGCCTCATCCGCTGGATACCAAACTCCGGGAACCAACGGATCGGGCAATGGCTCAGCCAACGCAACCAACGGTTCGAGCAGCGCCGCGCACCTGCTGGTGAAACCGCGCCTGCGCAGCATGATCACGTTCAACGTCATGAACCTGACGAAGCCTGTCTACATTGGACGCTTCGACTGCATCTTCTGCATGGACGTGTTGCCGCATTTGTCACGTGCCCAGCGCACTGCACTGCTGGAGCGACTGCATCTTTACCTGGAGCCCGGCGGATACCTCTTTCTGAGCCAGACGGAAAAACTCAGCGCTCCAAACCTGAATTTCCGTCCAGAAACCTACGACGGTTACACTTTCCACCGCAAACCGCTAGCGGCCAGCGCGGCATACGGACGATAGACTACGCATTTGAAGAATTACGGAAGGTTGTGGCGCCGTCAGAATGCAGGCTTATAGAATATCGTCAGGCCGGCGCTGAAATGGATTCACCACCTCGACTCCGTCCAGGTTCTGGCCGGCCTCGAAGTCCTCGGTCAGCAGGTATCCACACGATGCCACCTTCGCGGCCGCGAGAAATCGGTGAGTCCCGGTAAGAGAGCCGATAGCGATCTTGAAGCTCCCATCCACGCTGCGATAGAGCCGCGTCGGCCACCACCGGATTCGAGGCCAGCAGATCGACGATCTCAGCGCGCGCCACATCACGGGCCGAGGGCCGCAGCCGCATTGCGTTGACCTGAAACTCCCCAAGCACCTGAAAGCTCAACCGCCCCAGGCGGCTCGTCCACAGCGCTGAACGCCAGTTCCGCGCTCCCTCTTGCTTGCTCTTGTCACCTTCGTCCATGGCGTAAAGAGACACGTGAGAGTCAACGAAGACGGCCGCGGTCATGGGCCTCCTCGCGAGTCAGGCAGCGGCCAGTACTCCGAAGAAAGGGTTTGCGCGCCCGAGCGCCCGCCGCATCGCGCGCTCATAACCGCCCTGGGACGACATGCGTTCCTTCAGCAGTTCTCCCAATCGCCGTGACACACCGGTATCTTGGCGAGCTGCCTCGATACGAGCCCACTGGGCCACTACTTCCCCAAGGGTCACAGTGACATTACAAAGTTGATTTTTGGAAGGCACGAAATAGGTATAAAACGAAGTCCGTGTCACACGAAAATCGTGTCTAGGCGAACAGGAACTCCTTCGTCCGCAGTTCCTTGATCGTGTCCCTTAGTTTCGCCGCTTTTTCGAACTCGAATTTCCTGGCCGCTTCGCGCATGTCGCTTTCCAGCTTGGCGATGTACGCGTCCACTTCTTCCTGGGTCCTAAACTCGGGCAGACCCTCGCCCTCGCCCGCGGTGAGGTCGGCATAGTCCGCGGCCACGATGCCCGCCAGCGTCATGTCCAGGGGACGCACGATCGACTCCGGCGTGATGCCATGTTCATCGTTGTATGCAGTCTGGATGGCGCGTCTGCGCAGAGTCTCGTCGATGGCGCGTTTCATGGAATCGGTCATGCGATCCGCATAAAGAATCGCGCGCCCGTTCAAATGCCGAGCGCACCGGCCAATCGTCTGAATCAAAGACCCTACGGATCGCAGAAAGCCTTCCTTATCCGCGTCCAGAATCGCGACCAGGGATACTTCGGGCAGATCTAATCCTTCGCGCAGCAGATTGATGCCGATCAGTACGTCAAATTCGCCTTTGCGCAGGTCGCGCAAGATCTTTACCCGCTCCAGCGTTTCAATCTCCGAATGCATGTAGCGGCACTTCACGCCGACCTCGGCGTAGTACTCGGCAAGATCCTCGGACATGCGTTTGGTCAGGGTGGTCACCAGGACCCGCTGCCCGAGTTGCACGCGGGCGCGAATCTCATGCAACAGATCGTCGATCTGTCCCTTTACCGGACGTACTTCAACTTCCGGGTCGATCAGGCCGGT
>Ga0210410_10003004_pt1 | contig 15004 bp, 19 predicted proteins | sample IncBWC4MmetaG_FD_161058 | JGI IMG/M metagenome (GOLD analysis project Ga0210410, IMG submission 161058) | Forest soil microbial communities from Barre Woods Harvard Forest LTER site, Petersham, Massachusetts, United States - Inc-BW-C-4-M | ecosystem: Environmental > Terrestrial > Soil >... | reverse complement strand
ACACGCTTGCCTGTGTTCTAATCCAGGAGTCGCCGCGCTCCCTCTACTTGGCGACGAAGGAGTTTTCATGTCTCTAAAAATTACCGGCAACGAAGTGGAAGGTGTCTCCCTGGTGGCTTTGAATGGCCGCATCATTCTGGGCGAGGAGAGCACCGCTCTCCGCGAAAAACTCAAAAGCCTCATCGCCGCCGGAAACAAGAAGATCGTTCTCAATATGTCCGAAGTCACCTACATTGACAGCTCGGGACTCGGCGCTCTGGTCGCCGCGCATCTCAGCGCCCAAACCGCCGGCGCCTCCATCCGCCTCTGCAATCTTGGCCAGAAATTCCACGAAGTCATGCAGATGACCAAGCTGCTCACCGTTTTCGACGTTTACGACACCGAATCCGCCGCCGTCGCCAGTTTTCCAACTTCCCTGGCCGCCGGAAATTAGCCGCGCTCTTCAATCCGGTTCGACCCAAACATCGCCGCACCCGTCCGGAAGGCCAGTGCTATCCGATTCATTCAGCCTGTTCTTCCGTCCTCTCGACGCGCTTCTCCCAATCGAATAGCCTTGAGCAATGAATAGAGACATCCGTGGTTTGCGCTTCTCCTTTAACGCTGATGCCGAGATCGTTCCCGAAAGCTCACCCAAAGCCGTTCTCCCCGCGCGCGTGACCGAACTGAGCCTGCAGGGCTGTTTCCTCGAGACCTCCGTTTCGCTCGAAGAAAAGCGCCAGGTTTCCGTCAAGATTTGCGATGCCGGAGAATCCTTCGAAGCCGAAGCCGTCGTCCTCTACGCTCGTCCCTCCGGCTTAGGCCTCGTCTTCCGCGACGTAAAGCCCCGCTACCGCGAAGTCCTCCAAGACTGGATCCTCAAAGCCCTCGACCGCCAACTCGAAGCCCAGCAAATTCCAGGCTGACCCGCCTTCTCCCCGTAGCGGACACCTTCAGGTGGCCCCGCCCGATTTGTAGGGGCGGCTTTACGCCGCCTTCTCGCCTTTGTAGCGGCCGCCTCCGAGGCGGGCGCTTTTCGCCCTCACCTCGCCACCCCGAACCACCGCCATATTGCTTTTCCTTCTCACTCCGTATCCTCTCGATCGCGTGCACATCGCCATTCTCCAAACGCTTCTGCTGATTTTTTTTTCTCCCCGCGCTATACTCAACCCACTCGACACTCTCGTCGACATCGGCGCTTCCGCCGAGAGGGAGGTGATCCAGTGAGGTACGGTTTACGTTGAAGTATTAAGAGAGGCGCTAGTGTGGTTACCGGGCGCCTCTCTTTTCTCGCACACTCGCTCTCCCATTTCCCATCTCCTGACTTTCCCTGGCATCCACAAATCGCCCCGATTTCGCCCACGCGGTCTCCCCATTGCCGCATCGCTCCTTACGCCTGGTTTGTGCCCATGTCTTATTTAGGGCAACATTGTTCCCTGGGACAGTTGCCCCCGGCCGACTGTGTCCGAACAATAAGGTTGAGGGGTCTTCCCATGAAAAAAGCCAGTGCTCTGATCGTTTCGATTTTGCTTGCCTGTCCCGCCTTCCCCGCGGACCAAACCAGGGAACAAAAACGCCTCGCCGCCTGCGGGCAGGTCTTCAAGGAAATCATGGACATCCCCGACGGGATTCCCAAGGATCTCCTCAACAAGGCGGAATGTGTGATCGTGATTCCCTCGGTCCTGAAGTTCGCCTTCGGCGTGGGAGGCGACTTTGGCCGCGGCGCGATTACCTGCCGCACCGGCCAGCACTTCACCGGGCGTTGGAGCGCTCCCGCCCTCTTCGCGCTCGAAGGCGCAAACATCGGCTTTCAATTGGGCGGGCAGGCCACGGACTTCGTCCTCCTGGTCATGAATCCCAAAGGGGCGGAATCCATCCTCAGCAGTAAAGTGAAGCTTGGTGCGGACGCCTCCGCCGCTGCCGGTCCCAAGGGACGCACCGCCGCTGCAGACACCGACATCGTGATGAGGGCTGAGGTTCTCACCTATTCCCGCTCGCGCGGGCTGTTCGCCGGCATCTCGCTCGAAGGCTCCACGCTCCGTTCCGACGGCAGCGCCAACAAAAAGCTCTATGGCCGCGACCTCAATGCAAAGCAGATTGTCCGCGAAGGCAAAGTCGGAGTCCCACCCGCGGGACGCGAACTAGTTTCCCTGTTGGATAAGCAGTCGCCCAAAAACCAGTCCGACCCGGTCTCGCTCAAGGAATAGCGCCAGCGGCCCGCTTTTTCCGGCTAGAGTCCGGCTACGCGCGAGCAAAAAACTGCCATTCCACTGCTGCGGGGCGAAAATCCAGACCTATGAAGAAATCACCAGTCGTTTGAGGTTCGCAATAAATGACTTTCGCCCGCATGTTAATGCCACTGGCCACCGAGCCGACGCCAAGCTGATCGTGCTGGCGCCATGGCAGCCTGCTCTTCACACGGGCACCGTGAAGACTGACGTTAACCGCTACCGTTCGTTCCACGACCGTTCGGAAATCAGGGGCCAGGAGTCGGACGGGCGTCTCAGTCCACAGACGCCTTTCCATCCTGCCTTCCATGTGTGCGCGTTCGGGCCCTTCCATAAATTCCCCCGGCTCAGCGTTAATTGCCCGGTTCATGGGCGGAACCGGCTACCGATGTTCTCTGCCGCTTGCGTTTCTCCTCCTGCATGGACTGGTCGGCTTGCAGCATCAGATCGCCAAGCGATAACGGATGTTTCGGATCGAACCGGGCTACCCCGATGCTGAGAGAGAGAGAAAATGAAGACTCGCCTGCATTTGCTTTCTTGAGATTTTTGGCCAGGCGGCGAAGGATGATTTCCTGGGTTTGCGCGGAGGTCTCCAGCGCCAGGACGACAAATTCGTCACCGCCGATACGCGCCACAATATCCGCGTCGCGGAATGTGCGCTCTAGGACGTCGGCTGTGCGAATCAGAGCCATGTCCCCCTCGCGATGACCGAATCTGTCGTTGATCTGCTTAAGATGATCGAAATCGCAATGTATAAGCAGGAGCCCCTGCGAATTGCGGGCAGCCAGTTTCAGAAGCTGTGTAGCGGCGACAAAAAAGGCGCGGCGGTTGTACAAGCAGGTCAGGTCGTCCGTGAGCGCCAAGTGACGCAACTCCCGGTCCACCAAAGACTGTTTCACTGCCGACCACACCGCGGGGTGGATGGCGACACGCAAGATCTGTTCGTCGGGTGCTTCCGATTTCAGAATCCGGGAAATCTTGTCCACTTCCTGCAGGATATCCCCAAACTCGGTATCGGCCGCCAGCAACGCGGCTGACAAATCAGACTCCAGACTCTGCTCCCCGGAGCGTGATCCCCGGTTCATAAACAGAATTTTTCGAGAGACACCATTGCAGGAGCTCTCCACCGAAGCGCCGTTGCCATTTTGCGGATTCGTTAATTGCATGACCGCTCCTGCGAAGCTGGGAGAATCGCACCGCCGCATACGAGCCGATGGTGGCATCCGACGGAATGGGGTACAAGCCAGAAACAACCGGAATCTTGGTTCAGGTGAATCCTCTAGCCGAGGTGCGGCGAAATCGGAACCAGGGGCTGCTGGGACAGCCGGACTCAGGTGTTTACCTGATCCCATTTGCAGTCATTTACTTGATTGAGCACCCGGGTAAATAACGGTAACACTACGTCCAGCCGCTGGAGTTCCCGAAGGGGACAAGGGTAGGATGTAACCGGCCAGCGGGGGGTGATGTCCATGGCAAAGCGGCAAACTAGCGGGCAGGATTCCGACAAGGGAAACTCGCGAGGAGCAGAAATCGTGCGAAGTGAAGCGCCATCGGAGCTGTTGCGGGAATTGGTGGCCCACCTGCGGCAAAACCGCACGCAGTTGCGCGAAGAGTGGGTCAGCCGCATTAGTGAAACCCGCCTGCTGACCGCCATGACGAAAGAAGAAATTTTCGCCGAGGCAACTTCGGTCTACGACAGCTACGTGGAAGCGCTCGAAACCGAGACCTTTGAAGCCCTGCAGGCTTACGCGCGCAACCTTTCCGAACGCATCATTCCGCGAGGCGTTGAAACGCACGAAGTAGTGGGTATCGTGCTCCTCCTCCGTGACGTCCTCGCGCGCTCCCTGTTCGCTAAATACCAGACCGATTTCAAGAAACTGAACCGCATCCTGGACGCGTACGAGCCGGCCGCAAACCGCATCGCGAACACCGTGGCGGTGGGTTTCGTTCAGGAACGCGAACGCGTCATCCGTCAGCAGCAAGAGGCGATTCGAGAACTTTCCACCCCTGTGCTGCAGGTTCGCGAGCGCCTGCTGATTCTGCCGATCATCGGCGTCATCGACCCGCAACGTGCGCGGCAATTAACCGAGCAATTGCTTCGCGGAATCCGGACCAACCGCGCGAAAGTGGTGGTCATCGACATCACCGGCGTGGCGGCGATGGACGCCACCGTGGCCAACCACCTGGTGCAAACGGTGGAAGCCTCGCGGCTCCTCGGCGCGACCGTGATCGTCACCGGCCTCTCCCCGGAGATCGCGCAGACCCTCGTCACCATCGGCGTCGACCTGGGCAAGATGAACACCGTGGGCGACCTCCAAGGCGGCATCGAACAAGCGGAAAGACTCTTGGGATACAAGGTCGGCCCGCTGGCAGAAGCGCAATAGGCGCGGACAGGACAGGCGACAGTGGAAGTTCCGATTCTCAAACAGGGGCAGGTATTGATTGCGACGTTCCAGGCGGCCCTGTCGGACGCGGACCTGAAGCATTTGCGGATCGGGCTGGTCGAACAGGTGGTGAAGTTCAGGTCGCGCGGGGTGATCGTCGACGTGACGGCAATGGACGTGATGGACTCGTTCGCATCAAGGACACTGCGCGAGATCGCCCAGATGATCCGGTTGCGCGGCGCGGAAACGGTGATTGTCGGGATTCAGCCGGAGGTTGCCTTCGCAATGGTGCAGTTGGGACTGAAACTGGAAGGAGTAGCAACGGCTCTGGATCTTGAGGAAGGGCTGGAATATCTACACGAAAAGTTCAAGGAAACGAACTGAAGGTGGGCCACAGTGTCCGTAGGGGAACTCCGGGTGGCTATTAATTCAGACCAAGACATCGTAATGGCTCGCCAGAAGGGCCGAGCCATGGCGATGGAGTTGGGATTTTCCGCGGGCGACGCTACGCTGATTGCCGCAGCGATCTCCGAACTGGCCCGAAACATCGTCTCCTATGCGGGGCGCGGAGAAATCCTGTTGAAGCCAGCCCGTGGGCCGAACCTCACCGGTATCGGGATTGTGGCCAGGGATGATGGCCCCGGGATTCGAGATATTCCCCAAGCCCTGCGGGATGGATTTTCTACTTCCGGAAGCTTGGGGATCGGGCTCCCCGGCGTTAAACGGTTGATGGACGAATTTGAGATCAATTCCGTGCCGGGACGCGGCACAATGATAGCGGTGAAGAAGTGGAAGCCATAGCCAGCCCGTGGGTGGATTGCGGAATCGCCACGTTCATTCTTCCAGGTGAGGAATCCTCGGGCGACCGCGGCCTTGTTATCCCAAGCGATTCAGGTGCGCTGGTTGCCGTGATCGACGGGATTGGCCACGGAGAAGAAGCCGCAAACGCGGCGAACACGGCGCTATCCATCCTGGGGCGCGGGCCGGATCGGCCCGTAATTTCCCTTGTCGAGGAGTGCCACGAGGCATTGCGATCCAGCCGCGGCGTCGTCTTGAGCTTGGCGTTTGTGGATCTTCCCAACGGCATGATGACCTGGCTGGGTGTGGGGAATGTCCAAGGCATACTGATGCGCGGCGCGATCAGGCAGGGACAGGCACGGGAGATGCTCCTCCTGAGAGCGGGCGTTGTGGGCGCGCGTTTGCCGGCGCTGCAGGCAGCGGTGGTGCCGGTGACTCCAGGAGACACCCTGTTTTTCGCTACCGACGGGATTCGCAGCGAATTTGCCGAAAGCCTCTCCGCGCAGGAAAATCCGCAAAGAGCGGCGAAGAGAATTCTGGAGAAATACCGGACGGGAACCGACGATGCGCTCGTGCTGGCCGTTCGCCTGACCGGGAAATCTATATGAGCACGCCTGCGAGAGCGAAAGGGTGGGAAGCGGTGCGGTTCAGCCAGGAGTATCGGGTTGTGCTCAGAGAATATCTGGAGACAGCCGGTGAAGAAGCGCTGGGACGCGCCGGTGAACTTGGCCGGCAAGCGTTGGGCGAACGGGCCAGCCTGGTGGAACTCGCCGGGGTGCACCATGAGGCGCTGGGAGAATTACTCGCGGAAGAGAAAGATGCGCAGCGGAGAGCCGCGATGCTACGAGCAGGGGCCGAATTTTTCGCGGAGTGTGTGTTTCCTTATGAAATGGCCCACCGGGGATTTCAGGACGCCTTGCAGGCTTTGCGGCAGGTAAACGAGACGCAGGAAGAGGAAATCAAGCGCATCGCTTACGCCGTGCACGACGACGCGGGGCAATTGCTGGTGGCCGTACACCTGGCGCTGGCCGACGTGGTGCGGGAATTACCCCCGGCGCAGCAGAAGCAGATGATGCAGATTGATGAACTCCTGAACCAGGTGGAAAAGCGCTTGCGGCAGTACTCCCATGAGCTGCGGCCGACGATTCTGGATGACCTCGGCTGGATTCCCGCGGTGCGTTTTCTGGCGGAGCAGGTTTCGAAGCGTTCCGGACTGCAGATCCACATCCGGGCAACAGCCGCGAAACGGCTTCCGAGTCCGGCCGAGACAGCGCTTTACCGGGTGATGCAGGAAGCCCTGCGGAATGTTATGAAGCACGCGGAGGCTGCGAATGTGTGGATTCATGCGTGGGATGAAGAAGGCATGCTCTGTTGCTCGGTGAAGGATGACGGGAATGGATTCGACGCTCGAAGAGCAAGCGGAAGCCGGCAGCCGGAAGGCCTGGGAATGATTGCGATGAGAGAGCGCGTTAGCGCGGTAGGTGGAACCCTGCAGATCGAATCCTCGCCGGGCCGAGGAACGGAGATTTTAATTCGAGTCCCGATGGAGAAACATAATGCCGTTACGTATCCTTCTGGCCGATGACCATGTGCTTGTTCGCCAGGGGCTGAAAGCCTTGCTGGAGCGCGAGGGGCATCAGGTTGTGGCCGAAGCCTCCGATGGCCAGGAAGCTGTTCGTCTTGTGGAGTCCCTTCACCCCGATATCGCCATTATGGATATCAGCATGCCGTCCTTCAATGGACTGAACGCCGCGCAGGAAATGAAACGCTATTCGGAAAAGACCAAGACCATCCTGCTCACCCAGCATGACGAAGCCCAGTACGTCCGTGCAGCCCTGGAAGCAGGTGTGAGCGGTTACGTTCTTAAGAACCAGGTCACAAGTGAACTGCTTTTGGCCATTCGCCAGGTTTCACGCGGCCAGGTTTATCTCAGCCCGGGCGTATCCAGCGCGGTTGTGGATGCGTATCGCTCCGGGCCGGAGAAATCCAAGAATCCCTTGACGATGCGAGAGACCCGCGTGCTCCAACTGATCGCCGAGGGAAAATCGACGAAAGACGTAGCATCCCTGCTTGGCATCAGCGTCAAAACGGCCGAATCTCATCGCACCAGGCTAATGCACAAACTGGATATTCACGAAACCGCCAGCCTGGTTCGCTACGCCGTTCGCAACGGCATCATCCAACCCTGACCCCACCGACTGGTTCGAAAATTCACTCGTAACTTGCGCTCAACTTCCCAATTGCAAACGGACTCGCCTCACGTCATTCCCTTCTCTTGACTTCTCTCGCTATGAAAAGTACATTGCCTCCTGTTCAGCCGCGGCCGGTTCCCGTTTGCCAGCCGCCCAGAGAATCTGGCGTCAGTCCTTCTTATGGACGTTACGACCCACGACGTTCTCTTGGTCGGAGGTGGTGGTGCTGGCCTCCGCGCCGCCCTAGCTGTATCCGAAATTAATCCCAACCTTAAAGTCGCCGTCATCTCCAAGGTCTATCCCATGCGGAGCCACACCGTCTCCGCCGAAGGCGGCGCCGCCGGCGTCATCAAAGCCGACGACTCCCTCGACGAGCACGCCTATGACACCATTTCCGGCGGCGACTGGCTCTGCGATCAGGACGCCGTCGAAGCTTTCGTCAAGGAAGCCCCGCAGGAACTTCTCCAACTCGAGCACTGGGGCTGCCCCTGGAGCCGCCAGGAAGACGGCCACATCGCCGTCCGTCCCTTCGGCGGGATGAAGAAAATGCGCACGTGGTTCGCCGCCGACAAAACCGGATTCCACATGCTGCACACCCTTTTTCAAACCACCATGAAGTACAGCGCCATCTTTCGTTACGACGAGTGGTTCGTCACCAAACTTCTCGTCGACGATGGCCGCGTCCAGGGCGTGGTCGCCATCGAACTCATGTCCGGCAAAATTCAGGCCATCACCGCCAAGTCCGTCATCCTCTGCGCCGGCGGTTGCGGCCGCGTTTTTCCCTTCACCACCAACGCCAGCATCAAGACCGGCGACGGCATGGGCCTCGCCTATCGCGCCGGCGCTCCGCTGAAGGACATGGAATTCATCCAGTATCATCCCACCGGCTTGCCCTTCACCGGCATCCTCATCACCGAAGCCGCCCGCGCCGAAGGCGGCTACCTCGTCAACAAAGACGGCTACCGCTATCTGCAGGACTACAATCTCGGCACACCCACGGCCAAGCCCGTTCTCCGCTCCATGGAATTAGGCCCTCGCGATCGCCTCTCTCAGGCCTTCGTGAAAGAACAGGAGAAAGGCCGCACCATTGACGGCCCCTACGGCCCCGTAGTCCACCTCGATCTCCGCCATCTCGGCGAAAAACTAATCAACGCGAAGCTTCCCTTCGTTCGCGAACTCTGCACCAAATATCAAAACGTCGATCCCGTCCACGAAATGATTCCCGTCCGCCCGGTGATTCACTACATGATGGGCGGCGTCAGCACAGACATCAACGGCGCCACTCCTCTCCCCGGTCTCTTCGCCGCCGGTGAAGTCGCCTGCGTCAGCATCAACGGCGCCAATCGCCTCGGCTCCAATTCCCTGCCCGAACTCCTCGTCTTTGGCGCCCGTGCGGGAAAAGCCGCCGCGGAATTCGCCTCTTCCGCGAAACCAATTTCCAATTCCGTCCTCGCGCAAGCTTTCGACGAGCAGCGCCGCATCGAATCTCAATTCCTCCGCAACACCACCGGCCGCGAGCGCACCTCCACCCTGCGCGAAGAAATGCAGTCCACCATGGAATCCAGCGCCGGAATCTACCGCACCGAGTCCTCTCTCGCCGCGGGTGCCAAAACGCTCCGCGAGCTTCAAGAGCGTTCCGACAATCTCTCTCTCGACGACCACTCTCTCACCTTCAATACCGATCTCGTCGCCGCCCTCGAGCTATCCTTCATGCTCGACGTCGCCGAATCCATGGTTCAATGCGCCTTGCAACGCACCGAATCCCGCGGCGCGCACCAGCGCACAGACTTCCCCAAGCGCAACGACGAAAGGTTTCTCGCCCATTCCCTGGTATTCCGCGCCGCCGATGGACGCCCCCGCGTTGAGTATCTCCCCGTCAGGATCACGCGGTGGCCTCCCGGCGAACGTGTGTACGGACAGCCTGCGCAGAAAGCCGGCGCAAGTTAGGACACCATGGCCGACACCATCAAACTCGAAGTCTCGCGCTACTCGCCGGAAACCGACGCTGCTCCGCATTTCCAGAGCTTCGAAGTTCCCTTTCGCCGCGATTGGGTCGTCCTCGACGCGCTCAACTACATCAAGGACAAGCAAGACGGTTCGCTCACCTATCGTTGGTCCTGCCGCATGGGCATCTGCGGCAGTTGCGGCATGCTCGTGAACGGCGAGCCCAAGCTCACCTGCGCCACGTTCCTCGCCGACTATGCTCCCGCGCCCGTCCGCGTCGAGCCGCTTCGCAATTTTCCCGTCGTTCGCGACCTCGTCATCGCCATGAACGACTTCATGCGCAAGCTCCAGAAGATGAAGCCCTGGCTCATCCGCAAGGAAGAAAAGCCCGTCTCCGAAGGCGAGTACCTGCAAACTCCCGAACAGCTCGAAACCTTCAAGCAGTACAGCATGTGCATCAACTGCATGCTCTGCTACGCCGCCTGCCCCGTCTACGGCCTCGACCCGCTCTTCTCCGGCCCCGCGGCCATCGCCCTCGCCCAGCGCTACAATCTCGATTCCCGCGATCAGGGCGCCAAGGATCGCTTCCCCGTTCTCTCCCAGCACGACGCCATCTGGGGCTGCACCTTCGTCGGCGAATGCACGCGCGTCTGCCCCAAGCACGTTGATCCCGCCGGCGCCATTCAGCAATACAAGCTCACCGCCGCGCTCGACTGGGTCAAATCCGTCGTGATGCCCTGGGGTGGCAAATGAGGAGTCGAAAATGAGGACCGGAAAATGAAATCCGCGGCCGCCACGCCTCCCTACACGCTCAATCACCCGCGCTGGTATCGCAAGCGTGTCTCCACCTACTGGTGGCTCCAGCGCTGGGAATATCTCCGCTTCGTCCTGCGCGAAATCAGCAGCGTCTTCGTCGCCATCTTCGTCGTCGAAATGCTTTTCCTGATCAGCGCGCTCTCACGCGGCCCCGAGGCCTACGCCGCATTTCAAGACTTTCTAAAAAATCCCTTTGTCATCGCGCTGAACATCATTAGCTTCTTTTTCGTCGTCTTTCATTCCATCACCTGGTTCAATCTCTCCGCCCGCGCCATGTCTATCCGCGTCGGCGGGAAAAAAGTCCCCGGCTTTATGATTTCCGGCCCCAATTTTGTTGCCTGGCTGTTTATTTCCGCGGTCATCGCCTGGCTTTTATTGCGAGCTTAATATGGACGCTCAACCAACCAAACTTCGCATCGAGCCGCTCTTGTGGCTCCTCTTCAGCGCCGGCGGTGTCGTCGCCGCCTTCCTCATCCCTATCCACCTGTTAATCCAGAATCTCCTTTTCCCTCTCGGCATCGCGAACGGTCCCTCCTACCCAGCTGCCGTCCACTTCGTCGCGCATCCGATCGTCCGCCTCTATCTCTTCGTGCTCTGCTCCGTCCCGCTCTTCCACGCCGCGCATCGCGTTCGCTACACCCTTTACGACGGCCTGCAAATCAAGCACCTCAACGAAGTCATCGCCGCTTGCTGTTACGGCGGCGCGGTTCTGGGCACTCTGATCGCCGGCTACCTGCTGTGGAATTTTGTTTAACGAATCACGTTCTTTCAATATGCTGAGGGCTGTCCCCGCCCGGTAAGTGAGGCACCATGCAACACCAACTGAAGTCCATCTCCAAAGCAGGCATCCCCGAAGCCATCGCCAAGGTCGAGCTCTATCGCTACCTCAACGAACCCGAGGAAGCCGAATCCATCTGCCGCGATATCCTCGCCATCGAACCCGAGCAGCAACTCGCCCGCCGCATGCTCGGCCTCTCCATCACCGACCAGTTCCTCGGCATCGCCACCGATCGCTACGACGAGTGCCGCGCCATCTTCCAGTCCCTTCGCGATCCTTACGAGCGCTTCTACTACACCGGCCTCTTCCTTGAGCGCCGCGCCAAAGCCCAACTGCGCACCGGCTGCGCCGCCCACATCCTTCTTCCTCTCGTCGAAGAAGCCCTCCACTGTTTCGCCGAAGCCGAAAAAATCCGTCCCGCCGGCAACGACGACAGCATCCTCCGCTGGAACCGCTGCGTCCGCCTCCTCGAATCCCACCCCGAATTCCATGCCGTGCACCCCGGCCCAACCTCCTTCGAATCCTCCGACACTCCTCCAATCACAACCCGCCCCCGCAACCTAACCCACTAGTAGCGCACCCGTAGCGGCCACCTTCAGGTGGCCAAGCCGCAATCCCCGTAGGGCCAGCTTCAGCATCTGTTCCTCCTTCTTTGTAGGGGCGGAGCTCGCTGCGCCCGCTTGCTTTTCCCTCAACCCCGTAGGGCCCGCCGACCGTGGCGGGCCGCTCCTACATCCACGGCAATTCTTCCCCCAACACCGCATCCATCCACTCGCTCACGTCAATTTTCAAAACCACGTGTGTCAACACGCACCCCACCGCCCCGCTCTCCACAAACTCCCCTGCAAACTCCCCCACCGCCGGTGCCGCTTCCACCGCCGCGCTGGCCCCGTCCACAGGGGTTTCCACGCAAGTCATCCCGCACAACAATGGACTGAACAAAACCACCCCCGCCAACACCGCCGAAACCACTAACCTACGTTTCTTCATCAACATAAAACTTCTCCTGAAAACCTCTGCCCTGCTACATGTAAGTCGATCACACCTCCCCAAATTCGACACCCAACCCGAACAAAATTTCACGATGGATTCGATCTGTAGGGCCCGTCCGTCTGCGGCGGGCCGCTCTTACTTTGGAGTGCGGTGGCTCTGCCACCGCTTTTGCGGTTCCAACCGCTCAACCAAACAATCACTGAGGCTCAGGCCCCTTCTCGTATCCACAATACAAACACACCAATCCCCACCCACCGCCAAGCGGCATCATTCCCTGCCGATTCTTATTTCGCGAAAACCTTCCGGAACAACCCCACCATCTCCCCAAACGCCTGATCCGTCGCCTCCGGATCAAACCGCGGCCCCTCATCCCGCGTGAAAGCATGCTCCGCCGGATACAAAATCCGCCGATACTTCACCGCACTCTTCCGCAGCGCAGCGTCAATCGTCTCCCGCCCTGCCTCCGGCACATGCGGATCAAGCGTCCCAAAAATCATCAGCAACTCGCCGCGAATCTCCTTCACCCGCGCCAGCGATCCCGCATCCGCATCCTTCCCCAGCTTCCCGTCGTGAATTCCTGTCCCGTAATAACAAACCGTCGCCCGCACGTCGGGCTGAAACGCCGCGCGAAACGCCAGGTGCCCTCCAATGCAAAATCCCACCGCGCCAATTTTTCCGTGCGCCACCTTCGGATGTTTTGCCAGCCAGTCCAGCGCCGCCCGGCAATCCGCGTCGAAATCCGCCACCGGAGTCTTCGCCGCATCCGCCAACCCGCGCGTTCGCCCCGCATCGTCAAAAGCGATCACCGTTCCTGGTGCCTCAATTCGCCGGTAAATCTCCGGCGCCGCAACCACAAATCCATACCCAGCCAGCCGCACGCAACTCCTCAGCGTCGGCGGCGTCAGTTGAAAAATGTCCGAGTAGCACCAGATCCCCGGATACTCCCCCTCCGCTCTCGGCGCCGCCACAAACGTCCGCATCGGCCCGCCAGCCAGCCCAATGTCCACATATTCCGTAGTAACAATCATCTCTACCCTCGCCGCAGATTCTCGTTCACACTCGCTCCCCAGTCAACTCGCCCCCGTTGACTCTACATCTCGGCCGGGTGCCCCACACGCCGGTGTTGCGTGTGGGTCTTGCCTGTCTCTTCTCAGCGAACACTGCCTGCCCTGAGCGGAGCCGAAGGACGCGATTCCTCTGCGAGCGGCGTCCACCACGACCCGGTCGGGGGGTTAAGTCCCCGCTCACGGAAGCACGTGCAACACTCACTCCGGTTACGCAACACCCCGCTGTCGACTGGCCATTCGGGCAATTAACTCATTCGCCCTTGGGAAACCACCGCTTCATTGATTCTTCCAGGAGCGCATCCGACCATCGTATCCAGCGCTCTTCCAATACTTCTCGGGAAAGGTTCCCATGATTCGCGTCCTCCGTCTTCCTTTGCTTCTGTTCGTCTGCGCGCTTGCCGTGCAAGCCGCGCCCGATCTCACCAAAGTCCGTGTACGCGTGATCCTCGTCGATCGCGATCTGAACCAGAAACCTGTGCCCTTCCTCTTGGTTTCGCTCAAGGCCGGCGCAAAATCCGTGGACGTCAAAACCGGCCTCGATGGCACTGTCGAAACCCAGCTTCCTCCCGGAAAATATGTGATCACCACTCCGAAGCCAGCCGAGTTGGGCGGCCGTTCTTTCTCCTGGAACGTCCCGGTGACACTCACTGGCGCGCAGCAGAATGTGGATCTCACCAACGACAACGCCAGGAGCGAGGAAATTTCCGCGCCAGCTTCCGCCCGCGCGACTGAAAACTCCGGCTCGGGAGATCTCACCGAACATTTCAAGCGCCTGAAAAACACCGTCGTGACCGTGATCAGCGAATCCGGCCACGGCACAGGTTTCTTCGTGGACAGCAAGGGTCTGCTCTTGACCAACCAGCATGTGGTGGGCAATTCCGAATATCTGGCCGTGCAGTTTGACCGCGAACACAAGATCGCGGCTCGCCTGATTGCCGCCGACCCGCAAAAAGATGTCGCGCTATTACAGGTGAACCTCGCCGCCCTTCCAAACGCCGCGCCGGCGCCGCTCTCCCGCGCTTCGGCCGGCAAGCCCCCCGTGCAGGAAGGCGAGCGCGTCTTCACCATCGGCAGCCCGCTCACTCTCGACAAGATCATCACCACCGGCATCGTCAGCAAAGTCGAGCCGCACACGATCATCTCCGACATCAACATCAACCCGGGCAATTCCGGAGGCCCGCTTTTCAACGGCGCCGGCCAGGTAATCGGCCTTACCACCTTCGGCACCCGCGGCGATGGCGGCCCGGGCGTCTCGGGCATTGTTCGCATCGAAGAAGCCCTCGCGCTGCTGGAGCAGAATCGCACGAAGGTTAGTGGAACGCCCCCGGCCAACCTGCTTCCCGTCGAGCCGCTAACTCCCTATCCAGTGGAAGGCCTGAAGGAATCGCTTAAGGTGGAGAAGTTCGATCCTCGTCCGTACTACCTCTCCGCAGGCGACTTCAATGTCGCTCTCTCCACACCGCCATTCGACTATCGCGAAGAAGAGCAGCGGCGGCTTGCAGCCGAACGCAATCACAAGAAGCGCAACAAGAAAAACGACCAAGCCGCGGAAAACGCCGACGACTCGGATGCGCCAAAACAGTGGGAAGAAGACGCGGGTGCGCACCCCGCTGTCTTTGGAATCTATGTCATGCCCCAGGCCAAGGAGGGCTTCGGCTCCGCACTGGGCAGGTCGTTCAGCGTCAACCCCACTGCCAAGCTAAAATTCAAGACCGATTTTCAGCGCCTGAAGCTCTTCTGCGGCAACAAGGAAGTGGAACCAATCCTTCCGGGGCGCGTTCCGGTAACCGTCTCCTTGCGCAATCCTGGGGTCAAGATGGATGATTCA
>Ga0210410_10003003_pt1 | contig 15010 bp, 14 predicted proteins | sample IncBWC4MmetaG_FD_161058 | JGI IMG/M metagenome (GOLD analysis project Ga0210410, IMG submission 161058) | Forest soil microbial communities from Barre Woods Harvard Forest LTER site, Petersham, Massachusetts, United States - Inc-BW-C-4-M | ecosystem: Environmental > Terrestrial > Soil >... | reverse complement strand
ACTCAATCAGAACCTAAGCAGGGCACTGTTCTTTTTGAATCAACACTCGCGAACGAAATCTGCTTCGTGGACTCCTAAAAGAAGACTTCGAGCTAGTGTTGCGTCGACCCATTGAAACCGCCCGCCTAACCGGACAATGGGATCTGGGCCGATTTCACTTGTACGATAACGGCGTTAATCGTCCAAGTGCCGCGACGGTTCGCTTCGATTACTTCTCGAACGCGGTTGCGAGGATAACTTCCGTGTAGCCGACCACTCGGGGGTTGATTGGTTCGGTCAACCTTAGCGCGTGTATCAGGCATTGAGTCGGATTAGCTCGCGATTAGCCCAGTTATCGACAGGTTTTAGCAGTCCCTTCCGACCGCACGCGGTTTGTGAGTCTGCGTGTTGATATCTCTCGACTTCATAGGTAACCTCCTCGCAGCGGTTAGCGTGACAACGCGCAAGAGGTTCTCATGCGACTTCAGTATTTTGGTCTGGCAGCGATGTTCTGCACCTCCGCCCTTTGCGCCCAGGACAAACCCTTGCATGGGATCGACGTCAACGACATCGATCGCAAAGCCAATCCCTGCCAAGACTTTTATGAATTTGCAAACGGCAACTGGCGGGCGAACAACCCCATACCGCCTTCGATGGTGATGTGGAGCAAACGCTGGGCAGCTGGCGAATCCACCAAGGAAGTGCTGCATGGCATTCTCGAGGACGCTGCCGCTCATTCCTCTACGGTGCCGCCAAAATCCACAGAGCGCTTGATTGGCGATTATTACGGCGCCTGCATGAACGAGAAGCAAATTGATGCCCAGGGCGTGAAGGCGATCAACCGGGAACTTGAGCTCATCCAATCTATCGGTTCAATGGCTGATCTGCAGCGCGTCATCGCCCGTTTGCACAAGGAAGCAATCTTTGCGCCATTCGTCTTCCGGTCGACGCAGGATTCCCACAACCCGCAGCGCGTCATCGCCGATGCCGGTGCGCGCGGCCTCGGCCTTCCTGATCGGGACTACTATTTCAAGGATGATGATAAGTCCAAAGAAACACGTCAGAAGTACGTGGAGCATGTTGCCGCCATATTCGTGTTGGCTGGTTCCGACAAGGTGGCCGCGGCGGCGGCACAAGTTGTGATGCGTATGGAAACCTCGCTGGCTGGCGCATCCCTTACGAAAGTGGAGTTGCGCGATCCCTACGCCAGGGATCACCCAATGAAACTGGATGAGGTACAGAAGCTCACACCCGATTTTAACTGGGGGGAGTATTTCAGGGCATCGAATGTCGATCCCCGTGTCGTGCTCAACGTTGAGCAACCCAAATTCATGCAGGAGTTTCAGCGGCAACTGCAGGAAACGTCCCTTGCTGACTGGAAAACCTATTTGACATGGCAGGTGCTGTCGACGGCTGCTCCTGCTCTTTCAACACCCTTCGTCCAGGAAGATTTCGCTTTTAACCAGCAGTACTTGCAAGGCGCCATAGAAATGAAACCGCGCTGGAAGCGGTGCGTGGAATCGACGGATGCAAATCTGGGCGAGGCCTTAGGAAAAAAATACATCGAAAAGACATTTTCGCCGGAAGCAAAAGCGCGCATTCAAGAGATGGTCAAGAACATTCTGCTAGCTCTGCATGCCGATATTTTGACGCTCACTTGGATGAGCGACGGAACCAAGCAGAAGGCCCTGGAAAAACTTTCCACTTTTAACCCCAAAGTCGGCTATCCGGACAAATGGAAGGACTACAGCAGCGTCGAAATCACTCGGGACTCTTATTGGAACGACGTGGTTGAGGCGAGGCGGTTTGGCGTCCGCGATGACGCACAACTGATTGGCAAGCCGGTGGACCGCCTCAGGTGGGGAATGACTACACCGACCTCAAATGCTTATTACGATCCGAGGCTGAATGAGATCGTATTCGCAGCGGGGATCCTTTTACCGCCGATGTTCGATGTGAATGCCACCGATGCAGTCAACTACGGCGGCATTGGCCCGGTGATCGGGCACGAAATATCCCACGGTTTTGACGATCAAGGCGCCAAGTTTGACGCCACAGGCGAACTCAAAAACTGGTGGACTCCCGCAGACTACAAGGAATTCCAGAGCCGTGGACAGTGTGTGGTCGACCAGTTTTCCGCCTACACAGTAGATGGCGGTTTGCACGAAAATGGCAAATTGGTATTGGGTGAGAGCATCGGTGACCTTGGTGGCGTAAAGCTTGCCTACCTCGCGTTCCAGAAATCAATGGAAGGCAAGCCTCGCCCGCCCGACCAGGATGGCTTCACGCCGGAACAACAATTTTTTATCTCCTGGGGACAATCGCGCGGAGACGAAATGCGTCCCGACGCGCAACGCCAGTATGTGCTGACCAATCCTCATCCCGTCAGCAAATATCGCGTCATCGGTCCACTTTGTAATTTGCCTGAATTCCAGAAGGCATTTAGTTGCAAGGCCGGTGATGCCATGGTGCGACCGGTGGAACTGCGATGCTCGGTGTGGTAATAGTCTCCGGGTCAGTCCCGATAAGTCGCGTAGTGTTTACGCATGTGTTCGCTCCGACCGGTTGACGTTCAAGCCGGAAGTAATCAGGGTCAGAAGCCCCATTGTGGGAAATCACGACTGTCTCAATCCACTTGCCTGTGTAGTCGCCAAACCGGAAAAGTCCAGTCCTAGAACTCCACATCTCCGGTAAGCGCGTTTACCAGGAACTAGCCCGTGCTAGGATTCTTCAAGGGGCCCTATGTCCTTTGTTGACATTAGCAGCCTCAACGTTCTCGAACACCTAGGTTAGGCCTGTGCTTCTCCTTATGCTCATTTCTGCGTTCTTCTTGCACGGTGAACAGATATTGGTTTGGTTTTTTGCCCTTCTCGGACTGCTCACCTTGGGGCTCGTTTGGTTCACTGTTTGGCTCGTGCGAAGGGTTAAGCGCAAGATCGGCAACAGAGCTTATTGGCTTGCACCCATACCTTTCGTTCTGGTTCTACTGGCGGTGTCCGCCATTAATCGTGCGCAAGCTCCAAACAACGGCCCTCCTACCATCTTACCCGCCAGCCAAATATCCGCGTTGATAAAAGCGCAACCAGACTACGTCCAGTTTAGCTATTCGGGGTTAGCGTCGTACAAAGGAAAGCTCTACGCGGCCACGAATCTAGGCTTGCTTGAAATGGAAGAAGGAAGGCTCGGTAGAGTCTACCGATTTCAGAACACTGACTCCGTCGTGTCTGGTCCGTGGCTCGACACGGCAAATCAGCTCCTCTGGGTGCTGGATGACCACACAAATCAGTTGCTGAATTATGATGGAATGGTTTGGCATCGGGTGGATTTGCCTAAACCTCAAAAAGGATATTACAGCCGAGGGGATGTTCTCGAAGGGATTAAGCCTACTACTAGCGCAAAGGGCTTTTGGCTGCAAGCTGGCGGAAGCGTTTGGCGATGGGACTCCGCCAAGAATACTTGGGTTTTCGAGAACCAGCGGACATCGAACTACAACTCGCAAGACGCAAATACCATCATCGGTGTATTGCCGATAGGCTCGAAGCTATTATTCATAGTCCGTCATCAGTCGCTTTCATTCTTGGTAAAAAATTCGGAAGATTTCGCGTCCGATACCGTTGTTATGAGTGATGGCGATGGGAGCGCCACCCCGAACGGCTCGGGAGTCAAATTCTTTGCGGAAAATTGGGTTGTCGCGGATGAGAGTGGTTATGTCTGTACGAGAGACGGGCTCGTGCTGAAAGTAACGCCACAGGGGATTGCAAAACTAGATGTACCCGGCGAGTGTGAAACGCTTGCGTCTACTGAATCGGGATCGTTGCTAGCTAGTTTTCGCAGCAAGGGCATTTATGAATACACCACGGACTGGTGGCTCCGTGCAGCTCACCCTTATCCTAGCGGGAATGGCGAGTACTGGGCACATCTGAGCGGGCAGGGGAAAGAACTCGCCTTTGCAATAGATGGGAAACCCATTGTTGATAAGGAGCATTCTTCCAGCACGGATATGAAATTCATTCGGAATGCGCCCACTGCACTCTGGTATTCCCAAGGCACGGAGTTTCAACGTATCGACATTCCATAGTACCGGGCCGAAACTCTTCGATAAGTATGTCGACCTGCCTACCAGACCTACCTGCCTGCCAGTGGACGATAAGTCGCCTAACCGGACATTGAGGATCGGGCAGATTTCACTTGTACGGTAACCGCGTTAATCGGGCATGTGGATTACTTCAGCCGGAAGCAGTCGCGATTCACTTCCTACAAGCCGACTTCTAGTTACTAATCCGCTCCTCTGCACGTCGCATTGCGATTAATGCCGCCCACGCTTGCTGCGCGCATAGATGAAATGCCTCACCTTGATGGGCTTGGATTCAAAACGACGCACGTTTTCCTCAAGGTCGCGGTCTCCTCTCGTCACTCGCTCGTGCTGTCGCAAGTGCTCCGCCCAAGATTCGACAATGAACGTTTCGACGAAGTGCGCCGGATGCTCGGTATCGCGATAGACGCCCCACCTTGATGCTCCGTCCCGCCTCCGCACTCGTGCAAATTTGTTGAGAGCCTCCAGGAACTCGTCCGCTTTCTTCGGCTCAACCTCATATTCCACTGTAACCAGTACAGGTCCTTGACTTGGGTCTACTTCTCCGACCAGCATCGGCTTGCCCCAGTGATCCCAAGCCCCCAGATCCACAGGCGTATCCGGCAAGCGCGAAAGCAAAACCAATATTGGACAAACGGCGGTGCCAATAGCTGCGCTAATCAAAGAAATGTGTGTACCTTGCCGGTCCGCGACATATCCCCAGAAAGCGCTGCCGGCTGTCCACGTTCCCATGTATACGAGCATGAACACAGCCATTGCACGGGCGCGCACCCAATCCGGCGACAGGTTCTGCATAACCGTGGTCATCAAAGACATAATCGCGGTCCATGCGGCCCCCCGAATAAAATGGCAACGGACAGAAGTGCTACGGATTTGAATGCGGCTACGCCCCAGAGCGCCCCAGCAAAGACGGTGGTTCCCAGTCCGAGCATCGCATCAGACGAAAACAACGAACGCGTTCGCTGTAGCCCCATGGCTCCGAGCACTGCGCCAGCGCCAAAGACAGTTAGGAGCAGTCCAAAAAGGGTGGCGCTCCGTCGCAATTCGTGAGCGACGGTGGGCAGGAGCGCCCAAAACGCGCTTGCAAAAAACATAATGAATCCGATTCGTCCGAGAACGGTAAGAATTTCAGGCGCGTTTCTCGTGTACCGAACCGCCGCGCGAATTGCACCCGACACGGTCTCTCGCAGCGGGCCTGGCTGGCGTGGCGGTCGCTTCCACCGTCCAATCACCCATAGCACGCCAAGATACGATGCGGCATTCAGCGAAAACACTGCGGTGATTCCTAACGCAGCAATCAGAAATCCACCTAGTGCTGGACCGATCGCGCGGGCCAGATTAAATTCAATGCCGTTTAGAGCAATAGCGGGCATCAATCCTTCTTGCGGCACCACTTCTGGAAGGACCGCTCTCCAGGTTGGCGCTTCGAGCGCGTCTCCGATCGACAAAGCAAGCGTTAAAAGGAGCAGCACCCAGGGCGTAATTAAATGCAGCATCGTCAGAACAGCGAGCACTATCGCGACAGAAAACATCCATACTTCCGTCATCAGTATCAGTTTCCGCCGATCGAAGATGTCGCCCAAAGCTCCTGCAGGCAGCGCCAGCAGAAAAAATGGAAACGCTGAGGCAGTTTGTGTCAGCGCCACAAGCAGCGGCCCAGCCCCTTGCGAGACCATCAACCATGCGGCACCCACGCCTTGCATAAAGGTACCCACATCTGACACCAGGTCGGCAACCAGGAGATTCCGAAACATAGGCAGGTGCAGCAGCCGCCACGTACTCCATTCGGTTCCAAGCTCGCTCGGGTGCGCCTGGGACACAGGTATGGCATCTTTGTGCATTTCATGGCGCTGTTCATGGTCGGCCATGGCAGCATTGATTTATAGCATTAAGGGGGAGAAGAGTGCTTGTAGTCGAGTAATTGCGCAATGAGGTCTGCGCAGCAGGTCGGTTTTGGTCCATTCATTGTCTAATTCTTGTTACGGGCGGTTCCAAATCACTGTTTAGGCAGCCACAGTGCCGCGTGGTTTCAACCAGTTACCAAAAGAAAGTGCACTGTCACGGCAGCGGTCTAACGAATTTCAATACCCAAAAACGCCCTTGTGTTCACCGATTGACTTTCGCTTGCCTGATAAGTCGTCTTACCGGACATTGGGATTTAAGCAGATTTCACTTGCACGATAAGCGTTAATCGGGACCTTGGCCCACGTTTCCTTAGTTTTGATACGATGGCTCCCGAGGGACTCATGACCAGCAACCGTCAACGGCAAATGTTGGGCCTGATAGTGATGGCGGTGGTCGGTGTCGGTTTTGGAATCTGGCTCCTCCGAGAAGGCTTCGTTGCGCTTGGTTGTCTCTGGGTTGGTGTTTTTCTGTGGCGTGGACAGCAATTCGTGGTTTGGTTCCTCGCTCCGGTCAAGGCCCCGTCAGGTGTCACGCCGCCCTTAACTTCAACATGGCAACGCCTCCTGCTGTCAATCGTATGCCTTCTAGGTGCCACAGTCTGCGCAGTAGGAATCTATCTATGGCGCTTGTGGCCAGAGCAGTGGCAAGCCGGTCTTGTTTTTGTTCTTTTCGGCTTACTCGTATTGGCACCAGTAACTATTACGGAAATTCAATCCCGACGAAGGTCGCTGGCGCAATCCTCAACTCCTGATTAGTCGCCTTACCGGAAACTTGGGTACTGGGACCAACTCATTCCAGGTCGACCGTGACGTCAGCATCGCTACAGACAGCTACGGGCGTTTCGCCGACAATTGTTGGGGCATGGTGCGAACGCTTAATCGAGTCCACAGCTTGCGTGTTGATGGTGTGGGAGTTGGGAAGTGCGGGCCATGCCAAACGCAATACACGCAAGTGGGTAACCCTGCCTTCGGCGTTGATCGCCACTTTTGCGCTCATCATCTGATTTGGACGCCGTGCGTTGTCGGGAGGCACGGCAGCGAGAATTTCCTCGGTCGACTTAGACACAGGGAAGTCATCGAGCCCGCAATTATCGGATGGCGTGGTTTTCACTTGTGACGATTCAGTCGTGTTTACAGTTACCTGGGCGGCTCGCTGTTGGCCTTCGCGCTTAGGTGCGGTTCGGCAGCCAACCTGAGTGGCAAGGCCGAGTATGAGACCCACTTGGATAAGCCAAGTTCTTTTCATCAGAGGAACTGACACCAGGTTGTCCTCGAAGGTTCCAACCGACGGAAAGGTCTATTGTGCCTGATTAGTCGCCTTACCGGACAAGTGGAATCGCTCGTCGGCACTTGTCTGGTTTTCGGCGTTCATCGGGCATCTGGATTACTTCAGCCGGAAGCAGTCGCGATTCACTTCCTACAAGCCGACTTCTCGTTACTAATCGCGAGTTTCCCGTTAATTGATACATGATGGGAACCAGACCGCAGTTTGTAACGGAAGTTTGTAATGGAAGAGCCTCCCCAAGACGTGCTGGAGGATACTCTTCGCAGCTGAAGACGCCTTCAACGGAGGGAAACCACCGTTAGCCATATTTCGGCACGCAAACGGAATCCAATTTTTTGATAAACCACTTTTGCGCCATTCTCGGACTTGACGTGAAGAAAAGGAGTTTTTCCCGCAGCCAGAATCTGAGCTGCGAGGAACGTCACGAGGTCCCGCGCATATCCGCGGCCTCGAAATTCGGGAAGAGTACACACCGCGCTGATTTCGGCAAACGCAGCGGATCGTAATCGCTCGCCGGCCATTGCGACCAGCCGGCCATCGCTCGCGCGTATGCCGAAATAGTTTCCCATTTGGATTGTTTGCGGCGAGAACGGGCCTGGCTCGGTGGCAGCGGTAAGCTCCAGCATTTCGGGAACGTCCGTCGTCCCGAGCGGAAGGGGTGCCGCAGGCGGAAGGTCCACTGGAGCCTCACAAATCATCTGGTCGATCCACCGAGAGCGTTCGACTTCCCAGCCGCCCGGCACATCGAAGGGACTGGCGGTAAAAAACGCGACGTGCTCGCCGGGAGTAACCAGCCGTTGTAAATCCGCGAATGCATCCTTTGTGGGATGAAGAAAGGCCGCAAACGGGGAAACATCCGGCGGATATCGTCGCGCAAGGCCGTGCGAGCGGGCAAGGATGCGGTGTTCCGTGGTAAGCGCGGACCAAATCGGGTTGTCGAGAGATTCTAACATTGCATCCCACGCTCACCGGTTAGCTGGGTCTGGGTACCGTTTACAGTTGCAATATTTATGATGTCCATCTTTGTGTCGTTTCAGCTCAGCCACTCAATAAGGAGCTGGTTCAGCCGATCGGGCGCGTCCAGTGGAATCCAGTGGTTGGCGTTGTCGATCTGCTCGTAGCGCCAGCGTACTTTCACGAATTGTCCCGACATCTTCATACGTTCGCCGTCGAGGTAATGATCGTTTGAAGACCAGATGCCTAGCGTTGGAGCCTCCACTGGCGGCAGCTGGCGAGGTGACTCCGGCAGGCGCGGCGCGAGGTTCGCGCGGTACCAGTTCAGCGATGCTTTCAGAGCATCTGGCCGTGATAGATCGGAAATGTAACGGTCGATATCACCGTTGCCTCGGAGCACTTCCCGGAACAGCACCCAGTTGTCATGTTGCAGCCACGCCTCCGCAATTCCCTCGAACTGGAAGAACAGCTGGTACCAGGCCATCTCCCGCTGGCGCAACGTCTGCGGCGCACGTGGATGTGGCACCGAAAGAACGACAAGCCTGCGAACGCGATTCGGATGGGCAATAGCCGTCAGCCATGCCGCAGCGGCCCCCCAGTCGTGACCAACGATGTCCGCTGCGTCGATACCTAGCGTGTCGAGAATGCCGACGGCATCGGCGGCTGCGTTCTGCAGGGAATACGCGGCCACGCCTTCCGGGCGATCGGAGCGCCCGAATCCACGTTGGTCGGGCGCGATGGCGCGGAAGCCGTTGGCGACAAGGAATGGAATCTGGTTGCGCCAAAGATACGAAGAGTCCGGCCACCCATGCAGCAAGAGCACCGGCCTACCGCTGCCGTGGTCTTCAACATGAAGGGCAACGCCATCTCGCGAAATATGATGCTCCGTATATCGAGGCGTCGATGGACTTGCTGGAACCAGAAGGTTTTGGCGTTCACGACTTTTGCCAAGCGCTGTCTTTGTCAGGGCAGTGGGGGCAGCTAGTATGCCGGCAAACCCGGCAAGGAACGAGCGACGCGAATTCAAGGGTTTTCGTTCACAGTGACTGTTCATATGCCCTTCTTCCTTTCTGCCTCGGAAATTTGCTGCAGGCAGCCTAACCACAGTCCATGACCATTGAACGCTCCACCGCGCCGGGCTGTGTTGCTGATCCTGCACGGGTTCAGCGCACTCGGCAGCCTAGAAAAGCTTCAGCCACAAGCCGCGGACGCAATCCCATCGGGCCTTCCTAGGCAGCGATCTCCTGGAAGAACTTTGTCAGCTTTTCGTTGAGCAGAGCGGGCACAGACGACGGCTTCATCTCTGGGAATTTGCTGAAAAATGACAACTGATCGTCCATATCGATCCGTGTCTGCTCGCCGTCCCGCTGGGACACGCAGACGCGCACGGGAGCGCCCAACCCGGCGGCACCGCTGTACTCGAAGAGGCCACGTGCGATTACGGCGTTCCCGACGAGGTAGAACTTCGACTCGATGGGAATCCCCGCAAGCCGCATCGTGGAGCCCTGTTCGAAGTCCCAAAAGATAGAGAAAGGCTTAGAAGTGGAATCGACGTACGCTTCGACGCCCGCGCGATCGCCGTGCGTCACATATTCCATTAGTTTGGGTATGTGGAAACGCGGCAACGTCCTCTCGATCGTCTGAGTGACTTCGAAGAAAGACTTACGCGAGCGTATGGTGACGAGGACGCCCTCGAACTTCGTCGTGGTTGTCTGTGCGGACACTTCCATTGCATCGTCTGTGCTCTTCATTTGTACTTCTCCTTTGAGTTTCAATTTGACTTTCGCGCTACGTTTCGGCTGCTGCGGGTGGATCAGTCGAATCGACCTGATCGACTCTCCATTCATAAAATCTTCGTTAGGGTCGCGGCCAAGTACGCCCTCTGCCTATCGAACAAGTCTTGAGCAAAACCTTCTTCCATCCTGTCCTGGCTAGACTTCGCGCTCATCGCCGTCGCAATTCCGCTACTTACTGGCTGTCGGCCCGCCATCGTTGAGAAGTAGATGAAGCGGGGTCAGCGGACCGAGTTCGATGAACTCGTGCTTCATAAGGCCCGCTTGGCCCAACGGCAACTTTTCCATCAGGGCCCGTGCCTCTTCGACCGACGTCACATTCAAGAGGAAGACGGGACCTGTTTGGGTCTGACGAATCCACCATTGATCGATCTTGCCAGCCAAATACAGGCGAAGCGTAGCCGGTACCTCCTTCGGAAAGAGCTCCTTCATCTGCTCCGGTGTCGGAGGCTTCGTAAATTGTCCGATAGCCAGGATTTTTGTCGTCGGGACTACTGGGAAATTGTCTGTCTTCATCCGTATGTACCTCTCCTTTGACTCCTGCTGACTGCATTCGAGCCGCAACTTCAGTGCTCAGATGTTTGGCACGCGATGGCGTGACGGTCGAATATGCAACCTTTTCGGCCATTCACAACGCGAGGGGCGTACACTGAGACCGGAGAAACCAGGTGCAGAAAATTGGTTTAATCGTCTATCCCGCTTTTTCTCCGATGAATTTGGCTGCCACGAGTGTGTTCGAAACCGCAAACTGGAAGCTTGGGTCGAACGCGTACGAAGTAACGCTTCTCTCGGAGCACGGCGGGCCGGTCGCCACTTCGCTCGGATCCAAGATTCAGACTTCGTCGTTCAAACGCCGCACGTTCGACACCCTCATCATTGCGGGCAGCATCCCAGCCCCGGCAGCTACGCCCGGGTTGTTAAGCTATTTTCAATCCGCTTTTCATCGAAGTCGCAGGATAGCTTCCATCTGCACCGGTGCGCTCGTCCTCGCAGAGGCAGGATTGCTCGACGGTCGACGCGCAACCACCCATTGGTATTACGCTAACGAAATGCAGCGCCGCTATCCCAAGATCGCGGTCCACGGAGATCGCATCTTCATGATCGACGGGCCAATATGGACATCGGCTGGCATGAGCGCGGGAGTGGATCTTGCGCTGGCTCTGTTGGCGGACGATCTTGGCGCCGACCTCGCTCGTGTGGTTGCCAAAATACTGGTTGTCTATCACCGTCGAGCGGGCGGACAGTCGCAGTTCTCGACGTTGTTGGATCTGGACGCGGAATCCGATCGCATCCGGACCGCGCTCGCCTACGCGAAAGAACATTTGAGCGCGCCATTGTCGGTTCAAGCGTTGGCACGGGTCGCGTTTCTAAGCCTGCGGCAATTTAGCCGGCTATTCAGGGAGGAAACCGGACAGTCACCCGCGAAGGCAATTGAACGGATGCGGGTGGAATCTGCAAGGTTGATGATGGAGGCTGGCCGCTTCTCCGCCGAGGAAATTGCCCGGAAGAACGGCTTTGGAAACCGCGAGCGGATGCGGCGTTCCTTCATCAGGGCATTCGGACAGCCTCCACAAACGATTCAACGCACGGTAAATATTTTGACCGAGTAATCTCCCGGTGGATCCTTCTCTCGAGATATTAGTACCGACAAACGCGCCAGGGTCTCGGTATCCCGGCGTTGAGGCCCGATCAGAATTCTTGAACACTTGCCTACTTCCGGGGTACTGATCCGCACGGTGCCCATCTTGGATTACTTCCGTATAGCCGACCATCCGTCCGGAATCAGTGTGAGCCTACGGGTCGAATACAAACAATTCATTGGAAATGTGCACCTCCTCGGCCCATCGCTAGGTGACCGCATACTTCTTCGCCTTGATATGCAATCGGACGGGTCACCGCATTTTCTAAGACTGCCATAGGAAGACCGATGTATCATTCGACGTCTAGCCCGCGTGCGTCACGTTCACCGTGCGAGGAATTATCGGGACCGAGGCGCGGACCTTCCGAGATTGGGTCATCCGCACGTACACGAAATCCCATGGCAGATTGGCAAATGCGAGAAAAGCGGCCACTCCGAGGACCTCGGCCGGAGCCAGCGGGGCTGACGCTCAAAAACTACATCACGCCCGCCGGGTTGCAGCGGCTGAAAGACGAGCATCGGTTCCTACTGACTCGCGAGCGGCCCGCGGTGGTGGAGGTCGTAGCGTGGGCTGCTAGTAACGGGGACCGCAGTGAAAACGCCGACTACCTCTACGGCAAGCGACGGTTAGGCCAGATCGATTCGCGGATTCGCTTTCTCACGAAACGCATTGACGCTGCCGTGGTCGTCGATCCCGCCGCTCCACGGCCAGGGTCAGCCGCTACGCGCGTCTTCTTCGGCGCAACCGTGACCTACAAGGGCGCCGCCGGTCTCGAACACGTCGTCTCGATCGTCGGCATCGACGAGGTGGACCTCGACCGCGGCTACATCAGCTGGCGCTCGCCTCTCGGCAATGCGCTGATGAAGACGAGCGCCGGCGACCACGTGGACTTGCGCGCGCCAGCGAAAACGGAACACCTCGAGATCATCGACGTCGAGTACGCGCCGATTCCGATGGATCCTTTCCGCGAACCGCTAGGAGCTCAGTCGACGCCCAAGGTCGAACGCTCCTAGACCAAGCCGCCCGACTCTCCTACAGTCAAAGTAGCTTACGTCCGGCGATTCTGAGCGAATCACGGGCCACTCGGAAGTTGCGGGCACTTATCGTTTCCTATCGGCCCAACCGGGGCAACTTCCGGTTTGCCAGCAACCCGGCAGCCATTCTCGCGTGGCAACTTGTATTGAGGCGCCAGGCGCGACCACTTCTGTGAATAGCGCGTTTTTCGGCCGAGTGAATCATCGTCTAACCTCGTTCTTCAGCTTTCTCCCTAGCCGGCTCGTAGGTTTTGTGATCCAACTGAACAAGCAGCTCTTTCCGACTAGCTTGCAATTCGCGAATGGTTGATTCCTGACTTTGACAGCAAATTCGAATGTCAGTCGATTGGACATTTTCGACTTTTCCGACTTCTTCGACTTCCAAGCCGATGTTCCACCAGAAATCAACGACTTAGACAATCCATGATTTGGACTGTGGTTTGCCCTTAGTTCGAGCAAGGGCAAACGCACAGGTTCAAGAGCGTGGGCCCATTGGAAAGGTGAAGCATCATGCTGGGTCAACTTCGAAACGAGATTGGCAAACGAGGCGTTGCTTCCTCTTCTGATGCCGCTGCGGACGAGGAACTCGTGGCCGCAGCCAAGAAAGGAGATGAACTGGGTTTCGAAACTCTCGCCATGCGTCACCAGCGAAGGATTTTTGCACTCGCGCTCCGTTACACACGAGTTCGGGAAGATGCCGAAGACATTGTCCAGGAAACTTTCAAGAAAGCATTCGTCCACTTGCAGAAGTTCGAAGGGAAATCCTCCTTCTCCACATGGTTAACGCGTATTGCCATCAACGAAGCCCTGATGACGCTGCGCAGGCGACGTGCACTGCACGAGGTGCCGGCCGATGATTCGAGTGGAGACCACGGAACCACGCCTGGCCCCGACCTAGCTGATGCAAGCCCGGACCCTGAAGCCAGCTACTTGCAGAAAGAGGAAGCACGGATTGTATTTGCGGCGATAAGGCACCTGAGGCCAGGAATGCGAAGAGCCGTCGAGTTGCGGGAACTGGGAGATTTATCAACCCAGGAGACAGCCCGGCGGATGGGGCTCTCGGTCGCCGCCATTAAGGGTCGCATGTTCCACGCGAGAAAAGAGCTAGGCAGAGCGCTGAGGAACCACGCGGTTTCTTTGGAGGGCCGGAGTTGAGGTCAGGTTGGTATATGACCGAGCTGACTTTGGATTGGCAACTCTCTAGTCCGGTGCGACAGCGCGCTCAGCTCAGCCCTCCGCCAGTATCGTCGTTCGGTTCTGCCAGTTGAAGTCGAAGAAATCCGTTTGGAAGGAGACAAAACTATGAAATTGCAAGACCCGATTACGAGTGCTCAGACCATGTCAAGAAGCATTCTTCGGTTAAACGTCGCGGAAGAAAGTCGCAACAATCGGCCAACTTTGGCAGAAATTCGTGAGCGAGCGTTTGAGATTCACATCGAGCGTGGCGGAATTCACGGTTGTGACCTGGACGACTGGCTGCAGGCGGAACGCGAGCTCCAGGAGAAGTACAACAAGAGCAACGATGGGGGGCCGAAGAAGAAATGACTCGCATATCAACACAATCGTCCTTGCGATCGCAAAGACTCTTTTCACTAACAAGTTCTGAGGAAAATAGCATGTTGAAAATCAGTTTCAGTGAAACACCCGCCGAAGAAAGATGGATTCTGCATGGCCTGCTTACCGACCCCTGGGTACAAGAGTTTAGGGCGTGCTGGCAGAAGAACCACCGCACCGAAGTGCGACGTGCTTGCATCGTGGATCTCAACGAAGTCACATTCATCGACAATCGTGGTGAACAGCTCTTGTGCTTACTGGCCAAAGAAGGAGCGAAGTTCACTTCCAGCGGGACCTATACCAAACACATTATTGAGCAACTAAACGTACGACGAAAACGCGACAGTTGGAATTTGCTCGGTTTTCTGATGGTGCTTGCGTTCGTGACGTTGCTGGGCGCCGGCTGCGAACGCAGAGTAGCCTCCGCATCGGCCCCTCCGGCGCCCGAGGTGGAAGTTGCACCTGTCATTCAGAAGGACGTGCCCGTGCAGGGTGAGTGGGTAGGAACGCTCGAAGGCTACGTCAACGCACAGATTTCGCCGCAAGTGAGCGGTTACTTGATTCGCCAGGATTATCGCGAAGGCGCATTCGTCAAAAAGGGTCAAGTGCTTTTTGAGATTGACCCGCGCCCATTTCAGGCGGTGCTCGACCAAGCCAAAGGGCAGTTGGCCCAGACCGAGGCGCAGATGGCCAACGCCGAGCTCAACGTGAAGCGTGACATTCCCGAAGCGGAAGCTCACGCGATTCCCCAGAGTCAGCTGGATACCGACACCC
>Ga0210410_10003002_pt1 | contig 15013 bp, 14 predicted proteins | sample IncBWC4MmetaG_FD_161058 | JGI IMG/M metagenome (GOLD analysis project Ga0210410, IMG submission 161058) | Forest soil microbial communities from Barre Woods Harvard Forest LTER site, Petersham, Massachusetts, United States - Inc-BW-C-4-M | ecosystem: Environmental > Terrestrial > Soil >... | reverse complement strand
GAACAGGATGCGCCCATTCCCAGTTTTCCGCGCAAGTCGGAACAGGCAGCAGCGATGGCCTCGCGTGGCGTGCGCGTCTTCGTGCTGCGCCTTCCTCCATCGGTCCATGGGGACGGCGACCATGGCTTCGTTCCCGCTCTCATCAAGCTCGCGCGTGAGAAGGGGGATTCAGCGTACGTGGGTGACGGTCTCAACCGCTGGCCCGCCGTGCACCGGTTCGATGCTGCTCGCCTCTACAGACTCGTACTGGAGAAGGGTTCCGCAGGAGCGAGCTACCACGCCATTGGCGACGAAGGCGTGCCCTTCCAGGACATCGCTGGCGTGATCGGCCGCCGCCTGCACGTGCCGGTTGTGAGCAAGTCACCCGAGCAGGCCGCCCATCATTTTGGTTGGCTCGCACACTTCGTTGGTGTCGACTGCCCGGCGTCAAGCAAGCTAACTGAGGAAAAGCTGGAATGGCAGCCGAAGCAGCCGGGGATTATTGCCGACCTTGAACGAGGGACCTATTTCGAACGTGAACAGACCACGCACGCGGCCCCTTCGCACCGTTAAGGATGTGGACTGTATAAAACACATGTCGCAAGACCATGCTGTACTAAACGCAACACTGAGCTGAAGAAAAAAGCAAAGGAGTACCTATGGCAAACGAAACGGTTGGAACTATGAAGGATAGAGTTGCGATCATCACAGGTGGAAGCCGCGGACTTGGCCGCAACACCGCTCCGAGTGACGGGCAAACCTTCCGTAATCCGGTAAGGTAAGAGCCGACAAACCGCTCGTTGTCCGTGTGCCTAAGGACCGCGGAGTTCAGCTCAGGGTAGCTTGTCGAAAAAGAGATAAAGGGCGGCAATCCGGCCATCGCGGGCAATGATGAAATCAGTCCCGGCGTAAGCTGGTGCCTCACCAGGGCGGCCCGCTACCCATCGGACCCGGCCGCCGTTGCCCGTTTCCTCGGGCTCGTCAATTGGCTGATACCGAAAGTCAAGGTGGGTAGCCCTGATCTCGCCCGCGATGCGGTCGATTTCGTCGCGGCCACGATAGACTCCCTTATTGGGGTCGTAGAACACGCCATCTTCGGTGTAGAGCTCTTGAACGGCCGCGCGCCGGCGAGCGGGGTCGTTCTCACCGAAGACTTCTTGAAGATTGCGGGTCAGCAAGGTCGATATGCTGTATGACATGGCTGGTCTGCCTCGTTTCGTTTGTCTCAAGTTGCGTTACGAATCCCTATCGACATCCTTAGATGAGTTACAACGATATTCGTTGCAACAAATACATCGCTCTTAACATATAGCAGATATTCGACCAGAAGGAGCCGTAAGCGACCAGCAGTATCGGCGGTAATGAACCCACATAATCTCGGTAGTGACCACGCGGGCCGGACTGATCGTGTCTGAATAACGGGCAACCCTTCCATAATCCCGTAGGGTTGCAACGGGCCAACCGGAAACTCACCCACCTGAGTTGCACGGCCTTGCGGCCAAACAGGGACGTTCGTATACTGGCGGCCCGGCCTTTAGGATGGTCCGGCGGGTGGGTAGCCCGCCTTAGTTCACCTTCCCTGGCCAATTAATTCGTGCCCGAGGCGTTGTCGCGGGCCAATCTGTGCAAAAAGCCTGACCCGGCATGGCATCGCTCGGAGTCAGCCGCTCAAAAGGAGATTTTCTGCATGTCGCAAGCGCCTGTACCGGAAGAGATGAATGTCTACCAGAACGCAGAAGCGCGCTTTGAAGTTGCCGCCAATAAGCTGGGACTGGAGCAGGGCATCTACCGGTACCTCAAGTATCCCAGCAAGGAAGTCACCCTCTACATCCCCATTGGAATGGATAACGGCACCCTCGAAGTTTTCACCGGCTACCGTGTACTGCATTCCACCGTGCGCGGACCCGGCAAGGGCGGCATCCGCTATGCTCCCGACGTTTCCCTGGACGAAGTTCGCGCCTTGGCCACATGGATGACCTGGAAGTGCGCCGTCGTGAACATCCCGTTCGGCGGGGCCAAGGGCGGAATTATTTGCGATCCCCGCAAGATGTCCCGCGGGGAGCTGGAACGCATGACCCGCCGTTACACGGCGGAGCTGTCTGCGTGGCTGGGCCCCGAGAAAGACGTCCCGGCTCCCGACGTGGGTACCAACGAGCAGACCATGGCCTGGGTGATGGACACGTACGCGATGCACCTGGGACAGGCCACGACCGCGGTGGTCACCGGCAAGCCCATCGAGCTGGGCGGCTCGCGGGGACGCCGCGAAGCCACCGGCCGCGGCGTAATGATCTGCTGCGACAAAGCCCTCGCCAAACTGGGCATGAAAAAACAAGGCTGCGGCGTGGTGATCCAGGGATTCGGAAACGTCGGCTCCCTGGCGGCGGACCTAATGCTCAAAGCCGGATACAAAATCGTGGGCCTCGCGGACATCGGCGGCGGCCTGTACAACGAGAACGGATTCGACGTGCCGCGCGTTATCGACTGGGTGTACACACAGAAGAAAGCGCTGCAGGACTTCCCCGGCGGCGGCACAAAAATGAGCGCGCGCGACGTTCTCTTTCAACCGTGTGAGATCGCCATTCCGGCGGCCATCGAAAACCAAATCACCGAGAAAAACGCCCACCAGGTGCAGGCCAAAATTCTCTGCGAAGGCGCCAACGGCCCCACCACCTGGCAAGCCGACGCCATCATCGATGCCAAGGGCATCTTTACCGTGCCCGACATCCTGGGAAATGCGGGCGGCGTGACCGTCAGCTACTTCGAATGGGTGCAGGACCGCCAGGGATTCTTCTGGCGCGAAAGCGAAGTCAACGAGCGCCTTCTCGACGTCATGGAAAATGCTTTCGATGAAGTCGTTCGCTACGCCGAAGCGCACAAGGTGAACAACCGCATCGCGGCGTACATGCTGGCGATCGACCGCGTGGCCAGCGCCCTCAAGCTCCGCGGAATTTACGCCTAGCTTCCAAGGCCAAGTTGTATTAGCTTCTTCGGTGCGCTCCGGCTCGGCCGGAGCCCGTGGGGCATCCCGTAATTCCGCTGCGGGACATGCCAGGCAAGATCAAACTCCAAGGCCCGGAAGAAATTCGGCGCCAGGAAGGAGTCAGTCCCGTGCTCTCCGACTCGATCCTACCCGGCTCTTCAAAATCCGACCAGCAGCACCGGCTGGACATTTGTATCGTCGGCCGGTGGATGTACGAACGCGGATTCATCGTCGCCTGCGAAGGCAATCTTTCCGTGCGGCTGACCGATGGCCGCATCCTCACTACGCCCACGTGCATGAACAAAGGCACGCTGGCGCCCGAGGATTTGGTGATTACCGATCTGGACGGCCGGCAACTCGCGGGCGAGCGAAAAGTCTCCTCCGAACTCGCCATGCATTTGTTGTTCTACCGCATGCGCCCCGATGTGAATGCCCTTTGTCACGCGCATCCACCCACGGCTACGGGCTTTGCCGTCGCCGGCCGCGCGCTGGATCAAGCACTGCTCCCTGAAGTCATTGTCGGGCTCGGACAAATCCCGCTGGTGCGTTATGCCACGCCTGGAACACCGGAACTGAGCGCGGCCATCGAACCGTTCGTGCCGCACTATGACGCGCTGTTGCTTGCCAATCACGGCGCGGTCACCTGTGGTGCCGACCTTTTGACCGCATTCTTCCGCATGGAAACCATCGAGCACTTCGCGAAGATTACGCTCGCGGCGGAGATGGCCGGGACTCCCACGCTTCTCTCTGGCCGCGAAGTGGCCCGGCTCATGGCTGCGCGCTCCAGATATTTTGTGGCCCCCCCACCAGGCGGCGGCGCGGAGTTGCCCATCACCTGCGACCGGGGCGAAAACTCCGGCGATTGCGTGACGCTGACGCGCAACGAACTGGATGCTCTGATCGACGAAGCGGTGCGCAAGGACCGCACGCGGCGCTGAATTCACGCCGCTGGGATGCAAGTTTTTGGCCATGTAGCCCGTCCCAGTCGATTTTCATCCCACCAGGAAGCTGCAAAATTCAAAAGGGGGGCATATCCATGGAACCTCGCATCGAGTACACCAAATATTCGCAAGCGGCAATAAAAGCCTTGCTTGACCTCGAAAAATACCTGCATGGATGCGGGCTCGAGGAAGCCTTGATCCACCTGATCAAAATGCGCGCCTCGCAGATCAATGGCTGCGCCTACTGCATCGACATGCACTCGAAAGATGCGCGGGCGCTCGGCGAAACCGAACAGCGCCTTTACGAGTTGAACGCCTGGCGCGAGACGCCGTTTTACACCGAGCGCGAGCGCGCCGCGCTTGCGTGGACCGAATCGCTCACGCTCGTCGCCGAAACGCACGTCCCCGATGATGTGTACGAAGAGGTGAGCAAGCAGTTCAGTGAAAAAGAAATTGTGGATCTTACGCACGCCATCGCGGCCATCAATGCCTGGAACCGCCTGGCCATATCCATGCGCGCCGTGCCAGGTCATTACCAGCCGGCGCACAAATCTGCTTCCGCTTCCTAGCCGCCGTTTTTGCATCAGCCTGAAATCGAATGGCCGTTTTCCTGCCGGGCATCTCCACGGGAGCCGCCCGTCATAGTCTTTATGGCTGGATGGTGTGCGGAATGTTTTTTGGACCGCTTGCGATGCTGCTGCGTTGACAGGCGAAGATAAGGCGGCAATACTGGCGAGCGATGATTGGGCAACTGCGCGGACGGCTTGCGGAAAAAAGACCGAACCAGGTTTTGGTGGATGTGGGCGGCGTGGGATACGTCGTGCAGGTGCCGCTGTCCACTTACGCCGCGCTGGGCGAACTCCACACGGAAGTGACGCTGTTAATCCATACGCATGTGCGGGAGGATGCGCTGGCGTTGTACGGATTTGTTTCTTCGCGGGAGAAACATTTTTTTGAGATGCTACTTTCGGCGTCGGGCGTGGGGCCGTCGCTGGCGCTGAAGATTTTGTCGGGGATGAGTGTCGAGGAACTGGTGCCAGCGATTCGCGGAAGCGATTTGGCGCGGCTGACTCGGATTCCCGGCGTGGGGCGGAAGACCGCGGAGCGCATGGTCGTCGAGTTGAAAGATAAACTGGAAACGGTTGCGGTGGAAACGGAGCGGCCGGCGGCGTCTTCGCCCGCGGGTGTTGAGGCGGATGTGGTTTCGGCGCTGGTGAATCTTGGGTACGAGGCGCGTTTGGCGGAGAATGCCGTGGCGGAAGCGAAGCGCGAAACCGGCACGGGGAATTTCGAGAAATTGCTGCGGGCAGGGTTGCAGGCGTTGAGCGCGCCAAAATCGAGGGCCGCAAAAACACCCTAGCTGGTGGAAACCGAGATGGTCGGGGCGCAGTCCCGCTTTGCGGGACGCCCCTACCAGACAAGACGTAAACCGATGGCGGATGGAACGGCAAAACGGATGATGCCGCAGAGACAGCCGGAGAGAATCGTGTCCGGGCAGGCGCTGGACGAAGACGCGCGCATTGACGTGAGCGTGCGGCCGAAGAGGCTGGACGAATACATCGGGCAGAAGCGCGTGAAGGAAAATATTCAGATTGCCGTGGACGCGGCGCGCAGCCGCGGCGAAGCGCTGGACCACGTACTGCTGTACGGCCCGCCGGGACTTGGAAAGACGACGCTGGCGCAAATCATTGCCAACGAACTGCAAGTGCCCATCAAGACTAGCGCGGGCCCGCTGCTGGAGCGTAAGGGCGACTTGACGGCGATACTGACGTCGCTCGAGGGGAAGGAAGTTTTCTTTTTGGACGAGATTCACCGGTTGCAGCCGGCGGTGGAAGAGGTGCTATATCCGGCGATGGAAGATTTTCGCGTGGACCTGATCATCGGGCAGGGGCCGGGGGCGCGGATTCATCCGTTTCCGCTGGGGCACTTCACGCTGATCGGGGCGACGACGCGCGCGGGATTGATTACCGCGCCGCTGCGCTCGCGGTTTGGCATCGTGCACCGGTTGGATTTTTACGAGCCGGAAGATTTGCTGATAATCCTGCATCGTTCCGCCAAAATTCTGAATATCGCGATGGACGAGTCCGGCGCGGAGCAAATTTCCCGGCGATGCCGCGGAACTCCGCGCATCGCCAACCGGCTGCTGCGGCGCGCTCGCGATTTCGCGGAAGTGCGCGCGGAAGGACGCATCACGGAGTCCGTGGCCAAGGAAGCGCTGGCGATGCTGGGCATCGACGAAAACGGCCTGGACGACGTGGATCGCAACCTGATGTTGGCGCTGCTGGACAAATATGCCGGCGGTCCCGTGGGCGTGGGAACGCTGGCGGCGGTGTTGAGCGAAGAAGAAGACGCCATCGAAGAGATGTACGAGCCCTACCTGATGCAGATCGGCATGATTGACCGGACGCCGCGCGGGCGCATGGCCACGCCGCGGGCATACGAATACTTCGGGCGCGATTTGCCGAAACGGCAGCCGCGGCTCTTCTAAGCAGCGAGAAACTTACTTCCAAAATTCCTTCCGCAGCTTGTGAGCACCTGCCTTGGCGAGAATTAATAGTATTGAGGCTGGACGCCTCTCGGCGTCAGCACCAGGAGGGTGGAGGTGCCATGGGCCAGGACGCGGCCGTCTTGGGCGAACACTTGCGCTTGCGCGGAGATGATCTGGCGGCCTGCGGAGACGACGCGGCCTTCCGCGCGTACGCGGCCGGTATCCGGTTTGATGGGACGGGAAAAGTTGGCTTTGGTTTCGATGGTGGTATAGGCCGAGCCGGGTGGGAGCAGGGTGAGGGCGGCGCATCCGGTCACGCTGTCGATCAGGGTGAGCGCCCAACCGCCGTGGACCGTGCCCATGGGATTGAGCAGGTGCGGGCCGGGATCGCCCTCGAAGACGGCGAAGCCATCGCCGACTTCGACAATCCGGAACGTCAGCAGCTGCGCAATGGGGGGCTGCGGAAACCGGCCGTCGATGATGGCCTGTAGAAATTCCTTGCCGGTCATGCTGGCAGCTTCCTGGGGATTGGCCAAGCCGTAATGTTCTTGCGTCATGCGTGCCTCACTCGCGCTATCAGATGCATTGGCATAGACCGCAGACACGGACAGCTGTGAAGATAATCGACAGAGATGAGCGGTGTGGCGCTTGGCGAAGACTCGCCATACAGCGGGTCCGGCGTCATGGGCGTCTCCTGATCGGGAACCGTGCGCTAGCCGTCGACGCGGTACATGGTGATGCCGCTCAGGAGCTTGGGGTAGAAGTCGGTGGATTTTTGGGGCATGACTTCGCCGCTGGTGGCGATTTTCATGACTTGCTGGACGTCGCAAGGATTGAGCAGGAAGGAGATTTGGGCGCGACCGTTGTCGACGGCCTCGAGCGCGGCGGAGGCTTCGCGCTCGTAGGTGAGATTTTTCTCGGAGGTTACGGCTTGCGGGGTGATGCCCAGGGCGGGTTCGAGGATACCTTCGTGGAGGAGGACGACGTCGAGCTCGCGCTGGAGGGGCGAGACACTGTGAAGGAGCTGGGCGAGGTCGACGCCGGGACGCAGGGTCAGGACGTAGTAAGCGCGTTTCTCCGCGGGCGCGGCGGGGTAGACGCCGATGGCGCGTTCTTTGCCGCGGGCGTTGGCCAGATGGGCGAGAAACTTGCCGAGCGCTTCGGGCCTGGCGGCGTCACTGGCGAAAGCGAAAGATTCGGCGGTGAACCATGGCTCGAGATGACGGCGCACATCGGTCCAGGAAAAATCGTGGACGTTAGCAACCACGCGGTGGGTGGGGAGAATGGTGAGGCCTTCGCTGCGGGCATTGACGAAGGTCATCATGGCGCGCTCGTAGGGAGCGCTGGCATCACTGCTGCCGGTGCGGACGCGGGATTCGTTGCGGTAATTCAGGGCGGTCTCGTAGCGGTGATGGCCGTCGGCAATGACGAGCTTCTGTTCTTCCATGGCGTGCTGAATGGCCGCGACGCGTTGGGCATCGGCAATGATCCACAGGCGGTGGGTCACGCCGTACTCGTCGCGCAGTTCTGTCGCGGGCGGAGCGGCGGCTTCGGCCTCGGCGAGAATCGTGTCGACGCGCCGCTCCGGGTCGGAATAGAGCATGAAGAGCTGGCCAGTGTGCATGCTCGTATGCCGCAGGAGTTCGAGGCGATCCGCTTTTGGGCCGGAAAGCGTGTGCTCGTGGCGGAAGACGACGTGCGCGGAATATTCCTCGAGCTTGCCGGCGCCGATGAATCCGCGGCGAGTGCGGCGCTGGTCGGTGCCTGGGACGGTGTATTCCTGCGTGTATCCGTAAAAGGCTACCTCGGGATCGCGCACCACCACGTTCTTGCTCATCCAATCCTGTAGCGCGGACGCGGCACGTGTGTACACGTTGTTTTGCGGGCCATCGTGGGGGTAGACGCGTCCTTTTTCAACCGCGATGAGGTTGTGAGGATCGGCGGCGTAGTATTTCTCCTGCATGGGCACGGAAATCTTGTCGTAAGGCTGCGTGAGGACGCGATCGAATGCCGCTTGTTCGGGGTTGTAGCGATAGGCGCGAAAGGGAAAGACCTGGGCCATGTGCTCTCCGGTGCTGGTTTATACGGTGTGCGAAGCCCTCTAGTTTACGCGAAGTGGCGGCGTTTCCGGAAAGAGCCTGACTTCCCATTCTTACGGGGAGATTGCTCCCGCTTGAATGGCGCGGGACATATTACAATTGGCGATCCATGGACACCGCGAGATTCTCTTCCGTGCGCGCGCTCATCTTCGACCTTGACGGCACGCTCATCGATTCCAAGCGCGACCTGATTCATTCGGTCAACGCCATGCTGCGCGAACTGGGGCGCGGTGAACTTGCCGAAGACACGATTGCCGGTTATATCGGTCACGGCGCTCCACAGCTGGTGGGAAGCGCGCTGGGCAAAAGCGCGACGACGGAAGAAGTGCAGCACGGGCTGCAGTTCTTTCTCGGCTACTACGAAGAACACAAAATGGATACGACTTGCGCATATCCAGGCGTCGCGGAAACGCTCGAAAAGCTTTCTGCGCTAACCATGGCGGTGCTTACAAACAAACCGGTGCGCATCAGCATACGGATTCTCGACTCGCTCGGTTTGTCCAAATATTTTCGCGCGATTTATGGCGGAAACAGTTTTGAGACCAAGAAGCCCGATCCGCTGGGAGCCAATACCATCCTGCGGGAATTCCGCGCCGCGCCACAGGAAGCGCTGCTCATCGGCGATTCGGAGGTGGACATTCAGACGGCGCGAAATGCAGGTACTTTGGCGGCGGCGGTCAATTATGGCTTCGGCATCCACGACCGCGCCGCGAACCCCGCCGATTTCTACCTCGATAACTTCAGCGAACTCGTGCCGCTGCTCATACAGGATCACGCTTAGCAAAGGGAAGACAGCGCACATCTACTTCTCATTTCGGCAGTGTAGCGCTTGTACTTGCCTTCCGGCTCCGCAGTTGGCAGACTCTGGCGCGTGCTTATTGGCTTGTTTCCGGAACTGGATGCGCCTGGCGGCGTGCAGCGCGCGGGGCGGCATATCGCGGCGGTGCTCAGCGAATTTGCGGCAGGCCGCGGGATGGATTGCCGCTTACTGAGCTTGAATGACTCGCCCGAGCTGCACCGCATGAGTGCGGGAGGACGCGAATTTGTCTTCACGGGCTACGAACGCGGCAAAGCTCGATTTACCGCAACGGCGCTGCGCGCGGCGCGGCGGCACGCGAAACTGGTGCTGGCCGCTCATCCCAACCTTGGCCCCGTTGTGCAGGCGATGCGCGTCACGGCGCCGGGGCGGAAGAGTATTATTTGTACGCACGGAATTGAGGTTTGGGAGCCGCTTTCTGGACTGCGCCGGCGCGCGCTGCGTGGCGCCAACCTGGTCCTTGCGCCAAGTCAGGACACTGCCGATCACGTCGCGTCGGAACAACAAGTTCCACGCGATCGGATTCGCGTGCTGCCGTGGGCGCTGGACCCGCAGTTCGAGGCGCTGATCGCTGGTGCGACGAAGACCGGCGTGCCACATGATTTTCCAGCCGGACGCGTGATTCTCACCGTGGGCCGCTGGCTGGCGACCGAACGGTACAAAGGCATGGATACGCTCATCACCGCGCTTCCACGGATCCTCGCACATCGGTCCGATGTGCAGCTGGTGGCCGTTGGCCAGGGTGATGACCGCGCGTGGCTCGAGGACTTAGCGGAACAGAACGGTGTGCGGCGTCACGTGCATTTTTTGAGCAGCGTGAGTTATGCGGAGCTGGCCGCGTGCTATTTGGCGTGCGAAATTTTCGCCCTGCCGAGCCGCGGCGAGGGGTTCGGCATGGTGTATCTCGAAGCGATGGCATGCGGCAAGCCGGTGATTGGCGGTTCGCATGGAGGCGCGCCGGAAGTCATTCAGGACGGCGTCACGGGCTATCTTGTGCCGCACGGCGACGCATTGCATCTCGCGACCTCCATCGAAACGCTCCTAAGCAATCCCGATCTCGGACGGGAAATGGGTGCGCGGGGAAAGCAGCGCGTCGAGCATGAATTCCGGTTCAGTGTTTTCGCCAAATCGCTCAAGAAAATCCTTCGCGAACAATGCGAATCCTGAACGTCACGCAAAGCTACGCACCGTTTCTGGAGTTCGGCGGCCCTCCTGTAAAAGTACAGGCGCTTGCGGAGGGGCTTTCGCGCCGCGGGCATCAGGTGACCGTGCTCACGGCGGATTGGGGCCTGGAAACGCGCATGGCTGGGGAGACACCCGGAGCGGAACGATCGCCATTTGGCTGGCGCCGCGAAGCCAATGGCGTGCAAGCGATTTATCTGCCTACTTGGTTTCGTTATCGCGCGTTGAGCTGGAATCCCGCGGTGAAGCGCTATTGCCGCGCGCGTCTTCAAAATTTTGACTTGGCGCACATCTTCGGTTTGTACGATTTTCTCGGCCCGGCGGTCTCGGACGTGTGCCGCAAGCGCGATATTCCGTATGTTCTTGAGCCCATCGGGATGTTCGTCCCTATCGTGCGAAATTTACGGTTGAAGCAGATCTATCATTCGCTCTTCGGAAGGCGATTGTTCATGGGCGCGCGCGCCGTGATTGCGACTTCGGAGCAGGAAGCGAGCGAACTTGCCGATGGAGGCGTGCCGCGCGAAAAAATCTTCCTGCGGCGAAATGGGGTCGAGCCGCCCGCCGCGTGGCCCGAACGGGGCGCGTTCCGGAAGGTGCAGGGGATTTCGCCGGACGCAAAGGTCGTTTTGTTCTTGGGCAGGCTATCCGCGAAGAAGAGCCCTGACTTGCTGCTGCAGGCTTTTTCTTCCCTTCCGGAGGGTCTTGGAGAAAAACAGTTGCTTCTGGTTTATGTCGGTCCCGATGAGGCTGGCATGAAAGCCAGCCTCGAACGGTTGGCCGCGAGACTTGGCGCCGCTTCCCGAGTTCGATTTCCCGGGCCGCTCTTCGGCGAAGCGAAGTGGGCCGCGTACCGGGATGCGGATGTATTTGTGCTTCCTTCGCAGAACGAAAACTTTGGCAATACGGCGGCCGAATCGGCGGCCGCAGGCACCCCGGTAATCGTGACGGACCGCTGCGGCATCGCGCCGCTTTTTTCCGATGGCGGCGGCGTTATTGTTCCGCACGAAGCGGGGCGCCTCACAGATGCATTACGAAAGGTGCTTGGCGATCCTGAGGTACATGCACGGCTCGCCGCGGGCTGCGCGGAGGTAGCTGCGCGGCTAGGCTGGGAGGAGCCCGTGCGAGCGATGGAAGCGCTATACACAAAGCTTGCCCTGCCGCATGCTCCGGGTGCAGAATCACGGTGCGTGGAATAATTCCTTGTCACCTGTACTCAAGGCCGGGCACCGCATCTTTCGCGCCACATGGTGGAGCGCGAACGTACTGCTTGTCCTGGCGGTGCTTTCGCTGTTTTTCGCGGGCGGGTGGGAGTATTCGGTCCGCGAGTATTTGCGGGGCTTCTCGGACGCCATTATTCCCGCGGCGAGTTCGCCGGAACTAAAGGTCGAAGCCATTCTCAGTTGGATGCGCAGCGGGCCGCCGCGGCCGATGGCCAGCAATCCGGACGAACTTTCCAAGCGCGACCCGGAAACGACCCTGAACTATCAGCAACTGCTGTCGGTCTGCGGCACGGCGACGAACGCCTTTCTAAATCTGGCGCGCAGTTCGGGGCTCAACGTGAGACGCCTGCTGCTGCTCACTCCTCAGCGCACCACAAAGCACGTGGTCGCGGAAGTGTTGATCGACGATCGCTGGGTTATTGCCGACCCGACGTATCGCGTGTTGCTTCGCGACGCACAGGGCCATTTTCTGACGCGCAAGGATTTGCAAAATCCGGCAGTTTTTCAGCAAGCTACCGGCGCTTTGCCCAATTATCCGCGCGAATTCAACTTCGATCGCTTCGCCCACGTGCGCGTGGCACGGCTTCCTCTCGACGGCATGGGAGTTCGCAAAGTGCTGGACAGCATCAATCCCGGGTGGGATGAGATGCTCGACTGGAGCTTGCTGCTCGAACGCGAGTCGTTCTTCGTTCTTATTGCTTCCGCCGCGGTCACGCTTCTGCTTTTGCTTTTGCGCCTGATTCTTGGATGGTACGCGGACAATCGCCTCAGGATCACGCGCTTCCGTTTCCGCGAACACGTTTTTCGCGCGGGCACGGCCTTCTTTACTACCCCGGAGATCAAACAGTAGCGTGTGCGGCATTTGCGGGGTCGCGTTTGCTTCGCGCAGCGCCGATGCTGAGTCACGCGTGCGGGCCATGACTGCGGCGCTGCTGCACCGCGGGCCCGATGAAGATGGATTTCTGACAGGGGAATCCCGCGCGCCGGGTCTGGCGCTGGGCATGCGCCGGCTCAGCATCATCGATCTGCCCGGCGGCCACCAGCCGGTCTGGAATGAATCCCACAACGTAGCGGTGATCTTCAACGGGGAGCTTTACAACTACCGCGAACTGCGCGACCGCCTCGTTCAGTGCGGCCATTGCTTCACCACACAATCGGACACGGAAATTCTGGTGCACGCCTGGGAGGAGTGGGGCGAAGACTCGCTGGCTGAACTCCGCGGAATGTTTGCGTTTGCGCTTCTCGATTTGCGGGAGCGTTATGCCACGGCTCCGATTCTTTTTCTCGCGCGGGATCCTCTGGGTATTAAGCCGTTGTATTACACGCAAACTCCTGATGGATTTGCTTTCGCTTCGGAAGTGCGGGCGCTGCTGGCCGCGGGCATTGTACCCAAGCAGTTGTCGCAGGACGCCCTGACTGCTTATCTGCTCTTTGGCAGCGTATCCGAACCGGTGACGATGCTGGAAGGCGTGTTCTCACTTCCGCCTGGACATCGCATGCTGCTCTACGTGCCGGACCGGCGCCGTACGCCGCGCGCACGCCCGTGGTGGGATCCCACGCAGAGTCCGGCGGCGCGGGACGTGCGAAAACCGGCCGATCTGGCTTCCGCGGCGAAACAATTGCGGCCCCTGCTCGAAGACGCCGTCCGCGCGCACCTCATCGCGGATGTTCCCGTGGGACTTTTTCTTTCAAGCGGGCTGGATTCCAGCGCTATCGCCGTGCTGGCCGCACGTGAGCGAGCGGGCATTCGCAGCTTCACGCTGACCTTTCCCGGAACGGCTTACGATGAAGCGCCGCTTGCGAGCGCAGTCGCAAAGCACTGCGGCACACAGCACAGCGAAGTCCCGCTAGATGGTGGAGCGGTTCTTTCGCGTCTCGACGAAGCTCTTGCGGCTCTTGACCAGCCTACGATGGACGGCATCAATACGTACTTCGTTTCCTGGGCCGCGCGCGAGGTGGGATTAAAGGTCGCGCTTTCGGGACTAGGCGGCGATGAACTCTTCGCCGGGTATCGCACATTCGCCGATGCGCCGCGCTTCGCGCGGCTCATCCGAGCGGCGTGGTTTCTTCCCGCTACATTGCGGCGCATGATTTCGCCGTTGGTGGCCCGTCTCGCCTCGCGGCAAGGCACGCTCGATGCCGGGCGCAAAGCAGCTTCCGCGTGGACCACGCCGGATGCGTTGCCACATCCTTATTACTTCGCGCGCGCGCTGTTTCCCGTGGGAGAATTATCGCAACTCACCGATCCGCGCTTTCGCCCGAGTACCATCAACGCCGATGGCCTGACCCTGGAGCCCACCTGGCTCGGCTGGCTGCAACGCACGGCCGATGAAGCGCGCAAGCTGGAACCGGTTGCGTGCCTGGCGTGGCTGGAAATGCGCACGTACATGGCCAGCACTTTGTTGCGCGACACGGACTCGGTCAGCATGGCGCGTTCTCTGGAAGTACGCGTACCGCTTCTCGATACGCCGCTCGTGGAATTCGTCGGCTCGCTGCCGGACGCCGTGCGCCAGCGCCCCGGCTCGCAAAAGGCTTTGTTGGTTGAAGCGATTGGAAATCTTCTGCCGCAGGAAATTCTTGCGCAGCGCAAGCGCACATTCACCCTGCCGTGGGAAGAATGGTTGCGCGGGCCATTGCGCCCCCGCCTGGAAGCCAGTCTCGCCGATCCTGCGCCGGCGCTCGCTCCTGATTTGCACGCTGAAGGAGTTCGCTTGGTCTGGGAGGCTTTCCTGGCGGGCAAAACTTCCTGGTCGCGTCCGTGGTCGCTGTATGTATTAAACGAATGGTGCCGGCGCCTTCTCGCCGCATGAATAGCCCTGCTGAGTTAAACTGCTTAGTCGAACGATGAACATTCTTGGAATCAACGCCTATCATGGCAACGCGTCCGCGGCGATTGTCTGCGATGGAAAACTGGTGGCCGCGGTCGAGGAAGAGCGCTTCAATCGTGTTAAATATGCAGCGGGTTTTCCTACGGCTGCCATTCGTTTTTGTTTGCGGGAAGCGGGCCTGACGCTTGCGGATGTCAACCACGTGGCCGTGCCGCGGAATCCTTACGCGCGCCTGGGCACTAAACTTTTCTACGCGCTGCGCATGCCGTCGTTTGCCCGCGAACGCGCCAAAGTGCTGACAAAGTTCAAGGGCATCCCGGAAGCCCTAGCGCAAGCTTTCGATTGCGACCCTGCGAAGCTGACCGCGAAATTTCACCGCATCGAGCACCATCAGGCGCATCTTGCCAGCAGTTTCTTCGTTTCGCCGTTCGAGCACGCCGCGCTGCTTTCCGCCGATGGGCTAGGAGATTTCGCCAGCA
>Ga0210410_10003000_pt1 | contig 15015 bp, 13 predicted proteins | sample IncBWC4MmetaG_FD_161058 | JGI IMG/M metagenome (GOLD analysis project Ga0210410, IMG submission 161058) | Forest soil microbial communities from Barre Woods Harvard Forest LTER site, Petersham, Massachusetts, United States - Inc-BW-C-4-M | ecosystem: Environmental > Terrestrial > Soil >... | reverse complement strand
GATGGAGAATTGCGGGGGGGCGCGACCGGAATGGGCACTGCTGAGGTCACGGACGGAGTCCGATGGTCGCTGCGCAGATTGCAGAGTCGTGGATACGGACGTCCCCAGGGGGCTTGCCGACGGCGTTAGATGCGCCCACTGCGAAACGGTCAAAGGACGGCAACAGTCGTGTTGACAGCATCCCGGAGGAGCATTGAACTCGGAATTGTGGGTGGAGCGGTCGTGCATCGGCTTCCGCAGGCAGCAAGCATGCGGAGTCGGCGTAGTGATCGCCAGAGCCACGGGAGCGAACACGCCCACCAGCAGCAGGATCAGGACGAATCTGGCAGTCAGACGATGCATAACAATACAAACCCTACTTAGACGATCTAACTAGAAATCGGTTTCAGCCAGCGGAGGCAAAACCGGTTGCCCACCGTTGGCGGCGGGAAAAACTAGTATAGCTGGAGGCCGATGGCACGAGATTGTAATCGTTTTGTAATTTCTGTCGAGCCTATTTCCGCAAGACCAGACGGCCGCCGTCGGTGAACACTATGACCAGATTCATCACGATCAGCATCAGATCGTAGTGCCAGCCGTAGGTCTTTTCGCCCCAGAATCCAATGTGCCAGACGAAGATCTTTTTCTGGATGGCGCCGAGCATGATCAGAATTAGTCCTATGGCAGCAAGTTGGGTGAGAACACCAAACGCCACGCCCGCAGCTCCGGCCAATTCAGCCACTCCGAGGAAAATGGTAAAGCCTTTGCTCATGCCGATACTTTTGCTTCGCTCGGCGGACTTCGTAACGTGACTCCAGCCGCTGGTGGCGAAGATCAATCCAACCATAAGTCTGAGCGCGAGCAATCCAAAGTCGGCAAATTGAGTTAGTTGAGGAAACATTGCGTCTACCCGCCGCCAAAGCGAAAAAAAGCTCTCATGCCTTGCCGTGAATCTTCGCCCACCACCAGCGCACGCCGACAAACAAGAAACGCCAGTCGTGAAAGAACTCAGGCTCTTTGCGCTCGAAAGCGTGGCCGATGAATTGGAGCGTCCAGCCCACAACGAAAAGCACGAGCGCATAAAGCCACAATCGGTGAATGAAGATGGTTCCGAAGAACAGCGCGAGCGAAACGAGAATTGCCGGTATCCCCAGCGTGTGGCATACCCGATTCACTGGGTGCTGATGGCTGCCGGCATATTTCGCAATCCATTGCTCGTTAGTGCGGCCACCCAGCATGGGTATTTGATGATATACGGTTAGAGCAGAAAAGTGGCATCCCGATGTCCGGTTGAGGCGCCCAGTGGAGGCGTGTTAGCATCATTGGTTTTGGCAGGCTGCTCGAAGTTGGCCTATAGACTGTCCTCTTAATTTGCTCTTTAGGGGCCCGCCGTAGGTAAGATTCGCAGATCAGAAGACCGCCGGGCCGGGTTCGGCCGGACAGCCGGGAGCGGCTGTCCCTACCTGATCTTTGGTTTGGAGGAGTGAATCCGTGAAAGTTTATGAAGGTGTAAACATCCGCAATGTCGCTGTGGTGGGGCATGGGCATGCGGGGAAAACCTCGTTGGTGTCGGCCATGCTTTCCACCTCCGGCGCAACCCCGCGGCTGGGCCGGGTGGACGATGGCTCGGCGACCACCGACTGGGACGACGAGGAGATCGCGCGCAAGATGTCGATCTCGGCAGGGCTGGCCTATGTCGAGTGGGGCAAAACCAAGATCAATATTGTGGACACGCCCGGGTTCAACATGTTCGTCCACGAAGCCAAAATGGTGCTGCCCGTGATCGACGCGGCCATCGTTGTGGTGGATGGCGTGGCCGGAGTTGAGGTCGTCACCCAGCGGGTGTGGAACTACTGCGAGGAATTCAAGACCCCTCGTTTGATTGTGGCCAGCCGTATGGATCGCGAGCGCGCCGATGCGGAACGCGTGCTGGATTCGCTGACCAACGCATTCGGGCGCTCGGTGATTCCTTTGGAGCTGCCCATCGGCAAGGAAAAGAATTTCAATGGAGTCGTCGACCTGGTGCAGATGAAGGCTTACACCTATGAGCTGGGTGGGAACGGCAAGGGCAAGGAAACCGAGATTCCGGCGAACCTGAAAGATCAGGCTCAGGAGGCGCACGAAAAGCTGGTCGAACTGATTGCTGAAGGCGACGACAAGCTGATGGAAGAGTTTTTCGAGAAGGGAACGATTCCGGTGGAGGATCTGATTCCGGCTCTGCACAATGCGATTCGCGAAGACAAGATCTTTCCCGTGATTTTTGGGTCTGGGTTGGGAAACGTCGGCGCCGATCGGGTGATGGATTTCATCGTGGACTACACGCCCGCGCCTTCCGAGCATGAATGGGTGCAGGGGGAAGCGGCGGCATCGGGGAACGGCGAGCCTCCGAAGCGTCATGAGACCGATACGGAGCCGGTCTCGCTGTACGTCTTCAAAACCATTTCGGATGCGTTTGCGGGACGGATCTCCTACTTCAAAGTGTTTTCCGGCGTGCTGAAGAACGATGCCACGGTGCAGAATTTTTCGCGCAGCTCCGCCGAAAAGCTGGCCCACATTTCCATCATGCAGGGCAAGACGGCTGTGCCGGTTACCGAGTTACATGCGGGAGACATCGGCGCCGTTTCCAAACTGAAAGACACGCTCACCGGAGACACGCTAGGCGACAAGAGCGCGCCGATACAGTATCCGCGGGTGAAGCTACCCGAGCCGGCTATCACCTTCGCGATTGAGCCCAAGAGCCGCGCTGATGAAGACAAGCTGGGCCCTGGCATCCACAAACTCATGGAAGAAGATGCCATGCTGCGCTTCTTCCGCGATGCCCAAACCAAAGAGTTCCTGATCGCGGGCACGGGCCAGCAGCACATCGAAGTCGTCGTCTCGAAGATGAAGAAGCGCTACCACACGGAAGTGATCCTGAAAGCGCCGAAGGTGCCTTACCGGGAGACCATCCGGGGCAAAGCCGACGTGCAGGGGCGTCACAAGAAGCAGACCGGCGGACACGGCCAGTATGGTGATTGCAAAATCAAGATGGAACCCATGCCGCGCGGCGGCGAATTCGAATTCGTGAACGACATTTTTGGTGGCGCAATCCCCAAGAACTATATTCCCGCCATCGAAAAAGGAATCAAAGACGCAGCTGCACGCGGCTTTTTAGCCGGATATCCCGTGGTGGATTTCCGAGTGATCCTGTACGACGGCTCCTACCACGACGTTGATTCGAACGACATGTCTTTCCAGATGGCGGGCCGCATCGCATTCAAGAAAGCTATGGAGCAGGCCAAGCCCACGCTGCTCGAGCCGGTCATGGCCGCTGAGATCACGGTTCCCGACGAATTCGCGGGCAGCATCATGGGCGATCTCAACAGCCGACGGGGCCGCATTCAGGGCATGGACAACAAAGGCGGCAACACGGTGGTGAAAGCCGAAGTCCCCATGTCCGAGATGCTGACCTACGGCGTCGATCTGACTTCCATGACCCAGGGCCGCGGCAGCTTCAACATGGAAATGCACCACTACGACGCCGTGCCCGGGCTGTTGCAAGAAAAGATTATCGAGAAGGCAAAGGCAGCGCGGGGCGATGTGAAGGAAGAGGAAGAGTAGACTCTTAGCCTCAGAGGAATTCTTTTTCGACTTCGCAGGCGGCTTTCCTCATGTGGTCTTCAGACCTACAGCTTTGGCCAATTTCGCCTGGCGTTCGTCAAAGGTCCAAAATCGTTCAGCCTTGAGTTCGAGGGCGCAGGCGACATGCAAGCTGCCCAGTGTTCTTGTGCCGAGTTTCGGGCCATAGCGGCGGCCCAGGTCGGCGCACACCTCAAAGGCGTTTTCAGGCATTGCCGTCTCAAGCCACAAGCCATCAGCTCGGTCGTGCTTCAAGGCGCCGAAGACGGCATCCGCCTCGGCTTGCGAAATCTTGCGATAAAAAACCTGGTTGGCGATCGCATGGGAACATTCCGCAGAGTGAAGAGGGGTAAACCAGATGCCGGGTTTCTCTTTCATCCGCTCCACCGCGGCTGCGGAATGCCCGTCCCGCACGTAGAGCGATGTGAGGAAACTCGTATCGGCGTAGGTAGTCAGAAACGTCCTCGGTCCTTTATCAAGTCATCCACGGCAGTTAAAACGCGGTCGCCAAATATTTTCTTGGCACGAGCTTCGAAGTCTGGCCATTTCGCCGGTTTTCCTTCCGTCTTTTCGGGAACAATGCGGGCGATGACGCGATCACGCTCCCGAAGCTCAACCGTGTTTCCCGCCCTCAGCCAAGCTTTCAGGCGACGGGTGTCGCGGAGTTGGCGCAGATTCACAGACGGCATAGTGACATTGTGACACATTATGTGTCACAATGTCAAACTTAGGTTAAAATCCCCACGAGGTCATCATGAAAATAATTCTGATTCTTGTCTGCTCGGTTTTTGCTCTGCCTCTGCTGGCGCATGCTGCAACTGACGCGGCGCAAGTCTTTCCTACATCGGCCGGGCCGATCAAGATCACGCCGCTGCATCACGCCAGCACGCTGATCGAGGCGGGAGGAAAGACGATCTATCTGGATCCTGCGAAGCCTGTGAAATTCTCGGGACTTCCAAAAGCGGACCTCATTCTGATTACCGACATTCACGGCGACCACATGGATCCGGATGCGATCAAGGAAGCCAGCAGGGCGGGAACGGACATTCTTGCGCCGCCGGCCGTGGTTCAAACCGTCACCACTGCCAAACCCATTGCGAACGGAGAGACCAAAACCTGGCAGGCCTGGACGATCGAGGCCATCCCCGCTTACAACCTGAAACGCGGCCCGGAACCGGGAAAACTCTTTCACGACAAGGGACGCGGCAATGGCTACGTCCTGACTTATGGCGGCAAGCGCTTTTATTTCTCCGGAGACACGGAGGGTGTGCCCGAGATGCGCGCACTCAAGAACATCGACGTGGCGTTCGTGTGCATGAATCTGCCCTATACTATGCCGCCCGACGAGGCTGCCGATGCGGTCAAGGCATTCCGCCCGAAGGTCGTCATTCCTTATCACTATCGTGGGTCTGATCTCAGCGTTTTTCAAAAGGGATTGGAAGGGACGGGAATTGAGGTCCGGCTGCTGGAGTGGTATCCGAAGGAATAAGGGCTGCTAGGCACTAGGTCAAAGAGCAGATTTCGATGTCTGTTTGGGAGAAGTCCGTGCCCTTGGCCAACAGCGCTTCGCCGGAGGACTGGGCGAGGGCATAGGCGAAACAGTCGCCGAAGTTGAGGGCTGCTGGGTGGCGGCCTTTCCCATATTTGCGCCAGGCGGACCGTGCGACCTCGACCTGTTCGCTGTCGACTGGAACGACTTCGAGATTCGCCCGAACCACAAAGAGGTCGAACTCTCGTCCCGCAGCTTCGCCGCGCTTAGCCTCCAAGACGATTCCGGTTTCGAGGACATTAGCTGCGGAAATCAACCGGGTTTCGCCATCGAGAATGACGTCGAGAAAAGCCTTGCGCTCGGGTTCCATCAGAAAAATGGCCAGGAGCGCGGACGTATCGATGACCATTAGCGGGGCATCCCGTGTTCGTCATAGCCCAGAATGTCCTCCATTGGCCGCGAGTCGAGAGTGGGAAGAGCGTCAACCCGGCGCAGGAGGTCCTCGATCTGGCTCTTGAGGGCGCGGCTTCGACGCTTTGTTTTTAGCCGCTCCCAGCGCTCTTCAAGCGCCCGCTGGATGGCCTCGGTGAGAGACTCGCCCGTCTCGCCAGCTACTTGGCGGGCGAGGCGTTCGGTGGCGTCGTTCTTGATGCTCAAAGCCATGGTATATACAGATATATTAATAGGTATAAGTATACCATATGCTGTCCACTATATCGAGTAGCAGGGTTGGCGAGGGCCTTAGAGGGTTGACGGGACAACCGGGGTGTCCTGCCGCCACGCACTCAGCGCGGTTCGTGCTACTATCCGGCCAGTGGCGACTCTCAAGAACACTCCTAACATTCCCGACCACCGCGACCGGCTCGTATCGGCGGCGCCGGTCGAGGATGATTCTTCGTTTGAGCTGAAGCTGCGGCCGCAGCGGTTGGCGGAGTTCATCGGGCAAAACAAAGTCAAAGAGAATCTGGCTGTAGCTATCGAAGCCACGCGCTCGCGCGGCGAGGCGCTGGATCACGTTTTGCTTTACGGCCCCCCGGGGCTGGGCAAAACGACGCTGGCTACGATTATCGCCAACGAACTTGGAGTGCCTTTTCAGCAGACTTCGGGTCCGACGCTGCAGATTAAAGGTGATCTGACGGCGATTCTGACCAATGTCCGCGACAAGCAGGTTTTGTTTATCGACGAAGTTCACCGGCTGCAGCCCACGCTTGAGGAACTTCTTTACTCGGCGCTGGAGGATTACAAGCTGGACATCATCATCGGGCAAGGCCCGGCGGCGCGGACCCACACTATGGATGTGCAGCCGTTTACTTTCATCGGCGCGACTACGCGGGCGGGATTGCTGTCTTCACCTCTGCGATCGCGATTCGGTATCGTGCTGCGGCTGGAGTTTTATGGTCATGAGGATTTGCGCATCATCGTGGAACGCTCGGCGGATATTCTGGGCGTAGAAATTGATCGGCCAGGGGCGCTCGAGATCGCCAGCCGTTCGCGGGGGACGCCACGTATTGCGAATCGATTGCTGCGTCGCGTGCGGGACTATGCGCAGGTTCGGAGCGCAGGGAAAATTGATTTGCCAACGGCGCAGGCCGCGCTCCAAATGCTGGAGGTGGATCGTTACGGCTTCGACGAAGTCGATCGCAAACTGCTGCTGACGATCATTGAGAAATATCAGGGCGGCCCGGTGGGGGTGAACACGCTGGCCGCGGCACTCGCGGAAGAGCCCGATGCGATTGAAGAGATTTATGAGCCGTTCCTGATCCAGATCGGCTTTCTAAACCGCACTCCGCGAGGACGTGTTGCCACGCAACTAGCGTACGAGCATTTCGGCATCACTCCGAACCGAAAGCAAAGTTCGCTGTTTTAAGGTTCCGACTGCGGAGCTTCGCTCCGGATCGACGGGCGGTCGCCCGTTCCCACACGGTCCGATCCACGATCTGTCATCTCCGATTTACAATGTCCGCAGCATGATTGCTCATTTGCGCGGACGATTGCTGGCGAAGCACCCCAACCAGGTTGTGGTTGAGACTGGCGGCGTTGGCTACGATGTCACCATCAGTGTTCCTACGTTTTCCGATCTGCCTGGTGTTGGCAGCGAAGTGGCGCTGCATATTCACACCCATGTGCGCGAGGATCTGATCGCTCTCTACGGGTTTATAAAGCCTGCGGAAAAACGCCTGTTTGAGAAACTGATTACCGTCAGCGGGATTGGCCCAAAGCTCGCCATAACGATCCTGAGCGGCATGGCGGCGGATGAGATGGTCGGTGCCATCCGCGGGAATGATATTGCGCGGCTGACCCGCATTCCTGGCATCGGAAAGAAAACCGCCGAGCGCATGGTGCTGGAACTTCGCGATAAGCTCCCGCCCGCAGGAGTTGGGGAGGTTCCCTCGGCGCCAGTGATGAGCGCGATGGAAGAAGATGTGCTCTCGGCGCTGGTAAATCTAGGCTATCAGCGCGCAGCGGCAGAACGAGCGCTGGCTTCGGTCGCAAGAAATGGGAAGGATGGTTCCTTCGAGGTGATGTTTCGGGAGACTTTGGCCGCGCTGGCGAAGTGACGCCGTTTCTACTCAACGGTCGGGTTGGTGTCGCCCTTCGTTATTGAGCAGAGCCAAGGAATCCGCGGCGTGGAACGGAAACTCGCGAGCGGACCGTTGACCGGTCGTACTCAGAGTAATGTCAACGCGACGATTGCTCGCCAACAGGATCGCATTGATATGGTCGAGCACCTTCTGGCGTTGCTCGGGGGTCAACCGAGCGTTCTGCTCAACCGCATCCTTCACCTGGGCTTTGTCCATGTTCCTTCGATCGCCGAATGCCATGGTTTCGAGGTGTGAAGCAGGAACGCCGTGTTCGATCAAGAAGCGTTTGGCGCGCTCGACGCGCCGTTCGGAGAGCTCCCGATTGTATTCCGTGGAGCCTCGCCGGTCGGCATGGCCCTCTAGGGTCAAGTGGGCATCCGGCTTACTCTGGAGATACTTATTGAAATCTTCCGCAAGAGATAAGAGGGTTTGCTGCTGACTGACAAGCAGTCCGCCATCAGGTTTTGCGATTGTAGGCTGATTGGTCGGAAAGTAAATGCTGTACAAGGCGAGTCTGGCTTCCAGTCGAACAGACTCTGACGCGGGCAGCGGCGGGTTCTCCACTGCGACCTGCGCCGTACCTTGCGTGTTCAGGCCACGTGAATCGCTGCACGTAGCAGTCACTGTGATCGGACCAGCGGAAGCACCGGACGTGTCGAGAGCCGCAGTGGTGCCGCTGCCAGAAACGCTGCCGGTGCTCGCGGTCCAGCCAGCCACCGTCACCGGGGCATTGTCCGGACTGGTGCAAGTGCAACTGATGGTGGAGGGCGCGCCGGTCTGCACCGTCGACGGACTCGCCGAACACGAAACGGTTGGCGGGTTTTTCGGTGGTTCCTTCACGGTGAAGGCGACCATGCATCTGGCTTCGCCGCCCTGCTTCATCTGGGGATCGGAGATGCTGGCGATAGCTGTGTAACTGCCTCCCGCCACGCCGTTGGTGTCAATGTTCGCCGTATTGTCCTTGGCGGTAATTTTGCCGCCTGTGCTGCTCCAGTCGTACTGCAATGCATGCTTGAGATTGAAGTTGCTGCCACTGGCGCTCGCGCTGACCGGCTCACCCGCCATGACTTCACTGGGATTGATGGTGCAATCTGCGGAGACCGGTGGCTCGGTCCGTCCACCGCCAAACCGGTAGATTACGCCAAAGTCTGCTACTGCGCTCACGTGATGAGATGGGCTTACCTCATTGGGATTGCGGTAGGAATAAATCCCTACGCGTTCGCGGAAATAGAATCTTCCTTTCAAGTGCATTCGCATGTCGAACAGGGGACCAGCCAAACTGTAATCGGTGCCCGTGGGGATAAGAAACTGCGCGTTCAGCCGGAACCAGTCCTGTTCAAACATCGCTCCCAGAGTCGGCCAGGTCGAGTGGTTGTCGTACTTGGACGTGAACAGTTCGCTGAAATGAAACCCGCCTCCAAGGCGCCAGTGCTCTGTCGCCCGCAGCATGACTACCCCTTGCGCACGAAGCGTGTAGCCGTCTTTCAGGGGCTTTGGATTCGCTGTGTCGGCGCCGATTTCGCCTTCGAGGAATATGGGACGAAGATTCCCCCAGTCTATGCCCGCGTCCGCGTTGTAGTAGGGTGACTGAAAGCTCAGGCCGTTGGCGCCTATTCCGCCGCCGGCGTAAGGCGCCACCTGGGCTGTGACCGCAGTACCCGAGAGCAGAATGACTGCAACAATTGAAAGAGATTTCATGACAAAGTCTTGCGCCCCTGGCCGGGACGCACCAATCGCGTTCTGTGTCAAGTGCCGATGATCTTTGGCAAGTGTACCTATTGGAAGCGCCGACACTATTTACCAATACAGAACGTGCTGAACGGCCCGGAACCGGCTGGCGCCGTGGTTTGGCCGCGGATTAGCGACGTCGGGTACGAAGTCTTGGAGGCTGGTAGGGTGCTAGGCGAGAGCTTCCGCCAGAGGGAGCCGCACTTGAAATCGCGTGTCACCCGGTTTTGAATTGACCTGAATGCTGCCTCGATGCTTCTTCACGATTCGCTGAACGGTGTCGAGGCCGAGTCCGGTTCCCTCCCCGACTCCCTTGGTGGTGAAGAATGGTTCAAAGATGTGGGGCTGGACCTCGGGCGAAATGCCGGGACCGTTGTCGCCGATCTCAACTACCACGCAAGCATCCTCGCGATAGGTTCGAACCCGCAGCTCGCCGGCTCCGCCCATCGCATCGATGGCATTGTCGATCAGGTTGGTCCAAACCTGATTGAGTTCGCTCCCGAACGAATTTACGAGTAGAGGAATCTTTTGGTAATCACGCTGCACAGTCACTCCACGTTTAAGTTTGTGGTTCAAGATGGTGAGGGTAGTTTCCAGGCTTTTCACGATATCAACGTTTTGCAACGGTGACTGGTCCATGTAGGTATATTCCTTAATCGCGCGGACCAGGTCAGAGATTCGTGAGGTGCTGCTCTCGATTTCGTTCAGCAGGGTAGCAATCTCGACCGACGCGGCGATCCTCACCAGAGCGGCCCGGGCCGTGTCGGCACCAAGTGATTCGAATAGCGATTCCAGCACTTCTGGGCGGACGTTTTTCCGTGCCAGATCGGCCGCCATTTGCCACAGATCGTTCTGCCCGTGACTGCGCAACAAAGAGTCGATCTGCTCTTCTAGGTCGCTGATGGTCAACGCATCGGGTGGGGGAGCGTCCTGCTGGACGAAGGAATCCTCCATCGCCAGGATTTCCGCCTTCTGGGCCGGAGTGAGATTACGCCTTCCCAGTTCGTGACTTGCGTCCCGGATTCGCTTGAGGATGTCGCGCAACTGGCTTGCAGCACGTTTAGCGGCGGAAGCGGGATTGTTGAGTTCGTGCGCCAGGCCTGCCGAAAGTTTTCCCAAGGAAGCCAACCGGTCGCGCTGTTGTTCCATCCGGGTAACCTCGCGGATCCTGTCGGACATCAGGCCCACGAGGCGCTTGGTCAGTTCCGGCATTTTCTGCACCAGATCTGGAAACAGCGAAGCAGGGAATCGCAGGGCCCAAGTGTCCGTCTCCGCTCGCAGGCTCACGGTAAACTGCTTCATCCGTGAAAAAGGCAGCACTCCGGTAACGTCGCCGGTCTTTATAGGAAAGGTGACGGTGTCGCCGGCAAGTTCACCTCGTCCTTGAACGTCCCCCTCAAGAATTACAAACATCGCATCGGCAGGATCGCCCTGGCGTGCATAGGTTCCACCCGCCTTGAGCCGGAGCTCTTGCGACTGGCTGATGAACCAGTCGATTTGATCGTGCGGCAAGTCCGCGAATATTGGGAAGCGAAGTAGTTCCGATTTGTCGACCATTTAGACCTTGCTCAAATATTGATGGATGAATTGCACCGCAACCGAGCCTTCGCCAACTCCAGAAGCCACCCGTTTCACCGATCCGTGGCGCACATCGCCCACGGCAAACAAACCAGGAACATTGGTTTCAAGCAGAAATGGATCACGCTCGAGCCCCCACCCTTTGGGGCGCTGGCCGTCTCGGATCAGATCGGGGCCAGTTAACAGAAAGCCGCGCTCGTCCCGCTCGACCAAAGGTCCGAGCCAATCGGTTCGAGGGAGCGCGCCGATAAAAATGAACATCGCGCTCGCGGGCACGCGCTCCACCTTGTTGGTGTCCGAACAAAGGACAGAAACTTCCTCCAGGCGGGTTTCGCCATGCGCCTCGACCACGGCAGCATGCGCCCACAATTGAATATTGGGCGTTTCCTTAATCTGGTCGATCAGATATTGCGACATGGTGCTGGATAGAGATTCCCCGCGCACCAGGATGACGACGCGGTCGGCGTATCGCGCGAAGTTCATGGCTGCCTGACCGGCCGAATTCGCGCCGCCCACCACGTACACCATTTCGCCCTTGCAAGACAGCGCTTCGGTGGCGCCGCCGCCATAGTAGACGCCGGCCCCCTGCAACCTGTCGATTCCTGGAGCGTCCAGCCGCCGCCACTGCACTCCGGTCGCGATCATTAGCGCGTGACATGAGATTTCGCTGCCGTCGGCCAACTTGATGATGCGATAAGATCCCTCGGTGCGGACGCCGACGGCTTCCTGCGGCGATAGAATCTCCACTCCGAAACGTTGGGCCTGCGCCACCGCGCGCCGCGCCAGATCGTTACCGCTGAGCCCGGAGGGAAATCCCAGGTAGTTTTCGATGCGCGAACTCATGCCTGCCTGACCGCCCGGCGCTTCCCGTTCAATCATCACCGTGTGCAATCCCTCCGACGCACCGTACACCGCGGCCGCCAGACCAGCTGGCCCTCCGCCCACGATCGCCAGGTCGTAGAAGCTAGTCTGGGCGCGTGTCCGCAAGCCAACCTTCTGCGCGACGTCGGCCGGAAGACTTTCAAGAAGCCTGGTTCCGTCCGGAAAAAGTACAACCGGGAGGCTGGCCGCCTCGGGGCCCAGAGCCTCCACCAGACGCTTGGTTTCCGGGTCGTTGGCGGAAGTCTCGACGTCGATCCACTGATAAGGAACGCGATTGCGCGCCAGGAAGTCCCGCAGCTCATACGATCGCGGGGACCAGCGCGTGCCCAGGACCCGGATGCCCTCGAAGGTGGGATGGTAGGAAGCTTGCCAATCGCCCAGCAAATCATCCAATTGCGGGTACAGGTGTTCGGTCGGAGGATCCCAGGGCTTCAGGAAAAAGTAATCGATGCTGGCCTGATTGATGGCGCCGATGGCGGCGTTGGTGTCGGCGTAGGCAGTGAGCAATGCCCGCTTGGCATCGGGAAAAATCTGCATTCCTGCCTGCAGAAATCCAATTCCGTCCATGCGAGGCATGCGCTGGTCGGCAAGCAACAAGGCCACCGCGTCGTTCCGCACCTTCAACTGCTTCAACAGGTCGAGGGCTGCCTCGGGCGAATCGCTTCCGATCACCCGGTACTCGGCGCCGTACTGCGATCGCAAATCGCGCTCAATCGCCCGGAGAACATCGGAATCGTCGTCCACACTCAATAGAATTGGTTTCGGCATGATTGCTCTCAGTTTCGTGCAGCAGGATAAAGCTCGGGATTCCGCACTGGCTGAATAACCCCATTAGATACTAAAAATTGAATTTGGTCGCGGAATTGGATCAGCCAATTCTACTTTCCAATGCAGAACGTACTGAAGATCAGATTGAGGATGTCGTCGGTGGTCGTTGCCCCCGTAATTTCATCGAGCGGCCGCAAGGCGTTGTAGAGGTCCAGCAGCAGCATTTCGTGGGGAACTTTGTTTTCGACGGCTACGCGGGCTGCGGCCAGCGCGTTGAGCGATTCTCGGACTCGTTCTTGATGGCGCAAGTTGGTGAGGAATCCAGATTCCGCCTGGGGGCCGGCTTCTCCGCCCACGTGGCGCAGAATTTCATTTCGCAGCTCGGGAATCCCTTCCCCGGTCGTAGCGGAAGTCTGAACCGTAGTCAACTGACTGCCAGGGACTGACCACCTATCGCCGGGCAAGTCGGCTTTGTTGGCAACCGCAATCCCCCGGCGTCCTGCCACCTGGCTTAGCAGTTCCTTGTCTTCATCCGCGAGCGCCTGCGAGGAATCGAGCACGACCAAAACCAGATCGGCATCAGCGAGAGCTTCCATAGATTTGCGGATGCCAATGCTTTCCGCCTCGTCGAGGGCACGACGGATGCCAGCAGTGTCGACGAGCTTCACCGGAATGCCGCCGATGGCGACAGTTTCAGTGACTAGATCCCTAGTGGTGCCTGGGGTCGCGGTTACAATGGCGCGCTCGCGCTCGACCAGGCGGTTGAACAAGCTCGATTTGCCGACGTTGGGCCGTCCTACGATCGCCAGCGTCAGACCTTCGTGGACGATCTTTCCATAAGCGAACGACGCGGCGAGTTCTTCGAGCGGTGCGCGGATTACGGCGACCCGCTGGAGAATCTGATCGGCGGGGAGAACCGAGATATCATCTTCGGCGAAGTCGATGCCGGCTTCAAGGGTTGCAATCAGCTCCACCAACTTCTGTTTGACTGGTTGCAGCCGGCGGGAAAGCGCGCCTTCGAGTTGTTGGGCTGCGATCTTGGCCTGGTAGAGAGTTTGCGAATCGATGAGGTCACGGACAGCTTCAGCCTGGGTAAGATCGATGCGCCCGTTGAGGAACGCGCGCATGGTGAACTCGCCCGGTTCGGCGAGGCGGGCGCCGCGCGCCATCGCGAGCTCAACGATATGACCCAGCACCACTGGCGATCCATGGGCGGAGATTTCGACGATGTCATCGGTGGTATAAGAATGGGGCTTGGCGAAGTAGGTGACCACAACTTCGTCGATGCGGTCTGCCGAGCTTCGCTCGGCCGAAGAGCCGGGGGCGGCTGTCTCCACGTGTTCTTTGGCGGGTTCGATCAACTCTCCGAACACCGCGCGGCCAGGTTCGAGGTCGTGCTTCAGCCGGAGCATGGGCTGGGCAATCTTTCTTGCTTCCGGACCTGCGAGACGGATTACGCCAATGCCTCCGCGTCCGGAAGGGGTAGCGATGGCGACGATGGTGTCGTCGAGGTTCACTCGAAGATTGTAGCGGGTGAAATCAGGCTTAGTCGGTCGTCTGGCAAGTTAGGCGCATTTCGCAACTTCGGCATTGCGGCGATAAACAAAGAAGTAGTAGAACGCAGGACCGATAGCGAGGAACACATACAGAGGTACAAACCACGTAGCCTTCCTTAGCCAGCCGGAGTTGTCGAAGCCAAACCAGAAATACCACATGGCTATGGAGAGCAGGGCAGTACCTACGATCCCCGGCCAAAGGAGAATCCGAACAACCCAAGCAGCGGCGGGAAACGCTTCGAGTGATGGGACGCCAGCTGCGCCCAACGCCGCGCGGCTAGCGATGAACACTCCGAAGAGAGAAAAGGCAGCCAGTGCGCACACAAAATACACGCGGCGCGCGGCCCGCGAAATAATCCAACCCCTTGTGATGGGCAAATACAACATCGCCGCGCAGCTTAACACGTCTTCGAGACTTATCTCAAGGATCCCCAGTTTACGGGAGACTCCGCGGCAAGGGCTTGCTTGCGGGTTTGTAGTTTTTCGGGTACACGACCAGGCAACGCCTGCCGCCGTCGCCCTGGCTCTCGGTGTGCAGGTCGGCGTGATCCCGCAACGCCAGGTGCACGATGCGGCGCTCGCGCGAAGACATGGGGGCAAATTCGTACGGCATACTGGTCTTGCGGACTCTCTCCGCAGCCACACCGGCGGCTAAACGAAGTTCTTCCAGCCGCAGCGCACGCTGATTCATACAGTCGAAACAAACCTTCTCATGCTCATTGCCGGGCAGGCGGAGCATCTCAATCGCCAGCGTTTCGATGGCGCGCAGCAGTTCACCACCCCGCTCCAGGACCAGGGGAGAATCGGGTCCGGAAAGTTCGACGAGAATCTCGGG
>Ga0210410_10002999_pt1 | contig 15016 bp, 16 predicted proteins | sample IncBWC4MmetaG_FD_161058 | JGI IMG/M metagenome (GOLD analysis project Ga0210410, IMG submission 161058) | Forest soil microbial communities from Barre Woods Harvard Forest LTER site, Petersham, Massachusetts, United States - Inc-BW-C-4-M | ecosystem: Environmental > Terrestrial > Soil >... | reverse complement strand
CGGATTCGCCTGTTATCGCGGCTTCGTTCACCGAAGCGACGCCTTCGATCACCTCGCCGTCGGACGGAATGTTGTCGCCGGCTTCGACCAGAACGACGTCGCCGACCTTGAGGCTGGTGCCGGAAACCAGCCGATAGGTGTTGTCGGAACCCGCCAGCAGCTTGGCCTGGCTCTCGGTGCGGGTCTTCCGCAGCGACTCGGCCTGGGCCTTGCCGCGGCCTTCGGCGACGGCTTCGGCGAAGTTGGCGAACAGCACCGTGAACCACAGCCACACGATGATCTGGAAAGTGAAGCCGAGGCTCTCGGCGCCGGTTACCAGTTCACGCAGGAAGATCACCGTGGTCAGCGCGGCCACGACCTCGACCACGAACATCACGGGGTTCTTGATCATCTGCCGCGGATCGAGCTTGACGAAGGAGGAAGCGATGGCGGGCATCACAATCTTCGGATCGAGCATGGTCGATACCGGGGCCCGTTTTTGCAGTTTCGACGTTTCCATGAACGTAACTCCGAAATGTGAGAGCGATCAGAACAGAGTGTTGGTGGTCATGGCGAGGTGCTCGACGATCGGCCCGAGCGCGAGCGCCGGGAAGAAGGTGAGACCGCCAATGATCAGAATCACGCCGACGACGAGGCCGACGAACAGGCCGCCCGTGGTCGGGAACGTACCCGCCGACGCGGGATGCAATTTCTTCCCGGCCAGCGAACCGGCAAGCGCCATGGCCGGCACGATCATGAAGAAGCGGCCGATGAACATCGAACTCGCCAGCGTCAGGTTGTAGAAGAAGGTGTTGCCGGAGAGGCCGGCGAAGGCCGAGCCGTTATTGCCGGTCGCCGAGGTATAGGCATAGAGCACTTCGGTGAATCCGTGCGGGCCGGCATTGGCCATCGATGCCACCGCCGACGGCAGCACAACGGCGACCGCGGTCCAGCCGAGATAGCTCAGCGGCAGGATGAGAATCGCCAGCATCGCCATCTTGACCTCGCGGGCCTCGATCTTCTTGCCGACATATTCCGGGGTGCGGCCGACCATCAGGCCGGCGACGAAGATCGCCAGCACGACGAACAGCAGCATGCCGTAGAGGCCGGCGCCGACGCCGCCGACGATGATTTCGCCGAGTTGCATGTTGATCAGGGGAATCATGCCGCCGAGCGCGGTGAAGCTGTCATGCATGGCGTTGACCGCGCCGCAGGATGCCGCCGTGGTGATGACCGCGAACAGCGAAGAGGCAACAATGCCGAAGCGGACTTCCTTGCCTTCCATATTGCCACCGGACAGTCCCAGCGCATGGAGCGCGGTGGTACCGTCGGCTTCCGCCCAATAGGTGACGATGACGCCGGCGAGGAACAGCACGCCCATCACGCCCAGGATCGCCCAGCCCTGGCGCTGGTTGCCGACCATGCGGCCGAACACGTTGGTCAGCGCCGCGCCGAGCGCGAAGATCGAGATCATCTGGACGAAGTTCGACAGCGCGGTCGGGTTTTCGAACGGATGCGCGGCGTTGGCATTGAAGAAGCCGCCGCCATTGGTGCCGAGCATTTTGATGGCGACCTGCGAGGCCACCGGCCCGACCGCGATGGTTTGCTTGGCGCCTTCCAGCGTGGTGGCGTCGACATAGGCGCCGAGCGTCTGCGGAATGCCCTGCCAGACCAGGAACAGCGCGTAGACCACGCAGATCGGCAGCAGCACATAGAGAGTGCAGCGGGTGACATCGACCCAGAAATTGCCGATGGTACGCATCGAGGAACGGGAGAAGCCGCGGATCAGCGCCACCGCGAGCGCGATGCCGGTCGCCGCCGACAGGAAGTTCTGATGCGTCAGTCCCAGCATCTGCACGAGGTACGACAGCGTGCTCTCGCCGCCGTAGTTCTGCCAGTTGGTATTGGTGATGAAGCTGATCGCGGTGTTGAAGGACAAGTCCGGCGCGACCGCGGATTGGTCCGCGGGATTGAACGGCAATACCGCCTGCAGCCGCATCAATCCGTAAATGATCAGGAAGCCGCCGACATGGAACAGCAGCATCGCGACCGCATAGGTAAGCCAATGCTGCTCGCGCCGCTCGTCGACGCCGCCGATCCAGTACACGCCGACCTCGACCGGCCGCAGCACCGGCGACAGGAATGTGCGCTCGCCGCTGAAGACGCGGGTCATGTACCCGCCGAGCGGTTTGACCAGCGCGACGATGATCGCGCAGTACAGAATGATTTGAATCCAGCCGATGGCGGTCATGGTCGTGTGCCCTAAGTTTGCACGGTGTCTCTTGCGAGAACGGATTACCGCCCCGGTTAAAAATCCGGGGCGGTGGTTTCGGTGTTAAAATCGCTCGGGCCGCAGCAGGGCGTAGGTCAGGTAAAACAGCAGGCCTAACGAGACGAGACCGGCGAGCGAATAATCGAAGATCATGGTCGTTGTCCTCTGGAGAGCTTTCGAACGAAGCCTGCCCCGCAACTGATGCGGGGTGGGAACGGGTGAGGAAGAAAACGCGCCAAAAATTAAAGCCGTTCGCAGGCGTAGGTGTAGCCGATCGCCGCCGCGAAGAAGGCCAACGCGAGGGCCACCATGAAGACGTCCAGCATGAGATGCTCCTAATGCGCAGTAATCTGGGGAGCGAGAGGGACCTGCTCGCTTTGGCGGATATGAAGTGCCACCCGGCGCATAGGTTTTCGAGGCGGGAGTAACGACAATGTTATAGGAATCTCATAAAGGCCGCCGGGAGGACTGGGAGGCAGCGGACAGGCCCACCCGCCGGTACTTATGAAATCCCTATATCTTTGGGGGCCGCCCCATCTCGTTTTCAAATGGCGTTTTGACCATCTTGCGCGATGCAGCCGCCGATCGCGGCCGTGCCTGATGTGGGATACCGCCATGCCCTTCCTTTCCAAACATCGCTATCCCGGCGAACTCAACGACCGGCTGCGCGACGCGGATACCGCGACGGCCGAGCTGATGTCGGAGATTCTCGGCGAGGCTTGCCGGCGCTTTCCGTCAATGGGGCAGAGCGAGAAGACGGCGCGGATCGAACGATTGCTGAAATCCGAGGCCTGGACCGATGCCGCGCTGGCGCTGATCGACCTTGAACTGCCGCTCTGGCAGGTTCGCCGCATCGCCTATGACGAGGGCGAGTGGTATTGCGCATTGTCGCGCGAGCGCGAGCTTCCCGACTGGCTCGATCAGTCGATCGAAGCCCATCATGCGGATCTGGCGCTGGCCGTTTTGACCGCGTTCGTCGACGCCCAGCAGCTCGATGCGCCGTCAAGCCGACCGAGCGTTCCCAGCGTGCGGCGCGACGTCAAGGCGCTCTACCAGCCGCTCTGCTGCGACAATTTCGCGTAACGCCACGAACGAGCGATCGTCAGAATTTCGAATGTTGGCGCACCCCCCGAATCTGCCGCGAGAACTGGGATCGAGCCAGATGCTGGTTCGCTTCTGCCTGCGAATGCTCGTCCTCGTTGCCTTCGCGACCTTCGGTGGCATCGGCTTCGGCCGAAGCCTTGCCATGCTGCTATGGATGTCCATCATTTTCAGCGCAGTCATGGGCTCCATCCGGCGCGAGTCGCCGTTCGGCGGAGTTCTCAATTACTGGGATGAAACCGTGGCGTACGCGACCGTGTACGCCCTGGTCGGCGCTGTCAGCCAGACCGTCCCGGTCTAAAACCGCGCGATCTTATACCGCGCCTATGAGATCGCCGCACCGTCTCCCTCGAATTCATACCCGGCCGCGAAGATATTGGGCGCGTGCGTGAGGCCGCCTCAAGGCGGCCTTGCCCGTCATCAGAAGGAATACCACCGTGAAGCTCGTCGAACCTCCATCGTGCAGTTCAGCATCTAACATCGTCTTTATCGGCAAGAACAGCCGCGGCGACTGGGTCGCCCAGGAACAGAACGGCCTTTACGGCGGCCTGTTCGTCAATCGCGCGCAAGCCGTCAAATACGCGCTGTTCGAGAACGGCCGTCACCCCGAAACAATCGTCGAGCTGGCGCGCGAAATCGAACTCGACATGGGCGGCAAGCTCCCCTCCTCCGAACTCGAAACCGTTGTCGCCGACCGCCCTGCCCGGCGTGTCGCGTGACACACCGAGCGGGCGCCACGCAAGGAGAGCAAAATGCTTCAACCTCATTCCGTTTCAAACCGGGAGCAGGTCATCGATACCATGATCGAGCTCACGCGCCTGTCCAGCCTGCGTCGCACCATCGTCGCCGGCAACGGCAGCCTGGATCTCTATCTTGCGCTGCGACGGCGCGGGTTCATGCGGGTAGCCACCACGGCAACATGCCGTATCCCAAAGGGGCAGCACGCGGTCGGCCTGATCACAGGTCAGAATTCCATTCAGGCCATTGAGGCTGCGCTTGCCGAAATATCGCAGTACCTCAACGCCAGCGCGGCCATTGCGGTGTTGATCGACTCCCGCGAGGGCTGCTTCAGCCTCAGAATTCGCGCGAAGCTGGAGCAGATGGGCTTCCGGATCGAGGCGGGGGCCAGATGCCAGGAAGGCCTCGTGCTGTCAGCGGTTCGGCAAGGCTTCGCCCCAATGGAAATCGCGGCCTGAAATCCGATGCCGGACAATGCAAACCCCGCCGCCTGGCTGGCAGGCTGCATACCCGATCTTCCCACGCCTTTCGATGAAAGGGGCGCGGTCGATCTGGCGGCCTTCGCAAGACTTTGCGAACGCCAGATCAAAGCTGATGTCCCGGCGATCGTGGTCTGCGAAACGGCCGGCGAGGCCTCTACGCTAACGCCCGAAGACCAGGACAGCATCATCCGCGCGGCCGTCGAGGTGGCGCGAGGCCGCATCCGCGTCATCGCCGGAGCGGGATCGAATTCAACCAGCCAGGCTATCGAATTGACGCAGCGCGCCGAAGCAGCCGGCGCCGATGCGGTGCTTTCGGTGGTGCCTTACTACAACAAGCCGATGCAGGCCGGCATTCATGCGCACTTTCGGGCAATCGCCATCTCGACCGCGCTGCCCATCATCCTGCATGACATTCCCTCCCGGACGATCCGCGAATTATCCGACGACACGCTCGCAGGGCTGGCGGAATCGAGGCAGTTCATCGGGTTGCGGGATGGAACCGGCGACATCGCGCGTCTTGCGCGCTTGCGGCAGCGGCTGCCGACGGGATTTCGACTGTTGTCCGGCGACGACGCCACCGCGCTGGCGTTTGTTGCGGGTGGCGGGGATGGCTCGATATCCCTGGTGTCGAACGTCGCGCCACGACTGTGTCAGGCGGTTTACTTGAATTGCCGGAAGGGACGGTTGCCGTCCGCGCGCTATTTGCAAAGCAGGCTGGCGCCGCTGACGGCCTCGCTCGCGAGAGAGAGCCCGGCGGCGCTGAAATATGCCCTGGGCCTGCTCGGCTTGATGCGCCCGGACACCCGCCTGCCGATCGTCGAATTGGACGAGCTGGCGAAAAGAGAAGTCGCCGACGCGATCGCGGAGATTGGCGATGATGAAGATCTCGCCTGCCCGATCGAACGTCGTCACGGGCCTCGCCTGCCCGAGGTTTCGGCCGCAACGTCGTAGAAGCGTCATTGTCGATGAATTCGAACGTTCAAGGGATGGAGTGGCACGCTAAAACGCTGCGTGCCTGGCAGCTGGCTATACTGCGGTTCGCCGTGACGCTGGACAATGCCGACCGATTGGCCGTGTTCAGAATCGCCGGTGAAATCGACAGGCTTGATCCACGGCAGCACGGCAACCCGGATTTCAGCTTCTTTCGCACAACCAGTGCGGAGCTTTGCGCTGCAATCCTGCGGCCGGGCGAGCCTGGTTCTGCTGTCTTGCGGCAATATCTGGCGCGAATTGACGACGACCGTCTCAAACGCGTCTTCGCGGCAGCCATTGAAGCGGACCGACCGGCGGTCGTCCCGATCAGGAGACCGGTCAAACGCGTCAATGACTTGTGGAAAGGGCTTTCGTCGCGACGCAATCATTAATCCGCTAATACGCGGGCTGCGCCTGATGGTATCGCCGTCTCACGTGCCCTTCGCGGAAGCGCCGTCAAAACGGTGCTTCTCGCGCCACTTCGGTCCGGGACCACGCATATAATATCGCTCCGGCCGGTATTTCCTGACCGGCCCGTCCCAGGATGGGCCCAGAAACGTCACCACGGCGCTGGCGGCGCCGCGGAGAACAGAAAGGAGAATGGATGCGGCGAGCGAAAGCCGTGACATGTGGTGCTCCCCCGGAAAAAGTTGGAATGGGCTGGCGCTAACGCTCTGTCGGCTCGGACGTGCGCGCCGTCCGGCCGTCATCGGGCCGATCCTAGCGAACACCGCGAAGCTCGAGTTCGCGCTCCATCCGGCGCAATTTTGCACTGGCGATGGCCTCGATCATGTTCTTCAGGAAGCCGTTGACGCGGCTTACGGCGGTACGCGCGTGGACGCTAACGTGCTTTCCTAGCGTTCTGCCGAACCGGTAGCCGCCCGATGAGCGGTTTCGCGCCATCAGATACGACCGATAATCATCGTCGTAGATCAGTTCGGGATCTTTTTCATCGCCTGTCAGGAAATGAGCCATCTTCGATTCTCCACCGCAGCTCATCGTGCGAGCCGTTGGTCCGAAGATGCGGACGGGTGCATAGGAAATCGAGGCGGTCGGCTGCGCTGTCTCATAGCCACGCTATAAACGCCGCTCCAGACCCGGAGGCGGCGGCATCGCTTCTGCCCGCGTCTTTATATCTCTCCTATGCGACGCAGCGCCGATCCCTCTCGCATTCCTATGGCATCGTCGGCACATCATGCGCATTGGATTCGGGAGGCCGCCGTGGCCACGCCCGGACCCGTCATCGGTCAACGCGCAATGATCGCCATGCAGCTCACAAGCCCGGATCTTTCACGACGGCAGGCGCCGGGACGTTCGACCGCTGCGATCGATCAGGACGGCCAGGGCTCCGGCATGTTGCCGCCCGACCAGCCCCCAACCGCACCCGAGGGGCCCGCAACCGTCACCGCTCAATTTCAGCCGCTCGATCCCGGTATCGTCAATGACGCGATCCCGGCATTTTTCATCGGCCGCAACAAGGAAGGCTTCTGGGTCGCCCGTGACGTCAAGGGACAGATCGGCGGAATTTTCCTGCTCGAGAACTCCGCGGTATCGTTTGCAAGACGGAATAGCCGGCCGGCTGGATGCGCAACGATCTATCCGCACGGTCGGATCGAACTCGACCTGGAAAACAAGGGTAATCCGTTTGCCGTGCACCTCGTATCCATGCTGCGGCTTACGAAGCGTCCTCGGCGGCGAATAGCCGCCCTCATCGCCAGAATGAGGCAAGCGGTCAAACGCCGGCTGGGCGATTTTCACGCCTTTTGAATCGATTTCACGCCTTTTGAATCGAAGCGGCCGCACAACGGCAGCAACAGACACCGCTCGGCTTCTCTGAGCGAGGATTTCGACCATGACCATGCTGACGCACCCCCGGGGGCCGCTCGAGCAGGCTGCCGATTCATCGGGCAGGCTGGATACCGTCGGGACGGCTGCCGCAAAAGCGCACCTGGCGACCATCAAACGCTTCTGTATCTGCGCCCTTACCGTCCTGGCGGCAGGGGGCGTGTTCGCCGCCATCATCGCCCTCAAGGCCACAATTTACCTGTCGCGCTTGAATTATTGACACACGCCGGGTGCAGGATCGGGTATCCAGACGGTTCTGAATGGCGATTCTGCGCGGCCCGGATGGCGGGAGGTGAGCGCGCGTCCTGTTTCGCCGAGGCGCTTGGGGGGATCCGATGAGCAGCGCAGACCTGTCCACCACGCTAGACCGCATTCTCAACACCGCCGCGGACAACCTCAGATTCGCAAAAATTCTGGTTCAACTGGGCCTCGACCCCAACAACATCACCTATGACGCACTAGCCAACCGTCTTCTGGAAATTGTCCTGCACAATATCACGCTTGCCAACATGTTCGCCCTGGTCGGGGCGATCTTCTTCGTCGCCACGCTGCTGACGCAAACGATGGTGCCGCTGCGCGTCGCCAACATGATCGGTTGCGTATTCTTCGCCGGCTTCGGCGCGCTCAGCGGAACCGTCACGACCTTTCTCTTGTATCTCCTGATGGTCCCCATCAATGCTTTTCGCCTCCGCCAAATGCTCGTTCTCGTCAAAAAGGCGCGCGGCGCCACGCAGGGCGACACCTCGATGGAATGGCTCAAACCGTTCATGACCGAGCGAAAATATCGCAAGGGCGATATCCTGTTCAGGAAGGACGATGCCGCGAACGAAATGCTGCTGACTGTCACCGGAAAATTCCTGGTGAAGGAAATCGGCGTCGAACTTCCGCCGGGACGTCTGATGGGTGAACTCGGGTTTCTCACCCCCGATAACCGCCGGACCGCGACGATCGAATGCATCGAGGCCGGCCATGTGCTGACCATCACTTACGAAAAGCTGCTCGAAATCTACTTTCAGAACCAGCAGTTCGGCTATTACTTCCTGGTCCTGACCAGCCAGCGCCTGCTGGAAAACATCGCGCGGCTCGAAGGAATTATTGCGCAGGCCAAGATCGCGCCGCAGGCTGCCGCCACGCCCGGCTGACGCCGAGGCGCGATGAGATGAGGTTAGATTGAGCTACGACGCAACGGAAACTTTACCTCTCCCATCGGGAGAGGTCGGCGCGTAGCGCCGGGTGAGGGGTTACGGTCTATCGTTGATGCAGCACCCCCCTCACCCGATTTGCTGCGCAAATCGACCTCTCCCCGCTGGGGAGAGGTGAACCCAAGTGTCCAGACCGATTCAATCCAATACCATCTTGCTCGAAGCGTGATCGCCGCGGCTGCACGGTCGGTATCCGTTCACTCCGCCGCGCTGCGCGTCTCGGCGCATCTCGGCGCGGACCGCGCAGAACTTGAATTCGGGAATCTTGCCGAAGGGATCGAGCGCCGGATTGGTCAACAAATTGGCCGCGGCTTCCGCGTAGCAGAACGGCATCAACACCATGTTCTCCGGCACGTCGCGATCGCTGCGCACCTTGATCTCGACCGCGCCGCGGCGGGTTTGCAGCCGGATGAGGCCTCGCATCAAAAGATAGCAACGTTGTTCCAATACAACCGGCACGGTGATAGGCTGTTTAACAAGCGAGGGACCACAATGCTGCGTCGGAAACTGTTTTTGAAGCTGGGGGCGCCGCGCCTGGGTGTCGCGCGCCGCTTGACCTACCTTGACGCCACCGGCCGGTGCATGCGCCAGTGAATCACGACGATGTTTGACCGAGCCTATCGGCAGCGCCTCGAAGCTGATCTTGCGCAATGGGAGGCCGATGGCGTGATTACGCCTGCGGCCCTCGCCACCATCCGCGTTGCGCTTCCGCCACTCGGTCCCGGCATCAAAATCCCTGTGGTGGTAGCCATCGTCGGCGGCCTGCTGATTGCGGCTGCGTTCCTGGCTTTCGTCGCTGCCCATTGGACGGAACTGGCACGCCTGGCGCGCTTGGCAATTCTGCTTGCCGGTATCGTTGGTGCCCATGGCCTCGGTGCCTGGTTCGGCCGTGCGGGTCGGCCGGTCCTCGCCGACCTTTGCACAGCCGTGGGCTCGATCATCTTTGGCGCCGGGATCGCCCTGGTCGGCCAGATGTATCACCTGGGTGGGGACTTTGCAGGCGGTATGCTGCTGTGGACGATGGGCGCACTCGCCGCGGCAGCGCTTACCGGCTCGCGCGGTGCGCTCGCGGTTGCGCTGGTCGCCGCAAGCATATGGAGCAGTATGCGCGTCGTTGAAATTCGTGACGTCCCGCATTTTTCGTTCGTGGCGATCTGGCTCATTGCCACCGGCCTTGCGCTAGCCTGGAACTCGCGCGTGGCGGCCCACCTCGTCGCGCTGGCCGCGCTTCCGTGGTGGATCGCTACGGCGCTCGCGGTCGGACTCGAACCGCCATTCGTTCTCGACGACGGTGCAGCCTTGCTGTTCGGTGCAGGACTCGCGCTTGCCGCGGCGCCGTGGCAGAGGGCGTCTTCCGCAGGCGCCGTCCTGTCAATCTACGGCGCCTTTTCGCTAGCCGGCGTCGCCACCCTGGAGGTGGCAACGGCTAACGACCTCTTCCGTATCCACACGGGGGCCGTAAGCCAGCCGCTTTGGGCGATTTCATGCGGCGTCGCGGGAGCGATCTTTGCCTTTGCGGTCGCCGCGACGACGCGCCGGGCCGGCGCAGCCTTTGCTGGAATTGCGATTGGGCTCGTCCTTCTTGCAGCGGCGGTATCGACGCCACCACAAGCGGGGGAGCCATGGCTCGCCTACGCCTTCGAACTCTGCGCCATGCTCTGCCTTGTCGTCTCCGGCATGCTTGATAGTGCACGCCCGCGGATCGTCGCCGGCTGGCTCGGGATCGCCGGTGTCATTGCGGCAATCACATGGGCGGTGAAGGGCTCGCTGCTGCATCGCTCAATGTTCCTCGCCGTGGCCGGCGCCGTCGCTATTGCACTTTCTCTGGTGCTCAATCGCTTACTGCCGAGAACCCGCGAATGATTAAAACCTCCACCACATCCCTCGCTGAACTTTTGGCACACATCCCGAAAATCGTGCTGTTCGGCGTCGCCGCCCTTGTTCAGGTCGCGCTGCTGACCCTGATGATCATCGATCGAATCCAGGTCCTGCGCGACGGCACCGAAGTAACCCTGCAGACCCGTCCGGTTGATCCGCGCGATCTCCTGCGCGGTGACTATGTTGTCCTCGGCTACGACATCTCGCGATTGCCGGCAGGTTCGCTCCTGAACCAGCCCACCGGCACACGCAACCCCATGGTGTTCGTCAAGCTCGCGCCCAATCGCGACGGACTCTACGAAGCGGTCTCGGTACATGCCGATGCCGTGGCGGTCGCAAGTCCCGATGTGTTGATCCGCGGGCGAGTCGTGTCCGGTGCCACCTGCGGCTCACGTGGGCGCGCCTTCTGCGATCAGCTGCAGGTTCGCTATAATCTTGAAAGCTATTTCGTTCCCGAAGGCGAGGGCCGGAAGCTTGAACAGGCCCGCAACCAACGCAAGTTGACGGTTGTCGCGGCAATCCTGCCGTCAGGGCGCGCCGCCATCAAGCGGCTATTGGTCGATGGCGAACCGATCTATGAGGAGCCGTGGTTTTAGCACTGCCTACTCCGCCGCGACGCGCTGCTCCACTTTTTCGGCCTTGACCGCGCAGAACTTGAATTCGGGAATCTTGCCGAAGGGATCGAGCGCCGGATTGGTCAACAAATTGGCCGCGGCTTCCGCGTAGCAGAACGGCATGAACACCATGTTCTCCGGGACGTCGCGATCGGAGCGCACCTTGATCTCGACCGCGCCGCGGCGCGTCTCCAACCGGACGAAATCGCCCGGACGCACGCTCATCCGCCGCATGTCCTTTGGCGACATGAACGCCACCGCCTCGGGCTCGATCTGGTCGAGCACCATGGAACGTCGCGTCATCGAGCCGGTGTGCCAATGCTCCAGCACGCGGCCGGTGGAGAGCACCATCGGATAGTCGTCGTCGGGCAATTCGTCCGGCGGCACTACATGCGCCGGCACGATCTTGCCGCGGCCACTCTCGGTCGGATATCCCGTCGTAAAGATGATCTCGTTGCCGGGCTGATGCGGGTCGTCGACCGGATAGGTCACCGCACCCTCGCGCACCAGCCGCTCCCAGGTGATGTTCTTCAGCGACGGCATCACCTCGGTCATTTCGGCGAAGACGTCGGCGGGGCCGTCGTAGCGCCAGTCGAGCCCCATGCGTTTGGCGATTTCCTGGATGATCCACAGATCCTGGCGCGCATCGCCGGGCGGCTTGATCACCTCGCGCGCCAATTGCACGCGGCGGTCGGTATTGGTGAAGGTGCCGGATTTCTCCGCGAACGCCGAAGCCGGCAGGATCACGTCGGCATGAAACGCGGTCTCGGTGACGAACAGGTCCTGCACCACGAGATGATCGAGCATCGCCAGCGCCTCGCGGGCGTGCTGCAGATCGGGGTCCGACATCGCGGGATTTTCGCCCTCGATATACATGCCGTTGATCTCGCCGGCATGGATCGCGTTGATGATCTCGACCACGGTGAGACCGCGAACCGGATCGAGGTCGTAATGCCAGAGATGCTCGAACGGCTCGCGCAGGTCGGTGCGCCCGACCGGCTGATAGTCCGGCAGGAACATCGGAATCAGTCCGGCGTCGGAGGCGCCTTGCACGTTGTTCTGTCCGCGCAGCGGATGCAGGCCGGTACCGGGACGGCCGACCTGTCCGGTGATCAGCGCCAGCGCGATCAGGCAGCGCGCGTTGTCGGTGCCGTGCACATGCTGGCTGATGCCCATGCCCCAGAAGATGATCGAGGCCCGCGAGCGCGCATACAGCCGCGCCACTTCGCGCAAGGTCTCGGCCGGAATGCCGCAGATCGGCTCCATTTTCTCCGGCGTGAATTCCTTGATGCGCGCCTTCAGATCGTCGAAACCCTCGGTATAGCCGGCGATATATTGTTCGTCGGTGAGGCCTTCGGTGATGATGGTGTTGATCATCGCGTTCAGCATCGCGACGTCGCTGCCTGGCTTGAACTGCAAATTCAGGTGGGCGTGACGCGACAGCGACTGCCGGCGCGGATCGATCACGATCAGCTTGGCGCCCTTCTTCGCGGCGTTCTTGATGAAGGTCGCGGCGACCGGATGATTGACGGTCGGATTGGCGCCGATCACGATGATGACTTCGGCGTCCATCGCGGCGGCGAACGGCGCCGATACCGCGCCGGAGTTGAGGCCTTCCATCAGCGCCGCCACCGAGGAGGCGTGGCACAGCCGCGTGCAGTGATCGACATTGTTGGAGCCGAAGCCGGTGCGTACCAGCTTCTGAAACAGATAGGCTTCCTCGTTCGATCCCTTGGCCGAGCCGAAGCCGGCGAGCGCTTTCACGCCCTTCTCGTCACGGATCTTGACGAGGCCTTTAGCCGCGATATCGAGCGCCTCTTCCCAGGAAGCTTCGCGGAAATGCGTGAAGGGATTGGCCGGATCGACCTGGTCGTTGGCGTCCTTCTTCGCGTTCGGCAGCCGCACCAGCGGCTTGGTCAGGCGATGCGGATGATGGATGTAATCGAAGCCGAAGCGGCCCTTGACGCAGAGCCGGTTGTGGTTGGCCGGGCCGTCGCGGCCTTCGGCATAGATCACCTTCTCGTCCTTGACCTGATACGTCACCTGGCAGCCGACGCCGCAGAACGGGCACAGCGAGTCGACCTTCCGGTCCGGATAGGTGACGCGGGTCTGGTTCTCATCGAGCATCACCGCCGGCATCAACGCGCCGGTCGGGCAGGCCTGCACGCATTCACCGCAGGCCACGCAGGTCGATTCACCCATCGGATCGTCGAAATCGAATACGATCTTGGAATCGTGGTTGCGATAGGCCATGCCGATGACGTCGTTGACCTGGACCTCGCGGCAGGCGCGCACACACAGGCCGCACTGGATGCAGGAATCGAGATTGACCCGCATCGCCGGATGGCTGGCGTCGCCGTGCCAGCGCTCGGCCGCCGGAAACCGGCTTTCGGTCACCTCGACCTTTTCGGCCCAGTGCCAGAATTTCGAATCGGGATCGTGCGAGGTTTCGCGCGCCGGCTGATCGGCGACCAGAAGCTCCATCACCATCTTCTGCGCCGCGACCGCGCGCGGGCTGGCCGACTTGACCTTCATGCCGACGCTCGGCGTGCGCTTGCAGGAAGCCGCCAGCACGCGTTCGCCCTCGACTTCCACCATGCAGGCGCGGCAATTGCCGTCGGGCCGGTAATCCGGTTCCGGCGAATAGCACAGATGCGGAATTTCGCGGCCCTGGCGCTTGGCCACCTGCCAGATGGTCTCGCCGTCGATGGCCTCGACCTGTTTGCCGTCGAGTTCGAACTGGATTTTTGTCATTCCGCGGCCTCTTTCGGCACGAATTCTTCCGGAAAATATTTAATCACTGTGGTCAGCGGATTCGAGGCCGCCTGGCCGAGACCGCAGATCGAGGCATCGCGCATCGCCTGGCTCAATTCGTCGAGCAATTCGCGGTTCCACACCGGTTTTTCCATCAGCAACGCGGCCTTCTGGGTGCCGACCCGGCAGGGCGTGCACTGGCCGCAGCTTTCGTCCTCGAAGAAACGCATCAGGTTCAGCGCTGCAGCTTTGACGCTGTCCTGCTCGGACAGGATCATGACGGCGGCGGAACCGATGAAGCAACCGTATTTTTCCAGCGTGCCGAAATCGAGCGGAATATTGTCCATCGCGGCCGGCAGGATACCGCCGGAGGCGCCGCCGGGCAGATAGGCGTGGAACGTGTGCCCGTCGGCCATCCCGCCGCAGAACTCGTCGATCAATTCACGCACCGTGACGCCGGATGGCGCCAGCTTCATGCCGGGGTTCTTGACCCGCCCCGACACCGAAAAGCTGCGCAGGCCGTGGCGGTCGTTGCGGCCCTGGCTTTTCCACCAGTCCGCGCCTTTTTCGACGATGTCGCGCACCCACCACAGGGTTTCGATATTGTTGATCAGCGTCGGCAATCCGAACAGCCCGACCTGGAACGGGTATGGCGGCTTGTGCCGCGGCAGCCCGCGCTTGCCTTCGATGCTTTCCAGCAGCGAGGATTCCTCGCCGCAGATATAGGCGCCGGCGCCGCGGCGCATGTGCAGCACCGGACCTCCCGGCGGCAGCTTTGCGATCTCACGGCTGAGAATTTCGCGCGAGGCCGGATATTCGTCGCGGATGTAGATGTAGATGTCGGGCGCTTCCACGACATGGGCGCCGATCAGCATGCCCTCGATAAAGCGATGCGGATCGGTTTCGAGATAATAGCGATCCTTGAACGTGCCGGGCTCGCCCTCGTCGCCGTTGATCGCCATCAGCCGAGGCCCGGGCTCGCCGAGTACCGCGCGCCACTTTCGTCCCGTCGGAAACCCGGCGCCGCCGAGTCCGCGCAAGGACGCATCGTCGAGCGCCTTGAGCAGGTCTTCCCTGGGCAAAGCGCCCGAGCGCAGGCGCTTCAACAGCGCATAGCCGCCGCCGGCGACATAGGCGTCGTAATCGATATAGTCGGGCAGGTGCGCATGGGTGTCGCCG
>Ga0210410_10002998_pt1 | contig 15017 bp, 17 predicted proteins | sample IncBWC4MmetaG_FD_161058 | JGI IMG/M metagenome (GOLD analysis project Ga0210410, IMG submission 161058) | Forest soil microbial communities from Barre Woods Harvard Forest LTER site, Petersham, Massachusetts, United States - Inc-BW-C-4-M | ecosystem: Environmental > Terrestrial > Soil >... | reverse complement strand
TGGCGAAGTTCGCCGGATTCGGTCAGAATCCTGTCGCGTAGTCCTGGGTAGGCTCGAAACAGATCCAGCAAAGCCTTGAGCAAATCTGCGCCTTCTTTGAGTTCGAGCTGAACGGCGCTGCGATTTGCCGTGAACCCGCGTAGCGGACCAGGGATATTGAATGAGACTTGCATCACCGTGGCTTCCGGCGCTTGACGCTTTTTGCGGATAGAGCCTTCCGGGTGGCCGCAGGTTTCGCCTTCGAGTGCGGTCTTGCTTTTGGCGCTTCCTCCATCTGGATGACGGCAGCCTTCACGCACACGATCTGCGGCAGTCCTTCCACTATTTTCTTCCAGTTCTTCCCCTCGTCTCTCGATGCGTAGAGCTTTCCGCTGCGCGTTCCAAAATAGATTCCCGCCTGATCCAGTGAGTCCGACGACATGGCATCTCGCAAAACAGTTTCGTATGCGCGCTTCTGAGGCAGGCCGCGCTCCAGAGAATCCCAGGAACCGCCGGCATTTCGTGTGCGGTAGACACGCAAGTGACCTTCCGGTGTGCAGCGAAACTCATCGGATTCCACGGGAAGGATGTACACACAGTCGGGATCGTGCGGATGCATCACCATTGTGAAACCAAAGTCTGATGGTACGCCGCGGGCGATGTCCTGCCACGTATCGCCGCGGTCATCAGAACGATAGAGCCCCCAGTGGTTTTGCAGGAACAATCGCTCCGGGCGAGATTCATGAAGCACAATTTTATGAACGCATTGGCCAAACTCGGGATACTTTTCCGGCATGAACACCACGCGAATTCCGGTGTTGCGTGCCTGCCACGTGCTTCCGCTGTCTTCGGTACGGTAAACACCTCCCGCGGACACTGCGACGTACATCCGCTCTTTGGCGCGGGGATCCGGGACAATGGTGTGCAGAAACAGACCGCCGTTGCTCGGCATCCAGCGCGGGCGGTGGGGATGATCGTACAACGCGCGGGCCAGCGACCACGATTCGCCTCCATCCCGCGATGCAAAGAGCGCCGCGGGTTCGACGCCGCAGTACAGTGTCTCCGGCTCGTTGTTTCGGCCGAGGCAAATCTGCCAAATGTTCCGCAGGGAAGCGCCGGACTCGGCAGGAAACCGGATGCTGGCCTCCAGCGGATTTGTCCAACTTCTGCCGAAGTCGTCGCTGGAGCGCAGAAACGTTCCCCACATCAAGCTGTTTGTCGAAACCCACAAGCGGTGTCGGTCGTTGCGCCCGTCATAAGCCATCGCGTAGATGCCCTGGCCGTGAAAATACGGACCTGCGACGTCCCAGCGCGTGCGGTCCCTGGACGACTTCAGCAGAAAAGCGCCTTTGTTCGTGCCGACCAGCAACAGCACGTCCCCGTTTTTCACGGTGAGGTGCTGCATGCCTCGCAGCACCAGCGTTCGCGGGCCACGCGTTTCTTCAGAAGGATGACGGCTCTGCATAACCGCGCCTTGCAACGTCTCCAGGGCCGCGCGGACTTCGCTTGCCTGCTGATAACGCTCCACTCGCTCCTTCATCAAGCACCGCTGGATCACCGCTGCCAGACCGTGCGGAACGGCAGCCGGGAGTGGCGGAGGCGGTTCGCGTAAGATGGCCGAGCTTACCTCGAATCCTGTGTTTCCACGGAACGGCAGCTTCCCCGCAGCTGCCTCATAGAGAAGCACGCCGAGGGCCCACAGATCGCTGAGGTGATCGCCCTTTTGTCCGCGCAAAACTTCCGGCGCCATGTACGGCAGAGTGCCTACCAGCTTGCTCTCGAGCGAGTCGTAGGAAAGGGTGAGCTCGCTGATTTCCTCCCGCTCCAGCCGCGTCGCCAGTCCGAAATCCACGACCTTCACGCGCCCCTCAGCCGTCACCATCACATTCGAGCCCTTCAGGTCGCGATGCACGATTCCGCGCCCATGAGCGTGCGCCAACGCATCCGCGATTTGCGTGCCGTAGCGCGAGACAGTTTCCATCGAAAGGCCGGTGGCCGTGAGCAAGTCAGTGAGCGAACGCCCCTCAATGAGTTCCATGACCACGTAGAAGTCGCCGCCGGTCTGTCCCACTTGATGAATCGTACAAATATTTGGATGGCTCAGAGATGAGGCCGTCTGCGCTTCGCGAAGCAGATGGCCCCGTCCCACCCTGTCGACGGTTCCGGGGGCCAAAAGCTTTAGAGCGACATCGCGGTTCAAAACTTCATCCCGCGCGCGATAAACGACACCCATGCCGCCTTCGCCGAGCTGCGAGACAATTCTGTAGTGATCCAGCGTTTGTCCGATCATGGCCGCGGCCAAGCGGCCATCCTATCACGCCCCCAAACATCAGGCAGGCTGCTAACATCCAAGAAGCAGCGGTTGGTTTCGGGAGAGTTGTTCGTCGCGGAGGACTTGCATGGGGTCGACGCGGGAGGCCCGGACGGCGGGAAGCAAGGAAGCGACTGCGGCGACGATTATTATAGGACCAGGAGAACTACCGCGGATAGAGTGGGGACGTCGGAGGGGGAAACTCCGTAGAGGACGCCGAAGAGCAGGCGAGCGAAGACGGCGGCAGGTCCCGTGGCGGCAAAGAAGGAGAGGAGAACGGTGCGAAGGCGATTCTCGGAGAAGGCTTCGCTGAGATGGTCTTCGAGAGGCGTGATGTCGAAGACGGAGCGGGCCGGCTCGATTTGGTGGATTTGCTGGCGGACGGTTTCCGCCAGGGCTGCGGGTTCGGTACGCGTACGCACCAGGTAATAAGGGTCCGGAAGTGGAGCGCTGAGGCACCAGTAGACGGCGGGGCCGGACGCGCGATTCGATCCCTGTTCGCGGGCGTCGGCGACGCTGCCGCGAATTTCTCCGGGCGCACGAAATTGTCGTTGAGGACTTCAAGGTGGCGGCCCAGGACCGGTGATCCCGCGAGATAAGTATCCGCGAAACTGGGATTCACAAGGATGTCAATGGAGTCGAGATGCGTTTGGCAGAGGTCGCCGGAGAGAAGAGGGATCCGCAGGGTGGCGAGATTGCCGGGAGATACGAAGCGCTCTCGGTTACGATTTTGCGGGCCGGATCGATCTGGTCCTCGGAAAACTTCAATTCAGTTTGATACTCGCCTGGCACGTCCGGAAGCGTTGCCGAGGTCGCTGCGGCTTCGACGCCCGGCGTGTTGCGCAAGGAATCGATGGTGCGGTCGATTCGTTGGGTCAGCCCTTTCATGTCGGCAGTCTCTCCCCACGAGCCACTGATGTGAAATGTAAGGATGTGGGCGGTCTCAAAACCGGGAGAGACGCGGCCGAGCGCTTGAAAACTGCGGAGAAGCAATCCCGCGCCAGCGAGGAGCGTGACGGCGAGCGCGACTTGAACGCCCATGCCTGCGGCGATATGGCTTCCGTTAGCTCGTCGATGTGGAAGCGAAGTTCGGTGTTCATTTGCGCGTCGGAAGGGCCTCTGGGAAACATGGATTTCCACCAGGACATGACAGACTCCTATTGCGCGGTTTGCATGATGTTGGCGACCGCACCGGCCAGGCGATTCCAGTTCGACTCTTCGCTTTCTAACTGCTTGCGGCCTTTTGCCGACAATTTGTAGAACTTGGCTTGGCGGCCTTTTTCGGACTCGCCCCATTCAGCTTCAAGCCAGCGACGTTTTTCCAGGCGATGCAAGGCAGGGTACAGGGAGCCCTGCTGAACCTGCAGGACTTCTTTGGAGATTTGGCGGATTCGGAGGGAGATGCCGTAGCCGTGGACGGGGCCGAGAGCCACAATTTTCAGAATGAGCATGTCGAGAGTGCCTTGGAGCAAATCCGATTTCTCAATGGGCATTCCTCCTCCTAACTTCGATTTCGTATTGCTTCACCTGACGCATGGAGCGCGTGGCGGACGCTGGTCAGCTTTTCCCGCTTTGCTTGCCTTGGCCGCTTGGATTTGCGGCAGCAAAATGTCGCGGACGTAGTGCCAATAAGGGACCAGCGCCAAAGCGGATCGCGCATTTTGCTCCGCGGCGTCCAGGTCTGGCGTGGTGCGGTTCAGGTTGGACCAAGCAAGGCTCATCAACAATTCCGGCTCGCCCCAGGAGGGATCCAAGGGATCAGACGTTGCGTTTTTGTGGCTCCGGATTGTTTCCAGGCCTTTTTCGTAGGCTTCCATCGCCTGGGCTTGGCCACCGCCGCGGTCTGGAGGAATATTCCAGTACACGGGACCAAGGACCCAGAGGAGACGTGGATTGTCGGGCGCCGCCGATCTTGCGTCCGTTACGGCTTGCCTGGACTTGGCTATGAGGGCTTGCTGCTCTGCGGCATCTTTCTTGCCCACGGCATAGGCGAGGAGACCGAAGCAGGAACCGAGGGCAATTTTGGAATCTACAAACGCAGGATCTGCTGAGGCCGACTTGTGGAACTCTTCCGCGGCTTGCTGGAGATCGCGCTCCAGGTCTGCCTTATCGACGTTCTCGTTGAAGCCGTTGATCGCTTTGCGCCAGAGAGCAAATCCTCGCCAGTAGAACACGCGGGATGCGAAATCCTTGTTCCCCGTGAAGGGAGCCAGCTCTCCGTAGAGGCGCTGGAGAGTGGAGCGGTCGCCTTCGTAGTCGGCCTTCTGAATTTGCGTCACAATTCTGACTACGGCTTCTCGTTCGGTGCCCAGTGGGCGCGCAAGGGCCGATGCGCTAGTGATGACAAGAATAGCTGCAGCGATTAGGAGGGCTACCCCGGAATTGTTCTTCCTAGACATTCTACATATATATGCCGCGGATAGGTAGAATGTCAAGGAGAGAGCAAACGAGGGAGCGGCTAATGCCAGCTGACCGGCGTGGCGGGAGCCGGGAGATACGTTCTTCGATATCTCGTGACGAAGACCAAGTGGACATGTAACGCGGACACGCAATGTCTACCGTGACGAATATCATTTGACTGTTGCATAGACCAAGCGGGAGAGCTTCCGTATCCCGCAAGGCTTGCGCTAGACAACCAGAACGCGGAGCGATTGCTGAGTCGGGAAGCACGAAATAGCCGGTACGGGAGCGCATCGGCGCGCCCGGAGTTTTCACTTTTACTTTGATCGAATCTTCGTGGGACGTCAGTGTCTATTGCCCTTGCGGAAAGATAGTATGCTTCGCGGCTCCTCTCGCAAACAGGAATCGGGGAGAGCTGGCTGCAAACGGATTGTGGCGCGATTTAGGAGTTCCAGGGGACCCGGGAAAGCTGCTTCTTGCGGGACTCCCATTCGTTTCCGGAGAGGATGCGCGGTGCGACGTCGATCAAGCGGGGGATGAGGCGGAAGACGGCGGCGGAGGTCCAGGGGCGGCCGTCGCGCGTGCGGTAATCGCGGATGTTTAGGGCGTCGGCCATGCTGGTGAAGGAGACGTCCTGGACAATCAGTTCGGCGAGGAATTTGAGGGTTTGCGTTTCGAGGGGATCGTCTTCGAGGTGATGGCAGTCTGCGGCGATGCGTAAGCCGAAGGGGATCTCTTCGGAGGCTGGAACTTCTTCGGGTTGCTCCGGCGTGGCGGAAGTTTCGATTTCGCGTTCCCACTCAAGGGCGACGAGAGTCCAACCGGCGTCGTGCATCTTCGAGAGATACATGGAAGTCGGGAGGATGGTGACTTTTTCTCGGATGCGTTCGTGTTTTTTCATGAGGGCCTCCTTGACGAAGGGCCAGGTACGAGAGTGAGAAGACAAACCTAAAAATAAGGGCAATCGAATAACCGATTTTTAGCTTAGTGTAACTATAAGAAAATTATAGGCTTGCACGTTCGCAGGAAGGTAGGGAGGGCGGGCCGACGTTCGGTCGTGGGATGAGGTTGTCGCGTTGCCGGACAGTTAGCTCTGTGGCTATATATGGAATTATGTGGAATCAAACTTCTTGACCGTCGTGGGGCTTAGAAGCGTATGATCTGCCAGCCGTTGAACCCACCTCAACGTTCAAACCCACAACCCGGCCCAGAAAGCAGCGCAGTACCCCATGGAAAGCGAGGCGCGCCGATTGGAAGATCGTGATCCGGTGCATGTAACGGTAGACTTGTCTGGTTTGGATATTCATACCGTGGCGCAGCAGGGAATCACGGAAAACGTGAGCGCGCGAGGTGCGCGCGTGGTGACGAGCAAGCCGTGGCAGCCCAACGATCATGTAAAGGTTCGATCGCTCTTGGGGAGTTTAAGATCCAGAGCGCGCGTGGTTTATTGCCAGCCCTTGGGGAAAGATTCGTTTGCGATTGGTTTGGAGTTGTTTGTGAGCGTTGGTGAATGGACCATGCAGCAGCAATCGGCGCACCGGAATACGGCTTAGCGCCCGGCGATAGACGTGGCAGGGACTCCTGGCCACGTCTCGATTCGCCCGGATTGTTGACGTTTCAACGTGCGGAACGGAGTTACTGCGTCAAGACCGATGTGTCAGCCCGGGGGTGGTCCGCCAGTTGACATCCTCCTCGCCCTAAGGGTTCAGCGGAGGACAACGAAGAGGCTTTTCTTTTGGGCTGCCCGCCCATAGGTCCTTTTTGAGGACGAGCAAGTTTATGATAGAAGCGAAGGAAAAGCAAAAAAGAGAGCCTTATATCCCCGGCCTAAAAACGCCGAGGCTTTACGTCCAAGGTTGGTAAAACAAGCTGGTTGCACGCGGCGCGAAAGGCTTCGTACCAGGTTTGGGTAAAGCTAGCGATCAGCTCTTCAACACTACGCCCGCCAATAGTAATGCCGGAGTGAATGACCTCTCCCCAGGTGTGGATGCGGGTGCCTTCCCGCCGTTCTTCAAAAGTGACCCACTGAGCCATGGCGACGCCGATGGCGTGGTCGATCCAGCCGACTTTCTTTGCGGGGACGCATGTGGTAATGACGTGGTCGATAACGGCATTCACGGGCCGCAGGAGTTCAATCTGGAGACGGCTGCCTGGCTCCCAGGCATTGCCGTCGCTCCAGCGCAATTCGCCATAGACGTTGGCGAACGTGTTCCAGCGATGCAAATCGGAAAAGACCAGCCAGGCGAGTGCGGGGCTGGCCTTGGTGATAACGGAATACGTAAATCTTGCCATAACTTGTTGCTGACTTCCCCTTGCCAAGTTTATTTGTGACTAGCCAACCGCTAAAGCGGGATGACATTAACTTATACGTTGTTTGTTTAACGCTGTCAAGTATATAATTTGGGTTAGGCGAGGCCGGGAGGATTGGAGAATGCCGCGGAAGGCCGACAAACAGCTAGAGGGACGAATCCTTAATGCCGCTTATCAGCTGTGGAGTAACGGGGGAGAGCACGCATTGACGATGCGGGCTGTAGCGCTTGCGGCCGACACGACTACGCCCACGTTGTATGAGCGGTTTCGAGATAAGCACGATTTGATAGTGTTTCTGCGGGTGCGTGCGAGAGAGAGGATGTTAAATGCCCTGCAACCGGCGCGGTCCACTGTCGAGGCCTGTCGGCTGGGGCTGGAGTTTGCGTTGGCCAACCGGAACGAATACTTGTTGCTGACGTCGGACTGGGCGGAGCGTTTTGCGCGCAGGGAGCCGATGCCGTCGTACGAATATTTGAAGGAAAAGCTGGCGCAGGATCACGGAGGTGTGCCGGCGGACTACGCACAGTTAGGGCTGGCGATTGCTGCACAGGTTCACGGAACTGCGATTCTGCTGTTGGGAGAAGGAGTTGAGGCGCAGATCGCAAAGGAGTTCAAGGATGCGTGCCTGGGGGCGTGCCAGGCGCTCATCGAGAGCGCACGTAAAGGCGTCAGTGGAACAGTGAAGGACGGAGTCGCACAGTTCCGCTAAGGCTTGTCGCCGACTATTATGTGGACTACACCACCGCGGCGTTTTGCTTTGACCAGGACGTCGACGGAGTCGGGGCGGCCATTCCAAAAATCGAGGCGGATGCGGGCGTCGGGAAGTTGCGTGACCGTCGCGGGGATGGCGCTGGTTGTGAGATACCACCCTGCCGGGAGAACTACTGCGTTGCGTGGTCTGCCTAAGCTGCGATCGAAGACTAATTCGTCGCCATCGAGACGGTAGCTGGATGGGGCGGTGTAGGTTTCGGAAATGCGCAGGCGGATGGATTGGCCTTTTTTCACTGCTGTGAAAGGAATGAGGACGACTTGCGTCGTGGGATTGACGGGCTCACCGGCGTCAATTTTTGCGGCGGCGAGATCGGCGCCGGTCATCAACTTAGTGGGGAGCTTTTCGCCGGTATCTAAGATGTACGCGGATGGATCGGAGACGGTACTGCCCTGGCGGACGACGTTCAGGTATTTGTCGGCGCCTTCGTGGGATTCAGTGTAGTCGTGGTAGAGGCTGAAGGCGTGGGTTTCTGGCTGCTGCAGGAAATAGACAATATCGCGGTCCTGATGGGCGCGTTCGGAAAGGCGTGCTCGCTCGGATTCTCCTTGGAAGGGGGATTCCCAACTGTGCGCTTCTGTGGCGGGGTGTGGCGCGACGGACGGGCCGGTTTGCGCGCCGAGCTTGGCGCGCAGGATTAGCGGAACTTCGCCGGAGCCGGGGTTCAGGAAGCTGACGGCGATGCGGCCATCCGGCTCAGGTAGGACTTGGGACGGGAAATTCGATCCGGCAAGTTCGTAGCCTGCGGGCAGGACGACTTTGTTTCTCTTGATGCCTAGCGGGCGATTGAAGACCATGGCTTCGGACTCGCGGTAGTAGCTCTTCGCGTCTTTATACGTTTTGAGGATCAGGATACGCCCCTGGCCTTCGGGCGGTACCGGCCGCGCCAGAGAGACTTTGATGAAGTTTGTATCGGCATCCGCTTCCGACATGAGTGGGTCTTGGCGCGCTTGCGAGCCGCTGACCACTTCGAAGTGAAGTGGATCGCCGGTCATGGAATCGAAGACGGCTTCGTCGGTTGCTGCGCTACCCTTGCGAATAGGATTGTAGAAAAATTTGGCGCCGGGCGTTGTAGCGGTGACTTCGTAAGAGATTTTGAAGCTGGCGGTTTCGGGCGCTAGAAGTTCGTAACGGGTGTACTCATCGGTTTCGGTTTGCTTTGCCGCGGCGGAACTGGCTGCAGGTGGCGCCGAGGTTTGTTGGGCGCGGAGCGAGGCGCAACTACACAGTGCGAGGACCGCTACCGCGGCTCGGATGACGAGTTCTCTGGGCATTTTGATTCTCCTCATTTGCGGCACAGACACGACGTTCGAGCGTGCATCATCCCCGACATCGCGGTCAGAGTAAAGAGTGAGAGTATGGCGACCGAGGAAGAGAGCGAAGCGCTGATAGTCTGCGGCCTCGAAGAGCCCGCATCTTACACGGTCGAGCACAATTGAAAGACGCCAGGAACAAAAACGCGGAACCAGAAGGTAGAATCAGCAACCGGAAGGATTCGGGAGAAACAACGACGGCGAAGAAACCGACAGCCGATGACGCACGCTTGATTCTCGAGCTTTATGCTTTGAAGCGCGAACCGGAGATGCGGAAAGCGCGGCAGTGGTGGTTGACGACGTTTTGGCCGAAGGATGCGGATGAGTACATGAAAGTTGCCATGACGATGGGGCGGAAGAGAACAACTGGCCAAGACAAGTAATCAGTTATTGGGGCATAGCTGCGTCGCTTGTGGAGAACGGCCTGCTTAACGAGAAGTTGTTTTTTACGACAGCGTTCTGCGGAGAATTACTTTTCATTTTGCGAAGGTTCGACCGTTCTTGAAAGAGCTTAGAGAAAAGACAAAGAATCCGAGATGCTGCTTGCTGTGGAAAAACGGATCATGGGATCGAAACTGGGGCGGGAGAGATTCCGAAAGGTAGAGCCGCGAGTCCGAGCGATGCGGCCGAAATAATGGGCTGGGCAGACGGAGTACTCCGAAGGTGTAGCTTTCGGCTTGGAGCATCGATTCGACTGGCCGGGATACTGTTGCTCGCCGCAACACTGCGGGCTGAGGATTGCGGAAACGGAGTGGCGCTTAGGTTGAGCGCTCCAGATGCAGCTCAAGGCACGCTGCTGCTGGTGCAGATACGAAGCGAGAAACCGTTGCGTGAAATAAGCGGCAGATGGAACGATCGGGATGTGCCCTTTTGGGGGAAATCCGAGAAGGAGCACGTTCCTTCGAGAGCCTACACAAGGCAGGCGTTGCTCGGGGTGGATTTGGAAAAGGCGGCAGGGAGGTACGAGTTCACGGTTACGGGTCAGGTTCAAGGCGGCCCGTTCGTAAACTGCCGGGCGATGGTCGAAGTGAAAGAAGGACACTTCGCCACGGAAAACCTAACGGTGAAGAAGGAATTTGTGGAGCCGAACCCGGAGCAGGCGGCACGCGCGGCCGCGGAAACGAAACGGTTGCGAGAGATTTATGATCGCGTGACACCGGAGCGTCTGTGGGATGGGCCATTTCGCGCGCCGCTGGACGGGAAGTTTAAGGGAAGTAACTTTGGGAAGCGGCGAGTTTTGAATGGGCGTCCCGGTACGCCGCACGGCGGCGTGGATTTTCCGGCGCCTACGGGGACGCCGGTGCATGCGGCGCAAAAGGGGCGCGTGGTCCTGGCGGAAGAACTATTTTTTTCCGGGAACAGCGTCATTGTCGACCACGGTCTGGGGATTTACACTTTTTATTGCCACTTTTCGGAGATCGACACGAAAGTTGGCGATGAGGTAGTGGCGGGGACGGTTTTGGGCAAAGTCGGAGCGACGGGCCGCGTGACGGGTCCTCATTTGCACTGGGGTTTGACGGTCGAACGCGCCCGCGTGAATGCGCTGGATGTTCTGAGGGTCCTCAGAATTAGGTAAAGGCCGGCGAGCCTCAAACCCTTGGTGGGCTAGGTTGCTATTCCTGTTGGCCGTGGAAAAATTTGGGCAAAAAAACAACAATCCTTGGACTAATTTCGGATACGCATGGATTGCTTCGAGAAGAAGCCGTGCGTGCTCTGCGTGGGTCGGATCTGATCCTCCACGCTGGGGATGTGGGCGCGCCGGAAATCCTGGAAAGTTTGAAAACCATTGCTCCGGTGGTCGCGGTGCGCGGAAATGTGGACGCCGGAGAGTGGGCCGAAGCTCTGCCGTTGACCGAAGTCATCCCTGCGGGCTCGGCGAGGATCTATATGTTGCATATCTTGCAGGACTTGGACCTTGACCCGGCGGTGGCGGGGTTTCCTATCGTAGTAAGCGGACACTCCCACAAACCCGGGCAGACCGAGAAAGACGGCGTTCTCTACATTAACCCGGGGAGTGCCGGACCGCGTCGTTTTTACCTTCCAGTTACTGTGGCTCGCTTGGACTTAGGTGCTAGGCCCTGGAAGGTGGAGTTCATTCAGCTCGCCGTCGCAAAGTAAGCCAGGCCTGCAGTCTATAGCGTAAGTCACAGAATACAATGGAGTTATTGATCGCTTCAACTGAGCGCCAGGGGACGACCGCGGCCGAAAATGTGTCTGTGGGTTCCCGGTGAGGAGCATTTTGGAAGGCGCGAAACGCTCGGACCTTCGCGTGCACTACCTTAGGGTGGCGTCTTCCCAGAATCTGGTTGAACTAAAACGAGTAAAGTACTAGAGTACCGGAACAACGGGGTGAATTTGGTACCGTCCCGCTATTGCCGCGGCGCGTGCCAAAACCCAGAATACGAACAATGTGGACAATGTTCGTACTCGTTTCCTCGCTCGCGTCGACCGTTCACTTCAGCGTAATGTTCACGAAAGTGATGACGCTGATGCCCGTCCCGTATGGACAGGCTTAGGTCCCCGAGTCGTCAAGTTCATTCGAGAGGTCAGTGTCTCTCATGGCCATACTTCATTTTCGCTGTAAAGAGCGGCGCCGAACGTTGCGAGTAAGTATCACCGTCCCGATAACTGTGCACGGACAGGACGAGAGCGGCGACAAGTTCCGTGTAAAGGCCAAGTCGCACTCCGTGAACCGCCATGGGGCCCTGCTGCAAATCGATCAGACCGTCGTTGTGGGGCAGATGCTCATCCTGGTCAATGAGAATAGTGACCGCACGGTGGAATCCAGAGTGGTTTCCGTCAGGCGCGACCGCGATAGCAAGACATTTGTAGGCGTGGAGTTTACTTCCCCGGATTCAAATTTTTGGCACATGAGTTTCCCGCTGCCAGGAGCGCGGCCGCTGCGTCGCACCCTCGATTCCAAGGCAGCCGTGTAGTTTCTAGAATAAAGGCTAAAGATCGAACGAACTTAGGAGCCCTTTCTTGACCGAAAGGGCTTTTTCCTTTTGTGGCGAGGCGCCCTAAGACGTTTCCTTGGTGCGGCCTTTGTGGCGGATCTCCGTTGCGCCCGGGGCTTGCCGCGCGCGAGGGCTTCGCGCCCTTTCCTAGAGAGCTTGGCAACCACCATGTCGTAGGAATCGCGCAACAGGATTCGAAGCTCGTCGGGAGACAGAGCGTCCTGGGTTTCAAGCGCGACCCACTTGGCGCGGGCCAGGTAGGGCGCGGGAATGATACCGGGGCGTTCTGTTAACTCGGAGAATTTTTCAGGAGAAACTTTGAAACACAGCCAAGTCTTGGCAGGCCTGAGTACCGCAATGGCGTGAATCTTTCCCGCGACTTTGAAAACGAGATTGTCGCCCCATTGGATCTGTTCGGTTGTGTGGGGAAACGAGAGACAGAGATCGCGAATCCAGTCGATGTTCACGGGCGAGCCATGCGGGTGATCCGTTCGAGATTGCCTAGGTTCATTTTTTTTTTAGAAATCATGGTATGGCTGGTGCCCAGGCGAGGCCGTCCACGCCTTGGGTGAGCTTGATCGCTTGCAGGAGTTTGTGGCCGGGTATGTCCAACACTTCGATTGTTCCCGCCTGTGGACAGCTTACGAATGCAGACTTGCCGTCTGGCGTGATAAGCAGTTCGCCGAGTGCGGCGGGAATGTCGAAGGATTCTTCAAGCTTTGCGGTGGCTAGATCAATGACGAAGATTTTGCCGGATGGAGAAGCGGCTAACAATTTGCGGCCGCCGACCGTCGGTGCTGAGGAATACACGGTTGCGGGAAGAGAAATCCAACCGGCGATCTTATTTGTGGAAGTGTCTATGACCGCGATGCGGGGGGTGTCCTGATCGTGGGTGAAGACGCGCTTGCCATCGGCGGAAATCGAAATGCGTTGGACGGTTTTTGCGACGGGGATGACGGTGACCAGAGCGCGCTGCTTCAGGTCCAGCACGCTCACGCTGCCTGCGGCGACGTTGGCGGTGTAGGCGCGGCGGCCATCGGGGGAAATTACGATCATGTGTGATTCGATCGCGCCCGTGGGGATTTCGGCGATGACCTTGCGCGTGGCGGGATCGATGACGTCGACGGCCTTGGCGAGTTCCGCGGTGACGTAAAGGAGGCCGTCGGGGCCAAATTCGGCGCGGTGAGGACGCAGCGGTTTGCCGAGGTCGATGGTGGCGGCGAGTTTGCGTTCCTGCAAATCGACGACATCGATGGTCGCGCCGTCCGTGCCGGGCTTGCCGACGCCGGAATTGCCGTAGATGGGAACGTAGGCGAAGCGAGAGTCGGGCGAGACGGCGACTTCGTGGCCGTTGACTCCGACGGTGACCTTCAGAAGCTCCTGGCGCGTCTCCGGATCGATCAGCAGGGCCGTATGCTCGCGCTGGTTGGCCACCACGAGCATTCCGTGTGCCGCTGGAGCAGGGACGCGGCTGCCTCCGGCGGCCAGAGCCAGGAACATCAAGGAAGCGAGCAGCCACGTAATTGGTGTGGACATAGTTTGCCTCGATTGCTTACTTTGCCAGAGAAATCGCAATAAAACCTGCCGGATTATACCAGCCTTGCATGATATCGCTCGGGGTTGTTTGCGACTGCCATACCGCAATCGCTGGATTGGCTGAATTGGTTCGGGCCTTTAACCTCCACGTACCGGTCCTGGGATCGAGAGCGGGAGGAGAACATGCTGTTGGAAAGCACGACTGCCAAGATTGCTTACGTTTCGGGACTCACGCTTTTTTTGACTTCGTTGGGTTGCTGGGCCGTGCTGGGGCACCCGGAAAGTTCGCCGGTATCCTCGGAGGCTCATGCCGCGATGACTGACCTGGCCTTCGCCCTGGATGCCGCCCGTCTAGGCATGGCGGAGATCAAGCTCGGCAAACTTGCCGCAGATAGCGGGTCAAGCCAAGCCGTAAAGACTTTCGGAACCCGGATGGTGGCCGAGCAGACAAAAGCCGGCGACAAATTGAAGGAAGCGGCAGCACTGGAGCATATCACGTTGCCAGCAGATCTCGCGGCCAGGGATCAGGCGACGTACGACAGGCTTTCCAAACTGAGCGGAGCTGATTTCGATCGCGCGTATGCGCAAGACATGGTGAAAGATCACCAACAAGATTTACAGGTGTTCGATCGGGAGGCGAAGCGTGGCAAGGATGCCGCGATCCGGGGTTTTGCCTCAGAAACCGTTCCTATGATCCAGCAGCACTTGGAACAAGCGAAAGAAATGCTCAAGACCGTTTCCCCGACAAGCACCCGGCGCACAAATGGAAGCACAGGCCGGCCAACGCGCGCGCATTATTAATGGTTGAAACATAGCTCTGTTTTCGTCTCCGGGCGTTTGACAGATTGACTTCCCGCTAACGATACACCTTCTTACGGACATATGGTGCCCTGGCCATTGCGTGATACCCTGACGCGCATCGCGGAGTGCGTGCATGAAGCTATTCGATAGTAAGGCAGCGATCATTTTCGGCGCGTTGGTGATTTCGAGCGCGTTCCTTAACCTAAAGCAGACCGTTCCTGCAGATGCTTCCCAGAACGCAAGTAACGCAAGCGAGGAAAGGCGCGATTGGCCTGCCTATGGCGGCGCGGCGGAAAATACGCATTACTCCGGCCTTGCGCAGATCAATCGCACCAATGTGAAAGAGTTGGCGGTTGCTTGGAGCTTCGACACTGGGGAACAGGGCGGGTTGCAAACGAGCCCGATCATTGTCGACCGAACACTCTATGGAATCACGCCAGCGCAGAAGGTGTTCGCGTTGGATGCCGAGACGGGCAAACTCTTGTGGAAATTTGACTCCGGAATTAAGGGGACGCAACCGGATCGCGGGCTGGCCTATTGGTCGAGCGAGAAGGACAAGCGCATTCTGGTCGGCGTGATGAATTTTCTATATGCGCTGGACGCAGCTACTGGCAAGCCGATCGAAGCGTTTGGGAAAGAGG
>Ga0210410_10002997_pt1 | contig 15018 bp, 18 predicted proteins | sample IncBWC4MmetaG_FD_161058 | JGI IMG/M metagenome (GOLD analysis project Ga0210410, IMG submission 161058) | Forest soil microbial communities from Barre Woods Harvard Forest LTER site, Petersham, Massachusetts, United States - Inc-BW-C-4-M | ecosystem: Environmental > Terrestrial > Soil >... | reverse complement strand
GCGGGTTACTCGCGCTTTCATCATGCTCTGGTCTTACGCGCAATTTGCCTGGATTCGGACAGTTTCATTCGGCAGTGATCCCGCACAGCGATAGGGTTGTTGCACTAATCAATCCAACCCTGGAGAGACAGATATGGCGCAGCCAGCTACCACTTCCCCCAAACCTGGGGCGGGAACAGAGGTCAAAGACGCGATCGATCATCTGCGATCGTCAGCACAGGAACTGCACAAGGCAATCAGTGACGCCGCCGCCAAGAGGAGCGGAGCCACAAAGGCCGACATTGCCGCCCTCACCGAAAAAGCCAAGACCGTCGCTCAATCGGCAAAGGCTTCCGTCAAAGCAGAACAAGGGAAGGTGGCCAAGAAATTGACGGATGCAGTGAGCCATCTCGAGGCCACGCAAGCGAACCTTTCCCAAAGCGCGAAAGCGACCGGCACCGCGTTTGATACCGGGGTCAAGAAGGTTCTCGCCGAGGCGCGTGCTTCGGTGCAGAAGGTCAGCGAGGCTGTTGCCGAAAAGCGCTCGGCCGCGGCAGGCAACACGAAATAATGGAGACTACCATGAGAAATTTCGTTGCAATCGTCTTTGACGACTCTCGCAAGGCCTATGAAGGCCTGCATGCATTATGGCAGCTGGACGATAGTGCAGACATCACGGTTCACGGAACAGGGGTGGTTCATCGTGACGGACTTGGACATATACAGGTCGATACCAAGGATACGCATCCCGCTTTGGGAACGGCCCTGGGCGTCGGCATAGGCGCCTTGCTTGGCGCTCTGGCCGGACCGGCCGGTGCAGCTATTGGCGCGGCTGGAGGGGCTGGGATCGGCGCGGCGACCGGAGGCACGGTCGGTTTGATCGCGGATCTGGATCGCGCAGACACCCGAGAGGAAGCGGCGGACGAGACGGGGTTCGTTTTGGGTGCCGGACAATCCGCAGTCATCGCGGACGTGAGCGAGGATTGGACGACGCCGATCGACCGGGCGATGCGGAAGCTCGGCGGGAAAATCTATCGGCGGGCCAGGAGCGACATTCGTGACGACGCCTGGCTCTCGCCAGACTATCCATACGGATACTACCTCTATCCGTATGAGTACATTCCCCCTGCCTATTCTTTCTAGTTATTGCTGAACTCGCGATCTCTCCCGAACGCAGTTTGATTTTGCGTTCGGGAGGATTGCAGCGGTCACGCAGCAAGCGTCGCTCAAAGCTTCGCAAGCCTTTGCGCGCAGCAGCCCCGCTGATTAACCCGGTTTTGGTGAATAGCCTGACCAATTAAAAGGTCTGGATTCAGCCATGAACGCAACCGCCGTCGTGACCTTTCCGAACTCCGACCGGGCCTTCGACGCGCTTAAGGCGCTGGAAGCATCGAGCGGATCGATGGTCTACGGATCGGTCGTGGCGACAAAAGATCTGAACGGAACCTTGTTCTTGAACGAAACCACGAAGGGCAAGGTTGGCGGAACGATCGCCGGCGCATTCATCGGTGGGCTCGCCGGCCTGCCCCTTGGCGCAGTTGCGGTAATTCTCGGTGCTATCGCAGGCGCACTCATTGGCGCGACCGCCGATTTTCTCAACAGAGGCGGCGAAGCAAAGTTCGTCAAGGAAATCGGGCGAGACCTGGAGCCAGGAAAGACCTTCCTGGTCATCGACTTCACTCAGAACAACATGGCTGATTTCGAAGCTCTGATGAAATCAGCCGGCGGCACTGTCGTGCGCACACCGTAAACGCCGACGGGTGGCTATTGCTACACTTCAGAACAGGCTGCCGAACGGGCTAATGACCTGACACGCGACTCAGAGATCTGATGCTATTGCGTCCGTTCGCTTGTCCTCGAGCTTCATTTGGGCGTATACGCGGGTCAGTTCGCTCAAACGAAGCAGCGGCTCTCCTTGCCTCACTTCTCTCAAGACAAGGGATTTGTCGACCAATTCAAACACGGCATCGAAGGGATCGTTTACGCCGTCTTCCAGGGCGAAGACCGTCTCGGCGGCCTGTTCGAGCGAAAACCAGCCTTCCAATGTGGAGAGTACGCACAGGACGGCTTGTTCCGTTTTTGTCAGAAGATCGTAGCTCCAGTCCAGATTCGCTCGTATTGACTGCTGGCGAGGATGAGTCCCACGCGATCCGCCGGTCAATAAACGAAGCGGATCGCTCAAGCGTCTCACTATTCCCGACACTCCCAACGCATTGACGCGGGCAGCGGCAAGCTGAATGGCCAGCGGCAGTCCGTCAAGTCTGCTACAGATTTCGGCTAAATCTTTTGCATCCGTTTCATCGACCCGAAAGTCCTGGACACCGGCTTTTGCCCTCTCAACGAAAAGCTGGGCTGCCGGAAACGTCAGAAGCTCATCATGGCTTGGCCCGACTGAGGATAGCGGGAACTCCAGGGCCGGCAACCTAAGCACGCGCTCACCCTCGATCCTGAGCGGCTCGCGGCTGGTAGCGAGAACTTGCAATCCATTCAAGTTGCTCAGCAACTGACGCACAAGCTGAGCAGCGCTGGCGATTACAGATTCGCAGCCGTCCAGGAGAAGAAGCAACTGCCTGCTTCTTAATCCGGCAAACAAGCTTGCAAATACACCATCACCAGATCCAACCACGCCCAGCGCGAGCGATATCGCCTCCGTAACTTGAGAACTCTCGACGGATGTCAGTTCGACGAAGCAAATATCTTTGTTCAGATCGGAGACGGCTTCATGAGCCGCCGCGAGTGCCAAAGAGGTCTTGCCGACACCGCCCGGACCGACCACGGTTATTATCCGGCCAAGGGACAGGGCTTCCTTGAGATTGGCAAGACAAGCGTCGCGCCCGAGTAGAGGGGCAAGTGAAGAGGGAAGATTTCCAAAGCTCGTTGTGCCGCCAGATTCAGTCACAGGGACGCGCGCGCCTTCGCGCACGACGGTTCCCACGAAGGCGTAACCTCTTCCAACGATGTTGACAATCCAGCGAGTTCCATCTTGCCCGTCCTTTAGTGCGCGCCGCAAGGCAGCTATATGCACTGTGAGATTGGACGGTTGTACGAAGATTTTTGGCCACACTCTCTCCATCAGCTCGTCTTTGCTTAGAAGCTGACCTGGTCTTTCGAGCAGAGCCATCAAAATTTCAAGCGCTCGGCCGCCGATGCGAACCGGCTTGTCTCCTTCGAACAGAGCTCGTTCCTTCGGAAAAACCCGAAACCTGCCAAAACGCAGCGCGCTCAGACCGGCATCATCGGCAGGGTCTTCTACGGCGAGCTGCATTTGATTCACATCAACCGGGGCATGAGAAGCAACAGGAGTCTTGCGGCCTTTTTGTCACAAAGGGCGGCTGAGATCGGAATGGTCATAATCGCCTCCTGCTATCACTCGCTACCGGTCCAACCATCTGGGTTCTGCGCAAGTCTTTCGAGTTTGGGCGCCGGATCACAAGCCAGCGCATCTTGTCGATTTCGCGCGCCTCAATGTATTGCACACAGGTAGTGTGGGAGTACTCTCTGGTTTCCCGCGTTAAGCCAAGGCTTAGGCGGCGGACGCATCGGTGGGTACGACACACACCCACAGACAGACAGGCAGACCGGCCGACAAGCCTAGGAGGCCTGCGAATTCTCGGGTACGAGGTCGAGCTTGGCCGCCATTCGGCCGAACTCGGGGAGCGACCGAGCATTCATCTTCCGCATGGCGTGGCTGCGATGGACCTTCACCGTAGTTTCTGTGATGCCCATGTCGCCAGCAATCTGTTTGCTAAGGCGCCCCCGTGCGACCTGAATCATGATCTCGCGCTCCCTGGGACTTAGGGACGCGAAGCGCCTTCTGAGGTCGGCCAAAGCGCTTTCATTCTCGCGACGGGCGCGATCGCGCGTCAGGCCGAGCTGAATAGCGTCAAGGAGCTCCTGATCGCGTACTGGCTTCGTAAGGAACTCAATCGCGCCACCTTTCATGGCTTGCACCGACATCGGAATATCACCGTGCCCCGTGATGAAGATGATGGGGAGTTCTCTGCCCGCCGCTGCGAGTTCGCGCTGGAATTCAAGACCGCTTTGCCCCGGCAATCTCACGTCCAGCACCAGACAACTGGGCCCCTCTGGCGGCTCAGATTTGAGAAAGTCGGAAACGGACGCAAACAGCTTGGCATTCAGGCCGACAGACCGCAGCAGGCGCGCGAGCGAGTTGCGAAGGTCATTATCGTCGTCGATGACTAAGACCGTGGAAGTCGCGTCAAGCATAGCTGGCGCTCAAAGTTAGAGGACTGCTAAAGTGAGCCTTAGTCTCCATTTGCAAGACTTGGCCATCCAGGCCGCCAGCTTAATCCCAGTCTGCGAACCTTAACAGTCCCCGTTTCCAAATAGATCAGCGGGACGGCATTACGCGCGAGCCGTTATTGTGAGGGGAAGCCGGTTTGCCGGGTCGGCGAGCTGGCATAAACCAAAGCTTATTGAGGTTGCGATTGCCCGGCGGCGCGCTTTGGCGCAAGGTCCAGGTCGACCAGTCGCATGCAGCCACGCCACCATCTTCCGGACGCCTGTATGACCTGTTTGAATGAACTGCGGGAGGCCGTATGACGAAACGGTCATTGGTCTCGGTCGTTGAAGATGATCAGTTCTTTCGCGATTCAATGAGAAGGCTCATGAGGTCGCTTGGCTATCGAGTTGAGGCTTTCGCATCGGCAGCCGATTTCCTCGCATCCCCTCGTCTTGGCGAAACTGCCTGCTTGATCGCGGACGTCCACATGCCTGTGATGACTGGCGTCGAGCTCTACAGACACCTCATAGATTCAGGCAATGCGATTCCGACAATTCTCGTGACAGCCTACGCTGACGATGATGTCCAATCCCGCGCGCTGAAGGATGGCGTCATTGGTTACCTTCGAAAGCCGGTGGACGAGAAGCATTTAAAGCGATGTCTTCATGCGGCTCTCCAGTCTTTCGAACGGCCTGGCGATTGATGGCATCATTTCTTCGCTGGGCAATGTAAACTGAAATAGAACGCCTCTAGGCTCGTTCGCGGCTGCCCACAGCCGGCCTCCATGAGCACCTATAATCGATCTGCAGATTGACAGACCCATTCCCATTCCGCCGGACTTCGTGGTGTAGAAAGCCTCGAAAACGAACTCAAGATGTTTCGGATCAATGCCGGGTCCGGAATCGCGCACCGCAACGAGCGTACCATTTGCCTGGCTTTGCTCTGTGCTAATCAACAACTCTCTCTCGCTCGATTCAACCGAGCTCATTGCATCGACCGCGTTGAGGATTAAATTCAGAACGACCTGTTGAAGTTGAACCCGATCTCCGTGAACGGGGGCCATTCCGCTTTTTAGCCGGGTCTGGACCGAAACTGCGTTCTCAGTGATCGCGTTTTGCGCTAGTCCAATCACCTCCTCAATCGCCTGGTTGAGATCGAAGTAGTCGTATCGCGGGGGCGCCTTTTTGATTTGATCTCGAACCCGGTCGATAATGCCTCCGGCTCGATCAGCATCGCCTACGATGCAGCCCAATGCTTCCCTGACTTCGCCCAGGTCTGGAGGGCTTCTGTCCAAGAAATTCAGAGCCGCCCGCGCGTTGTTACGCGCGCTACCGATCGGCTGGTTGATTTCGTGAGCGATTGAGGCCGTGAGCTGACCCAGAGTCATTACGCGACCGACATGGGCAAGTTCGGCCTGTGCTGTCCGCAGCGATGCCTCCGCTCGTTGCGCGCGCACGATCGCAGTCACGTCGGTGCCGGTGCCGCGATAGCCACGGAATTTTCGGTGGCTGTCAAATACCGGCCTGCCGCTGGCCCTGACGTACATTGGAGCGCCGCTGCCGCCCAGCGTGCAATATACGAAGTCACGAAACGGCTTATGCGAATCAAGAGTTGTCCACACAAGCCGCCACTTCTCCGGCTCCGTTTCGACGTCGAGAGCGTGATCCCAGCACGTCGTCCCGATCCGAGGTGTCTGGTCTGAACCAAACGCGTTCTCGGTCAAAGACGTGAATTTGTGGTCCGGACCTGTTTCCCAAAACCAATCGGACGCGGTTTCGGCATAGTCGCGGAACTTCGCTTCGCTTTCCCGCAATGCTTCCTCGGCGCACTTGCTCTCCGTCAGATCGAGCACGAATGCGACGCCCTGGCTACCGCCCTCTTCAAATGTCGCCCCGCCAATCAGCACGGGCACACGGCTGCCGTCTTTTCTGGTGTATTCCTTTTCGAACGGCTCGAACCGGCCGCTACCTTTTTGCTGTTCGATCCTTGCGTTATTCCTGTCGCGCCAGTCGGGCGGCGTCAGGTCCGCCCACCTTATACGGCCGGCAACCAGGTCTTCGCGATCGTAGTTCACCATGCGGAGAAATTCATCATTGGCCTCGAGAACGCGACCATCGAAATCCCAAACGAAAATTCCGATGATGTTGGAATCGACCAGGCGCCGGATCTTCGCTTCGCTTTCCCGCAATGCCTCCTTGGCGCGCTTGCGGTCGCTCATGTCGATGACAAAGACGACCCCCTCGTCTGGCTTTCTCTCGAAAAATGCGCCGCCAACCAGAACCGGGACGCGGCTGCCGTCTTTGCGGTAATACTCCTTCTCGAAAGGTCTGCAGGTTCCGGTCCCGCTCAGCTGGGCCAACGCATCCTCGTCGGCGGGGGCCCACTCGGCGGGCGTCAGTTTCGTCCAACGCATCCGACCGGAGGTAACATCATCATGGCCGTAGCCCAGCATCTCGAGAAAGGCATCATTGGCTTCGATGATCCGCCCCCGCGAATCCCCGATGAAGATGCCGATGATGTTCGAGTCGACCAGGCGCCGAATTCTTGCCTCTCGCTCCTGGAGATCGTTGTACAGGCGCGCGTTTTCAATCGCGATCACCGCCCGGTCGGCGAAGGTCTCGAGGAGCGCGATCTGTTTGTCAGAGAACGGTCGGACCTCCATTCGCCGTACTAGAATTATTCCGATGGGGGTACCCTCGCGCAGCAACGGAGTCGCAAGCGTGGTGCGCCACCCCTCGCCTTTCACGAGCCTGCTGCCCACCGGGTACTCGCTGCCCTCTGCCGCGATATCATGGACATGAATCGTTCGACGGTCGCATGCGGCTCGTCCAGTCGCCGTGTCCCGGTCTGCGGAAAGGCCCTCGCGGCCATCCATCGTCGCCGAACTTTCCCCGTATGAAGCTACCGACCGAAGACGGTTGTCCTCCAGGCGCCAGATCCTCGCATTGCTCGCATCGCACAGGCGTGCGGCATGTTCGGCCACCGCGTCCAGCACCGATTGAACCGGCGAGTTCGAGATGAGGCGCAGCATCTCAGAGGTGGCAGTTTGTTGCATCGTCGCCTCGGCAAGGCGCTCACGCGCGTGGGCGATCTCCCGCCTGCATGCTTTGAGCTCCTGTTCGAGATCGGCGCGGGTCTTGCGAGCTCGACCAATGCCCGCCTTCGTTTCCGTCAAGTGAAGCTTGCGACCTCGCGTTCGGCTCTTCGCTATCTTGCGAGACAACGTCACCTCCATCGCCGGACTAGCACCCATTGCCGGCCGTCACAGCCGGGGACGGGCCGGCGGGGAGAATAGCATACAGCCCAGAGCGCGGGTCAGCATATTTGCCCGCTTGGGGTCGCAACACGCCACGACAAGCGCGCCGCCACGCATAAACCAAGATTTAGGAATGCCCGGCATTGCCCCGCGGAACTTTCTGACGCAGGTTCAAGTTGTTGAATTCGCAAACTGGCACGACGGCATCGTCTGTACGGCGGGTTCGAGCGAACTGTCGGAGGCGCTATGTCCAAGCCGTCATTGGTCTCGGTCGTTGAGGATGATCGTTTCTTTCGGGAGTCGATGAAGAGGCTTATGAGGTCTCGTGGATACAGAGTCGAGGTTTTCCCATCTGCGGCCGATTTTCTCGGATCCTCTCATCTTGGCGAGACCGCCTGCTTGATCGCTGACGTCCATATGCCTGCGATGACCGGGGTCGCGCTTTATAGACGCCTCATCGATTTGGGGCACGCGATTCCGACGATCCTCGTGACGGCCTACTCTGATGACGATGTCCGGACCCGCGCCCTGCGGGATGGAGTCGTTTGCTTTCTTCGGAAGCCCGTTGACGAAGAGCATCTATTACGCTGTCTTCGTGCGGCGATCGACTCTGCGGAACAGCCCGGGCAGAGCTCATGAGTTCCCTTCCGGCGATGTTCCTGGCATGTGGCCTTCGGAAGTTGCCTACGGCATAAACTAAGGTTTACGGGAATCAGCACTGATATCGGCGGCCTCATCTTCGTTCCGATGGACTTCGTGCTGTAGAAGGCCTCGAAAACCCGCTGAGAGGAACAGCAACAGCTGCAGCCGTTACGCGCATCCTTGGCGAAGGCGACGGCGCAGCCGAGCAACTCGACCAACCCAAGTCTCGATTACTCCGGCTTTACCGTCGGCATTCAAGGGACATTGACACCTCGGCCAAGCCCCGGATGTCAATCGGGAGTGCAGCGCTAATCGTCGGGTGTCATGCGCCATCCGCTCGAACATGTGGGCTACCTCGCAAAGCCTCTCGATCTCGCGCGCATTTACTGTCATCGCGGCCGCGAAGCGATAATATTTTGCGCGTTCCAGAAAGTAGGTGGTCAGGTTCCCGGCATGCGGACTGCACAGTTTGCATTGCTGGTCAGTCATTGAATTCTCATCGCAGTCGCTATGGTTTGCATGTCGACGATGGCGAAGGACATGTCCTGGATCTTCTTTCCCGGATTCAGCGCCATATTGACCACGACCGGCATGGATATGGCGCCACTTCGCGACTTTCGCAGCGAAAACCTTCCAAGCAGAATGATGTGAGACCCACTTATGATTTCCGTGGTGATCGACAGGTCTTTTTTTAGACCATCCGAGATGCTTTTCAGTAAGCGCCGGGACTGCTTTTTCCCGGCGACCCGAAACACACCGCTATAGCCCTGACGCTCGCTGATCTGGCTCGTATCGACGGCCCCCAACGTGAACGACAGGACGACATCGTCGGCGAGCCACTCGATCCAGCTCTGCGGGTTGCAACTCGGGAGGCCCGTGCCCGTCATCCATTTTGTTCGCGCGAGATCTTCGACTTCCAATTGGAGCTCTGCTTCTTCGACCGACACGCGACCTTCTCCTGTACCTGTCAACCACGGATCCAGCGAGTTTTCGGCAAGCACCATAAATGGGAACTGCCGAAACCGCCGAGTAAAGCTGGAGAAATCCGGGCGAATCCTTCCAAAACTGGCCGCTCGGCCAGGTCGCCCTATCGGCCGAACACGAAGGTGGCCAGTGTCAAAGGCCGCATCGACTAGGTGCAAGCTGCGGCGTTCGCGACAAGCGTGAAGCAGGATCCTCTCCCGACTGCCGAACGCACCTCGATTTCCTGCTGCAGGAGTTCCGCAGCACGCTTCACGACAAACAATCCGAGTCCGAGTCCATCCGAGCGCGCCGGTTCGAGGCGGTGAAAGGCCTCGAAGATATTTTCCAGCTGCTTCTGTGCCATTCCGACTCCGGTATCGTGAACCTCGATGCGAATGCGCGAACCGTGGTGACGGCATCCCAGAAGAACCTGCCCGCCCTGTTCAGTGAATTTCACGGCGTTGCGCACGAGGTTTTTCATTATGCTTCCTAGCAGGACCGGCTCACTTGCGACTACTGCCCGCGTTTGAACCACGCGCAGCTGAACGCCTTTCTCGGATGCAAATTCCGAGGCATCCCGTTGAACCGCCGAAAACAGTGAACTGAGCCGAACAGGAACCAAAACGAGTTGCGAGGACTTCTGATGGATGTGCAATGCAGTGACAAGCTGGTGCAGCTGTTCTGCAATCTGCATGACGGCATGCTGACCGCGAGCAATGCGTTTGCGGTCGATGTCGTCTGCGGTACGCGCCGAGAGTCCGCCGAAAGTGCTCAATATTATCTGCAAGTGTTGACGAAGATCGTGACCCGCCATTGCCAGCAGCACGGCGTGAAACTGAGCACTGCGTCTGAGATCATGCTCGTGCCATTGACGCTGACCGGCACTGACCGGGTTGGCGTAATGCACATGTTCAGCTTGAGGCGGAGAAGTGGTCATGCTTTGGATGCGAATGTGCCAGCTTGTGCTTGCGGGTGCCCCATCCGGGCTGCTCACGGTTTTGTAGGTCACAGCGGTCGATGCGGCGAATAAAATGCGACAAATGGACATCAATGTTTGCAAATATCGCGGAGATCATTTTCGGGGCGACGAGCGGCGACGCGAACGCAGCGTGGGGCGCAATGATCGCCTGATACCAATTCGCCCGGGCAACGCTTGGGATCCAAAAGGCCAACCGTAAACCAACGTATGGTTCTTCCGATTCCTTCGCTTTCGAAAAGGTTACCCTCGTGTAATTGAAGCACGGGCTTCGGTGGCGTTACGCTAATTGCAATCGGAAACGTTTCAACTCTCGAAAAAATCGCGATTTATGTCAGGAAGAAGCGCTTTGGTGCTGTACGCCGCGCTATTTATCAATCGACCGCATCGACAACTACCTGCGGAAGGCCAAAGAGGGGACCACAATGCGCAGCAACTCTCAGCAATCTCGGGATGGTGCTCCAAGGCGTTGCGCCGTCTGCGGCGGACGGTTTGGTCTGGTCCGATACTATTCGTGGCGAACTGCCCTCTGCTCGAGGAGGTGTACGGATTGCTTCAAGTCCCGCCGGGAGAGCGATCACAGATGGCTGGTTCGCTGCCATGGGGCCTGACAATTCCGTCGCAAAGAGCCCTCATCTAGCTCGTTGTCTCGAATTTGGAGGTGTCACATGAGGTTCATATGGGTGAATGATGGGGGGCCCTCGTCGCACTCTGTCTGCGCGGCCTGCAGTCGATCGATCGGATCAACCTACGTGAGACATATCGAAACACGGTTCTGTTATTGTGATCACGGTTGCTACGCCTCGGTGCATCCCGACAACCTCGGGATTGGTACCTTTACAACGGATCAGGCCGGCGCAGTTCTGGAGTCGGCCTTGACGTTTCTTCATCATAACAGGGACAGTGATCTAGCATACTGAACTTCGACATGGATGATGATGGCAGCGCTGGTCCAGCGCGGCCAGACTAGCCGCGCCCGCAGCCACGGCGGCAAGCCTAAAGGCGGCTCGAGCGTACTCGGCAACCCGTTTGAAAAAACCGAACCTGTGTCGGCCGTCATTCAAGAACTCGCTGAAGCGCGCGACCAGCATCCCATGCCGGCGGCCCACCAGGCATAACATGTTGTGCACTGAGCTTTTCAGCAGTCCCTTTAAGAATGATTTGCCGAGATTTGGAAGGGTTCACTGGGCTCGTTGAGATTGGCGGCGTAACCATGGGACGTGTCTACAACCACACCCCAACTGGAGAACACGTCATGGGAAAAATGGATACAAGTATCAAAGACTCGCTCGACCACGTTCGAGCAGCCACGCAAGAACTGCATGGAGCAATCAGCGATGCCGTGGCAAAGCGCGGCGGAGCCACGAAGGCCGATCTTGAGGCTCTTGCGCAGAAGGCCAAGGCAGCCGCGGAGTCTGCCAAAGGCTCTCTCAGCACCCAGCAGGACGCCGTAAAGAAGCATCTTGCGGACGCCGTCACTAAGCTCGAAGCGACGCAACAGCACATCACCGAGAGTCTGAAGAGTTCCGGCCAGACATTCCAGACCTCTGTCCAGAAAGCGCTCGCCGACGCGCGTGCTTCCGCTCAGAAGGTCAGCGAAGCCGTTGCTGCAAAGCGTTCGGCTGCATCCCAGCAAACCAAAAAGTAGGAGAATATCATGCACAATTACGTCGCTGTGGTCTTTGATGACACAAGCAAAGCTTACGAAGGTCTGCACGCGCTCTGGCAACTCGACGACGCCGCAGAAATCACTGTACACGGAACCGCGGTGGTCCATCGTGACGACCTGGGTAATTTCCAGGTCGATACCAAGGAGACGCACCCTGCCTTGGCTACCGCCGTTGGTGTGGGCGTTGGCGCCTTGCTTGGCGCGTTGGCCGGGCCGGCCGGCGCGGCGATTGGCGCCTCTGGGGGAGCAGCAATCGGTGCTGCAGCGGGAGGCGCGGTGGGCGTTGCGGCGGACCTGGATCGCGCGGACACTCGCGATCAAGCGGCCGGCGAGACCGGGTTTGTTCTTGACGCCGGCCAGTCTGCCGTCATCGCCGACGTGAGCGAGGACTGGACGTCGCCGATCGATACAAAGATGCGTAGCCTCGGCGGAACTGTTTATCGGCGCGCCAAGGGCGATATGGAAGACGATGTATGGTTCGACGACTATTACATCCCGAGCAGCTATCTCTACCCGTACGAGTACATCCCGAGCAGCTATCCCTGGTAAAGTTCGGCATTCGCGATCGAGATCTAGCGCCGGTACTTCAAGGCCCGGGCTCGTCTTAACAGCAGTGCGGAGATCCTCCCGGGCAGAGGCTGAGCGACGCAGACGTCGCGGCTTCTGCCCGGTTCCGCGAGCCGCCGGCACGTCATGCACACGCGGCTCGGTTTGGGCCAGCCATACGAACCGACTTCACAGCTTTTGAGCGCGGATGAATACACCGTGGGTTTGAATATTCGATAGGTCGTTACCGCTCCCGGCCTGTATGCCGAAAAATTACGATGTCCGCGGCACCTTTGGCGCTGTCGTCCAGCGCGCCATCACCTCGCCGGAAGCGACCAAGCGCGCTGTCGGCATCGCCGTTATGATGCAGAGCGCAGGCGCGCGGTTCCCGGCATCACCCGGCACATGCTAACCACAGCTGCGCGAGCTCGGATCCGACGGGCCGATTCGCGTAAGATATTCGCCGAGGTGCCACCGCGAGCGGAGTGTGCGTTCACCCCTGCCCTGGCGCTCAAACTCGTTATCGACGCGGTCTTTACGTGGTGGCGCAATCACGGGCGCGCAGCACCGGGGAGCAAGGATCCTGGCCGCGCCAGCCGCAAGGTCCGGAAGGCGTCATGATTTCAACTCGTGCGAAAATCAAGATTCTTGCAGCGCAGCTTCGGATGACGATGTTGAAACATTAAATGGCCGTCGCGGTCAGACGCATCGCGACGCAACCCGGTCGACGATGGATCCCCGCTTGCGGCCCGTGCCCTAATCCTCACGAAACCGTCTCGCGTTGCTCCGCTTTCATTTGAGAGCGATCAATCTTTTCGACAGGCCTCGCCAAACGCTTCGATTTGGAAATCTTAGCTGACCTTTAGAAGGCTTCACTCGGCCCGACATGCGACTTGCTGCTAGTTAACTGCAAGGCGCGCGGTGTCCATAAGGCCACCGGCTGACCTAAAGGAGAAAGCTATGAAAAATCGAATGATTAAAGTAGGCGTCGTTCTTGGCGCCCTCATGCTTCCAGTTGCCGCTAACGCCCAGGTCGTCGCCGGATCGATTGTGGGTGCGGCCGTCGGCGGCCCCGTGGGCGCCGTTGCTGGCGCAACCATCGGCGCCATTAACGCAGGGGCTTTAAGCGGCTATGTCGCGACACATACGTATCCCTCTTATGTCTATAACGGCGATGTCGTCGTCGGCGCGACGCTGCCCTCAGGCGTCACATATTACCGCGTGCCGGCCGATTATTACGGGCCGGCGTATTACACGGTGGTGAACAACCACACGGTTCTGGTCGATCCGAATTCGGGAAAGATCCTTCAGGTTATCAACTGATCGACGCTGACGGGTTTGAAGGAAACGCCTTGCATCGCGCCAGGCCTCCTTCGGACCAGACACATGACGCTGTCAGCAGCCGCACGCCCTGTCGGCGTGCGGCCGCATCCGACTTCGTCTCGCTCAAAATGGAATGTTTCAACAGGAGAACGATATGGTCGCAGATGCCGAAGTATCGCGCGAACCGCAGTCCCTCCAGGAGGAGCTCTCCGCTTCGCAACGAGAGCACCCATCATCGCCCGCAGATCCTGTCTCGGCAAGTGCAGGGACAGCCGCGCAAACGAGTCAGCCAGACGATACAGCCGACGAACAGCAGCTGCATGGGACGGTTAGCAAGTTCATCGAAGCGATCACAGAATTCTTTGAACAAGCCGAGAAGAATGTATCGGCACATCCTGCCGCGCACGTGATAGGCGGCCTCGCTGTGGGAATTTTGATCGGCCGCCTGGTTGGACGACGTTAGGAGTCAGGACATGATTGACAATTTTTTTCGGCATCTTCGCCATCTTCAGAAAGCCGATGCTCTGATCGGCAGAATCTGGCTGAATGTTCTGGCGTACCAGCTCGGCCTCTTTTTATTCGCAGGCCTGATCGCGATATTCGGGCTAGGGATGACAAATGTGGCGGGGTTCTATGCGTTGCAGACATCTTTAGGATCTGTTTGGGCGGCCGTGGTCGTCGCGATAGCCGACTTCGCTCTCGCGGCAATTGTAATTTTGGCGGCCAGACGCCGCAAGCCGGGCGCCGAAATCGTACTGGCCGACGACGCTCGCAAGATCGCCATTGACGCCGTTCAAGCGGACGCGCGCGATCTAAAAGCGACCCTCGATGCATTCGGTCAGGACATTCGGGATACCAAGGATTTGATCGCAGGCTTCGTTCAGAATCCACTGGATGCCGCGGTGCAGAACCTTCTCATTCCTGCTGCCACGTCAATCATAAAAGGACTGCACTCGAAGAAGGATCAAGCGTGAAAAAGAGGCCTTCGAAGGGGCAACATGTCGTCGCGATCATGCCCCACCCAGGGCACTTGCCCGATAATCCTTTCGTTAGCTGTCGCAGCGAGGCGGACTGCTACCCGACCGAAATCAGCACATCTGCGGCGACATCTACGCGAAGCGCAGCGGAGACGGGACGCACATCCCTATTCCACCTCAAAAAAGCTTTGGCATCTTCAAAGGGTCATCGAGGCGCGCGCATGTATGACACCGTCAGCACCGCCCGCGCGTTCAGCCGTGATACGCAAACAGCTCGATTGGGTCGTTGAAGCCGCGTACCGGATATTCGCCGACGTGTTCGAGATCGAAATCGCCTTCGACGAAGTCGGCGAACGCGCGGGACAGCAGCACCGTTCTGCCCAATTGTTTGGTGAGGGTTTCGAGACGCGAAGCCATGTTGACCGCAGGACCGATGACCGTGAA
>Ga0210410_10002995_pt1 | contig 15026 bp, 11 predicted proteins | sample IncBWC4MmetaG_FD_161058 | JGI IMG/M metagenome (GOLD analysis project Ga0210410, IMG submission 161058) | Forest soil microbial communities from Barre Woods Harvard Forest LTER site, Petersham, Massachusetts, United States - Inc-BW-C-4-M | ecosystem: Environmental > Terrestrial > Soil >... | reverse complement strand
GTACAACATTGCCGTGCAGGCCCTCGGCCGCCCGCATGATTTTGATCCGCAGGTGGACACCATCGTCCGCGTCACCGCCCATGCGCTGCGCAAGCGGCTTGACGACTACTATCGAAGCGCCGGAGCAGAGCATGCGGTTCGCATCTGTTTGCCTCCGGGTGGCTATGTTCCAAAATTCACGCATCGCGGCGAAATGGGACCGGAAAACACCCGCTTGAAGCTGGAGGAAAGTGATGCAGCCCATGCTTCGAACGGCGGTTTGTATCACGAAGACGGGATACACGACGTCCGGCTAGAGCATGACGCCCAGCCGCTCCCCGCCTCCACTTCGGTAATGGAGAGTGGAAAGGATGCAATCCCTGCTCCCACTAGAGTGGGCAAGTCTCGCATCCGAGTCCTGGCCATCGCCACGATTTTGGTTCTGGCAGTCGGCGCGCTTTCGCTATTTGCATGGCATTGGCGGACCCGCGGCTCCGGAGCAAGAAACTCTGGACGTGCAGAGGCCGCTGGTCCTCTGGCAATTCCCTCTGGAAATATTTTGCGCGCCCTGGTGGGGAGCCGTTCTGGTCCGTACGTCGATCGCGGTGCTTCCACCTGGGTGAGTGATAGCTATTGCTCAGGCGGAGAAACGTTCTCCATACCCGGTCACGTTATACAAGCGACCGAAGATCCCGAGCTTTTTTCGGCGGGACGCCGCGGCATCTTTCAATGCAACTATCCAGTTCCGCCGGGGACCTACGAAGTCCATCTCTTGTTCGCCGAAACGTCGGGTTTTCAGGAGAATAGCCGGAACGCCCAGTTCTCCATCAATAGCGGACCAGTCACCAACTTCGACGTGGTAGACGACGCCGCCGGCGAGGATATCGCCACCGCGAAAGTGTTTACGGACGTCTCGCCCGGCCCTGACGGGATGATTCATGTGAACTTCTCCAGTCCGGAATCCTTTCTCAACGCCGTGGAGATTTTGCCCGGCACTCCGCACCGTATGCTCCCCGTAAGGATTGTCGCGGGTCATTCCACCTACCACGACTCCAAAGGCAACGATTGGACACGGGACCGCTATTTCTTCGGGGGCCGTCTAAGCGGGTTTTCGGGCGACCTATCGAGCGTCCCGGATGGCCGTCTTTATGAATGGCATCGTTTTGGCCACATCCACTACATCATCCCGGTGGCAACCGGTGAGAAATATACGTTGCGGCTGTACTTCCTGGAACGCTGGTTCGGCATTCGAAATGGCGGTGTCGGTGGTGTGGGTAGCCGCGTGTTTGACGTTTCTTGCAACGGATCCATGCTCTTGAAGAACTTTGATATTTTCCGCGAGGCTGGCAACGGGCCGCTGGTGAAATCATTTTCACATATCGAACCCACAGCCCAAGGCAAGATCGAGCTTTATTTTACTCCTGGCGTGAACTATCCCTCGATCAGCGCCATAGAGGTTATCCCTGAATAGTTTGGGTTGAGAACTCGAATCTCTCTATGCAAAGCGGCCGGAGCCCCAGAACCAAGCCGGAATTAACTTAAATTAACGTCCATTAACATCGATTAAACTTGTAAGCCCCCGGTTCGGCGAATACCATGTCGGCTGCAAAAATTGCCATGGGTTAGTTCCAAGGCGAAGATTTGCATTCGAGAATAGACGATGAGCCTCTATTGTGCCCAAGGTGGCCCGGATCGGGAACTCTCCTCCAGCGAGTTAAGGGACTTCTTGCTTGGTGCTCTCGAAAAACTTGGTAAGCGGGGTAAGGTCCTGGCGGTTCCCCCGGACCAGACTCGTGCGGCGTCGCGATCTGGAGAATTGACGAGCCTCGTCTGGAATTATTATGGCAAAAGTCTCCGCGCGGTGCTGCCGGCCCTGGGAACGCACAAGGCCATGTCGCCGGAGCGAGTCGCGTGCATGTTTGGCTCTGTTCCGTTCGAACTCTTCCATGCGCACAATTGGCGCGAGGATGTGGAGACGCTGGGAGTCGTTCCCAGGGAGTTTATTCGCAAACAGTCGGAAGGAAAGCTGGACTACGAATGGCCGGCCCAGGTCAACCGGCTTGTTTCCCGTGGAGATTTCGATCTCATTCTTTCGATCGGGCAGGTTGTGCCGCACGAAGTGATCGGCATGGCGAACTACAACAAGAATATTTTGATCGGAACGGGTGGACCGCACAGTATCAATCGCAGCCACTATCTCGGAGCCGTCTACGGCATGGAGCGCATTATGGGGCGCGCGGACAATCCCGTCCGGCGCGTGCTCAACTACGCGGCTTCCCACTTTCTTGGCAATCTTCCGATTGTCTACGTCCTGACGGTGGTGAGCCGCAACGCTTCCGGGGCTACCGTGGTGCGGGGCCTGTTTGTGGGCGACGATTCGGAATGTTTTCATGCCGCCGCAGACTTGAGTTTTCAGGTGAACTTTTCTCTGATGCCCAAGCCGATTCGCAAGGCCGTGGTTTATCTTGACCCGCGCGAATTTCATAGCACCTGGCTGGGAAACAAAGCGATTTATCGCACGCGCATGGCCATGGAGGATGGCGGCGAGTTGGTCATCCTGGCTCCCGGTGTGTGCGCATTCGGTGAAGATCGCAGAATCGATGAGCTGATTCGCAAATACGGATACCATGGCACCCCAGCCACCGTGGCGATGGTGAAAGAGCACGAGGACTTAGCCGCGGACCTGAGCGCCGCGGCGCACTTGATTCATGGTTCGTCCGAAGGACGCTTCCGAATCACCTGGTGTCCTGGAGGCTTGTCTCGCGAAGATATCGAAGGGGTGGGTTTCGAATACGGTGAACTGAATCCAATGATGCAGCTCTACGATCCGGCGAAGCTGCAGCACGGTTGGAATCGGCTCGCGGGTGAGGATGTCTTTTTTATCGAAAATCCTGGCTTGGGTTTGTGGGCCTCTCGAGATCGGTTTTAAGAAACTGTCCCGTCGCCTCAAGCAGCCATGCTCCTCTGGCCGACCACGACTTCATCACACCACTCTATGCATTTGAGAAGGTTCCCTTGTTTTCAACAAATTTCAAAACCCATTGCGGACTCCCGAAACGTTATTTCACCCCATGTTTTGTCTTTGGCCGCCATAAAGTCTCGGGCTTTAGGGCAAATTCACCAGTCCCTTGCGGATCGCGTACACCACCAACTCCGCCGTCTTGTGGAACCCTAGGGCGTCCATGATGTTGGCGCGGTGCACCGCAACGGTATTCACGCTGAGGCTCAGCTCCGCGGCGATCTCTTTGTTCGATTTTCCAGCAACGATGTACTGCAGGATTTCGAGTTCCCGTGGCGTCAGTTGGTCACCGCGTGATCCCTTTAACGAACCACCTTTTGCAATCTGTGGATCCAGCACCATCTCGCCCCTTGCGACCCGGCGCACCACCGCCACAAGATCCAGGTTGGCCGCATTTTTCAGCACGTAACCTCGCGCACCGGCGTCCATCGCTCGGCGCACTAGCGTGTCTTCGGAGTGCATGCTTAATACCAGCACCGCGGCATGCGGCAAAAATTCCAGAATCTTTCGCGTTGCTTCCAGCCCTCCCATCTGTGGCATCGCGCTATCCATCACAATCACTTGTGGCTGCAACTCCCGCGCCAGCCGCACGGCTTCCGCTCCATCGCCCGCTTCGCCCACCACGGCAATGCCCGCATCATCTTCCAGCATGCGTCGGAATCCGCGCCTCACCAGCGCGTGGTCATCCGCGAGCAACACTGTGATCTTATTTGCCATGAGGCTCCTGCCCGTCGCGTGGAACTTTCAGCCTCACCAGCACTCCACCAGCTTCGGGCCGCGAGAGTTCCAGCGTGCCTCCAACAAGTTCTGCGCGCTCGCGCATCGCCACCAGACCAATCCCTTGTTGTCCCGCCGCTGCCGCCATTCCCTTGCCATGATCTTCGATTTCCAATTCCAACCGATCCGCCAGAAAACGCAGCCGCACCCATGCTTCGTGCGCGCCGGAATGCTTCACCACATTGTTCAGCGCTTCTTGCAGCACCCGGTACGCATGAATGGCCACGGCACCATCCACGGCAAACGCCGCCCCAGATTTTTCGTAATGTATTCCCAGTCCCGTCTGCCTCTCCACCGTCGGGAGATACCAGTCCAGCGTGCTCTCCAGCCCCGATTCGTCCAGGATTACCGGGTGCAGCGCTTGCGAAAGACTTCGTATATTGTCCAGCGTGGATTGCGCGATCTCGCGGACTTCCTGCAAATCGCTGCGCAGCGGAGAGTCCTCCGGCACTTGCTTGCCCGCACGGCCGAGCAACGATCCGATCGCCGTCAGCACCTGCCCAAACTCATCGTGCAGCTCGCGTGAGATGTTCCGCAGCGTGGATTCCTGCGTGGCAATCAGTTTCTGCGCCAGCTCGCTGCGCTGCCCGGAGAGCGTGGCAATCTGTGCGAAAATTCGCCGGTTCGAACGGATCAGGTACAGGCTCGTCAACAAAATCGCCAGCAGTGTTGCGCTGAGGAACCAATAGACCTGGCTCTCCACGCCATTGTAAATCTCCGCGATGCGTGCGGCTGCCTGTTGTTCATTTTCGTTGTCTTCTACCAGCAATCGCGAAACCGCCGCGCTCATGGACACTTGCCGTCCTTGCAGCGAATCCCGGATTTCTGCCCGCGCGTCCTTTTCTCGCCCGCGCTCGGCCAGCGCAAACGTCCTGTCCGCCGCGTCCCAGAACTGTCTCATCGCCGCGATCAGGTATTGGCGCTGTTCCGCGGTGCGGTTCGCCACCGCGAATCTTTCTTCCGCCTCCAGCGCGTCTTGCAAGTCCGCCCGAACGCGCAAAAATTGCCCTGACCATGCCGTCAATGGATACGGTTGTTCGGTATCCAGCATGTCGCGCATTTCCAGACCCAGCAAGTTCAGATCGTTCTGGATGCGCAAGAGCTGCAGTGAATCCTTGCGGTTCCGGTCGATCAATTCCACCTGCAGTTTCCGCAGTCCGTCGATCTGCTTCGTAATGTAGGACGAATAGGCCACCACCGCGGCCAGCGTAATCAACAACCCAAAGAGCAGGCCTGTAGTCGGAGAGAGTTGGCTGGCGGGGGAACGTGCCATGATTCTGAGAATATACCGCCAGCATCTGTGGAGCGAAATTTTGCCGCAGGCGCGACACGCGCCGCCGCTTTCTGAACCGGCTGTCGGTCACTCGGAACTTCTACACCGGCCACGTGGCCGAGTGCTGTGGCTTCAAGGCGCGGTAACTTTTGATCGCCAGGAGAGCACTTCTTTCATTGTGCCGGAAGCTTTTCGTCCGCTTCCACGTCAATTTGGATCTCGACGTCCGGCGCTGTGGACGTTCCGAGTTCATCGAGGTTATCGCGCGCCCCCATGCCGAATTCGGCGCGCTTGGCCCCCGCGGCCCCATGGAACGCCACGCGCACCGGCTCGCCAGGTTTGGCATCGGGAAACGCCCCATTGAATGTGAATGTCAGCGGCACCACCTTTGTCACGCCGTGCATGGTCAGAGAGCCGTCCATCGTCCACGAGCTTCCAGCCACGCGGCGAATGCCGCGGCCGTGGTATGTCATGGTCGGGAATTTATTCACATCAAAGTAGGCAGGGCTTCGAAGGTCTTCGTCACGCTTGCTGTTCTGTGTGCTGATGCTCGATACGTCGATATTCACATCAACGCTGCAAGCCGCCGGATCCTGGGATACGTTGATCGTTCCCGTAACCTTCTCGAACCGGCCACGCACCAGCCCCACCACATGGTGGCGGGCTCCGAAATACGCGAAACTGTGCACCGGATCGATCACGTAGGTTCCTGCAGCTGGCAGCCCCTGCCCTGCCGCCTTCTTCTGCGCGGATTTGGCAGCTTGATCCGCGGCGGTGGCGTTGGTTGAAGGCGCCGCGCAAACGATAAGGAGCAGCGCCCCAATTTCGAAAAGTTGGATCAGTTTCTTCAAAATCATATTTTCTCCACGATTGCTACCTCTCACTTTTGCCTCCGGTTCGCTCACGATTGGTAAATCCGCCCCACGATACCCATGTGCCTCTCGCAAAGTCCTGAGCTTCCTCTGAAACACTCTGAATATTTCTGAATATAGGCCACATCGGCGGTTTACGGGCTGGCAAAGGCGCTAAGCGCAAGATGGGCTGGACCGCTGTCGGCGTTTCTCCCCGGTGTTGGTATACTCGGCGAGCGCCGCTCTTCTCGCAAATAGCCATGCGGCGACTATCGATCCTCCATGGAACGCCCTGCCACGACAATGCTTCGCATCGGCGCCTGGTGCGTCAACCCGGCGTCCGGCCAGATTTCACGAGATGGAGAAACCGCTCGCGTCGAGGTACGGACCATGCGGCTGCTGTTGTGCCTCGCCGAGCGCGCCGGCCAAGTCGTCAGCAGCGATGACTTGCTCAATCAAGTCTGGCCTGGGGTCTTCGTCAATCAAGACTCCGTCTACCAGGCGGTGGCGTCTCTTCGCCGTCTGCTCGGTGACGACCCCAGGCAGCCGACCTATATCGAGACCCTGCCGCGGCTCGGCTATCGCATGGTGGCGCCCGTCAGTCCCTGGGTGGATCAGTCCCTCGCACCGACAGGCGCCTTGCAGGCTTCGGCCACGGAACGTCGTGCCGCGCCGATCCCCTATCCACCGACGACCGCTGCGCCCGATTTGCCAAAGAATTCTCGCCCCCGCCTCAGAACCGGCTTCAGGTGGGCCGCAGGTGCGGCGTTTTGCCTCGCGCTCGTCTTTGCTTTCTTGTTTTACGGCAGGGTCGCGAACAAGAATCGCTTAGCTTCACCCGCCATTGTTCCGCAGCCACAGAAATCCATCGCCGTGCTCCCGTTTCTCGACCTCACCGACGCCATGAACCAGGAGCCCTTCGCCGACGGCATGACCGAGGAACTCATCGACAAACTCAGCAAAATCCCGGGCCTTCGCGTGCCGCCTCCCACGTCCTCGTTCTATTTCAAGGGCAAACTATGGCCTCGTTCCAACAGCACTCCCCAAATAACCATCCCCGAAATTGCCAGGACGCTGGGTGTCGCCTATATCCTCGATGGCAGCGTACGCAAATCCGGCGCCAGGCTGCGCGTCGACGCGCGCCTGATTCGCGCCGAAAGCGGCTACGTCGTCTGGTCCGAAACCTACGATCGTCCCTTCGGCGACATCCTCATGGTCCAGGACGACATCGCCAGCGAAGTAACCAAAGCGTTGCGCACCTCCATCGCGGCCGCGCCGGAACATTAGGCGTCCTCCGACAAGTCCGTCGAGCAGGCCGCGTGCACCATCCAACCCGCCCTCTCCCTCCGCTCTAACTCTGATCCGGAAGCAGGAGAGGAGTATTCTTGCGAAGTACGGTTTTCAATTTTCCGCTTGATAATGGGCCATTACCAGAGGACCACACCATGGATCGCAGATCGTTCGTGAAAAGTGCAGCGGTCTTATGCGCCGCGGGAGCAGCAAGCGCGCAAGCCGTCCTGGCCGTTGACGAGGACATCACCGCGCGCCGCATCCCAAAATGGCGCGGGTTCAATCTTCAAGGCATATTCGCGATGCCGGACAGGCCATACACCGCCGACGCCTTTGACGAATTCGACTTCGCCACCATGGCCGAGTGGGGCTTCAATTTCGCGCGTCTTCCGCTCTCCTACTGGGTTTGGAGCAGCCGCGACGACTGGTCCGTGATTCGCGAGGAACCTCTGAAACAAATCGACCGCGCGATTGACTTGGGCCGCCAGTACGGCATCCACATCAACGTAAATTTTCACCGCATTCCCGGCTATTGCATCAATGACCGCCAGCTCGAACCCGCCGACCTCTTTTCCGGAACGCGCGCCGAGCGCGACAAGGCCCTCGTCGCCGCTGTTTTTCACTGGAAAGCGTTTGCCAGGCGCTACAAAGGCATTCCCAACCGCCGCCTGAGCTTCGACCTCATCAACGAGCCGCCCAGAATGCGGTCCTACGAGGGCTACCTCGAAGAACGCTACGTGGAAATCGTGAAAGCGCTCGTCGCGGGAATCCGCGAAATGGATCCCAATCGGCTGATTTTCGCCGACGGCATAAACGTTGGCCAGGCACCGGTTCTGGGAATTGTCGATCTCGGGTTGGTCCAGAGCACCCGCGGCTATCTGCCCAAGGCCCTCAGCCATTACACCGCCAACTGGGCTCCGCACGACGAATTCGAGACCATGAATCCGCCAACGTGGCCGCTCAAAGACGACGAAGGAAAAATCTGGGACCGCGACCGCCTGAAACTCGAATACCTCGATAAATACAAACCGCTCGTCGAGAGAGGCGTTCAAGTCCATGTCGGGGAGTGGGGCTGCTACAACAAAACTCCTCATCCTCTTGTTTTGGCCTGGATGGAGGACAGCCTCGCGCTTTGGAAAGAAGCGGGCTGGGGCAATGCCATGTGGAATTTGCGCGGGGATTTTGGAGTGCTCGACAGCGGCCGTCAGGATGTTAGCTACGAAGACTTCAAGGGCCACAAGCTCGACCGCAAGATGCTGGAACTAATTCGCCAGTACTGAGGCTCCTGCATGCGCGCCCTCAGCGCAGTTTTTCGAAGATGGTCTTCGCCTCCGTGAGCCTTTTCAGCACGTATTCTTTTTCCGCAGGCGAATTCCAGTCCGGGTATTGCGACGTCGCATCGAAGACGCGCTCGATCCACGCCGCGAAATATTTCGCATCTTCCGGCGAGCGCGGTGCTTTCCCCCCAATCGTCACGTAAACCGGGCTCGTCGTCGCGTAGACATAATTATCCAGCACCGGATACTCGGCCTTGTCGCTGGACGCCCGCAGCACGCACCACCCGCTCACTTTCATCGGCAGCGTCCCGCGCACGTCCGCGGAATCCCGCGCCCCGGCGAGCGGCAGGATCTGCGCGACTTTGCCGTTGCAGACCACTTCCAGATGATCCACTGGAACAATCGACCGTAGCTTCGCCGTGAACGGCAACGCGTCCTGCGCCCCTTCGAATTTCAATTCTTCGCCAACTCTTTGTCCGCCCAGCGTAAACTCGATCAGCGGCCCATTCGTCGCGAACGTGCGCCCTTTCTTTAGCGCGTCGAAGAACAGCTCGATATTCAGCGGCCATTCCGGCACCCACACATACACCCGGTCCGCGCCGACGTGCGAGCGAATTGGCGCAGCATAATTTGTCGTGGCATCCGTGCCGGCTCCTGCCGGCAAGCGAAATCCCAGGTTCAGCAGCTTGTACCAGACCGCCGCCGTCGATTTGTGATCGCTGAATCCCACAATCTCCATGTAATCCAGCTTCCCCAGCGCCACATCCACCGGCAGCTCATCCGTAATCTTCTGCGGCGGATCCGCAAACGGATCCGGTACCTCGTCGAATGGATGCGCCGCTCCTACCAGCGCCCCCTGCGCATGCGCCAGGTCGTACACATCCGCATTCATCGGATACAAACTCGCCGCCGCCGTGTTCGGATACCCTGCATAGCCGGGCAAGAGAAGATGGTCTCTCAGGCCCAAGATGCCACGGTGTCCCCAATGGCTCGTGTGAAATTCCTGTCCCAACAAGACGGTAGCGTCAGGTGAAGAGTATTTGATGATTTCGTTGAAAATTGCGGAATCGATGTCTGGAAATCGTTGCTCCTTGTTGACTACCAGGTTGTATACGACGCGCACGCCTTCAGCTTCTGCTTGTTCAAGCAGAAGTTCACGCTCGCTTCGGTAGGTGCCGCCGTAATTCATGTGCACGTGCAAGTCGCTTCCCACCCACTTCGGTCCCGGCGCGCTTCCCCAATCCAGTTTTTTTAGGTGAAAGGTCAGGTCCGCGGGCTTCGCCGATTTTGCTTCGATGATTCTGTTCTGCGCTCCATATTCGGACCCTTTTGTTACGTCGATCGTGAGAGGTCCGTCCGGCACTTCTAAGGTGGCGCCCTCCGCAAACTTTCTTGTGTAGAAATAGTGAGCTTCGAACGGTGCGCGGTTTCGATCGTACCCATCATCCGCTTGAATCCATGTCCACTCGGCCGCTGGGGCATAGAAGCGTCCTGCCTGATCCGTTACGGAGACGCGGGCAGGCTCCGCCTTCCCTTTTTCATCCACCACAAAGATTGTGATTCTCTTCCTCGTCCGTAGGTAAATGCGTTTCTCAGCGGTCACCGTCTTCGCTTCCGAACTCCCAAACTCCTGAATTTCCACCTCCGTGTTCCATCTTTTGTTGGAAATGAATGCCAGCTTCTTCCCGTCGGGCGACCAGCGGACATTCGTTGCATCCCAATCTCCGTAGGAAATCGGAAACGCGTCACCTCCGTTTGCCGGCATCACCCACAGCTGATGCCACTGTCGGCCGAGGTAGGAGCTGTAAACCATTCGCGAACCATCCGGCGAAAAATCGGGCCGCGCTTTCCAATTCGTTTCCTCGTAGTGAATTTCGCGGGCTTCTGCGCCAGGCTCCGCCTTCATCCGCCAGAATCCGCCCGTTCCGTGGATGTGCCCGCGGTTGGAGACAAATAGAATTTCTTTTCCGTCGCGCGTCCACACCGGACTGATCTCCATGTCGTAGGCGCTGTAGTAATAGCGCGGCAGCGGACTCTTCGTTTCGCCGGTGAGCCGAACCACATTTTCGAGCCTCCGTTCGCTTACATCCGCTCGAAAAATATGAAAGCGCTTGCTGTAAGAGGTCGAAACGAACACGACGCGTTTTCCATCGGGAGACCATCGCGGCTCGACATTTACCGCGCCGCCGCTCGTCAGTTGTGCGGTTTTTCCGCTGGCCACATCCAGCAGCCACAACTCCAGGGCATCTGTTTGATACGACACGTACACGATGCTCTTCCCATCCGGCGACCAGTCGGGTTGATAGTCGTAGCCCGGTCCATCCGTCAGTTGCACGGCGGTTTGTGAATCGAGCTTCTGCCGCCACAGCGAGCCCGCCATCGAATACACGACTTCGCTTGAATCCGGGGACCACGCCACGCTACTCGGCCCGCTCGTTAGCTGCGGCAAGTACATTTCGCGGTAGTAGTAGGAATGAGGAAGATCGATTTGTTGTAGCACGGGTTTGCGCTGCGCGAACAAGGAGGCACAGGTTGCAAACAATATCAGAACCATTGCGAGCAATCTGATCAACAAGTGTGCCTCGCGATTTGGAGCACGCCGTGCCCCATTTCTTTTGTATTAAGGAAATTCAAATCGGTGAGGCGGTAACTCCAAACTTCAGACTCGTACCTCGTAGCTAACGCAGTTCCCCCGGTTCGACGCCATTCTTGCGGGCCTCGTCTTCAATACCCTCGATTTGCTTCTGGAGATCTTTCCGTTTGGCTTCGAGCTGCTTTACTTGATCTTCCACGGGAGTCATGGAGTAGTTCTGGCTCATGTTGATGCCGCCAGACGAGGAACTATTTTCCCCCTTGAAGTTGCGCACGTCAGACAGTTGCTTCTCCGTGATTTCGAGCTGTTGGCGCAGAGGACGAATCTGGTCGCGGTACCGCGCGATCTGTTTTTCGCGGGCATCGCTGGACGGAGAGTTATCCCCAGGTTTCGCGGTTGGCGTGGCGGAACTTGCAGGCGCCGCGCTTCCGACCACGGAAACATTGCCTTTGATGCTGGAAACTTCGTCATTGGTCCAGACCTTCTTGGGTTTCTTTTTGTCCTTGGAGGCGTCTTTGTCCGGGGCTGCTGCTTTTGTATCGGGTGTTTGGGAGCCAGACGCGGCTGGGGCAGCAGACGCGGGCTTAGCTGGAGCGGATTGCGAAGAAGCGGAATCCGGGGATTGCGCCGCACAGGAAAGCGAGGCAGCAAGGGCGAGAGCTGCCGTTGAAATCAGAGAACGGTTCATAAGACCTCCAGAGCAACCCGGCAATGTTAACGCAGCTGGCCGGGCTCAACGCCTTTTTTACGGGCCTCGTCGAGGAGCGCGTCGATTTTGGCTTGAGTTTGTTTTTTCTTTTCCTCAAGATTCCGAATCTGCTCGTCAACGGGAGTTTGGTTATAGCTCTTGTTCAACTGCTTTCCGGCGGAGTGGGAAGGCTCGCCAGAGCTGAAATCCTTTAGAGCAACGAGCTGCTTCTCCGTATCGGCCAAATCCGACTGCAGCTTCTCAAGTTGCTTGCGTGCACTAGCGACGTACTGGGGATCGGCAGGCGTGTCCGTCTTGCCCTTCGCCGGGTTCTTTGGATCGCCGACAACAGAGACAGGGCCGTTGGCGTCGGACAGATTCTCGTTGGTCCACACCCTCTTGGAGTTCTTTGCGCCGACTGGCGGAATCGACGGTTTTGCGGGTGGTTGAGGTTGCGCCGACGCCGGGTCCGGCTGCGCACCAGAGTTCGAGGACTGCGCGGCACAGGACACCGCTGCAAAGAGAATGACGATTCCAGTAAAGGAGACTGAGCGAGACATAAAGCCTTCTGTCTCTGGACGTTGCGCGGGTTCCGCGACTACAAGCGGTCTGCCATTGCAGGGGAGAGCCGCCCGATTTGCGCGCAAGTCGAGTGAATATTAGAATCCATTCTAGCAGGAACAATCTTAGGGAGCCGCCACCGTGCTCCCAAACTTGCCCAATTCGGCATGAGCCAGTTCGGCGCGGATGGTCGCGAGTGCTTCTTTTGGCGGGCCGATAAAGCGGTAGTTCGTATAAAACGTGCGCTCGTGAAGAGAAAAACTCGAGAAAAATTTGCGTCCGTCAAAATCATATTGCGAGAAAGAGGGAAGCCAGATTCCAGGAGCGGCTTCGTAACGCTCCTGCATGAAGTGGCTGCCCTTGTAGACCTTGGCAAGCAAAAGTCCGACGGAAATGTCGTCGGTAACTTCGCCCTCGATGCGGGCGAGCTGGCCGGAGGCTTCGTCAATCCACACGGCGCCGCGTACCCGCGTGAAGAACGAACTGGACCGCGAAGTGGGCTTGAAAGCCGGATTGGGGACCATGCTGTATTTCAGCAGCACGCGGTCGGCGCGGGGCTCGCGTGTGAGAAAGGAAAAAAGGAAGGCGTTGCGCGCGGTGTCGGTGAGTTCCTCGCGCTCTTTCCTCTTCTTCGCAATCTTGGCGTAGGCGTCCTGCTGCGCGCGGCCTTCTTCGACGGCCCAAGCGAGAGATTTCTCGAGCTTTACGAGTTCGGCGCGATACGCCTCGGTGTCCGCGGGTCGGCCGTCGAGGCCCAGGGGAATGTGGTCGACGCCAGCACCGGCGGGAACGACGCGGGAGATCTTGACCGTCGGAGTCTGCTCGCTGGCGGAGTTTTTTCGCGTTTCCACGCGTTCGATGCGTTCGTATGCCTCCAACGCCGCGTCGTTCTTTTTTTGATGCTCGATAACGCGATCGAGCAGGGCGTGCTTTTCCGTCTCGGTCTGCGGCGGCACCTCTGGAGCGGCGACCTGCGCCGGCGTGGCCGCGGCAAACGCGAGAAATAGAACGGCTGATCGAAATAAGGAGAATACGGGCATCATCACAAGTGGTTCACGGTCCAGGAAGCCAAAACCGATTAGATTCCTGGGCTCATTCCATTGTTGCATGCCCTCGGAGTGGCGATAGGTGGGGAGAAGGCAATCAATCAATGGCCGAGCGAACCCGCGATGAATTTGCCAGACAGCTCAGGATTTTGGTTTTTCAGGGGGCTTTTGTTGTTGCTGCTGCATCTCCTCGGTCCAGGGTGGGACAATACCATTCATGCGCGCGTAGGCGATGGACTGCCCTAGATGTTCTCCCATGTGGCCGGTGATCATGATGAAAGCGCCGCGCTGAGTGGTCTGACGGCCAAACATTTTCTGCGGTTTGTCGGCATCGGCGTCGCTCAGGGCGAGAATCGCGTTGCGAAAGTGCGCGAAGGAATCCTTGAGCGCTTGAACGGTCTTCGCTTTGTCACCAGACATGGCCGTGATGGACTTGAAATCGAGGCCTGCTGGCGGAGCAGTTCCTAGTGCCCGCGCGATGCCGTAGTTGGCGGCGACGATGTGAGTATAGACTTCTCCAATGGTACGAACGCCTTCGGCGGGATGCCAAGAGTACTTGTCGGCAGGCACAGCCTCGGCTAGCCGGGTGTAGCGCTGCTCGTAATAGGCGATTTCCTCTAGGAACTCGGCACGGGGGCCGGATGAAGGAGCGACCGGGGCTGTTGCGGCAGCAGGTGCCTTCTCTGAGGGCGTTTGCTGTGCATGAGCAGGAGTTCCGTACATTGCAAAGATCGACGTAAATACCATACAATACAATAGGTTACGCAACATGAGTCCTCCATTTGGACGCTTGATCCCGGGCCAGAACTTGCACAAGTGAACCAAGCCTGAACAGGAGTCCACTACAATCTACACGCATCATGCAGTCCACACCAACTACACGTGTAGACGGTGAAAGCAAAGCAAGGTCTACCGCGTCCATATTATTTAGGGTAGCGAGGTGCCCCTGAGAAACAATGGAGTCTGCGTTTTCGTACATCTACCAGAGAGATGGAGGCTTGTTTGGGTGTAACTCCGATGGATCGGTTGACAGGGTTCTCGCGGGCGATTCCCGCGGCGGCGCAGAAACGGTGGTCTATGGGCGGGCTACGGAGCGCCACGGTTACGGTAATCGAGACCTTCCGGCTGGCTCTCGATGCCTTGCGGGCCCATAAGCTGAGGAGCTTCCTGACACTCCTGGGCGTGATCCTGGCAGTGACCACCTTGGTGGCGGTGATGAGCGTGGTCGCCGGGCTGAATTTCTACGTGGCAGATAAAGTCGCGAATCTTGGAGCCAACGTTTACCTGGTGGACCGCTTTGGCATCATCACCAGTAACGACGCCTGGGTAAAAGCGCAAAAACGGCCGCTGCTCCTGCTCGAGGAATTCCAGCGCCTGCGCGACACCATGAAAAGCGCCAGCCAGGTCGCAGCCGTCACCGCCCGCTCGATGGATGTCCGCTCGGGAAATATTCTTCTCGAGAGCACCAATCTGATGGGTGTCACACCGAATTATGCAGACATCCGCAACATCAGTGTCTCGTCCGGGCGGTTTCTGACCGAAGCGGACGAACTGCACCACGCGCCGGTATGCTTTATCGGCACGGACGTCGTGAAGAAGTTCTTCGCCAACGTCGACCCCATCGGGAAATTCATCCGCGCCGGAACGCACACCTATGAAGTAATTGGAGTGG
>Ga0210410_10002994_pt1 | contig 15028 bp, 13 predicted proteins | sample IncBWC4MmetaG_FD_161058 | JGI IMG/M metagenome (GOLD analysis project Ga0210410, IMG submission 161058) | Forest soil microbial communities from Barre Woods Harvard Forest LTER site, Petersham, Massachusetts, United States - Inc-BW-C-4-M | ecosystem: Environmental > Terrestrial > Soil >... | reverse complement strand
ATCAAGGCCGGCCTTTTCACCCAGTCCGAACAGGTGCGCGTAGTAACTGACTTTCTGATACCCCAACTCCTCGCCCAGCCCGGCAAAATACTGGTTGTTCGATTTCGCCAGCGCCTGCGTCAGATTGATCTTGGTGCGGCCATAGATTTTCCGCATAGTTTCCGGTTCGATGATTCCTTCGCTCAATGCGGCGAACGCCACCGGAACCTTGATTGTCGAGCAGGGCTGATAGCCGTCACTGAGCGCGAGCTTCTGATTGACCATCGTCAGAATGCGGCCCGTATTCGGATCCGAAACGACTACTGCTCCGTTCAAAGGGCCGAGGGCTTCCACAGCCGCCCGGCGAACGTCCAGGTCCTCGCCATCTACGTTGTCGCCCAGAGTGGAATCGGCATAAGTCGGCTCATCCCACAGGCCCCGCGACGATCGCCGGCGCACGCTGGGTCGAAAAACTTTTGAGGGCGTAGCCTCGATCGCCACAAAATGCTGGCTAGAGGCGGCCGACAGCGATGAAACCCTGGCGGTCATCGCCTTTGGGCTAGCGGCGGTGTGGGCGACGGCCTTAGCCGACGATCTCCTCTTCCGCTTCTTTTTCGCGGTCGGAGCCGTGGTCTGCGGAGGGGTGGTGGTAGTGGCCCAAACAAGGCCCGTAAGTAGTACAAACGTAAAGAAAATGGGGGAGATGGCAATAACTCGGATGTTCATAGATTAGGGGTGCATCCAGTTGTAAAATCGGATGAAATGGGCAGAACTTTAACCAGAGCTTGCGGCATCCGGACGGAGCAACCGGACTGAAAATAGTATCCCATCAACAGTGGCGACCGTCAAGGTTACCTTAAGTATCTCATAAGACATAGCGGAAGTCCAACAATATGAAGGAGCTTTAATGAAGAGAAGAACAATCCTATTGATCGCGTGGCGGGAAGAGCACTGCAAAGCAACAGAGCCGCGCGCGTCAGCGAGCGGTTGCCGGACATGAGACTACTAAAGTACGGGAGACTCGAACACTGACATGGCATCACCCAGCTCCGCCGCCTGCTCAGTATCGTCTCCCGCTACGAGTTTGGACGCGTTCCTGAAGGAGCGTGGGGCATGGCTGGAATATATGCTAGACAAAACCGTCAAGGTGCCGTGGTATTCTAACTGATTATTTTATTCCCGCTTCGCGCCAAACATCGATAGCAGATGATGTCGCGCTAAGTCCTCACCTTCGATTCTTCGCCATTTTTCGAACACCTCTTCGGCGAGCGTAACCGAGTTTCGCACGTCCGTTTCAACTAAAGACCATCCCGAATCGTAGTCAGCACGTTCGCGGTCTTTTTGAAGTTGTTCGAAGGACGTGGTGACTTCGATCAGTTCTTTTTCAAGCTGAGTCGGGTTCTTTTTGTCCTTCGCCGTGAAGCTTGCGCGCATAGGGCCGTGGTTAAACATGCGGCCCAATCGAGCACGCTGATCGGGAAATTCCCAATGTTCGACGAAGTCCTCTACGAATAGATGAAAAACCGCGTAGTACGCCGTCGAGATCACGCGACGCATGTGGGACCTGCGTTGATCCGCGATGGCCTGGTCCGCCAAATAGCGCGCATCGCTCAGCAGTTCGTCGGCTAGGCCCACGCCGGTTCCTGCAACATAGCCTGTTCCGATGTGCTTCGGAAGTTGTGGTACGGAAAAACACCCATACCTGGAAAGTCCAACTGTTGTGCAAGGCCCCACACCACCTTGGTGGCTACCTCCCGAAGACGATGTCTCGCTGCATCATCTGTCAACACGACACGGAAAAAGATCGCCCACTGTCCGCTCCAGTCCTCGCCAATCTCGTACCGGATGCGGACCACGTCAGGCGCAAGACTCTTTTCGACATGATTAATCGCCGCTTGAATTTCGGACTGTTTAGTGACTGCGGAAGGCACGTACATCTCGGTCCCAGTTTACCGCTTTTCGACTCGTGGCACGCACTGTCCCGTTCTCGCCGCCAAGCACATCGCCAGCCCATTTGATGCTCTTGACCCTATAGCGATACGGTTTCCTGTTTTGACGAGCTGCGGTCAGGACCTTGAAAAACACGCGGCGGGGTGATCTGCGAAGAACTTTTCGCAAGTGCCGTGATAGTCAAGTTGACGGGAAACGTTGCTGACATTTGCCGCGCACAGCGGGATTTTAATCCTCCCTGACGCCGTAGCATTTAGGTTCGTGCCCATGGGACGTTTCATCGCCCAAATCGGAACGGGATCCGCACCCGCGCTTTGGCTGGGAGTGCACATACGGCGAAACCTGAACAGCCTTCCCTGCCTCGCAGTGGAAGCCGTGGTTCGCTCAACCGCAACCCCGCCATGCACCGTAGGATTATTTCACTTGCTGTGCGAGACTTTTCAAGAATTGTGGGAAGAACTTTCAGTAATTCTGTCAACCTACACCGGTGATCGGTCTGAAAGTGGTACGCGTTTGGCTGGCCGCACGGTCGAGCTAGCTCGAAATCCGCGATCTCGTCGGTGGTGCGCGTCGTCTTAGACATTTTCGGCATTAAGCATTGATCTCTATATAGCTGTTATATACGGTCGCGCTCCGCGCCGGTCAACCTACCAGACAAACCCAATTTCCCGCAAAACCCCCTCCCCCAAAAACTCCAGTCACGCCCTCATAAAATATTTTAACTCCAATAGAATCAACAAATATTACCACTTTTAGCTCAAAATGTTAGTTCGCCCAAGGTAAACTCAAGTTAGGAGAACCAAAATGGTATCGAACCTGAAATCCGAAACCGCCCGCGCCAATGGCGCAAAATCCCGCGGCCCCACCACTGCCGAGGGCAAAGAAAAATCGTCTCGCAATGCGGTCAAACACGGCCTCACCTCTGGTAGCGGCAATATCCTCCTCGATTCCGAGGATCCCGACGAATTCCAGGAAATATTCAATAAGCTTCTCGGCATCCATGAGCCCGCCACCCCCGCCGAGAATGACCTTGTAGAGGAGATGTTCGCCGCCCGCTGGCGCATTCGCCGCATGTGGACCATCGAAACCAACCTGTTCAACGTTGAAATCCTGACTCAGCAATCCAGCCCAAGCGTTAGCGAGGGGCCTACCCACGACCCAGGCACTCACCTGGCGATGGCCTACCGCGCCCTCTCCGACGGCTCCCACTCTCTGGCCCTTGCCTCCCGCTATGAGGCCCGACTCCAGCGCACCTATGATCGAGCCTACAAAACTCTCCGCGAATTACAGCAAACCCGCAAGTCGGAAACACCCGAACAGCCACGTGAAATCAATATCCGATGGGTTGATTCCAAAGAGGAGCTGGAAATGCGCGCCGCAGCGCAAGGAAGTACAGCCCCAAGCGTAAGCGAGGGGGTTACAGCCCCAAGCGTAAGCGAGGGGGAGACCGAGGCCCCCAAGACAGAATTGCGAAACGAACCAACGGTTGTTACAAACAAAGAAGTTAATAACCCAGAGCCGCCGATTCAAGCGGAGGAAACTCGAAATCTGAACTCCGAAATCCGAAATCCGGCATCCCCCGGTGACAATGCTATACTTTCACGCTAGGACGGGTGCAGCCAGGTGAAGCGAATTCCCAACTCGGCTCAACATCTGCTACTCGTTTTCGCGGCCTGCGTGTGGACCCGCGACAGTAAGCCGCAGGTATCCCTGTTCAACGGTACGACCGACCCGCGAACTAATAGGAGCAACCGATTATGGCAATTCTAAAATCGACCCGGCGACATTTCATCGCGGGCAGTCTCGCGGTAGCGGCGAGCCAGGCTCTCACCGGCCGCGAGCCTTCCTATTCCCAGGAGATGCCCGACATGCTGTTGCGGCATCTGGCGCAGGAGATGAATGCGCTCGCCGAAAAGTGGGACGTGGAGCGCTCAAAGATCCGCACGGCGGCCGACCTCGAAACTCGCAACCGCTTCGTGCGCGAGAAATTCCGGCTGATGATTCACGGCTTGCCCCAGCGCAATGCGCTCAATCCAGTGGTGGTTCGAACGCAGGAACGCGATGGGTACCGTATCGAGAACGTCATGTTTGAGAGCCGACCCAATTTCTGGGTGACCGGCAATCTATACGTGCCGAGCGGCAAGGGGCCGTTCCCAGGAGTGATTTCTCCCTGTGGACACTACCAGCTTGGCCGGATGGATCCCGAGTATCAATTCGCTTATCTCAATATGGTCAAGGCCGGCTTTGTGGTGCTGGCGTACGACCCCATCGGCCAAGGCGAGCGGCGGCAATACTGGAATCCGGAGACCGGCAAGGCCGATCTCACCGACCCTACCACCGAGCATTCCATGCCCGGCCAAGTGCTGCTGATGATGGGGCAGGACCTGACGCATTACCGGGTTTGGGACGGAATGCGCGCGATCAATTATCTGCTGACCCGCCCCGAGGTCGATGAGCAGCGAATCGCCTGCGCCGGACACTCCGGCGGAGGCACACTGACCCTGTTTATCAGCGCGATCGACGAGCGCGTCAAGTGCGCCGTCGTGAACGAAGGGGGAACCGCTCATCGCTGGCCGCTCGAGATCCGGCCGGAAACTCGCGTGGGACCGGCCGATGTGGAGCAGAATTTTTTCCCCGCGGCGGTTTATGGAGTCGACCTGTGCGATCTCCACGTAGCCATCGCTCCCCGGCGTCTGCTGGCCTTGATCGAAGATTACTCGCCGCGCTTCGATAGCGCCGCCGGCCATATCCGCGCACGCTATCGGCAATTAGGCGTGCCGGAGAATTTCGCGACAGGCGACGCCACCGATCCGCATTCGTGGACCGTGAAGCTGAGGCTGGCGACCACGGATTGGCTTAGCCAGTGGGCCTACGGCCGTCCCGGCCCGGCGCGCGAGCCGGATTTCGAGCCCGAGAAACCGGAGACGCTGTACTGCACGCCCAACGGATCGATACGCTACTCTCACCGCGGCGACACGATCTTCTCAATCCTGCTGAAAGAGCAGCAGCAGCTTCCGCCGGCGCGGAAAACGGCAGCCAGCGCGGCCGAGATTCGCGAGCTCATCCGTTTCCGCAAGACTGAAGCGCCGCTTGCGCCGCGGCATATCGTAACCACGCAGCGGAAAGGCTATAGCGTGGAGAAAATCGAGTTCCTCTCCGAACCTGGTATCTACATTCCAGTTTGGGTGTTTCTCCCCGAAGGCGTCTCCGGACCGGCGCGGGCGACACTCTACGTGAACGAGGCCGGCAAGCAGGCCGACGGTCTGGAATTCGGTCTCTACGAACGTCTGGCGCGCAAGGGGAACGTCATCATCGCCGTGGACGTTCGAGGGATAGGCGAGACCAAGCCGCCGCATAGCCAGCCGAGTGAGCGCCGCAGCGAGTTTTCGCACTTGTTCGACGTGGAAACCGCGATGACTTATTACACCTGGTACATGGATCAATCGCTGTTTGGGATGCGGGTGGCCGACGTGATCCGCAGCGTGGATTACGCGCTGAGCCGCGCCGACGTCGGCAAGGACGGATTGCACGTGGTTGGAAAGGGCGCCGGCGCGCTGTGGGTTCTTTACGCGGCTGCGGTCGATCCGCGCATTACGAGCGTGGTGGCGGAGCGCGGACTCGCGTCCTACAAGGCGCTGGCGCAGGTGGACCGGTACACACACGGCGCAAGCATCTTTATTCGCGACGTGCTGAAACACTTCGATTTGCCGCACGTCGCCGCCGCGATCGCACCGCGGCCGCTAACGCTGGTCGCGCCGGTGGATGCGATGAAACGGACTGTCGAGGCGGAGCGAGCCGGCCAGATCTACGCTTTCACGGCGGACGCTTATCGGGCCGCCGGCGCTGCGGAAAGTTTTCGCATTCTAAGGAGCGAGGCATGAAGGGGTTTGTTCTCGGTATTGTCATAACGTTGCTGGCCCTCGCCGGCGGCGCTTACCTGTTCGTGACGAGAGGCGGAATTTCGATGGACACCACGGCGCCGCCGCTGCCGCTCGAAAAGACGGTCGCAAAGATGGCGTTGCGTGCGAGCATCGGGACCGCCGTGGACCAGAAGAATCCACTTCCGTTCAATGACGACGCTATGCTGGCTGGAGCGCGGACCTATAAACAGAACTGCGCGGTCTGTCACGGGGTCCCGGGGCAGGCGCCCACTGCAATCTCAAAGGGGATGTTCCCGGATCCACCCCAACTTTTCGAAAAGAGGGGCATGGTGACCGACGATCTGGAAGGCGAAACATTCTGGAAGGTGACGCATGGCATCCGGCTCTCGGGCATGCCCGGGTTTTCGAGCACACTGTCGGACACGGAGCGCTGGCAGGTGACGACGCTGATTTCGCACGCCGATAGGCTTTCCCCGGCGGTGCACGCGGAACTCGTGAAACCATGAAACAGGAAGTTTCAAATCTGCTGAAGAAGATGCAGGTCGACTGGGACGAGCGAGCCCGAGACAACGCCCGTTTCTACATCGTCGATTCGCGGAAGAACTGGACCGAGGATGAGTTCTACCGCCTTGGCCAGCAAACGGTCGCGCAGGAAATCCTGACGGACATGACCAATATCTGCCAGGGCAAAGAGCCTCGAGAGATGAAGGTTCTGGAGATCGGATGCGGGGCCGGCCGCGTTACCAGAGCGTTCGCCGACCTGTTTGGCGAGGTGCACGCTGTCGACGTGAGCGGCGAAATGGTCCGGCTGGCGCGCGCAGCCTGCGCCGATAAATCGAACGCCTTCATTTACCAGAACAACGGTATGGATCTGGATGTTTTGGGCGAGCGGGTGTTCGATTTTGCATTCTCGATTTGTTGTTTTCACCACATTCCATCGCGCGACGTAATCGAAAACTATATTCGCGAAGTGGGCCGACTGCTGCGGCCGGGAGCGTTGTTCAAGTTCGAGGTGCAAGGTTACGTGGATCTCGATTCCAAGCCCGACGACACCTGGTTCGGCATTCCATTCTCCGACGCCCAGGCTGTCGCGATGGCGGAGCGGTGCGGGTTCGAAGCGCGGCACCGCGTCGGCGCGGGGGAGGAGCGATTCTGGCTCTGGTTCTTTAAGATATGACCTACTGTATCGCTTGGTTGAATTTGTCCAGGTCTTTCTTCAGCCCGGCCAAAGTGGAAGCCGCGTCGAAGATCAGGTTCTTCATCTCGCCGGGATCGGACTTCAGGTCGTACAGCTCGTCCATGCCTGCAAGCTCGGTGAAGTGGACGTATTTCCAGCGCTCATTGCGTACTGCCTGCCAGCTTGGCACGCGCTGGGCCTGGGGCTCCATGAAGTACTCGGAGAGGAAGGCCGTCCGCCAGTTTTTGACGCTGCCTTTGAATAGCGGAAGGATCGAGCGGCCCTGCACTTCTTTCGGCGCGGGCACGCCGACCATATCGAGCATAGTCGGGGCCATGTCGACGTTCATCACCATCTGGCTGATCTTGGACCCGGCCTTGATGCGCTTCGGATATCGCATGAGCATGGGGATGCGCAGCGACTCCTCGTAGGCCCAGCGCTTGTCGCCCAAATGATGTTCGCCCCAAAAGTAGCCGTTGTCGCTGGTGAAAACGAGGAAAGTGTTGTCGAGTTGCTCAGTCTCTTCGAGCGTCTTCAAAAGGCGGCCAACGCCTTCATCGATGGCGGTCAGGCAGCGTAGCTGGTTCTTGATCAGATCGTCGCTCGAGCCGACGCCCTGGGCGGCGGGCTGGCCATTGACGACCCGCTGCAGGACGGGCTTGCCGTCCAGATTGTCCTGCGCGTTGGGAGTACGGACGATGGTTTCATTGGCGAACAAATCCTTATGGCGCTCGGCCGGCGTGAAGGGACCATGCACAGCCTTGTGCGCCACGTACATCACGAAAGGCTTGCTGTGCGGCTTCTTCAGGAACTCCACGGCGTAATCGGTGAGGACGTCGGTGATATAGCCGCTGGCTTGCACATGAGTGCCGTCCACGTTGAGCGGTGTGTCGTTGTAGACACCCTGCCCTTTGAAGCTGACCCAGCGGTCGAAGCCGGGACGCGGCGTGTCGTCGGTCCCCATGTGCCATTTGCCGGCGTAGCCGGTCTCATATCCTGCATCGTGGAGCAGCCGCGGCCAGGTGATCAGTTGATGGCTGATGGCGGCGGAATCGCCATTGCCTAGCACCCGGTGGGAGCGCACGTAGCGGCCCGTCAGGAAGCTGGCGCGGCTCGGCGAGCATAGCGGCGTGGTGACGAACGCATTACTGAAGGTGACGCCTTCGCGCGCGATACGGTCGATGTTCGGCGTCTTCACGAACGGATGCCCGAGGCAGCCAAGGGCGTTGTATCGCAGGTCGTCGATCAGGATGAACAGGAAGTTGGGGCGCGCTTCGTCCTTCGCTAGTAAGGGCGCGGCCATGGCGCCGAGGGCTTCTCTTCTGGATAAGGTGGGGAATGACATGAAGGGACTATTTAATCACTATCTGAGCGGGATCGAATTCGATTTTCGGATACTCGAGGTTCAGACTCTCCAGCGCTTCGACAATGATCTGGGAAACGGCCAGGTTCCGAAACCATTTCTTGTCGGCGGGAATGATATACCAAGGCGCCCACTCGGCGTTGCATTTGCTGAGCGCCGCCTCGAATGCGGCGGTGTACTTGTCCCAAAGCTTGCGCTCTTCGAAATCAGCCGGAGTCGACTTCCAATTCTTATTGGGGTCGGAGAGGCGCTCCTCGAATCGTCTCTTCTGCTCGTCTTTGCTGATGTGAAGAAAAAACTTGACGATCTTCACTCCATCGTCGGCCAGCATACGCTCGAAGTCGTTGATGTGTTCGTATCGCTTCGACCACACGGACTTGGGGACCAGCTTGTGAACGCGAGCGATGAGCACGTCTTCATAGTGCGAGCGATTGAAGATTCCGATAGTGCCCTTGATGGGAACCGCCTTGTGAATGCGCCAGAGAAAATCGTGCCCCAGCTCCTCGGCGGTGGGCGCCTTGAAGGATGTGACGTCACAACTCTGTGGATTCACACCGGACATCACATGGCGGATGGTGCCGTCCTTGCCGCCTGCGTCCAGCGCTTGCAGCACGATCAGCAGGGCGTGCTTCTTTTCGGCGTACAGCAGATCCTGCAATTGATCCAGCTTGGCTTGATGTTTCACAAGCTGGCGGTCGGCCTGCTCTTTGGTGAAGCCGTGCGAATCGTCGGGATCGTGGTCGGCCAGCCTCAGTTTCTTGCCGGGTTTGACCATCAGCTTTTTGCTGTTCATGCGGCGCTCGCGAAGCTGGCGTGGAAACCAGGATGAATCATGTGCCGTAACGATAATACGGCTATCGGTCCTTTAGCGACATGCGCGGCGTCGAAGATCAGCGCTTCGGCTTTGTTCTCGTGCGCATTGATACGCTGGATGATCACGGAGCCTTCCACATAGATCGGTTCACCGCCAAGATAACAGCCCGGTTCGGCCTGGTAGATGTCTTCCACTCCACCTCGCGACCAGGAGCCGTGCGCCAGTTGGTCGAAGAATTTTCGGCCGGGCTGGCCGGCGGCGGAGATGCCCAGCATCCAGAAGTCGTCGTAGGGCAACCCGGAGAGGCGCGTGTCGATGGCGGGGAAGTCCGGGGAGCGATCGTAATCGAGCGCGCGGCGCTCAATCAGCGACTTGGTATTGAGGTCCACCACGTAGCGCGTGGGACGGCAAGGGCTCACCGTGGCGAAAAGATCGGGGATCGGCTGATACTCCGGATAGACGGGCGATTCCAGCTCCAGAATATCCACGATCAGCCGTCTGCCCTCCTCGAAACAATTAATGAGGTGCAGGCAGTAGCCCTGCCCAGCCGCGACTTCGAACGCCGGCTCCCTGGATTCGCGCTCGCTAACCAAAAGGCGGCTGCCCAAATCCGGCTGCCAGCAGAGCGACTCCATCACGGACACGCCGCCCCAGAATCTGCCGAAATCCATCAGCAGCGGGCTCAGGAAAAACACGACGTGATTGGAGGTGACACCGAAATCATGGTTGGAATGCGGATAGCGCAGCGGATGGCGGCGGCGGCGAATCTGATGACCCTTGGCGTCGAATTCGTACACATTCACGACCGGATGATCGGCCGCGTAGGAGATGCCGAAGTTCAGCATGTGTCCGCTCGCCGGATCGAGCTTGGCGTGGGCCGCAAACGGGCTCAGGTGATTGAGCTTGCCATGGAAATCGTATTCGCCGCGAGTTTCGAGCGTGACCGGGTCCAGCTCATAGGGAAGCGTCTGCTCGCCGAACGCCAGCAGCGAGCCCGCGAACGGATACACGCTCACGTTGACGGGCGGCTCCAGCATGACTCGACCCCGCAGTTGGTCTCCGGCGAAAGCAGTGCCGAATCCGCGATAGAGAAATCGGCCGGCTGCGTCCTCGTCAAGCAGTTTCCTGGTTTGGATGAAGCGGTTGGTGAAGTGCGCGCCCTCTGGCCCGAAGCGCAACGCACAGATCATGCCGTCGCCATCCAGCCAGTGCTTGTACTGGAAATCGCCGCGCCGGAATCGCGCCGGACCGTTCACGTAATGGGTCCCACGCAGCGTTTCGGGAATACAGCCGCTGACTTCGGTGATGGGATAGGAGTCCTCCACCGCGTCGAACAGAAAGCAGCGTTCGAGTCCGAAGCTCATGCCACAGCCATCTCGCTTTTTTTCCCCGGCGAATTGTATTCCGCACGCATCTGCTCCGGATCGAAGCGAATGTCGCGCAGCTTGATACCGTTGATAAACTCCGTATTCATGGCGATCATCGGATCGCCCAGCACAGTGGAGTAAACCTGAGCGACGATCCAGCGGGCGAAGCCTTTCAGGCTGTTGAACTGGCGTTCGAGCACTTCGGTGGCTTCTTCCCGCGTCAGCCCGACCTGATAGAAAAGCAATTCCGAATTCCGCAGCGGCAACATTTCATAAAAATCGTGCAGCTCCGGCGCGGCCTTCGGCTGGACGTTGGTCTTCTTCCATTGGAAAAAATCGCTGAGGAACTGCTGGAGCATACGGTTGATGGGGCCGAGGAGGCCGAACTTGCGCATGAAAACCGGCAGGAACTCCTCGTCGGTGAAGAGATCGTTGATGAAGGGCAGGACGTAAAAGCCAAAGTAGACCGCCAGCTCCCATCCGTACTTGTACATGAAGCACTGCTGATCGCCCAGGCAATCGTAGCTGACGGCGTAGGAGGGAACATACGCCTCGTAGACTATGCGCATGACCGTCTCATAGGTACGGCACTTCCGGTCCAAGCTCGCTTGATCCCCAGTCTGGATGGCGTCCACGATGAGGGTGTTGTAGATCGATATCAGATCGCCGCCTGGACTGTAGAGCGGATCGGAGAAGCGGCCGGCTTCCCCAGTCATCGCCCAGCGCTGCGGGCTGATGGTCTGCTGCGCGTCGTAGGAATAATCGAAGAAGCGTCCTTCGTCGAGGATCTTCCGGTGGGGCAGATCCCGCTCGAACAACGGGAATTCGCGGCAAACGTAATCAAGCATCTTGCGCGCGGTGGAAACGTCCTCGGAAGCGACCACGGACTTGTCGTACACCAGGCCGAGGCTGGTCTTGCCATGCAGCGGAATCACCCAGAACCAACGGCCCTCGCCGGCAAAGTGGTTGGTAGCTAGAAACTGCGGAAAGTTGCCCTGCTTCATGCGGTCTCGATTGACGCGGACCTTGGACCAGGGCAGATCGGTGAGCTTCTCGATATTCACCAGCCCTTCCACCCAGCACCATGTGGAACCATGTCGAATGGGGTTCTCGCGCAGCAGACCCAGTTTCTTTTTCAGGAACTGGCCGCGACCGGAGGCGTCCACTACCCAGGCGCACCGCGTTTCCTTTCCGGAGAATGCGACTCGATGCGGGCCTTGTTCGGCCAGGTCCGCCTCCAGCCCAACGACGCCGCCCTCAAAATGAAAGTGCGGATCCTGGCGGCAGATTTCGAGCAAATGCGTTTCCAGCAGATTGCGGTCAAGTTGGAAGGTCGCCAGGTTCGAACCCATGCGGATGAAGGATTTGCTGTAATCTTCCAGGCCGCGATTCTCAAGGCCGGGTGTTTTCCATTGGAAGCGCAGATTGTATTTAAAGTAATGCTCGGACATCAGGTGTTCTTCCAGATCGAGCACCTTTGAGAGATAGTACCCGCTGGTCTGCACAAGCGATTCGCCTACTTTTTGAGTGGGGCCGGGTGGGTTCAACCGCTTGTCCAGCAGCAGTACCGTCTTGTCGGTGTAGAGGAGAAGCTGCCGCGCCAGGGCCAAACCAGCCAAGCCGGCGCCGACGATTGTGACGTCATAGGAGGAGGCTAGTTTTTCGTGCACGGAAGCATTTTAACACGCGGCTATGGCGCCACTGAACTGGAGACAATCTGCGAATCCGACTGGAACTTGCGGAAATTCTTGAAAGTCGCCTCCTGCTCCATATTCAGCTTCTTCACGAACGCTATCCTGGCGGACAATAGTACCCGCGTGTGCTTGGGGAGCCAGACTTCGTCGTTCACGCGAGTCTGCTGGAGCTCGAACCGACCGCCAGGAGACATCTTGAACAAGCAAAGTCCCCAGGTGATGGTGTCGATGACTTCCGCGTTGATGCGTACCCAATCGAGATCGGCTTTATCGATCCAGACTGTGAGTTTTAGTTTCGGAAGGAGTATTCGGGCGTCCGCATTCTGCGGCCGGTAACCGGCGCGCGGCGTGCCTTCGATGACGTAGACGGGCCGCGAGTCGACTTCCTCTTCCGCTCGAAACCGGAAATCGAAGGCGTCCGGGATTTCGTTCAGCATGGCGCGATTGCGGCCCGGCCGGTTGTCGTATTCCGACTGTCGCTTCTCACGCTGGGCTGGGGTTTCATGGCGCCGGTCGGCGAGGCTGGCGCGCAGCTTATCCTGTTCCTTCTTCTCTTCCTTCGGAAGCAAGGGACGGTCGTTGCGTTCGATCAGACGCCGATAGGACGACCCTTGGAGCATGGTGACATCGTAAGTCTTGGACTGCGTCGACTTCACCTGGCCGCCGTCGTCGAGTTCCCGATCCTCGGCGCGCTGCAGGAAGGTGTAGTTTTTCGCGCGCTTGGAATTCTCGAGCTCCGCGACGACCGATCGCCGTATAATTTCGCGGGGATCGGCTGGAGCAGCGCTCAACTGTGCGAGTGAGACCGCTAAAAGAATAAATACTTTCGCCACTGATCGTCTCCCTTGCCCAGCAAACGCATCAGATGACGACTGGTGTGCAGACTGAACGGTCGAGGCTGCCGCGCCAGTTTCATGCCGGCTTCTTCCGGCGTGCGGCTTCCTTTCCTATTATTGCAGGGATTGCAGCAGGCCACAAGATTTTCCCAGGCCGATTCGCCGGCGCGAGCGCGCGGGACTACGTGATCGAGCGTCAACTCGCCCGAGGGCAGCGTGCGATGGCAATACTGGCAGGTGTAGCGGTCCCGCATGAGAATGTTCTTGCGCGAAAGAGACCGCGTCTGGTGCGGGATGCGCCGGTATTCCAGCAGCCGGATCACAGAAGGCAGCGATACGGTGCGGCGAGTGGAGTGGACAGCGTGGGCCGTCACTTCTTCAGCCGACGCTACACCTTTCAGAACAAGAACCAACGCGCGTCGAGCGGCGCAAATGTTGATGGGCTCGTAACTGGCGTTCAACACGAGTACGGGTTTTTGCAATCTGCCGGGACTGGCCATCTTCAGGAAGCTCCCATGGTTTGATGCCGCTCGATGGCCGGTTGCGGAACGCGGCGGTCCACGCGCGCCAGGGTGAGCAGCGTCACCGATTTCGCTCCCGCCTTCTTCAGGACGGAAGCGCAGGCGCTGCCGGTAGCGCCGGTAGTCATCACATCATCCACTAAAAGAATGCGCAGACCCTGGAGCGACCCTCGCCCAACCCGAAATGCGCCTCTCACATTGTCGCGCCGTTTAGCGTTGGTGAGACCGGTCTGGGTCCTGGTGGCGCGCACGCGCCGGACTGCGTGAATCACCGGAATCTTGCGCCTTCGAGCCACCTGCGCGGCTATGAGGGCGGCTTGGTTGAATCCCCGTTCAAAGCGGCGGCGCCAGTGCAACGGCATGGGGACAACAGCGTCAAATGCTTCGTCGAGCGGCAGGGCGCGCGACAGGTATTCTCCCAAGAGCTTAGCCAGCGGCTTCATGCCCCGATACTTATAGAGATGGATTAAGCCCCGCAGCGGGCCTTCATAAAAACCGAAGCAGTAAGCCGCATCGAAGCCTCTGGCGCCGGCGCGGCAGAGGGCGCACCTGCCTTCCAGGTCGAGCGGAAATCTATTCTGGAAAGGAGTCTTGCACTGGGAGCAGAAGAATTCGGCCGAAAGGGCGCTGGGAGCGCTCAGACACGCGGCGCAAAGCGGAACGCGCGAATAGCCATGAAGAGGGGTCTCACAGAGATGGCATTCGTCTGGAAAGAGGATCGAAAAAAGAGCGTGGGGAACCTTCCGTAAATCGAAACGGGTAACCGCCGGGATTGCGTCCGTCAGTCTACTCGAGAAGGCTCACCTCCCACTCTTACATTAGCTCACAATAGACCCTTCTCTTGCAATTCCTGGCAAGCCATGCAATAACGGGCGCCGCTATTTGAGCTACACCCCGATGGGATTGGATGCCAGCGGCGAGGCGCCGGACAGCCTGATGCCGAGGAATGCTGCTGAGCCAAATGGAGAGTATGGGAAGAACACAAACGAACAAGCTAAAGCATATTCCACACCGTGTGGAACATGCTCTAGCTTGATCGTAGAGGTTGCCATCTTTGCCCGATTTCGGCATTCTGCACATTGCCATCCGCGAAACTTCCGCGATAAAGCGGATCGAGGAGATCGCCGGTCATGATAAGGTTACCTTTAGCTCACAATAGACCCTTCTCTTGCAATTCCTGGCAAGCGACGCAATGTCTGGCCCAAGGGACCGCCTCGAGGCGCTTCTTCTGAACGGGCTCACCACATTCCACGCACTTGCCGAAATCGCCTTCATCGTCGCGGCGCAGGGCAGCTTGCACCAGGATGAGAAGATCCCGCGCATTACTGCTCTGCTGAAATAGCGATTCCTTGGTATAGCAACTGTCGGCCTGGTCGGCCATATCCTGAGCGCCAACGACGTCGGCTCCGCGGCCGTCCAGCTCGAAACGCGTAATTCCCGTCAGCA
>Ga0210410_10002993_pt1 | contig 15032 bp, 17 predicted proteins | sample IncBWC4MmetaG_FD_161058 | JGI IMG/M metagenome (GOLD analysis project Ga0210410, IMG submission 161058) | Forest soil microbial communities from Barre Woods Harvard Forest LTER site, Petersham, Massachusetts, United States - Inc-BW-C-4-M | ecosystem: Environmental > Terrestrial > Soil >... | reverse complement strand
CAGTCCGAACGTGTCCCTGACATCGATCTCGGCGTCGGTCATGATTTTGGCGCCGCCCGGCGAGACGTCCAGTACGAAGCATTCGCTCTTCGTCGTTCCATCCACGGAAATCCAGGTCGCCCGTCGGTTGAGCTGCCTGCGAGGTTCGCGCGCCACCTTCGCCCTTGGCTTGTCAACAATCATGATGACCATCCATCGTTGGACTAAATCGCGATCGGCAAGGCGACCGCCAAAGCAGATCCCAGAATGACGGTTAATCTGTAAGCTTCGCTTAGGAAATTGACTTGAAGTTTAGCGGTTTTGCCCTGCCCGTCTTGCGGCCCGGTGCGCAGCTCCAACGGTCCCGTGATCCGGTTTCGCGGAGAGGATCGCGACGAAACAATTCATCCAGGCGAAGAAACCATTTTCGTGCTTCCGCGAAGACGGCCTGAAATCCTGGCTCGGTAATGTGCTCTGGTCGGAATGACAAGGAATGGGACACCGCCAATGCTGGCCGAAAAGTTCTTCCTGATGCTGGAATCGCTGATCAAGACCCACGACCGAAGCCACGCGAACGGAGGCCCGAGGGTCGTCAGCACCTCGCCGCACGTGCCGGTCCAACTCCCGACCCGGAGCGAGAGGTAGACTTGCGCGCGTTGCGCGCGCCCGCGTTCAGCATCCCGCGCCCCGATTCTAGCGCGGCGGGACGTCGCCCTTGGCCCAGCCGGCGCGGGTGCGCTCGCGGAAATCCGCAAAAGTCCCCTGCGAAATCGCGTCCCTGATCTCCGCCATCAGCCGCTGGTAATAGGCGATGTTGATTTCCGACAGCAGCATCGCCCCCAGCGTCTCGCCGGACTTCACCAGGTGATGCAGATAGGCCCGGGAATAGTCCCGCGTCGACGGCCATAGGCTTTCCTCGTCGAGTGGACGGGGATCGTCGGCGTGGCGGGCGTTGCGCAGATTGATCTGGCCGAAGCGGGTGAACGCCATGCCGTGGCGGCCGTTGCGGGTCGGCATCACGCAGTCGAACATGTCGATGCCGCGCGCCACCGCCTCCAGAATATCGTCGGGCGTGCCGACACCCATCAGGTAGCGTGGGCGGTCCCCGGGCAGGACCGGCGCGACTTCCTCAATCATCGCCAGCATCACCGCCTGCGGTTCGCCGACCGCGAGGCCGCCGATTGCGTAGCCGTGAAAGCCGATCTCGACCAGGCCGCGCGCGCTGGCGTGCCGCAGTTCCGGCACGTCGCCGCCTTGCGCGATGCCGAACAGCATGTACCCGTCCGGCGCGGTCTCGAAGGCACGCTTGCTGCGTTCGGCCCAGCGCAACGAGAGCTGCATGGCGCGCTCGATATCGCCGCGCTCGGCCGGCAGCCGGACGCATTCGTCCATCTGCATGGCGATATCGGAGCCGAGCAGCCGTTGCACCGCGATCGAACGCTCCGGCGACAATTCGACCATGGCGCCGTCGATATGGGAGCGAAAGGTCACCGCCTTCTCCGCGACCTTGCGCAGCTCCGACAGCGACATCACCTGGAAGCCGCCGGAATCCGTCAGCATCGGCCCGTTCCAGCCGGTAAAGGTCTGCAGACCACCAAGGGCTTCGATGCGCTCGGCACCGGGCCGCAACATCAGGTGATAGGTATTGCCGAGCACGATGTCGGCGCCGGCATCGCGCACCTCGCGCCAGTGCATGCCCTTCATCGCGCCGGCGGTGCCGACCGGCATGAAGGCCGGCGTGCGCACCACGCCGTGCGGCGTGGTCAGCCGGCCGGTGCGGGCCTGGCCGTCGGTCGCCACGAGATCGAAGTGATTGGGAAGGCTCATGCGCCAGCTTATCGCGTAACAACGACGTCCGATTCAACCTCGTTGATGCCGATTTTCCCTCGCAAGACCCGTTGACGTCCGTCAAAATCTCCCGCATAAGCCCGCGCCGCGACGACGAGCACCAAACGCAACGTGAAAACCGGCAAGCCCTCCATTACGATGCTGCGGTGGGTTTCGCTGCGCTCTACCCACCGCGTCCGAGGCCTGCCTCATGGCCTCGTGCTTGCGTTTTGGTTCCGTAACGCCGCCTCTCCGGCGGTCGACACCTCGACCCACTTCTGGTCGGGCGCGGCATCTGCGACGTAGCTGTCGTGCCAGTTCCACCATTTGTAGGTCGGGGTCTGAGGATAGCCCTCGGGCGAATCCTCCCAGACCTCCTGCCTGCCCAGCGGCGTGATGTCGAGGTAGTTCCAGGTGCCTCCCATCTGCTCGTCGCCGCGGCTGCTGATGAAGTAGGTGCGGAACACGCGGTCGCCGTCGCGGTAGAACACGTTTGTGCCGTGCCATTCGTCGACGCCGAAGTCGGCGTCGAAGCTGTCGGTGACGGTGAACCACGGCATCTGCCAGCCCATCCGGGCCTTCAGCCGCGCGATATCAGCCTGAGCCGCGCGCGAGATGAAAACGAGGGTGGTGTCACGGGCGTTCAGGTGGGCGACGTGGGCAACCTGGTCGGCCACCATGGAGCAGCCCCGGCAGGCCTGGTCGGGCCAGCCGAACACGCCCGGCTCGAAGAAGGCGCGGTAGACGATCAGCTGACGCCGGCCGCCGAACAAATCGAGCAGGCTGGCATTGCCTGAGGGCCCCTCGAACGCATACGCCGTCTCCACGGCCATCCACGGCATTCGCCGGCGCTCGGCGGCCAGGGCGTCACGGGCGCGGGTGTGGGCCTTTTCCTTTACGAGTAGCTGCTCGCGCGCCGCCTTCCACGCCTGCGGCGACACGACCGGTGGTGTGTGCATGTCGGGCTGTCTGTCTTTCCGGTTCTCGGCTGATGTCGTCATGGCCTTCAAAACCTCCTGATTTTGCGCGAATTCGCGCGCCTCGTGGCTGAAGCGCGGTACCGTTCGCGGCTGATCGCCCGTGTGGTCGGGAGATAGTTTGGCACCGGAAATCCAACGCCGGGAGTAACAAGTATGGCGGCATTCGGTTGGCGCCACTGATGAGAGCGCGCAGCGCGATCCGACGGATCCGGCGCTGACCTCAGCTAATTTGCCTTGCGCTTTGAGCTGGCCGCCAGGTCAACGGTCAGCGCTGAGGCGGAAGTTCATCTCGATCTTCGGGGCGGAGGTGCCGCTCGGAAATCGCCACGGCAAATAGCCGGGCGTGGGATCGGGATCGCTGGGCAGATCGAGCTGCCAGGTCTGCTCGGGAACACCGGGCAACTCGAGGTTTACGGCCCTTCGGCTGGTCTTCCTGCTGAGCGTCGCACTGGCGAGGATCACCCGGCGATCGCCGTCAGTACCGTGCCAACGTTCCCCGAGTATGACGCCGGCATATTGCTGCCCCTCCTCCCCGCCGATGTGCACATCCGTTGCGTCCGGCGGCAAAGCCATTCCGGGCGGAAGTCTGAATTGCAGTTGGAGTGTCATGAAGCCGTGCGTGAGGTAAGGCGAGCGGATCAGTTCGTACCAGGCCCACCAGGCGAGGCCTCCCGCGATCACCAGAACCGCGACGGCAAAGGTGGGCGATGTGCCTTTAGACCCGATGCCAAACTTGACGAACAGCAGCACGCCGGCGGCGAAGCCGACAAGGCCGCCGATAGGTCCGATGTTGAAGAATCCTCCCATGGCGAGGCCGCCGTCGCGGTCCGGCCCGGCGAGGGCAATCACGAGGGCCGCGAGCCCGAACCAGCCGGCGAGCATGCCAATAGCGCCGGACAGGAAACCGAGGATGAAGCGCATAAGCGGAAGCACCTGGACCGAATTCTGCCGACACGATACCAGCTGGTGGGCGTGCCGGAGTCCGGGGCAACACGCAACCTATTTCGTCCCGGCGCTGCAAGGGTATCCGGCCCGGTTTCATCCGCCGCGTGGCGTGAGAGCGGCGGCGCTTTATCGCCGCCGCTTACTGCATCGCGCGCTCCTGCTTGATCCCGTGGGTCCGGCGATCGAGCAATAGTTCGACCGACAGTCCGCCCCCCGGCTGCGCGCCCGTCTCGTCGAAGCGATGGATGACGCGCACCACGTCGCAGCAGCCATCGGGGCTGACCCCGGCCGGTTGCAGCCGGAAATCCCCGTCGAACCAGCCCTTGGTGCGCCGCAGATATTGCCCGACGCTTTCCACGGAGCTGTCCGCCGGGCCGATGATGGAGTAGTCGATCAGGCCGGTCGTGCCGAGGCGCGATGCCTCGCTCCAGCCCGGCTCCCGATACAGGCCCTCCTCGAAGCGCCAGACCAGGTCGAAGGATTCGCCAGAGCGCTTGTGCCAGTGGAGCCGGTAATAGAGGTTACGCCGCCAGTTCGGCGAATGGCCGGTCATCCAGTTCATCTCGAACGGCGTCGGCCAGGCGATCAGGCTGCGGTCGCGGCTGAACACCACCTCGTCCCCATCATCCGCGGCAAAGGGGATGTCGGGACGGCCATCGGTGGGGGGCGGACCGATCCGGGTACCGAGCGGAAAGGCCTTGCCCAGGGCGCGCAAGGTCAGCCGGCCAGCGGCATCGACATCGTAGCGGATATCGACCGGGTTGCCGTCGAGACCGGAGAGGTACATCGTTGTATCGCCGATTTTCAGGCCGGGCGGCCAGTAGACGTAGGCGCCGACGGGCAGCGCCTCCGTCGGTCCCGTGGCGATGCGATCGAGCAGGAGCACGAACTGCCGTCCGGCAAAGAGCCAGACACCGGCGAGGCCGAGTAGAGCCAGACCCGCAGGGATGACGGCGAAACGCATGGCGACTGCTCCTTCGAGCAGGGGTGCTCGCATCATCATCAGGCCCAGGGGGCCACGGAGACGGGAGCAAGCCGATTTTTTGGTGAAACCTCAAGAGGCGAAGCGATCGACGATACGGATAACCTCAGTCGCGTTACCGAAGTCGCCCATGAGTTTAGCGTGAGGCGATCAGGTCCCTCAGATCTCTACATGAAAACCGCGCCTGCCGCTCTCAGAATTTTTGACGCCTTCGGCAAAACGACTTTTGCAATTATCCGACCGAAAGCGGATCAGATGAAGGACGCTCGAATGTCGCGGCTGGGTCAATCGCGCCGGCTTGACCCGCCGCGGGCCACCCCCGATCTACCCCGATCAACAGACATCGCCGGACCGGCCCCGTTGGTCGGTTAGGTACCGCGAAGCGGACAGACGCGGAAACGCCAAGAGTCCAACAGCCGGCATCCCGCCTTGCCATGAATTTGGCTTGGGCTGCTTCTTCGGGTTGAGAGGACTGAACCAGTTGTTTAACGACTGGCCTCTCTCACTCGGGAAACGTCGTCCCGAACATCGGCAGACCGCTTCGCGACTCCGCTTTGGGCGCCTCATCCTGCAGAACATCCCAGTGTTCCGCGAGTACGCCGTCGGCCACTCGGACAATATCGGCGGCGATCCCGAAAACCGGCCATGAACGATCACGTAATCCTTTTCGGCAACGGCCACGCCCGGCTCGTATTTCAGCGCCGGTGGCGTACTCCTGACCAGATTGAACAGGCCGTCGCGCCCCGGCGCGATGTGGGCGCTGTGTTGAATGTAGTTGAACGACCAATATCGCTCGGCCGCCTTGTAGTCCCGCTTGTTGAAAAGCGTATCGAACGCTTCGAGGACCAACGCCTTGTTCGATTCTTCGGTTGTCTTTGCCATGTTAAGCACTCCTGCATTCTCGGGTGGTTGTTTCGGACGGCCTTTCGGCCATGGTGTCTTTCGGCCGCGTCCGACACCGCGCAGGATTGCGGCGCGACCGCCGATATAATCGGACAGATCGCCGAAGCCGACCAGAACGGCGGCTACGACAAGGGGATAGATGGCGAAGACCCCGGTCGTAACCGTGTGGGTGAGATGCCGCTCCTCGGCGAACAGGGCGCCGGCGGCGGCGAGCGCTAGTGCTCTGGCGCGGCCGCGCGAAGCGCCGGTAACGAGAGCGGTTTTGCCGGTCAGGATAGCCATGATCATCGTTCTCGTTGTTGCTGCAGCGGATAATTTGACCGCTTTCGATCCTCACACGCCCAGACGTTCGTCCGCCGACAGGAACATCGAGACGTGACGGACGAAGAGTTCGGGATACTGGTACTGCGAGCCGTGATTTGCGTCGGGATAGAGGATGAGTTGGGCGTTCGGCAGGTGCTGCTGCAAGATGAACGAGTTCACGGAGTAGATGATCACGTCATTGCCGCCGTTCACGACCAGCGTCGGCTGCCGGATCGACTTGAGGTAGTCGTGCGAGCCTTTGAACTGAATGCCCCATTTGCCCAAGGCTTCGAGTTGGGCGGGTGCCACCTTTTCGCTGACCTCGGGGTCTCGGCTCTCTTTGCGCAGGCGGAACCGCTTGAGGAAGTCGCGGCCGGCCGCCTGGCTTGCTTCCGACCTGGTGAAATGAACGGCGAGCCAGAGGTGGTCGGGTTCTTCGTAGGTTGCCGCGAAAATCTGCTGCGCTTCGGGCGTCAGATTGGCCATACCCTCGCCTCCGCGTGGTCCGGTCCCGACAAGGATCAACTTGCGAACGAGGCCAGGCACCTGGCCGGCGACTTCCTGAGCGACGAAGCCACCGATGGAGAAACCCAGCATGTCGACCTTCGAAAGACCCAGCGCTCCGATGAAGGCGGTGGCGTTGGCGGCCATGCCCTCGATGGAAGTTGGCACTTCGCCTGAACTGCTGGAGACGCCGGCATTGTTGAACAGGATCACTTCGCGGCCCTTCGCGAAACCGTCGGTCACCGCCGGATCCCAATGATCCATGGTGCCGGTGAAGTGCTGGTTGAAGACGAGCGGCACGCCGGCTGCATTGCCAAATCGGCGATAGGCAAAGCGGATGCCGCCAGCTTCGACATATCGGGTGGGCGCGGTCTGGTGGGTGTGGGTGGTCATGATCGGGATCCGAAGGTCTGAAGATGAAAATCTCCGCAAGATCAGCTTGCCGCGAGTGATCAGCTGGCGCTGTGGCCGCCGTCGACGTTGAGGACGTGGCCCGTGATGAACCTGCCTTCGTCCGAGCCGAGGAACACGATGCCGTCGGCGACCTCCTCGGAGAGGCCGAGCCGACCGAGCGGAACCTGCGTCACCAGAGCCGCCTTGTTCTCCGCCGTGCCCGTGAAGCGGGTCAGCATGCCGGTATCCGTGGGGCCAGGCCCGACGGCGTTCACCCGAATCCCCGACTTGGCGAGCTCCAGAGCCACCGACTTGGTGATGCCTTCGACGGCGTGCTTGGCGCCGACATAGATCGAGGCCCCGGCCGCGCCCCTATGCCCATAGGTCGAGGAGATATTGATGATGCTGCCGCTTCCCTGGGCCTGCATGGCGCGCACCTCGTGCTTCATGCTCAGGACAACCCCGAGAACGTTGGTATCGAACATCGCAGCGAAGCTTTCCGCGGTCTGGTCCGTGATCGGGCCGACCTGGCCTTCGGTGGCGGCGTTGTTCACCGCGACATCGAGACGGCCAAACCGTGCGACGGTCTTGTCGACCAGGGCGCGGACATCATCCTCTCTGCGAACATCGGCGTTGATGAATTCGGCCTCCGAACCGAAAGAGCGCAACTCCTTGACGAGTGCGTTGCCGGCCTCATTGCGCCGGCCCGAAACGACCACCTTCGCGCCTTTCCTGGCGAAGGCGACGGCGGCGGCGCGACCGATGCCGGTCAAGGCGCCAGTGATCAATACGACTGGGTTACTCATTTGTGATCCTCGCAATTTGCTGCCCTACCGGCAGAGCATGGAACCGGACCTGTGGCTGCGGCTTTTAGAGACCGAGGCCAGTCTCAGGTGCTTTCGCTGAAAGGGATGTAGGCTCCTCTGGTGCGCGCGAGAAAGACTTTGTAGGCTGGGGGGGCATGCCCTGGAGATATGGAGGGCGCTATGGAGCTACGGCACCTTCGCTATTTGATCGCGGTCGCCGAGGAGGGCAGCCTGACGCTCGCGGCAGAGAAAAGGCTGCATACAGCGCAGCCTTCCCTCAGCCGCCAAATCCGCGATCTCGAATACGCGGTTGGCGTCCAGTTGATGAGCCGCAGCGTGCACGGCATCGAATTAACCGCCGCAGGCAAGGCCTTTCTCGACCATGCTCGGCTGGCGCTGGCGCAGGTCGATGCCGCGGTGGAAGCGGCGCGCAGGGCGGCACAGCCTGCAAGAATGACGTTCGCCATCGGCTTCCAAACGGGTCACGAGATGAACTGGCTGCCACGGACCATGCATGTGCTGCGCGACGAGCTGAAGAACATCCAGGTCACGATCACGAGCGACTATTCGCCTGATCTCGCCGAGGCGCTCGTCCGCGGCCGACTCGACGCGGCCTTCCTGCGCGTGGAGCCTGCCTTCGACCTGTGCTACGAGGTGGTGGACCACGAGCCGCTGATCGTCCTGATGGCAAGCGACCATCGCCTCACAAGGCGCAAAGCGATTCACCCGCGGGAATTCGTCGGCGAGATCTTTATCGGCGGTTCGAACAAGGCCGCGGTGCTGCGCGACGTAACCGAGGACTATCTGCGCCGCTCCGGGCTGGACATCAAACTGGATCATGGCGTGGACAACATGGCGATGGCCATGTCCCTGGTTGCGTCCACCCGCGGGTTGGCGCTCATGCCCGCCTATGCGAAGAATCTGCTGCCGTGGTCAGTGGTCAGCCGTCCGCTGCAGGGTGAAGCGCCGACGATCGATCTGGCCGTGGGTTACAGCAAGGCAAACACCTCGCCGATTCTCAAGCTGTTCCTCTCCAGAATCGACGAATTGAACGCCCGAATATCCAGCAAGGTTCGCCGAATGCGATCCGAATGAACACAAAACCCGGATTCAGCCCAAATCCAAACTGGACCTTTTCAAGCTCCGTCGGCATGTCAATCCTGATTCAGCCACGCTCTGAGTCCGCGCGTTGGTCACGCGCGCGAAACAGCAGGCAGGCGTCGCCATAGGAATAGAACCGGTAGCCGGCCTCGATCGCGTGGGCATACGTCCCCTTCATGACGTCGAGGCCGCTGAAGGCCGAAACCAGCATGAACAGCGTCGAACGCGGCAAATGAAAGTTGGTCAGGAGAATATCGACCGCGCGAAACCGATAGCCGGGGGTGATGAAGATCGCGGTCTCGCCGCTGAAGGGTTCGAGGGTGCCGTCCGCCGCCGTGGCACTTTCGAGAAGCCGCAGCGAGGTGGTGCCGACCGCGACGACGCGGCCGCCCGCCGCGCGCGCCGCATTCAGCGCGTGCGCGCTCTCGGCGGAGAGGCAGCCCCATTCGGCGTGCATCTTGTGCCCTTCGGTGTCGTCCACCTTGACCGGCAGAAAGGTCCCCGCCCCGACATGCAGGGTCAGCCGGTGGATCCCGATCCCGCGCCCGCCCAAGCGCTGCTCCAGCGCGGTGGTAAAATGCAGGCCGGCGGTGGGTGCTGCGACCGCCCCTTCACGGGAGGCGAACATGGTCTGGTAATCGGCGGCGTCGCGCTCGTCGGCTGCTCGCTTCGAGGCGATGTAGGGCGGCAGCGGCGGGCTGCCGAGATCGGCGATGGCCTGGTCCAGCGCCGGCCCGTGGAAGGAAAACGACAGCGTGACCTCGCCCTCCCTGCCCTTGTGCTCGACCTCGGCGTCGAGATGGCCGAGCAGGCAGACCCTGCCCTCATTGCCGAAGCGGACCACGTCGCCCGGTGCCAGTTTCTTCGCAGGTTTGACCAGCGCCTGCCAGCGCGAGCCGTCGATGCGCTTGATCAATGTCGCCTCGATCTTCGGTTCGGTGGCGCGGCCGATGCGGCGGCCCTTGAGCTGGGCCGAGATCACCTTGGTGTCGTTGACCACCAGCTGGTCGCCGGGTTCGAGCCAGTCGGCGAGATCGCCGACGTGACGGTCGCGCAACACGCCGTCGGGCTGCACCACCAGCATCCGCGCGGAATCCCGCGGGCTCGCCGGGCGCAGCGCGATGCTGGCGGCAGGAAGTTCGAAGTCGAAGAGGTCGGTGCGCATGCTTGTCCGAGGTTTGATCGTCCTCGCGATGCAGATAAGCGCATCGCGTAAGGGGAGACGGTGTAACACACGGCACCGTCATTTCGACCCTCAAACCGGGAAGGTTCTATTGCATGATTTGGATAAGCATCTAGGCGGCGAGACCGGCAAATTGATTTTTCGCGATCCGTCGGAGCCGATCACGCAGCCAGGTGATCTCGGCATGGGCACCTCGAGCGGTGCTCCAGATCATCGCGTGCGGAAGCGGCCCAATCGGAAACGGAACCTCTTGGCTGTCCAGCCGATAAGGGCCCAGCGTCGAGGCCATCGCAATCGACGGCAGGGTGGTCAGCATATCCGAGCCAGCCAGAATAGGGGCGATGGCAGAGAAATGCGGTACCCAGCCGGCGATGCGGCGTTCCAGCCCCGCTGCGGCCGCCGCAAGATTCACAGGGCTAGCCAGACTGTCGCCAACTCGCACGGCGAGATGGGGCCATTGCGACCAACTTTTGCGTCCCCATCGGGAGAACGCCGGATGTCCCTGACGGCCGAAGCATCGCCATTTCAGGTCCCCGATCGGCTCGGTGCTGATGCCCACGGGCAGTCGGAGTTGCGCCGGCACAATGGCGATGTCGACCTGCCCGTCCGCCACCTCCAGCGGTGTCGGCTCTCGCGGCCCGGTCCACTCGACGGAGACGCCGGGCGCATCGGACCGCAGCCGCGTCAGCAGGTTCGCAAACAGGGTCAGCGTGAAATCCGGGGCTACGAACCTGAAAACCCGCCGCGAAGATGCCGGATCGAAAACATGCCGCGGCGAAAGAACGCGCTCAATCCCGCGCAGCATTGGCCGGGCCTGCTCAATCAGATCGAGCGCGAAAGCCGTCGGCTGCATTCGCGCACCCGCCTTGATCAATAGCGGATCACCGAACTGGCGGCGCAATCGCGACAGCGAGTGGCTCACAGCCGATTGCGTCCTTCCGAGCCGGTCAGCCGCACGGGTGACGTTCCGTTCGATCATCAAAACTTCGAACACCACCAGCAGGTTGAGGTCGAACCTGCGTAAATCGATCTCATTCATGATACACCACAATTATTCATTGGATCGATTATCGAATAAAGCGCATATCACCGGCGGGGGCTGCAATCAAATCCTTGGAGTCACCATGAAAAGAATATCCGCAGCCTGCGCCGCATCTGCCGCCGTCGGCCTCTTGGCGTCGTCAGCTCAGGCTGATGAGATCAGCGCTGAAGCAGCCCGCGCCAGTGTCGCGCCGTTCTACAAAGCCCTGAATGCTGAATTCGCCAAGGACAGCCCCGACCTCATCAGGCAATCGACCGCGCCGCAGTGGGTATCCTGTCGGGGCAATGACATCTGCGTCAGCCGCGATGAGGTTCTGGCGGGCATGGGACAACGTCTCAAGTCCGTTCCGGACCTGAAATGGGAAATCAAGGAAATCCTGGTCTCGGGCAATCAGGTCACCGTGCGCGGCGAGGCCACCGGCACGCCGGCGGGCGAATTTATGGGTGCGCCCTATACCGGCAAGTCATTCAAGCTGATGTCGATCGACGTTCACACGCTCGAGGGCGGTAAGATGGTCCGCACCTACCATATCGAGGATTGGCTCGGTGCGGTTCGTCAACTCTCAGCAAAATGAGCCTCTGCGCGCCACGTCAGCGCAGCAATGAGGATCAAATCATGCCGCGTCCAGCGCCATGTGCGCCTTGACGATCTTGTCGGGATTCTTCACCGGCTCGCCGCGCTTGATCTTGTCGACGTTCTCCATGCCCGAAATCACCTTGCCCCACACCGTGTATTGCTTGTTGAGGAAGGAGGCATCGTCGAAGCAGATGAAGAACTGGCTGTCGCCGGAATCGGGGCTGGCCGCGCGGGCCATCGACGTCGTGCCGCGCACATGCGGCTCGTTGTTGAACTCGGCCTTGAGCTTGGTGCCGGAACCGCCGGTGCCGGTGCCCTGCGGGCAGCCGGTCTGCGCCATGAAGCCGTCGATGACGCGATGGAACACGATGCCGTCGTAAAATCCCTCGCGCACCAGTTCCTTGATCCGCGCAACATGGTTGGGGGCAAGATCGGGCCGCATCTCGATCGTGACCGGTCCCTGCGTGGTTTCCAGGATCAAAGTATTTTCGGTGTCAGCCATGCTCGTTTCTCTGTCGGTTGGGGTGGAGGAGGTTTCCGGTTGTGGAACTGGATCGCGAACGGCCGCCCGGCAACGGCGCCGGCCATACTCTCGGTAAATGGCATCGGCGAACAGCGTTGCAACGCCTCCATCACGGCGATGCGGTACTGTACCCGGTCGTTGTCGGTGGCCGGTTCCGATTCATAGGTGATCCGGGGACGGCCGAGGATCTCGCCTGAGCGGTTGAAGCTCACGATCACGGTGATGTCGATCGGGTTGGCGCTCGAGAGTGGCGGCGGTTTCCAGCATCTCCCGATTTTCGCAACCGCCTCGCGGATGGTGTTGACCTTCTCCTCCTCGGCCCGCGCGCGGGCCGAGCACACGAGCAGGAGCGCCGCGACCAAACAGACGAGCTGACTGCGACGCCGCGTCATCGCCGATCACTTGATGTCGGAGGCGACTTGCACCTTCACCATCTTGTCGGGATCGGTAACGGCGCCGCCGGCCGATCCCGGCGGTGCCTTCTTGAGCTTGTCGACCACATCCATGCCCTGCACCACCTCGCCGATCACCGTGTACTGGCCATCAAGGCTGGCGCCGTCGGCGAACATGATGAAGAACTGCGAATTGGCGGTATCGACGCTGTCGCCGCGCCGCGCCATGCCGACGATGCCGCGCTTGAAGTGAACGTTGGAGAATTCCTGTTTCAGGTTCGGGTATTTCGAGCCGCCGGTGCCGTCGAAATTCTTGCCGTCGCCGGTCTGCGCCATAAAGCCGTCCATCACGCGGTGGAACGGCACGTTGTTGTAGAAACCGTCGCGCGCCAGCTGCTTGATGCGCTCGGCGTGCTGGGGCGCGATATCGGTCCGCAGCTTGATGACGATGCGGCCCTTGGTGGTGTCGATCACGATCGCGTTCTGCTTGTCGAGACCGGCAGGAAGGGGCTGGGCGATCGCAGGCGCGGCGCAGATCAAAGCGACGATGAAGGCGAGAGCTCGTATCATGAAAACTCCGGATCAGGTGAAGGGTTAAGGGCATGTCGTAGGCTGCGCGCCGTGTTATCGCAGAATCGCTTGCCGTTTTTGCGAAAAACCCGGGCGCTAACCGGCGAATTTGGTCTTCAGGCTGGCCGCGACCGCCGGCGGCACGAACGCCGAGACGTCGCCGCCCATGCCGGCGATTTGGCGCACCAGTGTGGCCGTGATCGGGCGGACGGTAACCGAGGCCGGAAGGAATACCGTCTGCACCTCCGGCGCCATGGTTTCGTTCATGCCGGCGATCTGCATCTCGTAGTCGAGGTCGGTGCCGTCGCGCAGGCCGCGAATCATGAGGGTCGCACCGGCCTTTTGCGCCGCCGCGACCGTGAGGTTGTCGTAGGTGGTGCAGTCGAACGCACAACCCGCTTTCGCGGCGATCGGCCCAAACACCTCGCGCACCATCGCAAAGCGCTCTTCGACCGTAAACAGCGGCTTCTTGCCGGGGTGGACCCCGATGGCGACGATCAGCTGGTCGCACAGCCTGACGGCGCCCCGGACCACGTCCAAATGGCCGTTGGTGACGGGGTCGAAGGATCCGGGATAAAGCGCGACACGGGGCATAAGCTCGTCTACCCCGCCGCGGGCGGCCCGGCAAGCCGGGGGGTTCCCCCCAATACCGTCAATTTAATTCCAGGCCCGCCCTGAACCAATCGGGGGCCCGGGGCGTCTCCTCAGCAAGCCGATCATGTTTCGTCCCGCAGCCGACGACGAAACAAAACCCGCTCCGCGCGAAACCATTTTCTGCCCCGGCGAAGACATCCGGAAACGGGCGCTTCGTATCACAGGGTTAACGAAACGACGGGCCGCCAAGGCCCACGACAGGGGACCGTCATGATCAAGGCAATTTCTGCAATCGCTATTGCTGCGTTTTTTGCTGCTGGCCTCACGATTCTGCCCGGCTTTGCCCCGCAGGTCGAAGCCAGCGTTCCGCACGTGCTTGCCAAGGCCGACCGGCTCGATATCCGCCCGATCGGGCGCGACTGCTCGCAGCAGGCCTGGCCGAATTTCGAGGCTTCCTGCCTGCGCGTCGCCGGCACCAAGACCATGATCACCCGGGAAGCCCGGCTGGTCACCGCCGACCGCACGCCGTAGCGCGCGCCCGGAGCCAGACTTACCGCTCCGATCGGATTGAATGGAGGCCGGGCCGGCGCCCTAGCCTCCATTTCCGTTTCCGCTGCCGTTTTCGGCGTCCTCGCCGATGTGCTCGACGGAGACCACATGTTCGTCCTCGGCGGTGTCGAACACGATAACGCCCTGGGTCGAGCGGCCGGCGATCCGGATACCCTCGACCGGGCAGCGGATCAACTGACCCTTATCGGTCACCAGCATGATCTGGTCGCTGTCTTCCACCGGGAATGAGGCCACCAGCTTGCCGTTACGGTCGTTCACCGACATCGCCACGATGCCTTTGCCGCCGCGGCCGGTGGTCCGGTATTCAAAGGAGGACGTGCGTTTGCCGTATCCGTTGACGGAAACCGTCAGCACGACCTGTTCCTGCGCCGACATCTCCACATAACGTTCGGAACTGAGCTGGATAGCGCCGGAGGTTTCCTCGGCTTCAGGTTCAGCGACTTCCTCGGCGGCGGTTTCGCCGACGACGGCGCGACGCATTTTCAGATAGGCCGACCGCTCATCCGACGTTGCCTCGACGTGACGGAGGATCGACAACGAGATCACCTTGTCGCTATCGGGCAGCGCGATGCCACGCACGCCCATCGAGGTGCGGCCGGTGAACACCCGCACGTCGGTGACGGGGAAGCGGATGCACTGGCCCCCGGCGCCGGTCAAAAGCACGTCGTCGTGTTCAGTGCAGATCTGCACGTCGACGATGGCTTCGTCGTCGTCGAGCTTCATGGCGATGATGCCGGAACGGCGCACATCGACGAAGTCCGACAGCTTGTTGCGGCGGACATTGCCGCCGGTGGTCGCGAACATCACGTCGAGATTGGCCCAGGAGGATTCGTCCTCCGGCAGCGGCATGATGGTGGTG
>Ga0210410_10002988_pt1 | contig 15042 bp, 12 predicted proteins | sample IncBWC4MmetaG_FD_161058 | JGI IMG/M metagenome (GOLD analysis project Ga0210410, IMG submission 161058) | Forest soil microbial communities from Barre Woods Harvard Forest LTER site, Petersham, Massachusetts, United States - Inc-BW-C-4-M | ecosystem: Environmental > Terrestrial > Soil >... | reverse complement strand
AGGTGAGCGGCGCTTTCGAGCCGCGCATTTGGCCGGGCTCGAGGAAGTGCCGGTACTCGTGAAGGACGTCCCCGACCAGGCCGCCGCTGCAATGGCGCTGATCGAGAACATTCAGCGCGAGGACCTGAACCCGCTCGAAGAAGCGCAGGGCATTCAGCGATTGCTCGACGAATTCGACTTCACGCACGAGCAGGCGGCCGAATCGGTGGGCCGCTCGCGCAGCGCCGTATCGAACCTATTGCGCTTGCTCAATCTCGCCGCACCCGTGCAGACGATGCTGCTAGCGGGCGATCTCGACATGGGTCATGCACGCGCACTGTTGGCTGTCGACGCCGCAACGCAGATCACGCTCGCGAATCAGGTCGTGAACAAGCGGATGTCCGTTCGCGAGACGGAGCGTCTCGTCACGGCGACGACGAAAGCGGTGCCAACGGTGAAGGCGCGCCATCACGACGGCGGGCGCGATACGCGGCGGCTCGAGGAGGAGCTTTCCGATCTGCTGGCGGCTTCGGTGAAGATCAAGATGGGCCGGCGAGGCCGCGGCCAGTTGCACATCGATTTCGGCGACCTCGACGCGCTGGAGGGCATCCTCGCGCGCTTGCGCGGCGGGGCTGCGGCGTGAGCCGCGCCGGTCACCTCGGCTGACCGCTCGCACTCGGTCATGACCTCAACTGAGGAGCCGAAGCGCGCGCGTGCAAGCGGGCCGTGCAAATTGTTTTCGTTCGCCGCGAAAGAACCGGTCCTGTCGATTCTCGTTATCGCGCTGCTTGCGCTGCAAGTGCTGCAGCCGCGCCCGTTGAGCGAGTTGCCGAGGCTCGTCGACTGGCCGACCGTCATGACGCTGGCAGGTCTTTTGATATTGGCCAAAGCGATCGAGCTGTCGGGCCTCTTGATGTGGCTTGCACATCGCGTCGTGCACCGCGTGCATTCCGAGCGTGCGCTCGCGTTTTTGCTGATCGGGCTGGCAGCCGCGTTGTCGACGCTAGTCACGAACGATGTCGCTCTTTTCGTCGTCGTGCCGCTCGTGCTGTCGCTGAACCGGCTGACACCGTTGCCGGTCAAGCGGCTCGCGATCTTTGCGGCACTCGCTGTGAACGCGGGATCGATTCTGACGCCGCTCGGCAATCCGCAAAATCTCTTCCTCTGGCAAGCGAGCGGCGTGTCGTTCGTCCGCTTCGTCTTTGCGCTTGCTCCGCTTTGCGCGGTGTTGATGGTGTTGCTCTACGGGGTTGCCGCGTGCGTATTTGCGCGCAAGCCACTCGACCTTTCGCGCGATGCGGCGACGCAGCCCATCGATCGCGCCTTCGCCGGCACGGCGGCCCTGCTGTTCGTCGCGTTCGTGCTCCTCGCGGACTCGCATCATGCAGGCATCGGCCTTGCCGGCCTCGCGCTCGGCTTTCTCGTCCGGCGGCGCGACGCCGTGCTCAAGATCGACTGGGCGCTGCTGCTCATTTTCGTTTTGATGTTCATCGTCCTGCGCAGCGTGGCCGCCTTGCCGTCGATACGCGAGACGATCGCCGCGATTGGGCTCGGCACGCCGCTGCGCGCTTATGCCGCAGCGGCCGTGCTTTCGCAGGGCATCAGCAATGTGCCGGCCGCCATCATGTTGGCCGAATTCACGAAGGACTGGCGTGCGCTCGCCTTCGGTGTGAGCGTGGGCGGCTTCGGCATCGCCATCGGGTCGCTCGCGAATCTGATCGCCGTCAGGCTCGCCAAGGAGCGCGGCATCTGGGCCGCCTTTCACCTCGTCTCGATCCCGTTTTGGATCGTCGGGGGCGCACTCGGCGCATGGCTCTTGACGGCTCTTTGACCTTGCTTCGAGCACCGGTCTAAAGCGGATCGGCCATGGCTCCCAACTGTTCGGGCAGATCGTTCTCCACCGTATTTTCGTCAGGGCTAACGTCTTGAACCAGCTGCAACTATCGCTTACAATCGCCCGGATTTGTCAGTTAGGCAACTCCGTAAGCGTGCCGAAAGCGACGCGCTGGCGGCGGGTCGGAAAAGTCTTTGCAGGATCGCGGCGATTGCGGATCGAGAGCCAAACAAGCGGCACGAGGCACGCGCGTCGAATACCGAATCCGTTGCCGCTAACGTTGCCGACGCTGGTCGGGCCCAAAGTGTCAATGAGGGGTTCGATGATGCGTGGGATGCCGAGCAGCAAGGTAAAAATACCGTTCCGCTCACGCGGGCCGAGGCCGAAAAGCTATTCGGTCCGACGGTGAGCCGCCCGTCGCGCGTCACGCCTTTCAAGGTCGTGACGGCGCAAGTGGTTTTGTCCCTGGTCGCGACGCTACTTTGGTGGCTGTTTTACAAGCCGCCGGGCGCCGCTGCGCTGTCGGCGTTCCTGGGGGGAGCGGTCTGTTGGGTGCCGAGCGCGTTGTTCGCGGCACGTCTCAAGAGGGCAGGCGCAGCCGCATCGATCCTGACTTGGATGGTCGGCGAAGCGCTCAAGATGGGGGTGACGGTTGCGATGTTCGTCGCAATCGCTCTCTGGTATCACGATGTGCGGTGGCTGCCGCTCCTCGTGACCTATCTCGTCGCGCTGAAGACGTACTGGATCGCGCTCGCTTGGCATTGAAGGATGAAGACAGGTTGAGGCCGGCTGGCGCTCGCCCTTTAGACGAGCGTGAGGTCGAACCTCTCCAGCGGGGTCGGCATGCGCCGGCGCCGTCAGATTTACGACCAATTTGGGTGGCATTAACGATATGGCAGCTAGCGAAAGCACGCGCGTTCCGGACCCGTCCGACTACATCGCGCACCACTTGCAGAACTTTTCCACTGCGCACCAGACATCGATCTTCGACATCCATGTCTGGAATGTCGATACGCTTTTCTGGTCGATCGTCTGCGGCCTTGTCACGATTCTCGTGCTGCGTGCCGCGGCGCGTAATGCAACGCCCGGCGTGCCGGGACGTTTCCAGTGTGCGGTCGAGATGCTCGTCGAGATGGTCGAGGATCAATCCAAGTCGATGATCCACGGTAACCGTGCCTTCATCGCTCCGCTTGCGCTGACCGTGTTCGTCTGGGTCGCGCTCATGAACTCGCTTGATTTCATCCCTGTCGATTTGCCCGGCCGCGTCATCGGCTGGCTCGGTCTCTCGGGCGTCATCCCGCACCACCGGATCGTGCCGACAGCCGATCTGAACGGCACGTTCGGCATCGCGCTCGGCGTGTTCGTGCTGATGATCTACTACAACCTCAAGATCAAGGGCCCGGGCGGCTTCCTGCATGAACTGGTCTCCGCACCGTTCGGTGCGCATCCGCTCCTGTGGATCCCGAACCTGGCTCTGAACATCATCGAGTTCGTCGCCAAGACGGTCTCGCTCGGCATGCGGCTCTTCGGCAACATGTACGCCGGCGAGTTGCTGTTCCTGTTGATCGCATTGCTCGGCAGCCTCTGGAACTTCGGCGCGGACACGACGGTGCTCGGCTTCATCAGCCACGTGATCGCAGGCAGCGCCTGGGCGATCTTCCACATCCTGATCGTTCTGCTGCAAGCGTTCATCTTCATGATGCTGACGCTCGTGTATCTCGGCCAGGCGCACGACAAGCACTGATGCGGCAAGGCGTGCAGCAGCGGATTCGTTTTCGTTTCTCTATATCCAGTTCTAAAAAGTCTTTTACAAAGGAGTGATCATGCAAGCTTTCATCGCCAACATCCAGGGTCTGACGGCCATCGGTATCGGCATCATCATCGGCCTGGGTGCAATCGGCGCCTGTATCGGTATTGGTTTGATGGGCGGCAAGTACATCGAAGCTTGCGCCCGTCAGCCGGAACTGATGAACCCGCTGCAGACCAAGATGTTCCTCCTGGCTGGTCTGATCGATGCGGCGTTCCTGATCGGCGTCGGTGTGGCAATGCTGTTTGCGTTTGCGAACCCGCTGCTGTCGAAGCTCGTAGGCTGAGGTTTCTCGGAAGTTTGCGCCGCGGCTCGAACGCGCGGACGCAGGGGCGAAACGGACCTTGGGCGCTGATCGATCGCAACGTCGATGAGCGCCTTACCGTTTCACTTTCCGGATTAGCAACGTTTAAGGAAACACCGTGAATCTCAACGCAACCCTGTTTGCGCAAATGGTGGTCTTCCTGATCCTCGCGTGGTTCACGATGAAGTTCGTGTGGCCGCCGCTGATCAACGCGCTCGACGAGCGTGCGAAGAAGATCGCAGACGGCCTGGCCGCGGCCGAAAAGGGCCAGTCGGAGCTCGAAGCCGCGCACAAGCGCGTCGACCAGGAACTCGCTCAGGCGCGCAACGAAGGCCAACAGCGCATCGCCGAAGCCGAGAAGCGCGCGCATGCCGTCGCCGAGGAAATCAAGGCGAACGCGCATGCCGAAGCGGCCCGCATCGTCGCGCAGGCGAAGGCCGATGCCGAGCAGCAGGTCGTCAAGGCCCGCGAGGTGCTGCGCGGCGAAGTCGCCACGCTCGCCGTGAAGGGTGCCGAGCAAATTCTCAAGCGCGAGGTCGACCAGGCGGCGCACGCGGAATTGCTCAATCAACTGAAAGCCGAGCTCTGATCATGGCCGAACTTGCAACCATCGCCCGCCCGTACGCGGAAGCGCTCTTTGGTGTCGCCGAAGGCGGTGACGTCGTCGCCTGGTCCGCTCTGCTGCATGAGTTGGCACAGGTTGCGCGTCTGCCCGAAGTGCTGTCGGTCGCGACGAGCCCGAAGGTGACTCGCACGCAAGTCGTCGAGCTGCTGCTCGCCGCGGTCAAATCGCCGCGTAAAGACGCGGCCGAGGTGAAGAACTTCGTGCGGATGCTCGTCGACAATCATCGGCTGGCGCTCTTGCCCGAAATCGCCGCGCAGTTCGACGAATTGAAGAACGCTCGCGAGGGCGCGGCCGATGCGCTGATCGTCAGCGCATTCCCGCTCGAAGCTCCGCAGCTCGCAGAGCTCGTCGCTGGTCTCGAGGGCAAGTTCAAGCGTAAGCTGAAGCCGACGGTCGACGTCGACGCATCGCTGATCGGGGGCGTGCGCGTGACGGTAGGCGACGAAGTGCTCGACGGCTCGGTGCGCGCGCGGCTCGCCAGCATGCAGACTGCGCTGACCGCATAGGCGACGCGCAAGACGCGGCACGGCACGCAACAGAATTGAACATCAGGAGCGAATAATGCAACTCAATCCCTCTGAGATCAGCGAGCTGATCAAGAGCCGGATCCAGGGTCTTGAAGCGAGCGCGGACGTTCGCAATCAAGGCACCGTGATCTCCGTGACCGACGGTATCGTGCGTATTCACGGCCTGTCGGACGTGATGCAAGGCGAAATGCTCGAATTCCCGGGCAACACGTTCGGTCTCGCGCTGAACCTCGAGCGCGACTCCGTCGGCGCCGTGATTCTCGGCGAGTACGAACACATCTCGGAAGGCGATATCGTCAAGACGACGGGCCGCATTCTCGAAGTGCCCGTCGGCACCGAACTCATCGGCCGCGTCGTGGACTCGCTCGGCAACCCGATCGACGGTAAGGGCCCGATCAACGCTAAGCAGACCGACGCGGTGGAGAAGATCGCCCCGGGCGTGATCTGGCGCAAATCGGTGACCCAGCCGGTGCAAACGGGGTTGAAATCGATCGACGCGATGGTGCCGATCGGCCGCGGCCAGCGCGAGCTGATCATCGGCGACCGCCAGACCGGCAAGACCGCCGTGGCCGTCGACACGATCATCAACCAGAAGGGCAAGGACCTCATCTGTATCTACGTCGCAATCGGCCAGAAGGCGTCGTCGATCATGAACGTCTTGCGCAAGCTCGAAGAAACGGGCGCGCTCGAGTACACGATCGTCGTGGCGGCTTCCGCTTCCGAATCGGCGGCGATGCAATACCTCGCGCCATACGCCGGCTGCACGATGGGTGAATACTTCCGCGATCGCGGCCAGGACGCGCTCATCATTTATGACGATTTGACCAAGCAAGCCTGGGCCTACCGCCAAATCTCGCTGCTGCTGCGCCGTCCGCCGGGCCGCGAAGCTTATCCGGGCGACGTGTTCTATCTGCACTCGCGTCTGCTCGAGCGTGCGGCGCGCGTCTCGGAGGAGTACGTCGAGAAGTTCACGAACGGCGAAGTGAAGGGCAAGAGCGGCTCCCTGACGGCGCTGCCGATCATCGAAACCCAAGCGGGTGACGTGACGGCGTTCGTGCCGACGAACGTGATCTCGATCACGGACGGCCAGATCTTCCTGGAAACGGACCTCTTCAACGCCGGTATCCGTCCCGCCATCAACGCGGGCGTGTCGGTGTCGCGCGTCGGCGGCGCCGCGCAGACGAAGGTCGTCAAGAAGCTCTCGGGCGGTATCCGTACCGACCTCGCTCAGTACCGCGAGCTCGCGGCCTTCGCGCAGTTCGCGTCGGACCTCGACGAAGCGACGCGCAAGCAGCTCGAGCGCGGCCGCCGCGTGACGGAATTGCTCAAGCAGCCGCAGTACCAGCCGCTGCAGGTTTGGGAGCTGGCCGTGTCGCTTTTCGCCGCGAACAACGGCTACCTCGACGATCTCGATGTGCCGCAAGTGCTGCCGTTCGAGAAAGGCCTGCGCGAGTACCTGAAGACGAGCCATGCCGACCTCGTCAAGCGCATCGAAGACACGAAGGACTTGGCGAAGGACGACGAGGGCGCGCTCCACGCCGCTCTGAAGGACTTCAAGAAGTCAGGTGCTTATTGATCCCTCAAGGAAACGCCGGGCTGCCCCAGGTTTCCCGCCCCGCAGGAAGTCCCCTTGGGGGATTGACCCCCTCGGGGGCCTGCCGCGCGAGCGGCAGGTTGGGGGCGCCTAAGGCATAACGACCTTGAAGCCGCGCGCGCCCGGTAGCAGGCACACGGCTTCGATCAAGGAGCAAGCAATGGCTGGAATGAAGGAAATCCGCGGCAAGATCAAGAGCGTGCAGAACACGCGCAAGATCACGAAGGCGATGGAGATGGTGGCCGCATCGAAGATGCGCCGTGCTCAGGAGCGCATGCGTGCCGCCCGTCCGTACGCCGAAAAGGTCCGCGACATCGCTGCGCACATGAGCCGCGCGAACCCCGAGTATCGTCACCCGTTCATGGTGTCGAATGAGGGCGCGAAGTCGGCCGGCATGATCGTCGTCACCACCGACAAGGGGCTGTGCGGCGGCTTGAACACGAACGTGCTGCGCGCGTCGGTGCAGAAGTTCAAGGAGCTCGACGAAAAGGGCCAGAAGGTCGAGGCGACGGCTATCGGCAGCAAGGGCTTCGGCTTTTTGAACCGCTTCGGCGCGAAGGTCGTCTCGCACGTCGTGCAGCTCGGCGACACGCCGCATCTCGAAAAGCTGATCGGTGCCGTTAAGGTGCAACTCGACCTGTACTCGGAAGGCAAGCTCTCGGCCGTGTATCTCACCTACACGCGCTTCGTCAACACGATGAAGCAGGAGCCTGTGATCGAGCAGCTGCTGCCGCTGTCGGCCGAGCATTTCAAGAGCGACGAGGCGACGCCGAGCTCGGCGTGGGACTACATCTACGAGCCCGATGCCCAGACCGTCGTCGACGAGCTGCTCGTGCGCTACATCGAGGCGCTCGTGTACCAGGCCGTTGCCGAGAACATGGCGTCCGAGCAATCGGCGCGAATGGTGGCGATGAAGGCCGCGTCCGACAACGCCAAGACTGTCATCAGTGAGCTGCAGCTGTCGTACAACAAGAGCCGCCAAGCCGCGATCACGAAGGAACTGGCCGAGATCGTCGGCGGCGCCGCCGCGGTTTGACGCGTTGCTCGCGAGCCGCCGTACGGAACGCCCCTAGGCGGGCCCCTCGGAACTGCGCCCTTTGCGCGAGTGAAGAATTGAGTATTTAAAGGAAAAGCGATGAGTACTACTGCTTTGGTTGAAGGCAAGATCGTACAGTGCATCGGCGCGGTGATCGACGTGGAGTTCCCGCGCGAACACTTGCCGAAGGTCCACGATGCGCTCGTGCTCGAAGGCACGGGACTGACGCTCGAAGTCCAGCAACAGCTGGGCGACGGCGTCGTGCGCACCATCTGCCTCGGCGCCTCCGACGGCCTGCGCCGTGGCGTCATGGTGAAGAACACGGGCAAGCCGATCAGCGTGCCCGTCGGCAAGTCGACGCTCGGCCGCATCATGGACGTGCTGGGCCGCCCGATCGATGAGGCGGGCCCGATCGAAAGCGACACTGTTCGCTCGATCCACCAGAAGGCGCCGGCGTTCGACGAGCTGTCGCTGTCGACGGAGCTGCTTGAAACGGGCATCAAGGTCATCGACCTGATCTGCCCGTTCGCCAAGGGCGGCAAGGTGGGCCTCTTCGGCGGCGCCGGCGTCGGCAAGACCGTCAACATGATGGAGCTCATCAACAACATCGCGAAGGAGCACGGCGGTTACTCCGTGTTCGCGGGCGTGGGCGAGCGTACCCGTGAAGGGAACGACTTCTACCACGAGATGAAAGACTCGAACGTGCTCGACAAGGTGGCGCTCGTCTACGGCCAGATGAACGAGCCGCCCGGCAACCGTCTGCGCGTTGCGCTGACGGGCCTCACGATGGCTGAGCACTTCCGCGACGAAGGTCTCGACGTACTGTTCTTCGTCGACAACATCTACCGTTTCACGCTGGCCGGTACCGAAGTGTCGGCGCTGCTTGGCCGGATGCCGTCGGCGGTCGGCTATCAGCCGACGCTCGCCGAGGAAATGGGCAAGCTCCAGGAGCGCATCACGTCGACGAAAAAGGGCTCGATCACGTCGGTACAAGCCGTGTACGTGCCTGCGGACGACTTGACGGACCCGTCGCCGGCCACCACCTTCGGCCACCTCGACGCGACCGTCGTGCTCTCGCGTGACATCGCCTCGCTGGGTATCTACCCCGCCGTGGACCCGCTCGATTCGACCTCGCGTCAGATCGACCCGAACGTCATCGGCGAAGAGCACTACTCGGTCACGCGCCGCGTGCAGCAAACGCTGCAGCGCTATAAGGAGCTGCGCGACATCATCGCGATTCTCGGCATGGACGAGCTCTCGCCGGAAGACAAGCTGGCGGTTGCGCGCGCGCGCAAGATCCAGCGCTTCCTGTCGCAGCCGTTCCACGTCGCGGAAGTGTTCACGGGCGCTCCGGGCAAGTACGTGTCGCTCAAGGAAACGATCCGCGGGTTCAAGATGATCGTCGAGGGCGAGTGCGATCATCTGCCGGAGCAGGCGTTCTACATGGTCGGCACGATCGACGAAGCCTTCGAGAAGGCCAAGAAGATCCAGTAATGGTAGGGTGTAATGCAGCGGGCGCCGTGGTGCGGCGTATCGGAGGGTGTATATCGTGAAAAACCGATACGTCGGCCCGTTGGGCGCCCATCAGGGCCTGTCGTCGGCATCAGTTCGTCGGCATCAACCTCACAGGTCCTAATACGCTCACCAGCCTTGCATGGGACGAGAGTAAGCGCTAAAGCGCTAACACTCGTCGACCGCTAAGGGCCTGGAGTAAGCGCTAAAGCGCAAACTCCAGTCAAACGGCATGGGGCCTGAGTAAGCGCTAAAGCGCCAACTCAGGCCGACCGCTGAGAGTTTGGAGTAAGCGCTAAAGCGCCAACTCCAGTCAAACTCAGCATGGGGCCTGAGTAAGCGCTAAAGCGCCAACTCAGGCCGACCGCTGAGAGCCTGGGGTAAGCGCTAAAGCGCCAACTCCAGTCAAACTCAGCATGGGGCCTGAGTAAGCGCTAAAGCGCTAACTCAGGCCGACCGCTGAGAGCCTGGAGTAAGCGCTAAAGCGCCAACTCCAGTCAAACTCAGCATGGGGCCTGAGTAAGCGCTAAAGCGCTAACTCAGGCCGACCGCTGAGAGCCTGGAGTAAGCGCTAAAGCGCCAACTCCAGTCAAACTCAGCATGGGGCCTGAGTAAGCGCTAAAGCGCTAACTCAGGCCGACCGCTGAGAGCCTGGAGTAAGCGCTAAAGCGCCAACTCCAGTCAAACTCAGCATGGGGCCTGAGTAAGCGCTAAAGCGCTAACTCAGGCCGACAGGAGTCGATATGGCAACCATCAAAGTAGACGTCGTGAGCGCGGAAGAGCAGATCTTCTCGGGCCAGGCGAAATTCGTCGCGCTGCCGGGCGAGGCGGGCGAGCTCGGCATTTTGCCGGGCCATACGCCGCTCATCACGCGGATTCGCCCCGGCGCAGTGCGCATCGAGGCCGAGAACGGTCAAGAGGAGTTCGTATTCGTCGCGGGCGGCATTCTCGAAGTGCAGCCCGGCGCGGTAACGGTGCTGGCCGATACGGCGATTCGCGGCAAGGATCTCGACGAAGCGAAGGCCGACCAGGCGCGCAAGCGTGCAGAAGAGGCGCTGCAAAACTCCGGCTCGAACCTCGAGTACGCGACCGCGCAAGCGGAGCTGGCGTACGCGGTCGCACAACTGGCCGCGATCCAGCGTCTGCGCAAGATGCGCACGCAGCACTGAGCAACGCGTGCGTTTTGCACGCCGGTGTGCATGCATGCAGTGCCACCATGCCGTTCAGCGATATCGCTGAACGGCTTTTTTTTGGGGCTTGTTGCCAAGCACGGTGACGATCGGCAGCAGCGGGGAAGAGCGGGCCTTAAGAGAGCCTGCGGGTAACACTCGATTGGGGGCGCCGGGCGCCGGTGGCAGCATTTCACTCGACAAGGGCAGATCACAGCCTTGCATGGGCATGGAGTAAGCGCTAAAGCGCTAACTCAGGCCGACAGCCTTGCATGGGGCAGGAGTAAGCGCTAAAGCGCTAACTCAGGCCGACAGCCTTGCATGGGGTAGGAGTAAGCGCTAAAGCGCTAACTCAGGCCGACAGCCTTGCATGGGGCGGGAGTAAGCGCTAAAGCGCTAACTCCTGCCGACAGCTTTGCATGGGGCAGGAGTAAGCGCTAAAGCGCTAACTCCTGCCGACAGAGGCACGCATGGGAATACCGATTTCCGACAACAGCGCCCTCATCGCGCCCAAAGACGGCCTGTCCTACGTCCGCGGCTCGACCACCGTCCCGCTTTCCGAAGCGACACTCGGCCCGTTTCTCCTCAACACCGTCGAACGCTTCCCGGAGAGACCCGCCGTTGTCTTCCGCGAGCAAGGCATTCGCTGGACATGGCGTGAATTCGCCGAGGAAGTCAACGTGCTCGCGGCGGGCCTCACCGCGCTCGGCATCGTGCGTGGCGATCGCGTGGGCATCTGGTCGCCCAATCGCGTCGAGTGGCTCATGACGCAGTTCGCCACCGCGCGCATCGGCGCCATTCTCGTCAATATCAACCCCGCCTATCGGCTCGCCGAGCTCGAATATGCCCTGAATAAATCCGGATGCACGGCCGTCATCGCGGCAATGCGCTTCAAGGGCTCCATGTACCTGGAAATGCTGCACGCACTCGCCCCCGAATTGGCCGACGCGGAAGTAGGCAATTTGCGCGCCGCACGCGTGCCTCATTTGCGTACAGTGATTCGCATGGGCGACACCCCGTCGCCAGGCATGCTGACGTTCTGCGAGCTCGTCGAGATGGGGCGCGTCGCGCTCAACAAGGCGGCACTCGACGCAATCGCCACATCGCTCGGCGCGGGAGACCCCATCAACATCCAGTTCACGAGCGGTACGACGGGCAGTCCGAAGGGCGCCACGCTTACACATCGAAACGTCGTCAACAATGCACGGCACATCGCGATGGCGATGCAGCTCACCGAAATGGACTCGCTTTGCATTCCGGTGCCGCTCTATCACTGCTTCGGCATGGTGCTAGCCGTGCTTGCCTGCGTATCGGTCGGCGCGCAAATGGTCTTTCCAGGCGAGGCGTTCGATCCCGGCGCGACGCTTGCGGCCGTGTCGGAAGAGCGTTGCACGGCATTGCATGGCGTGCCGACGATGTTCATTGCCGAGCTCGATCACCCCGACTTCGACAAGTTCGACCTGACCTCGTTGCGCACGGGCATCATGGCAGGCTCGCCGTGTCCGATCGAGACAATGAAGCGCGTCGTCGCATGCATGCACCTCGCGGAAATCACGATCGCCTATGGCATGACGGAGACGAGCCCGGTTTCGTTCCAAAGCTCGACGACGGATCCGCTCGACAAGCGTACGTCGACCGTCGGCCGTATTCAGCCGCACCTCGAGGCGAAGGTCGTCGACGCGGCGGGGCAGGTGGTTCGTGTAGGCGTAAAGGGCGAGCTTTGGACGAAGGGCTACTCCGTGATGCTCGGCTACTGGGGCGACGAAGCGCGTACGCGCGAGGCGATCGTCGACGGCTGGATGCGCACAGGAGACCTGGCGACGATCGACGGCGAGGGCTATTGCAACCTCGTCGGCCGCCTGAAAGATATGCTGATTCGCGGCGGAGAAAATATCTACCCGCGCGAGATCGAAGAGTTTTTATTTCGGAATCCTAAGATTCAAAGCGTGCAGGTCTTCGGCGTACCTGACGAGAAGTACGGCGAGGAAGTCTGCGCGTGGATCGTCTTGCGCCCGGGCGAACGGATGACCGAGGAAGAAATCCGTGAGTACTGCCGCGACCAGATCGCGCACTACAAGGTGCCGCGTCACATTCGCTTTGTCGACGAAATGCCGATGACGGTGACCGGCAAGGTCCAGAAGTACATCATGCGCGAATGGATGATCGACGACCTCAAGCTCTCGGCGTCGAAGACTTGCTGACTGCTAAAGGCCCGCAACAAACCGCAAGGGGAACGGGATAATGGCGGGCAAAAAAAAAAGCGGGCCAGCGGCCCGCTAAAAACCACACGCTACGGGGTTAGCGCGAGGAGACCAATGGTGGAACCACAGGCATGGTCTGTCGCCTGCAACGGCTCCAACAGAGATGTTCCCCAAATAGGAATTTGCTCACGTCCACGCATATTCGATATAAATATCGATTCGCGAAAATTAGGACACTGAACAACATCCGTGTTGAAACCGTTGAGGGGCATTGTGGGCGAATTGTCCGCATGGCACGGTAACAAAGTGTTTCAGGATGTAACGCCCGCCAGATAAGGCTTCGCCGGGAGTTTTTGCCATCCTTCTTTGAGAGAAAGTCAATATTTCCGATTTTGTGCTTGCTTAAATCAATTGGGCAAGAATGTATGCCGATAAATATGAAATCGTTCAGTTCGAGTATTCCATTTCATGCAACCGACTCTTCAGATAATCGAAAAGCATGCGCTGAAAATGCCAGGTTCTCAGCCCGGTCAGTCGATTCCCCCCGTCGAAGCGATGAACGATCCTCCGTGGTCTCGCATGCCGAGCTTTGAGCCGTGATTTGCCCGATGAACGAGGCCGGCTGTAGCCGGGCGCGGCATCGTCGGCAGCAGCCGGCCCGCCTCCGGTAAAATGGCCGCTTCTTCCGCATCGCCGCTTAGCGCAACCATCGTGGCCCCGACTCTCATCAACGACACTTTCCTGCGCGCGCTGCTGCGCCAGCCGACCGACTACACGCCGATCTGGCTGATGCGGCAGGCTGGCCGCTACCTGCCGGAATACAACGCCACGCGGGCTCGCGCGGGCAGTTTCCTCGGTCTGGCGAAGAACCCCGCGTACGCAACGGAAGTCACGCTTCAGCCGCTTGACCGTTATCCGCTCGATGCGGCGATCCTGTTCTCGGACATCCTCACCATTCCCGATGCGATGGGCCTCGGCCTTTCGTTCGCTGCCGGTGAAGGTCCGCGTTTCGCGCGGCCCGTGCGCAGCGAGGCCGACGTCGCGCGTCTGGCCGTGCCCGATATCGGCGAGTCGCTGGGTTACGTCACCGATGCAGTCCGCGAAATCCGGCGCGCGCTCACCGATGGGCAGGGCCGGCAGCGCGTGCCGTTGATCGGCTTTTCGGGCAGCCCCTGGACGCTGGCCTGCTACATGGTCGAGGGTGGCGGATCGGACGATTTCCGTACGGTCAAGACGATGCTCTACGCGCGCCCGGATCTCCTGCATCGCATTCTCGACATCAACGCGCAGGCGGTGACCGCGTACCTCAACGCGCAGATCGAAGCGGGTGCGCAGGCCGTGATGGTCTTCGATACGTGGGGCGGTGCGCTCGCCGACGGCGTATTTCAGCGCTTTTCGCTCCACTACATCGAGCAGATCGCCCGGGGCGTCAAGCGCGATCATGACGGCGTGCGCATCCCCCTCATCACCTTCACGAAGGGCGGCGGTCAATGGCTCGAAGCCATCGCCGCGACGGGCGTGGACGCGGTAGGCCTCGATTGGACGGTTGATCTGCGCCAGGCGCGGGAACGCGTAGGCGCGCGAGTGGCACTGCAGGGCAACCTCGACCCGACTGTACTGTTCGCGCCGCCCGCGGCTATTCGCGGTGAAGCGCGCACGCTGATCGAGCGCTTCGGCAACCACCCAGGGCACGTTTTCAATCTCGGGCACGGCATCTCGCAGTTCACGCCGCCCGAGCACGTTGCCGAGCTCGTCGACGAGGTTCACCGTCACAGTCGCGCGATAAGGGCGGCTGGCGGCGACGCTTCCGCATAAATATGAACTTTATGTTGCGGCGCAATGAAGTGGGCTTCCGCTCTAAGGAATAACCCCGGCGGAACCCGCCGCCGTCTGACACTTCAGGACTTGTCAAGACTTGACTTATGCACACCGTTTACGTTGCGCCGCGGCAGAGGCGGCGCGAGTTGACTGCGGTCTCCAAACGATGTAGCCAACCCACGTTGGCCTTGTTCGACAAGGGTTTGCGGGCAGTGCGAGAAGGTGGGCTCGCCCGCGGAAGGCCGTCGTGACGCCGTTCGTCGGCTTTTGGCCGGCCAGTTCTCAACAAAGTTATCCACAGCGCTGCTTTGACTGAACAATTCCCAACCGGACCGTGAGCTCAGCGGCGAATCTCATGTTTCACTTTAAGTTCGCATCTGGCGTGGACTGTGCAGACCGGCCGTTGCGCCGATTTTATTTGCCGGCGCCTCGCACATGAGCGGCCTCTTCGTCCGCGTCGCGCTCGATCATCCGCTACCGACGCTGTTCGACTACCGCTGCGACCCCGCGTTTTCGCCCGCGCCCGGGATGCTCGCTTGCGTACCGTTCGGCAAGCGCCAAATCGTCGGCCTCGTATGGGAAGTGACCACCGAGAGTGGCGTTCCCGCCGACCGGCTGCGCGACGTGCGCGCGGTG
>Ga0210410_10002987_pt1 | contig 15045 bp, 15 predicted proteins | sample IncBWC4MmetaG_FD_161058 | JGI IMG/M metagenome (GOLD analysis project Ga0210410, IMG submission 161058) | Forest soil microbial communities from Barre Woods Harvard Forest LTER site, Petersham, Massachusetts, United States - Inc-BW-C-4-M | ecosystem: Environmental > Terrestrial > Soil >... | reverse complement strand
TGCTTTGCGTCCTCTCCGCCGACTCGCATGTAGGCGGCCATCATGCCCCCGGAGATGTGGGCCATGCCGCTGGTCATCACGGTCATCAATTCGGATTTGGTGAGCTTGGGGAGAAACGGGCGGATCGTGAGGGGCGCTTCCGTTTGGCCCATGAATATGCTTGCCGCAACATTAAGAGATTCTGCGCCGCTGGCGCCCATGATGACAGTCATCAGCCAGGCCGCGCCACGAATTATGATTTGCATTACGCCGAGGTGGTAGAGCACGGCAAAGAAGGCGGCGATGAAAATGATCGTGGGCAATACCTGAAAAGCGAAAATGAGACCCAACGAGGAATGATCTTTGCCCAGCTCGCCGAAAACGAACGAGGAGCCCACGTAGGAAAAGTCCAGGAGCTTTTTCGCTCCGTCACCCATTTTCTGGAATAGCCATTCTCCCCACTTAACCCTGAGAACGAAAAGGCCGAGAGCCAATTGAAGGCCGAGTCCCCAAGCAACTGTCTTTCGACGAATGGCCTTGCGGTTCGTGGAAAAGATATAGGCGAGACCCAGGATCGTAAGAATGCCGAGCACACCTGTGAATCGTCCCATGCGTTTCTCCTCTGCGCTTGCGCTCGCACCGAACTGCGAACGGCAGCCGCACCCGAACCGAACAAATCAATGGCCGCTTAGGTTACCGAGCGTTCGCTTAGGCCCCCACAATACGCCGAATCAGCGGCTTTTTCTCCGATGGGGGTTCCTTGGCGATGAAATAATTGTCCGCGATTAAAGCTTTGGCTTCAGAAAGCCGCGCGTCGGCATTGTAGCGGATGGTTGCCAGCGGCTCACCCTTTTCAATGCGATCGCCGATGCGCTTGTGAAAGTGCAAGCCCACGGCATGATCGATGGTGTCTTCCTTTTTCTCGCGACCGCCGCCGAGCATGGCAAGGGCAATGCCGAAACGTTCGCAGTTGGTGCCTGCGATAAAGCCTGAGGCAGGGCTGGTAACATTGACATGAGAGCGCGCCGTGAGTAATCGATGCGGTTCGTCTATCACGCGGTCGTCGCCGCCTTGCAGGCGAATCCCTTGCTTGAATTTTTCCTTCGCTTCGCCGCTCGCGATCATCGCCTCGGCCAAGCGCCGGCCCTCTTCGACACTCTTGGTGCGTTCGCCCAGATAGAACATCCATGCGGAGAGTTCGAGGCTTAATTCACGAAGATCTGCGGGGCCTTTACCGTTGAGGACATCAATAGACTCTGCGACCTCGTTGGCGTGACCGGCGGCGCGGCCGAGCGGCTGGTCCATATCCGTGATCAGCGCCACAACCTTCTTGCCCATGCGCTTGCCGGTTTCGATCATCACCTGGGCGAGGTTAACGGCATCTTCTTCGCGCTTCATGAACGCGCCGGAACCCACTTTGACGTCGAGAACGAGAGCATCGATGCCTTCGGCAAGCTTCTTGCTCATGATGGAGCCGCAGATCAGGCCGATGTTCTCGACGGTGCCGGTGGCGTCGCGCAGGGCGTAAATCTTCTTGTCCGCTGGAGCGATTTCCTTCGTTTGGCCGATGAGGCCCATGCCGCATTCCCGCAGCACATGGCGGAATTGCTCGAGTGAGAGGTTGACGTTGAAGCCGGGAATGGCCTCGAGCTTGTCGAGCGTACCTCCGGTGTGACCGAGGCCGCGACCGCTGATCATGGGAACGGTGAGACCGCCGGCGGCGACGATCGGAGCGAGGATGAGCGAGGTTTTGTCGCCGATGCCGCCGGTTGAATGCTTGTCGACTTTTTTTCCGGGGAGATCGGAGAAGTCGAGCACTTCGCCCGAATACAACATGGCCTCGGTGAGAGCGGCAAGCTCCGGACTCGACATGCCGCGCAACCAGACGGCCATCAGCCAAGCGGCCATCTGGTAATCGGGAATATCGCCCCGGGTATAGCCGGCGATCAGGAAATCGATTTCGTCGCGGGAATGCTCCCCGGAATCCCTTTTTTTTCGGATCAAATCGACAGCGCGCATGCGTGTGAGTGTCGCGGGAGCGTAACACGTTCTGGAAGGCAGAGGCTAGAGGCTCGAAGCCGAATGGCGAAGCTTACTTGAGCGAGTAAAGACGGAGCGAATTAAGGACGAAGCGGGAACAAACTAGGACTTGGCACGCGAGTAGAGGCCATGGATCAGCAAACCCAGGCCACTCAGAAATACAACTGGGGCGAGATAGGTAGTAATGGCGGGGTGAACCTGAATTGGCAGAGTGAAGCCGCTATACCCTGCTGCGAAATATTGGATGACACCGGCCAGAAGCATGTAGAGCAGCCCGCGACGAATTTGCAGGCGACCACCGGTGCGGGGACGAGATGCTAATTGAACCTTAGGATTGTCCTCGCGGCAATGCGGGCAGCGATCGAGGTGAGCGAGCATGGATTTCCCGCGGAACACGCAAGGGCGCGTTGAGAGCGCTTGATTCTGAAGGGAAACAGCCATCTATTTGGGTCAAACCTCATCTTTAGCGTAGAACTCGCGTCAGGAAGCGTCAAGACGGCCGCGGACAGAGAGTAAACACGGCGATCCGGGAGGCGATTTGGTTGATCGCTGAGGCGATAAATGTTTCTATTGCTTTCCCATAGGGCCTGTGCAAGCATTTCTATGGGTTACCCATAGGAGAGGTATGAGGGAAAAGAAAGACGTGTGGCAGGGAACGCTGGCGTTAATGGCGCTCAAGACGCTGGATACGCTCGGGCCGTTACACGGGTATGGCATTGCGAGACGCATCGAGCAAACGAGCGGCGATTTGCTGGCCGTGAACTACGGCACGCTCTATCCCGCGCTACTGAAGTTGGAACAGGAGGGCTACATTCGGTCCGAATGGGGCGTCTCCGATAACAATCGGCGGGCAAAATTTTACAAGCTGACGCGCGCCGGGAAGAAGCAGCTTGAGCGCGAAGCTCGCGAATGGGAGAAAACGACCTCAATCCTGGCTCGCTTTCTGACGCCAGGTGAAGAGCCATCATGAGGCATGTACGCGCCTACTTGCTGCGGCTGGCCAACATGTTTCGCAAGAAGCATCGGCGAATGTTGTGCGCGCGGAAATTCGGCTGCCCAAAAATTCGTATCCTGGCAACGCGCAAGTCGCGAATTTCTATGATCGGTTTCTTCGCAAAAGCGCATCGCTGCCCGGCGCAAGCGCTGCCCGGCGCAAGCGCTGCAGCCCTGGTTACAAACAGTACGGCAAGCAACGTGGTCGCCGCCGGAATACCGATCGCGCTTGGCGTCAATCGTGTGATGGCCACGCTGCTGTTTGGCATCGTCAGCATGAATGGCGCTTGTAGCGAGCTTTACGCTCGCCCTGGTTATTGTCGCGCTGGCCGCGGCCTATGTTCCCGCGCGCCGGGCCATGCGAGTTGATCCCATCGTTGCGCTTCGCTACGAGTAATTTGTTGCGCTAGAGCGAGCGCAGGAAATTCAGCAGGTTCTGCTTCTGCTGCGGACTCAGGTTGCTGAAGTTGCGGATCACTCCGTTTGCCTCTGAGCCGGAGCTAGCGTGCTGCTGAATCGCATCCAGCAAGTCGCTGGTGCGCCCATCGTGGAGGAAGAATATCCGCTGGCCCAGGCCCCACAGGGGAGCTGTGCGGAACTCATCTGGTCCTGCGCCGCCCTGAGTGACGCCATCGGCGAGATTGCTGCCCATGTTGTGCACCAGCAAATCCGAAAACAGATTTGCCGTCACTTGGCTTAGCCCCGCCGTGATGTGAGATGGCCCGGTTTGCAGAGAGGGCGTGTGGCAAAGGGCGCAACCAATCGCCGCAAAAACCTGCCGTCCGCCGGCGATCGAAGCTGCGCCGCCGGGAGACGTGAGTGACGGCGTGGGCGGAGCCAACAGCCGCATGAACATGGCAAACTGGCTCGCGTCACCCGGTACGCCGCTATCTTGCGAGGCGGCCAGGTTCGTCGCATCTTCAGGTGTCGGATTGAGTTTGCAGGCGGCCGGCAGTCCGTCGCGCTGAGCCTCGTCGGGATTCGCCCGCTCGTTCTGGAATAGTTCATTGGTTACGCCCATTTCCACGTTGTAGGCTTCACCGGAGAAAATCTCCAAGGACTTGTTTTGTGCCTTCCAGCCAAACCGCGAGATCATTCCGTCATTTCCGTCGCGATTCGGATGTCCGGAAATTCCCAATGACTGCTTGGCAAAACCATTGGCGCGCATGTTGCCGATGATGGTTTCCTCGCTGATGTTTTCCATCAGGCCTGCGCCAAAGGTGGGCGTCGGAATTCGGAAGCTCACATTGTTCAATGCCAGATTATGCGCGAAGTCTGGCTGTTTGATGGCGCAACTCCCCGCGTCGGGCCGGCCGCTAATGACGAACAGGGCGTGCACGCCGCCGTCCGGCGTGTTACTCAAGCCTCCGGCTGAATTCAAGAAAAATTTGAAGCGTGCCTCGCGCACCGGCCCATCAGGAGTGATGAACGACGGAAGAGTATTCTGCGCGCCATCCAGGTTGAACACTTGTGTTTCCGGATTTGGCCCTACTGACGGGAACACGCTGGCGCTGGGGCTGGTTCCGCCCACCGCCGGCTGCGAATGACAGCTAGCGCACTGATTGCTGTTAAATCGCGGGCCCAGGCCCTTCGGCACGGCCTCGACCTCCTGAAAACGATTCTGCCCATCCGTAAAAAAATTCGATACTCCTGGGGTTTGCGCCAGCGAACTAAGCGGCTGCCCGGCGTCAATGCTACCGCCACGCACGCCGGGGTCGCGAGGCACAAACTGCGCGGCAATCACCGTAGCGAAGAATAGGAACACCGAAAACAAGCCGGCCGAACGGGCTAATCCGGATCTATTTCCTTGAAATGGATTTTTGTTACTGACTGATGCTTTTCCGAACATGGTTTGTCTCCCCATAGGTGCACAACAATGCGAGCGCGCAACCGAAACTTGCGCGATGCGCACATCAAGTCTTTGAATCACAGCGGAGCAGAACGCCGGGTTTGGCTGAACGGAGGGAGGGTCTCTTGCCGACCTCGAAGCCTAGCGTAGGGCTGGTATGTCTGTCGCGCCAAAGACTACGGCGCGTCAGCAATCAAGTCATCTGAACGTGAGGACAGTTTTGGGACAGGGACAAAGCCTTAAGGTGTGGCTACGAAGCGTTTCGGTTGGCCAGCAAGCAAATGCCCGACCACGGACGATCGCGACGCGATTTCTCGCTCTCTGGAAGCAATGCGACTAGCCGTAAGAGAAAAGACAAGCGCTTCAGTCGCGCGGCGTTCTTCAAGAGCGACTGCACTTCCAGAGGCGTCCATCCGTATGGTTGGAAGAAACGTGGCCCTTCCTCCGGTGCAAACTTGAAAGGCGCCGCTTGGCTGAGCTGCGAAGACATACGCTTCCTTAGCATTTGCAGCAATCCAGGAGAAGCGATATCCACGATCCAAGAACGGAAGGTTGCCGGCGCAGCTAAATCCGCGGCTAGGGCGCCTACGGCATCGGCCGTGAGATAAATCGCCAAGCCTTCGGTGATGATCAACGCCCGCTTTGCGCTTTGCCCCAACCGCGCAAAAAGTGCGCGCCGCTCCTGGACATCCGAGAGATCCAGCCGAATGCGCTCTAGCGCGCACGACGGCCTCTCATCACGCAGCACGTCTTCTTTGTAGTCGAGTATTTCCGGCAGATCGACTTCAATCCAACGCAGTGAAGGCGGAAGTTGCATGCGATAAGGCCGCGAATCCAGGCCGGCAGCCAAGTTGACCACAGTGTTTGCCCCTCGCTGGAGCTCGGCCTTAATGAAATTATCGATCAGGTAGGTACGCGTGATCATCGACCACGCGTTGTCACGGCCCAAGGGCATCATCCGAGCGATCTGTTCACCGCGCTCCCCCGCTAGTCGTCTTGCGAAGGGATCGCGAAAAATGGCATCGGGCCGTTCGCTCTCCTGGGCGCGGTACGCTGCAACCCATCGCGCAGTATCAGAAACGTTGCGGATCAAAGGCTCAGGCGATGGCTCAGGTTTTGTTTGCGGATCACTCACGGAAACTCCGTTTGCGGGCTGAGCGCTTGGTCGCTGCCGCAGCAGTTTACAGCGGCTGCTGGGAATATGGGGGCAGCAACGTTATTTGCCCGGTAACTACGCGATAGCCGCCCGCCGTGTACATATAGACGTGCATCACGCGCATCTGACTGTCAATCCGCTGATTCCTAAACAACGCCCGCATGGACCATAAGCTGGTCGCCACTGCGGTATCCCGATATAGGCGTACCTTAACATCCGAAGCCGTGAATGAGTCATACCTAATATCCGGCGCTTGCACTGCGGCAATCAAGCCTGTCTTGTCCACGATCTGGCCGTGAGACAGCACTCCGCTGAAATCGTCGCTGTATACGCGGCGGAAAAAGGTGGCGTCGCCCAGTTGAATGGCCCGCGCCGCTTCCTTTTCCAGGACCATCACCTCCTGGCGCTGCAACTCCGGGTTGGGGCGCTCACGTATGCAAGCGTCGATGCACGCGTCGCGATTGGCCTGCCGGTAATCGTCTTGCGGGTGAAGAGGCAAGGCGAGTGCAAGCACGACAGCTAGCAGATAAACGATCCTTTTCATGTGGTCGAGTCTCCCGTCGGGGGTGAACGGATAACAGTCTAATGATTTTCTTAAAGTATAAAGAGCGCCGGCCCGGAACCTTGGTTTATCCGACGCGATGTGTGCAAAACGAAAATGAGCCAAGCACCTCGGCCGGCCGGGCGATCAGCGAGTTACGCGGTCCACTGGCGAAATGACTTCCCAAATTTAAGACGATTTAATACCGTGTTTTTCGTATTGACCTGTGGAAGCCGTTGTGGAGGATTGTCCGCGGCGTATCCACGTATCAAAAGGAGGAAATGCCATGCATAAGGCTGTGCGGCTACTCGGGCTCCTTTGCACTCCTGTTCTTCTGGTCGCTTCATCGGTTCACGCAACCCCACTTCAAGTGTACGGCTCCTGGCACTGCGGAAATGATGCATGCACCTGGGCGACCGTCCGGGACATGACCGACTTCGACACCAAGAACCACTGGATCATCGACCGCGGTGACGGCTCCCCGTCAGTGAACCTGGTAATCCTCAGCTTTGTGAATCCTCTGAAGCTTCTGAATCTGACCAACGACGCTGGGACGGCGCAAGGCGTTCCCATAGCGATGACCCCTGCCATCGTCAGTTACTTCACGGCGCACAACGTTCGCGTGATGCTCTCCATCGGCGGCATTACCTACACGAGTGATTGGGATTCCGCGCTGGCCAGCAATGCGACGCAACTTGGTATAAACGCCGCGCAAGTTGCGCAACGGCTCGGCGTGGGAATCGAAATCGACTATGAGAACAATACCAGCCCCAATCTCAATGGCGTGCAGGCCTTTATCAACGCCTATCGTTCCATCCAGCCTTACGATGCGACTGGCGCAAATCCCGCTGCGCGGTTGACGATCGACTTGGCTGCCGGTGACCAGTACCTGGTCCCGCTTGCCGCCACAGCTACCAGTAAGTGGCTCAACCCCTCGTCTCCCGTGCTCGACTATGCCAATGCCATGGTCCCCAACAAGCAGCCGAGTACCTCCTCAGCCGAATCGAACTGGCAGCAGCACATCAGCGGCTATCCGAGAATCACGCCACCCGTGCCGCCACTGGCTCCCGCGAAAATGACGGGAAGTCTCTACATCGTTACTGGCAGAAATCCCGCTCCGGAGTGCACCACGTTCAGCGGTTCGTTGGAAGATACGACCGGCACGTTTGTGCAGACCGTGGCGCCCGCCGGATCTGGAACCACCGCGGGGATGCTGGGTTACATGTTCTGGGCCGCCGAATGCCAGGGCACGCATTCCATTTGCACCACGCCACCGAACACCTGTCAGGGTGGAGTTGGTGTGGGCGCGAAGACCTACGGCATTCCGATACCGATGCCGGCTCTTCGACAAAATTGAATTGTTGAGGTGCGGTGGAACGCTGGCAGCTAGACGTTCAACGTAAGTGAGACGAGGTCCGGCCGCGACGTCGGCGGGACTGGCGGCATTTTCGATCGGTCGACCGGACGATACAAAGTGTCGCGCTCGACCGGTGTGCGTCCAGCCGCGCGGATCAGGCGCTCGAGTTCGCTGCGGGGAGTGAACTCAGAAGTCTTCGCGCCCGCATCGTGGTAGATTTTCTCTTCCACCACGGTGCCGTCCAGATCGTTGGCGCCGAAACGCAGAGCAATTTGCGCGATGCTCGGCGTCAGCATGATCCAATACGCCTTGATGTGATCAAAATTATCGAGCAACAGCCGCGCGACCGCGATATTCCGCAGGTCGGCGTAACCCGTCGGCTTCGGAATGTAGGATAGCCCCGTGTTGTCCGGATGAAACGCCAGCGGAATAAAAGTCACAAATCCGTGCGTCTCGTCCTGCAATTCCCGCAGCTTCACCAAATGGTCGACGCGCTCTTCCTCGGTTTCCACGTGACCGTAAAGCATCGTGGCGTTCGAGCGCAGGCCGATCTCGTGCGCCTGCCGAGCGATGCTCAGCCACATTTGCCCGCTCACTTTGTGATCACAAATGATCTTGCGCACGCGCGGGTGGAAAATTTCCGCGCCCCCGCCGGGAAGGGAATCGACGCCAGCTTCTTTCATCTTCAACAGCGTGTCTTTGACGGACAACTTCGCGATACGCGCAAAATAGCCCACTTCCACCATCGTGAACGCTTTCAGGTGCACGCTGCCGAAGCGCTGCTTCAGTCCGCGAATCAGCTCCAGGAAATAATCAAAGGACAAATCCGGGTGCAAGCCGCCCACTATGTGAAACTCCGTGGCACCTTCGCGAACACCTTGTTCCGCACGCTGGTAAATTTCCTCCAACGCGAAGGTATACGCGCCAGGCGCGCTAGGATCGCGCCCAAATGCGCACAGTTTACAGTGCGCTACGCAAACATTGGTGGGATTGATGTGCCGGTTGACGTTGAAATACGTCACGTTCCCGTGCCGCTTCTCGCGAACATGGTTCGCCAGCCATCCGACGGCCAGCAAATCGGGCGAACGGTACAGCGTAATGCCGTCCTCGACGCTCAGCCGCGCTCCGGCGAGCACCTTCTCCGCAATGGGCTGCAGTCGCTGGTCGGTAATGGTCAGTTTCGACATTTGTTTTGCGCTACCAGAATAACTCAAACCTGCGCTCTTCGCGTTTTTCAAAACATCCGACCCTTTCAGATGTGCCAAACCGCGGTAGCTGCGCCCCAGAACAATAGAAACAACAGACTAATATAGCCATTTACCGCAAAAAACGCAGCGTCCAGCTTGCTTAAATCGTCGGCCCTGACCAGGGAATGCTCGTAACCGAGCAGTGCCGCGACAACCGCGATGCCAACCCATGCGGGCCATGGCAGCGCAAAACTTGCCGCCAGCAAGACAAGCAATACTACGACACCCACGTGCATGGCTCTCGCGATTAAGAGCGCGCGCGCTATCCCGAATCGCTTCGGGATAGAAAATAGGCCCGCGCTGCGGTCGTAATCCACGTCCTGGCACGCATACAGCACGTCAAAGCCGCCAACCCACAGGGTGACTGCTGCGCAAAGAATCAGGATGCGCAAATCGAGTCCGCCGGTAACGGCGATCCAGGCGGCGGCGGGAGAAATTCCCAGTGCGAAGCCGAGGAAAAGATGGGACCAGTTCGTGAACCGTTTGGTGAACGAGTAGAAGAAGAGAATCGCGAGTGCTACGGGTGCCAATTCCAGCGCGAGACGATTCAGTTGCCAAGCCGCTACTAAGAAGAGCCCCACCGCGGCAAGCGTGAACATCCACGCAAACGACACGGACAGATCGCCGGTCGCCAGTGCGCGTTTGTTGGTGCGCGGATTCTCCCGGTCGTAGCGAAGATCCACAATGCGGTTGATGGTCATCGCCGCGGAGCGCGCTGCAACCATAGCGACCACGATCCACGCGAGCTGCCAAAGCGTGGGCCAGCCATGCCGTGACGCACGCGCAGCCAGGAGCGCGCCTGTCAGGGCGAATGGCAGCGCAAAAACGGAGTGCTCGAACTTGATCATCTCGAGCACAACGCGAATACGATTTTTGTTCATCAGCGGAATGAATAATAAATCACTGAGCCGGCTGCGTGCTCATTCATGCTTTCGCTTCTTTCGATGAGGGACGGCCCGTCCAGTGGTGCATTTTCTCTTGTGGCAACCCAATCTGTGCCAGCACGCGGCAAGTGTATTGCGTCACGAGGTCATCGATCGTTTTCGGCTGGTCATAAAACGCGGGGATTGCCGGCATGATGACTGCTCCAGCTTGCTGGGCTCGCAGCATATTCTCCAGATGAATGCGATTGAACGGCGTGTCTCGAATACACAGCACCAATTTGCGGCCCTCTTTCAGCATGACATCGGCGGCCCGCGCAACTAAGTCGTCGCTCGCCCCATTCGCGATTGCCGCCAGCGTGCCCATCGAACATGGGATCACCAACATCGCATCGACTTCGTAGCTGCCGGACGCGATGCACGCGCCAACGTCCTTGTTAGGCAAGATCTCGATTTTGTGTGTTGCTCGGCCAAGGATTCGGCTTGGCAACTGCTTCGGATCGCCGGAAGTAAGCCCCAGCTCCTCTGCAAATAGCCGTTGCCCTGTTTCAGTGACTACCAAGTGCACGCGAGCAACGCGAGCATCGTCCTCGAGAAGCGTCAGCGCCTTTTGCGCGAGAAGCGCGCCACTAGCTCCGGTCACACCTACGGTGATGATTTGTGTCTGCGGCGGCATAGTATCTGGATTCATTCAGTCTCGCAGCCGCTACCGGCCAAGTCAAGAACGTGCAACGCTCTGCGTGAATCGCAGGATATACTGACACTCTGGCCCAAAGGAGACGAAAATATGGCGACTGTGCAGCCTGCCAGAGAGCCTCTCGATGTAGCGATGGACTTCATCAAACGAATCAATTCGGGCAATGTCGATGCCATCTGCGAGCTCATGACCGATGGACACATCTTTCAGGATGCCCTGGGCGAGCGCTTCATTGGCCGCGAAAAGATGCGTGAGGGCTGGAGCGCTTATTTCAAGATCGTCGGCGACTATCAGGTGCACGCCGAAGAATTTTTTCAAACGGCTGACAGGTTAGCCATTTTTGGCAGTGCCAGTGGCGTTTACAGGGGCAATGGCGAGGCTACCGGGAACAACTTCTGGGAAGTGCCGGCGGCGTGGCGGGCGATCATCCGAGATGGTCTCGTTGCAGAGTGGCGTGTTTACGCGGACAATCAACCCTTGCGAAAGCTTATGGGCGAGGGCCAGCCCTAGAACCGCGGCACCTACGAATTCATGAACGAACGCGAACTTCACCAGCTCCTGGACCTTGTGCGCCTCGGCACGCTCTCGCCTGACCGCGCCGTTGCTCGATTAAAGCATCTTCCCTTCGAAGATTTGGGTTTTGCCAAGGTCGATCATCATCGCTCTCTGCGGCAAGGATATGCGGAAGTTGTTTTTGGGAAAGGGAAAACGCCGGAGCAAGTCGCGGAAATTGTTAAATCGATGCTGCGCCGTAAAGGTAGCCGGCAGAATATTCTGGTCACACGCGCGGACGCTACCATGTTCAAGGCTGTGCGCCGCCTGAATCCTTCAGCGAAGAGCACCGCCAAATTTCATGCGCTGTCTGGCGTAATCACTATCGAGCGCAATCGCGAAATCACCGGCAAGGGGCAGATTTTTGTTGTTTCCGCGGGGACCAGCGACATCCCCGTCGCCGAGGAAGCTCTACTGACGGCGCGCATGATGGGTAATCGCGCCGAGCCATTGTATGACGTGGGCGTCGCAGGCATTCACCGATTGCTGGAGCATCGCGAGAAACTTGCGTCGGCGCGCGTGATTATCTGCGTGGCAGGTATGGAGGGCGCGCTCCCCAGCGTGGTGGGCGGGCTCGTGGGCGTTCCGGTGATTGCCGTGCCGACCAGCACTGGGTACGGAGCCAGTTTCGGCGGCGTGGCGGCGCTGCTCGGGATGCTAAACAGTTGCGCCTCTAACGTCACGGTCGTCAACATCGACAACGGTTTCGGCGCGGCCTGCGTCGCCTCTTGTATTAATCGTCTTTAGAATTCAAAAAACAAACTCAAGGCGTCGGAATCACGGTTTCAGAAGGACCTTCATGGCTCCGCTTTCCTGCGCAAATTGAATAGCTTTGGCTGCCTCGGTCAAGGAAAAGGTGCGGGTTATGAGGGGCGTTGGGTCAACTTTGCGGGAGCGTAGAAAAGCAAGTGCTTTGACGAAAGGGCCGCAGCGCGAGCCAACCACCGTGATCTCCTTCACCACAATGGGCCACGTTTCCACGGGCGCGGCACCATGGAATGTGGATTTCAAAACGAGTGTGCCGCGCGGTTCAGTCAGTCTTTGGGCAAGGGCTAATCCGCTCGGCGAACCGGTGGCCTCGACAACCAACCCGTAATTGTCGCGAACGTGTTCCACATCGCCGGCATTGCCGCGGACGCGTTTCGTCTTCACTCCAAGCGGACGCATTAGCGCCAGTTTCGCATCATGTTTGCCGTACATAACTACCTGCGGCAGCTTTGTTCGCAAAACACGCGCGATGAGTTGGGCCAGCTTGCCATCCCCGAGAACCGCGGCGACGCGAAATTTCTTAATGTTGACCTGATCGAGAATTTCGCACGCGGCGGCCAGCGGCTCGACAAAAACCGCTTGCTCGTCGCTAACCGAATCGGGAACAGCGTGCAAATTCTCCAGCGGTAGCGTCAGATACTCCGCAAACGCGCCGTCGTGTCCAACGATGCCGAGTACGGTTCGCTTGGCACAGTGCGTTTTCAGCCCGCGTCGGCAAAAGGCACAAACGGGCCTAAAACCATAAGCTGAGCAACTGACATTGATCTCGCCCACCACGCGGCGGCCCAGCCAACGAGCTCGCTCGCGCGAAGCGCCGCGGACCTCCGCAACTTCACCGACAAATTCATGCCCGGGCGTGCCACGAAAGTCATGATAGCCGCGCAAAATCTCAATATCCGTATTGCAAATCCCCGCCAGCCTTACGCGCACAAGCGCCCAGCCCGCACGCAATCTGGGCAAGGGTCTTTCTTTCTTAACGAGCTTTTGATTGCGAACGGCGAAGGCGAGCACGGAATCCTGTTCAGTGCACTGCGGCGGCAATGGTTTTGAGCAATGCAACTTCCTGCTCAGGAAAGACGGTACGAAGGTCAAGAATGAGGCGATCGTCCTCTACGCGGGCAATCACTGAAATTCCCGCCGGAGCCCTCCGCAGCCGCTGCTCGAGTTGCGCGGCGGAGTATCGTGCGCTCGCAATCCGTATGAGCTTCGTCGGCAGAGACTGTGTTGGTGTCGAGCCACCACCCGCCAAAGAACTGCCGTCGGTAATGTCCAGCTCGACTTCACCCAAGGGCAGTTCCGGCGTGAGCTCACGAAGAAAATTCTCCGCGCGCCGCTTGATTTCCTGAACACTCATGCGAATCATGCGCAACCCAGGAATCTCGTCTACCGCGCCTCGCAAATATGCCCCCAAGGTCGCCGCCAGTGCCGCGGTCGTCAGCTTGTCCACGCGAAGAGCACGAAATAGCGGATGTCGCCGCACACGGCTCACAAGTTCTTTCTTTCCCGCGATGATGCCCGCCTGCGGACCGCCCAGCAACTTGTCTCCGCTGAACATCACAACGGAAACGCCAGCGTCCACACTCTGCCGAACCGTCGGTTCCCTAATCCCCACACTCGAAAGATCGACCAGGCAGCCCGAGCCTAAATCCTCCACCAGCGGCAATCCCGTGCGCTGCCCAAGCGAGACAAGTTCCTCCAGGCTTGGCTTTTCGGCGAAACCGGTAATCGTAAAATTCGATGGATGCACTCGCAGCAACAACCGCGTGTTCTCATTGATCGCACTTTCGTAATCCACGATGCGCGTGCGATTCGTAGTCCCCACCTCTCGAAGCACCGCCCCGCTCTGCGCCATAATTTCCGGAATGCGGAAGCCATCCCCGATTTCAATCAGCTCGCCCCGCGAGACAAGCACCTCTCCGCTTTTCGCCAGCGCCGCAAGCACGAGCAGCACGGCAGCCGCGCAATTGTTGACCACAATCGCGGCCTCTACTCCAGTCAAGCGCTGCAGCATTTCCGCGACGTGAATGTCGCGCTTGCCCCGCGCGCCCGCCTCCAAGTCATACTCGAGGTTGCTGTAGCTGGTCGCGCTACGCCGAATCTCCTCCTCCGCCGCGTCGCACAGTGGCGCCCGCCCAAGGTTCGTATGCAAAATCACTCCGGTTGCATTGATCACCGGCTCCAGCGAAGAAGCCAATACGCGCTCGACCATCGAGGCAATGCGCTCTTCCAGCACAGAAGAATCCAGCGCGACCACCGCCGCCCCTTCTCCTGTGATCCGCCCGCGCACCTCCGCCAAAACCGTGCGCGTTATCTCCACGAGCAAATCGCGGTCTACGCGCCCGGCAAGCGCCGCCAGCCGCGGCTGAGCCAGCAGCTCGTCCACGGACGGAATCTGCCGCAGCAAGTCCGCCTGGTCCGCCGTAAGCGCCGGTTTGGCCCGTGATTCCATGCGGCCATTTCAACATACAGTCGCCCAGCCCGCAACGCCGCGCACCGCCGACTGCGGACAGTGCCGAATCAGCCTCCCGACGCTTCCATTCTGTTGACGCGCTCGCCCCTCTCCTCCTAGCATGGGAGAACCGGGGGGCTCCCTCTGCCATGGCGACGATCGACGAAGAAATGTCTCAGCTCGAAAAAGACATTCGCCAGCTCAAAATCGAATACGACCAGTATTTCGGCGGTGGCAGAAAGCGCCCGCCGACCGAAATCGAGTGGCGCATTGAAACGATCATCAAACGCTACGGCGAGCGCGGCGGCGAGATGAAATTTGGCCAGCGCTTCCGCTACAACAACCTCACGCAAACGTACGCGAAGTACAAAGACGTTTTCCGCAAGAAGCTCCAGCAAAAAGAAGAGGGAAAAATACAGCGCCATTTCGGAGCCGCAGCCAAAGCCATCGAAGCCGAGCGCGCCGCAGCCGCCGCTGCCGCGCACCCGGCGACACACACGTCCGCGCCCCAGCCAGCCTCGTTCCGCATGGTCTGC
>Ga0210410_10002985_pt1 | contig 15047 bp, 11 predicted proteins | sample IncBWC4MmetaG_FD_161058 | JGI IMG/M metagenome (GOLD analysis project Ga0210410, IMG submission 161058) | Forest soil microbial communities from Barre Woods Harvard Forest LTER site, Petersham, Massachusetts, United States - Inc-BW-C-4-M | ecosystem: Environmental > Terrestrial > Soil >... | reverse complement strand
TTCATTTCGCGATGTTGGCCATGAATGTGATAACCAGCGAATTCACGATGTCGATTAGGAACGCGCCGACAACTGGCACAACCAAGAATGCTTCGGGCGCCGCGCCGAACTTTTCTACTAATTCCTGCATGCAGGCGATCGCGTTTGCGGTGATTCCCAGCATAAAGCCGCAAAAACCACTGGAAATTACCGCGGCGCGATAATCCTTTCCCATTGTGTAAAAGCACATCGTGACGCACATCAGCCAGCAGAGCACGACCTGCGCGCAAAGCATCACGAACATCGGTAACGCAAGATGCGCTAATTCCCACAAGCGCAGAGTGAGAACGGCCATCACGATAAATAGGTAAAGCGCGATTACCGCGCAGTCGTTGATGGCTTGCTGCGAAATGCGGATCAATTTGAACTTGTCATTCAGATTTCGGATCAGCGCAGCGGCAATCATCGCACCAATATAACTCGGTAAAATAAATCCCATGCGTTGCAGTCCGGAACTGATCAAGCTTCCGATGCCCATCGAAACGCCAATCAGCGCAACGGTGTAAAGAAGCTCATTTTCGCCGAGATGCTGCTGTGGAATTGCGGTCGCAAGAGTAGCTTCACCTGAACTTTCTGTCGAGATTTTCGCGTCGGCCGGAAATTTCGGTGCAAGTTTGTGCCGACGAATTAATTGTCCGCCGATATATCCCGAAACTAATCCGGAAACGGCGATGCCGAAAGTTGCCGCGGCGAGTCCCATTTCCGGCGCGCCGATGACGCCCATTTTTTCAAATGTCGAGCCGAACGCTAACGCGGTTGCTGGTCCTCCTGTCAATGCAACTGAACCGGAAATAATTCCGACGAGCGGATTTATTCCGAATACTTTAGCGAGTCCGATGCCGAGAAGGTTTTGTAAAACCGCGCCGATGCTGGCAACTGTGAGCAATAAAATCACTTGAACTCCGCCTCTACGAATTAATTCGAGGCGCGCGCTTAAACCGATCGTTGCGATGAAGGCGATCATTAACAGGTCGCGCAAAACTGTGTCCGGATCAAAATTTACGACGCGGTTGTGTAGTGCCAAAGCTACGAGAGCAAAAATCATTCCGCCGACAATTGAAGTGGGAATGCAGAGGCGATCCAAAATTGGAAAATGTTTTTTTAGCCAGACGCCGATGGCGATGCCCAGCCCCCCTAGCGCGAGGACTTCTACTGTGCCAAGTTTTATTGTTGGGACCACTGAAATTTGCGCTCCGAAAACCCGGGGGCATGATGCCACATTCGATTGGCTGGCGGGCTGAATTCCCATATTGGGAACGGGGGCTATCTCGGGCGTATATGGCGATGACGCAGATAAGGTGAAACTTGGTGGCGGCCTAGAGAGGTAAGGCCGCCAGTCGGTCATTCGCTCAAAAACCCGTTGAACGACATCTGCCGATCAAATAGTTTGGAAAACTTTCTCCTGAAATCTCCCATATCATTGCAGAGTTTCATGATCGTAACGATTTTTGTTATCTGGTCATGAACTTTATCTCTGCCGAACTTTTTGAGCCATTGATGATGATTCTTCAGAAAGTGGGGATCGGGGTTTTTCATTCGGAGTTGCTTTCCGACATCTCCGTCTACCGCATCGTAGACAAACATCATCACATATTTTCCCCATCGCAAAGGACGCGAGCGGGGCGAATAATGAATACCTTCAAGGCGAGCTAATTCAAACCAAAATTCGTCAGGAAACATTTTCGCCCATTCCTGCATTTCGTCTGCGATAAAGGCTTGAAGTTTTAGTTGTAGTTCCTGTTTCTTTCGGAAAGCCTGATACCCTGTCGCTTCGTCAATGAGGGCGATGATTCCGACCTTAGCGCAGGCGCGAGTGATGATCTCAGCTTGTTTGGCAAGGTGCATCTGAGTGGCTAGCAGCTTATTCTCATCACGCGCTTTTAGGTACGCATCGCAAATATCCAATAGGAGAGTCGCTTCAAACCCGTTGGCTGTTACGGGGTTAGCGGGAATTCTAAATTGAATGGTCTGGTCCGCCACTAACTTACTGGAAATAAAAGGTTTAAGGTTATGCGAGTCGAGGTATCTCTCAAGACCGCCCTTGCTCTGTTTCGTTAAAGCTCTAACTACTTCTCTTTGGGATATGACTCGTTTTCCGCTATCTAACACATAACAAAGGTACTTACCGTCTCCAATGGAGAGTTTTCCGGGGAACATCGCCACGGGCAGACTCACGGGGAGATTTTCCGCAAGTATGATGGGCTGGTCCGGGGTGTCGGATGCTTGCTGATCTTCCTTCACGCCCCAACGAGCACGCGCGGCTCCGCGTGCTATCTCTTTTCGTTCATCGGCGGACAATACGGAAGCACGGGCCTTGCCGCCTTTGGCCGCGTGACTGGAAATAATAGGGTCGTCGCTCATAACCCTAGTATGCATGCTCGGCAGGCACTTGTCAATGCTTACTTAGCATGCATCCGATTTTACTTGACATGCATGCTTGGCAAGCATAGGATGGGCAGGTCAAACAAAAGCCCCGCTCCCGGCTGTAACCGAAAGCGAGGCTAAATCCAGCAAGCGGAGTAAGCCGCATGCCGAACCCTTATCAGCATTTTCGGCTCGCTCCGCAGAAAAGGCAAGCCGAAATGAGATTGATTGACGTGGTAAAGAATTTGCAAGATGAGGATGCCTGCTACGAATTCCTGATTAACTCCCGCTGGCCGAGTGGCGTGTGCTGCATTCACTGTGGAAGCGTGCGCGTGTCCCGATTCAACACCACTGGAAAGACAGGCAAGGTGCGCCGTCTATTTCAGTGCTTGGAGAACGAATGCAAAAAGCAATTCTCTCCGCTGGTAGGCACGATATTTTCCGATACGAAACTCCCGCTGAAAACTTGGCTGATGGCCGTCGCGTTGATCGTCCACGCGAAAAAGGGGATTTCGTCCATGCAGGTACAGCGTCACTTGGGGCTAAGGAGCTACCGCACCGCGTGGCATCTCACACACCGCATTCGCCGTGCGATGGTAGAGGATGGCGAGCTTTTGAGCGGCGTAACTGAAATTGACGAGACTTATGTAGGCGCGAAAATAATTCGCAAGGCAGACCGTCGCAAGCCGCGCAAGGAAAAGGCCGTGGTTCTTGGCATGATTGAACGCGGCGGCAAGGTGCGACTGATTCACGTTGCGGACGCGACACGCGCAACAATCCAGCCCGTGATTGAGGCCAATGTTAGCCCGTGGGTGTCGAAGGTTTACACAGACGAACACCCGACGTATCCGTTTTCATTGAAGGAAAACTATCCGAACAAACACTTTGCCATCAATCACAGCCGCACCTACGGCAAGGGAGAGGACACGACGAATCATATTGAAAATGTATTCAGCCTTTTCAAGCGCGGTCTAATGGGTTCATTTCATCGCGTGAGCTACAAACACTTGTCACGCTATTGCTATGAATTCAGCTTCCGATTCAATCGGCGGGAAGTGGAAACCGAGATATTCGCTGATACGGTTAAGAGCATGGCGAACACAAAGCCGATGATGTATCGCAAACTGATTTCGGAGTTTCCTCCAGTTCAGGCTGCGCTGTGACCCGAAGCGTCCTGAACGGCATCGCTTTCGGCTTTGGTGACAGCAAACACTCAAACGGCTGGTAAGGTTGCGGAAACGCTGTCGGATGTAAGAATGGATTTTGCGAATTCTTGACTATTGGCAGTATTCACGATGGAGAATTGGCAATTCTTGAAGTGGACATTTTCAAGAGTGACCGGCCCATCGTGATATACGACCGTCACGTTTTCAAAAAAAACATCTTTCCATATCGCGTGGTCTAGCACTTGGGTGCAGTTAGATAACAAAGAGGACGATATTTGGATAGTCTTTCCAGTTTCGGTTTCCAACCCTCCAACGCATCCTGCACTGCGAATAGAGGGATCAACGGTCGATTCGTTCAAATCTGAACGATAATTCATAAGTTTAACAACAGCTTTCCATGACGCCTGATTGTTCTTGGATGCGTCAACAAAACTTTGCCCGACCTGAGAAACAGTTTGTAGAGGAATTGCGATTTTTCTTTCCTCTGCGGTGTCGATGATTTTTTCTACCTGTGCAATGCTTTCATTCGATGTAGGCTGGGCGCTTGCCCCACGTAGAGATTCATTTAGAAAATCGTGCGTGAGAATGCCCACATCTCGGTCAAGCGAAACAATGGAATTCCCAACCCATCCAAAAAACCCTAACATTGCTGCGCCGACAATGGTAAGAAATGTAATTAATATCGGATGGGTTTTCTTTTCAGGTATCGCGGACAGTCGACCTTCAATGTTGGCCACCTTGAGAGCAAGGTTGGCCATTTTATCGTTCAACGATTGAATCCTAGAATCAATAGACTCGGAGGGCATGGGGGCAGAGTCTACTACCCTCGGTAACGTCACTTCAAGCTCTAGTAATTCCTCGACTACTGCCATACGCTAATTCTCTCCCTAGTGGGATGCTAGAGTCACTGTTCTGGGGTCTAATCCAAGAACAGGTTAAGAAGTGTCCTCATCTGCGTCACATGCATATACGCCCTTAGATGTTGTTTGTTTTGAGCCACTTACAGAGTTCCCGCAAGACTGCACTATTTTGGCGCAAATTCATAACTGTGGAGTGGGAACAAGAATCATGGACTTCGCGGATGGAAGTTCGTGTTCAACGCAGAGGGCGCAAAGAGGGATTGGAGAATGCCGGGAACTGCCGATGAATGGCGGCGATGAGGTCTGATATAGTGAATTTGTTTTTGGGAGGAATTCGTGAAAATCAAAAACATTTTTGTGCTGCTGTGTTTGTGCGCGGCGGGGATTGTTGCCTGCTCGCATACGAACGCGCCGCCCCCGCAGAGCGCCGAACTCACTCTTCCTTACACGCCGAGTTTGGATGTGGCGTCGATGGACCGCTCGGTGAATCCTTGCGAGGATTTTTATACTTATTCGTGCGGGAACTGGATGAAGAAAAATCCGATTCCCGCGGACCAGACTTCCTGGAGCGTTTACGGAAAACTTTATGAAGACAATTTGAATTATTTGCACGGAATTTTGGAGGAGGCGGCTAAGGAGACGAATCGCGATGCGGTTACGCAGGAGATTGGAGACTACTACGCGGCGTGCATGAATGAAGCGGCCATTGAAAAGCTTGGCGCTGCGCCGATTCAGCCGGAGTTATCAGCGATTGCCGCGCTAAAGAATGTGAAGGATCTGGCTGCGTTGATTTCGACGCTGCATTTGGAAGGCGACGCAATTCTTTTTGACGCCGGCTCCACGCAGGACCCGGACAATTCGGATGCGGTGATTGTGGGGCTGAACCAAGGCGGCCTAGGGCTGCCGGACCGGGACTACTACTTCACGACAGATGCGAAGTCCAAGGAGACTCGGGAACGATATTTGCAGCACGTAGAGAAAACATTTGAACTGATTGGCGATGCGCCGGACGTGGCCAAGAAAAACGCGGACACGGTGATGCGGATGGAGACGAGTCTTGCAAAGGCGACGTTGACGCGCGTAGAAATGCGCGATCCTTATAAGACGAAGCACAAGATGGGAGTGCCGGAGCTCGCCAAAGTTGCGCCGAATTTCGATTGGAATACATATTTTGCGGCGAGCGCTGTTCCGAAGTTTGAAATTCTAAATGTGGATTCGCCCACATTTATGAAAGCGGTGAATGCGCTGCTAACACCGAATTCGCTGGACGATTTGAAAACATACATGCGGTTTCATGTGGCGACTTCACGCGCGTCGCTGCTTTCTTCGGCGTTCGTGAACGAAAATTTCGATTTCTACCGCAAATATTTGCGTGGCGCGAAGGAACTGCAGCCACGATGGAAACGCTGCGTACAATATGTTGACCGTCAATTGGGCGACGCGCTCGGGCAGGCCTACGTTCGCAAGACTTTTTCACCGGAGCTGAAGGCGGCGACGGTGGACATGACCAAGCGGATCGAAGATGCGATGGGCGCGCGCATTCAACTACTTTCGTGGATGAGCGAGGGGACGAAGCAGCAGGCGCTGGACAAGCTGCACAATATTCGTAATAAGGTCGGATATCCGGACAAGTGGCGCGACTACCGTTCGATCACGTTGAAACCTGACGATTTCTTCGGAGACAGCACGCGCGCTACGCAATTTGAAGCGCATCGCCAACTGAATAAAGTTGGCAAGCCGGTGGACCGCGGCGAATGGGGGATGACTCCGCCAACGGTGAACGCGTATTTCGATGCGCAGATGAATGACATTAATTTCCCGGCGGGAGTTTTGCAGCCACCGCTCTATGACGCGAAGATGGATGCGGCGCCGAACTATGGCAATACCGGCTCAACGATTGGGCACGAATTGACGCACGGATTCGACGATGAAGGGCGTCAGTATGATGCGAAAGGAAATTTGAAGGACTGGTGGACGAAGAAGGATGCCGATTTATTTAAGCTGCGCGCAAAATGCGTCGTGGATCAATATGGAAAATATGTGGTGGTGGATGACATCCACATCAATTCCAATCTGACCGAAGGAGAAGACATCGCGGATCTGGGCGGCACGATTCTGGCGTACGTTGCATGGAAGGATGCGACGAAAGGCCAGCAATTGAAGAGCATGGACGACCTGTCGCCGGACCAGCGATTCTTTGTTGGGCTGGCGCAGTGGGCTTGCGAGAATAACCGACCGGAAAATCAGAGGGTAAATGCGATTACGGATCCGCATTCGCCGGGAAAATACCGGATTAACGGTGTGGTAGTGAACATGCCGGAATTTGCGGCGGCGTTTTCGTGCAAGCAGGGGCAGCCGATGTTCAAGCCGCCCGCGAATGTTTGCTCGATTTGGTGAGCGCGGTAGACCCCGGCCGTCCCGAAGTTTCGGAACGGCCGGATATTCTTCGGGTCAGCGAACCTGATCGGTTCGCCTCAGAATGACGTCAACTTCACGGCTATTCGTAGCGGAGCGCGACCATGGGATCTACGCGAAGCGCGCGGTACGCGGGAATTGCGGTGGCAGCCATGGCAATGAAGATGGTGATCGCCGTTACTGCCGCGTAGACGACGGGATCTGCGGGGCTGACGGATACTAGCATTGAGGAAATCATGCGCGTTGCAACCATTGCCGCGATGGAACCGAGTACGAGTCCGGCCAGAGTGAAAATCAAGCCGTCGCTCGCGACCGTCTTCAGAATATCCGCAGGCTGAGCTCCCAACGTTACGCGGATGCCAATTTCATTAGTGCGTTGCGCGACGGAGTAGGCCATCACTCCATATAGACCGATGCACGCCAGCAACAGAGATGCTCCGGCGAGAACGCTGAGCAGGCTGGCGGCGATTTTTTGGCCGAAGAGCGAGCCGGCGATGGAATCATTCAACGAAGATACATTGAACACCGGGACGGCAGGATCCAGGGCTTGCGCTTCCCTGCGCAGCGCTATCATGGCTTGCTCGACTGCACCACCGGTGCGCACGTAAAAAGTTGCGCCGTCTTCGGGTCGGTAGATCTGGCGCGCGGGAACGTAGAAATAAGGAATGGGAGCTTCATTGACGCGGAAATATTTGATGTCCTGCACCACGCCGACTACTGTGAACCAGGCCCCCCAGCCGTGAACTTTTCTGCCGATGGCGTCACCAGTGGAAATGAACCGGCGGACAAACTCTTGATTGACGATCATTACCGGCTGAATCGGTGTGTGAGTTTTGTCATCCTGTAAATTGAAATCGCGTCCCGACAGAAGAGGAATTTTCATCATGCTGAAATACCCCGGCGCGACAACCGTGCGGTAAATCTTCATATTTTCGCTGGCTCCGGGGACGTAGCCTTGAACTTCGAGATCTTCCCACGAGTCTCCGCCAATACTCAGAGGGACGAAATCGGAATAGCCGACGGCGGTCACTCCTGGTTCGCGCGCCAACTGTTCCTGCAAGCGCTGTGAAAATGAATCGGCCTGCTGTAAATTGTAGCCAGCAGCAGAGAAACTAACGTGCGCGACCGCGACGTTATTGGGATCGAAGCCGGGATGAATGCCGCGCGCGAGATGAAAACTTTTCACGAATAGTCCCGCGCCAACCAGAGTAATTACCGCAAGAGCAACTTCGGCAACGACGAGGAGGCCACGCAGGCGGCGCGTGCGGGCGCTGGAGGTTCCACTCCGACTGCGATCCTTGAGCATCTCATTTACGTTTTCGCGCCCGGCCTGTAACGCAGGAACCAGTCCCGTCAACACGGCGACGCCGAGAGCCAGCGCGACGGTGAACAGCAAGACTCGCACGTCAATCGGCGGCCGAGCGAGCGACGGAATGCCGGTTCCTGGAACCAGCCATCGCAGTGAGTCACTGAGCCAAATTGCAGTGAGCAAGCCAAACCCTGCTCCGGCGATAGCCAGCAACAAAGTTTCCGTCAGTACCTGCCGGACCAGGCGCGAGCGCGGAGCGCCGAGAGCCATGCGGACACTGAATTCTTTTTGCCGGCTGGTGGCGCGTGCGAGCAGAAGATTCGCAACGTTCGCGCAGACGATCAGCAGCAGCAATCCGCAGACGGACATCAAAACGCTGAGCGGGCCGAGCAAAGACATTTGAATTCCGTGATGGGCTTGCCACATAGGAAATAAAGTGGCGCTCATGCCTTCGTTGGTATCGGCGTCGGCCACGGCCATGCGATGCGCGAAGGCCTGCACTTCAACGCGTGCTTGTTCAATTCTGACTCCGGGAGCGAGGCGCGCGAGTGCGCGAAACATCCGCGTCTTGCGATCCTGAAGCATCCAATCACTTCCGGAGTTGACCTGGCCGAGCATCGTCGCGGGCGCCCAAATGTCGAAGGTCTCACCAGGCATGGAGCCATGGAAATTTTCCGGGGCGACACCGATAATGGTGAAGGTGCGGCGATTAATGCGGATATTCGCGCCGATGGCGGAGAGATCGGAATGATAGTGGCTGGTCCAGTACGGATGGCTGATCACCACGACGGGGTGTGCGTTGGGCGCGTCGTCCCTTTCGGCGATGGAGAAAAAACGGCCGGCTTCGGGCTGCACGCCGAGCACATCGAAATAATTTCCGGAGACAAGTTCACCCCACACACGCTCGATGACGGTGTCACTGCCGACGGCGAAGGCCATTTCACGCGCGATGGTCATGGAGTCGATTTGCTTCAGGTAGTCGCGGAAATCGCGGCCGTCCAGATAGGAGGTTCGTTTGGATTCGCCATCCGGGGCAAGCTCTTCCAATGCTACAACCCGCTCGGGATGTGTCGCGCCGGGCAGAGGGTTGAGAAGAACGGCGCTGATCCAACTGAAGACGGTGGTGTTCGTGCCGATGCCAAACGCGAGCGTGAGAATCGCAACCGCAGAGAACGCAGGATTTTTTCGGAGTTGACGAAGACCGAAGCGGAGATCGGTGAAGAAACTTTCAATGGCCGGGAATTGCCATACTTCCCTGCCGCGTTCGCTGATGGCGAGCACGTTGCCGAATTCGCGGCGTGCGGCGAGTCTGGCTTCGTGCTCGGGCATACCGTTGGCAATAAGTTCTTCGACTTTTTCGTCGAGATGCTCTCGAATTTCGTCGGAAAGATCGCCGTAGAGTCTTTCGCGTGAGAAAATTCGCTTGAGCCAGTTCATGATTTCACCGGGACCAGCACGCGGGAGATTCCGTCGAGCATTTTTTCGAAGCTGGTTACTTCGCGTTCCAAATGTTTTTCGCCGGCGGCGGTAATTTTGTAGGTGCGGACGCGGCGATTCGTAGCGGAGACGCCCCATTCCGCTTTCAGGAGGCCGTCTTTGAGAAGACGCTGAAGAGCGGGATAGAGAGAGCCTTCTTCAATTTGGAGCAGGTCATTGGAGGCGCGCTTGATGTGCTGAACGAGGGCGTAGCCGTGAAGAGGCTGGCGCTTCACGGTTCTGAGAATCATCATTTCGAGAGCACCGGGGAAGAGATCTCTTTGTTCGCTTTTTTTCATGATGGAATCGCCCTCCGTGGCGGCCAACGTACGAGGCTGTTCTCGTCAAGGCCTAGAGCACAATAGTATAGAGGTGCCGTAATGTCAATACTTTTCTCGCGGAGATTGCAGAAACTATTTATGCGAGAACGGTTGAACACTTACTCCGGAACTAGCGAACCCACTGGCAGAATGATGCTTCGGATCCGCTGGGGCTCATAAAACTAACTTTGGGGCGGCCCTGCACCAGGTGATAGAGCGCGTAAAAACCGTCAGGCATTACGCCATCAAGCGCGCCGCCTTTGAATTTAATTCGGCCGGTATTTGAGTCGATCGAATATGAGCCGGCTTTCCCGTCGGAACCGGTATATTGGCTGCCGCTGCCGATGGAAAAATTAAGCAGCATGCGAGCCTGCCCGTTGGCCCAACATTCGTAGCTTCCGGTCTTGACGCTGCCCGACGAAGCAGCTTGCTGAGATGGTTGTGGACTCGGCGCAGGCGCGGTAGTTCCGGCTGGAGCTTGCGTGCCGGTGAGAGTTGAGAGCGGAATGCTGGAAACTCCTTCGGCGGTATTCGGCTTGCATTGTTGCGCGGACATGGGCGGAGTCATGGCGCCTTGCACATCCCAATCGTTGAATTCATTTCGTGAGAGCGTGAAGGTGACTTTGTCGAGGTGGCTAACGCAGGTCTGTCCGTAATAGTGATTCTTGGGATAGCCGGGGCCGTAGTCGTGCAAAACCGCGGTGACTTGAAATGGATAAGAGCCGGGGGTGCTATTGCCGACGCGAACTTCCTCATAGAGCACGGTGCGTTCGGTGGCGCCGCCGGGAGTGAGCTTCTTCAGTTTCGCGGTGAGGACTTGTTTCAGCACATCGGCAGATGGCGGAGTTTGGGCATGAATGCTGAACGCCGAGAAAAACACACACGACAACGCAAGGATACGCAAAAATTTCTTTTTCATGGAACCGACCTTTCGGAATTGAAGCGCGCGTGGGACTGGTGCCGCGCAACCTGGTGGTGCGAGCGTAGCATGATCCATTGCGACAAACGCCGGAAATACAGAGAAAATTAGTGAGCTGGTGCCGGGGCGCTGGCTGAGTTGCGGAGTTTTCGCCAGGCCCGGCGGACGGGCCAAAATAAAATGATTGTCGCGAGCAGCAGACTTGGAGCTGCGTTCAGCAGGAAGACGAGCAACGCGAGGGAACCTTCGGCGGCTGCGCGGAAACCATCGACGACGGCGTTACGAATGCGGCGGCCGGCGGATGGCTCATTAGTTTCGAGCGACGCCTGATATTCTTCGTGTAATTCCAAAGTGATCGCGGAGAAAGTGATGCGATCATGCAGGTGCTTTTGTTCGCCCTCCATTTGCTCGATACTTTGGCGTGTCTCCGCAATTTGATTTTCCACTTCCAGAACGTCGCTGACTTTTCCGGTGCGCGTTTTCAGAATGTCCTGCAGACGGGTTTCGGGCGAGCGTCGAGATCAACAACCTGCGCAGTGACTTCTTCCCCGCCCTGTTGTTCCTGCTCGACGCGGCCTAAAGCTTTCAGTGCGGAAAGGGCGGCGTCACATTGCGCCGCGGGGAAATGCAATTCGGCGTTGAGTGATTGCGGCTCGCCGACGGCGTTGTTGATGCTCATGCTGGCGGCGAATCCGTGGAAGGTGGCGATGATGCGATCGACTCCGGCGCGCGCAGATTGAAAATCCTTGGCGGAGATTTTCAGTGAGGCGGTCCGGGCGATCATGGGAGCTTGAGCAACAAGATTTCCGTTCATGTTGGAGGTTTCGTAGGCGCGGCCCTTTGCGAATGCGCCGAATGAACTTGAGGAGCGCTGTTGCGCTGCAGGGTGCGCGGGAGGGGGCGCTGGGGCCACTGGTTGCGGCATTGGACGCGGCAACGCTCGCTTATATTCGTCGAGGCCTTCTCCTCGGCCCGTTCCGCCGGCGCCGCGCCCGACCGGCGCTGAGCTAGCCGAGCCGGTAAGACTCTCTGGGGCGGGGTAGATTCTCGCCGAAAGTTCCAGACGCTTGAACTCGTCTTTGCGCGCCGGAGAATACACCTTCACAAGGATCATCGCAGCGACGCCAACACACGCGGCGGCCAGCGTCCATCGCGCAACGCGAATTCTGTTTTGAGATACAAATCGGAGTAGATTCCACGGCTCCTTCGCAGAATTGTGCGAAGGATTCGCGCGAAGAGCTGCGCGCACGCCTTCACTGATTTGCGGCGACGCGGGCTCAACATTCCAGGTAAGCATTTGAGTGGAAACGGAGCGCAAGTCGGCCTCCAGTTGGCGGCATTCGGCGCATTCGGTGAGATGTGCGGCGACGCGAGCGGCTTCATTCGCGGCGAGCTCGCCATCGAGGTAGGCCATGAGTTGTTCGCGTTCCACGGGATGCGTGCTTGCCGTCATAACGACACCTTTTTTATTTCACTGCTTTCTGGTTCGAGTAACGATTTCAATTCCATGCGCGCGCGGAAAAGACGCGAGCGAACGGTGTTGACCGGAATCTTGAGCAACTCGGCGATTTCGTCGTAACTGAGTTGTTCGTATTCGCGGAGCAAGAGAACCTCTCTGTGTTGCTCATCGAGTTTTTCTACGGCGCGACGCACCCAGAGCGCGTCGCAGGAATCGGGTTCGCGCGCGGCTGCTGGTTCAGTCGAGATTGGAACGGGATCGTGTTTCGCGCGGCGATACTCACCGCAGGCCTGCTTAAACGCGATCGAGTACAAATAAGTGCGAAACGTGGCGCGCGGCTCGTAGCATTCGATTCCCTTCAGCACCACCAAAAAAGTTTCCTGCGCTAATTCTTCGGCGCGCGCGGCGTCGCGCAAGCGGCGGCGGAAAAATCCGAAAACGGGCTGGCGATAGCGATCGAAAAGCTCCGCGAATGCTGCTTGCGAGCCTCGCTGGAATTCGAGGATGAGCTGTTCGTCGCTCGTCATGTTTGTCTACTTAGAGTTGCATATATACAACAAACTGCCGGTGCGTTTGGCGGCGATTGCGAATACTGGCCGCGAAAGGCTCCAGGGCTACAACTGCCCTTCACAGTGTGTAATGCCGGCGGGGGTGAAAAAGTTCCCGGAAAGTTTGCGTAATGATGCAGATAGAGCTGCGCCGAGGGGTAAAATCGCCGGAGCGTGCGCAATATTTTCTATTGGCTGATTACGTAAATATCACCGACGGTGTCCGCGCCGCCGATGCCCCGGACGCTGGCCCGAATCGTGTAGTGACTTCCGGCGTGATAGGTCGGTAATCCAAACAGAAAATCATTTGAACGCAAGCGCGGATCGGTGGAGCCGGGCCGAGTGATGCGCTGCACGGGAGTTCCATTTTCGCGGAGCTCGATCCATTCGATTTCCATTTGTCCGTGGCCGCCTGTCTGGAAGAAAACTACGTCGTACTGGCCGGGCGAGGCGAAGGCCGAAGAAATATCCCATTCGCGCTCGGTGAATGCGGCTGCGGCTTCTCCCGCTACCCAATGAGTTGCGGGAGCCGGTAGCGGTGTGACCGGACGGAAGTTCACGTCGAGAATGCGCAGGCGTTCAGTATCCGGTTTCAGGCGCGTTGAAAAATCCGCAAAATTGTGCGAGGCGCGCGGAGACCACAGCGCTTCGGCGAGCGCGCTGAGGCGCGGATAGGCGAGGTATTCCATCTGCTTCGATTGCGGAATAAATTCCGACCAGAGCTGAGCTTGTCCGCCGAGCACGTGCTGCGCTTCGACGGGAGTGAGAGCGGGAGGAACCGGTTCAAAATTGTAGACCGTTTCGAGCGGAAGAAATCCGCCGATGCCGAGCGGTTCGAGGCGCGGAGCGATCCACTGGTAGTGATCGAGATAGGTGGAGGACTCGGGCGTCATAACAACGTCGTGACCGGCTTTCGCCGCGGCGATGCCGCCATCAATTCCGCGCCAGGACATTACGGTTGCGCCAGGGGCCAGTCCACCTTCGAGAATTTCGTCCCAGCCGACCAGACGGCGATTGTGCGCGGCAAGAAATTGATCCATCTGGCGCACAAACCAACTTTGCAATTCGTTTTCGTCCTTCAGGCCAAGTTCTTGCATGCGCGCTTGCGCTTTTGGATTGTAGTGCCAGGGACGCTTATCGACTTCGTCGCCGCCAATGTGAATGAACTTGCTGGGAAAAAGCGCGAGTACTTCGGTTAGGACGTCCTGCAGAACGTGAATGGTGGACTCGTCAACGTTGTAATTGGAATCAGCGGCTTGATGCATTCCGGAAAACGTCATGAAACTTGTGTCGCCGCCGCCCTGCTCGATTTCCAATCTGTTGCCGAGAGAAGGGTAGGCGGTGATCGCCGCGGCAGAATGGCCGGGCATTTCGATTTCCGGCACAACGGTGATGAAACGCTGCGCGGCGTAGCGCACGACTTCGCGAATGTCGTCCTGCGTGTAGTAGCCGCCCTGGGGAAGGCTGGCGGCCTCCATAGGCTGCACTGGGTTGAAAGTGGTGTAATCCGTTTTTCCACCGATTAGAGCGAGGCGCGGATATTTTTTAATTTCGATGCGCCAGCCCTGGTCGTCCACTAAGTGCCAGTGCAGGACATTTAGTTTGTGGAGAGCCATCAGGTCCAGAAATTTCAGGACGAATTCTTTGGGCATGAAGTGACGGGCGACGTCCAGGTGCGAGCCACGCCAGGAAAAGCGGGGCTGGTCTTCGATTACGGCGGCAGGAGCGGCCCAGCGCACGCCTTCGACGGGTGTGCGGCGCATTAAATCGGCTGGCAGAAGTTGGCGCAGAGACTGGATGCCATAGAAAATTCCGGCGGGATCGAATGCGCGGATGCGAACGCCGGTGCGAGAAATTTCCAAACGGTAGCCTTCGGGGCCGAGACGTTTCAGCGTGTGATCGATTGCAAGGGTGACGCTGCTGGCGCCGGCAGCGCGCACGATGGGCAATGGGAATCCGGTGGCGGGACGCAAATAATCGCGGAGTTGTTCGGCTAACACTCGAGCGGATGCTGCAGCGACGATTTGGGTATGCGACGTGAAAACGAAGGAGCTTTTTCCGGGAACTACCGAGACGGGCTGCGGAATGATTTGAATTGGAAGCGGCGGTTCGGGAGCGGCAAGCGTTACGGCTTTTGCAGGAGCGGCTTTCGGCGTGCTGGCCAATTTCGTA
>Ga0210410_10002984_pt1 | contig 15051 bp, 13 predicted proteins | sample IncBWC4MmetaG_FD_161058 | JGI IMG/M metagenome (GOLD analysis project Ga0210410, IMG submission 161058) | Forest soil microbial communities from Barre Woods Harvard Forest LTER site, Petersham, Massachusetts, United States - Inc-BW-C-4-M | ecosystem: Environmental > Terrestrial > Soil >... | reverse complement strand
ATGCACGCGGAAAATTCGGAACGATTGACCGGGATCATGGTGTTTTTGTTTTTCCGGACACGAACGCACATTTCCTTGGCGAGAAGCCGCAGCATGTGTATTCGGTGGGTTTTGGTGCGCGCGAGTTATGGGGCGCGCAGGCCGCGGAGAAAGACTCCGTGTATGTCGACATGTGGGATGACTACCTTGAGCCAGCCTAATTCAATTCCGTTACTTGAGAACCTGTCAGCGCTGCCGCGCTTGCCCCGCGATGAGGGTGGGCCAGTCTTTGCCGAGCCTTGGCAGGCACAAGCCTTCGCGCTTGCCGTGCGGCTGTCTGCGCAAGGGCATTTCACCTGGAAAGAATGGGCAGCCGCGCTGGCTGATGAACTGAAGGGCGCTGCGGATCGCGGTGAGCCGGATGATGGCTCGCGCTACTACCACCATTGGCTGGCAGCTCTGGAGCGTCTGGTAGTGGCGAAGCGCTTGTCAGATCCCGAGGCCATGCTGGCGCGCAAAGAAGCCTGGGCGGAAGCCTATCGACGTACACCGCACGGCAAGCCCGTCAAACTGGCGAACGGCTCCTAGCTGGGGCTTCGGATGATCATGTAGCTTTGTCGGATTCCCGGAGGGTGTTATGCAAACATCAGCAGTTTGAACACGGGTGGCTGGCCCACCTTTGCGGTTTTGGCAAAGGTGGGTACTCATGCCGCCTGCGTCGCGGTTTTGATCTTGGCCTCACCCAACTGATTGATTTGCGCAGCGACCTCTTCCCCGAATGGATAACTTCGATGGCTGCTCCACGGCGGGTCATCCCACTGACTCATAGCCTCGGCTGGCACTTCTTTGGTCAAAAACAGCTCCTTTCCGCAACAAATGGGACAGGGCAAAAAGCCAGTGGTCAGTTGCTAGTTCTCGGTTCTCAGTGGGAAATCTGGTTCACGGTGAATTTCAGACTGGGGCGCTTGGGCGGGCACGCCCGCGCCTACATTTGGAGATGCTTAGAACACGGGGACGAGGTTGTGTTTTTTCTGATAGAGCTGGCGGTCGACGGCGCGGAGGACGTCTTCTACCTCGCTGCCGGTTACATAACCGGCGACCCCCCAACTGAATGCGAGCTGGTAGCTCTTGCCGCTGTTGAGATTCCAGTGCTCTACCGCGCGGTGCAGGCGGCGGATGGGAAAGTCGGAGTCTTCCTCGCTGGTATCGGGCATGATGATCAGGAATTCGTCGCCGCCCTGGCGGAAGACGATGTCGCCGCCCCGAAAATTGGTAGTGAGCAATCTGGCGAACTCTCTTAGCAGGAGGTTGCCTTCGATGTTGCCCAGCCTGGAATTGACGGCGCCGAAACCGTCGAGGTCGATGGTCATGAAGGTCAGGTGACTGGATAAGCGGTTGGCGCGGGCTACTTCGCGGGGAATCAGTTCGTTCATGGCGCGCCGGTTCAGCAGTTGGGTCAAGGGATCGATCAGCGAGAGGCTTTCCAGCCGCTCATTCAAAACCAGTTCGCTAATCAGGGCGCGGCGGGTGTTATTCAGGGTGATTTTCTGGCCGATCAGGTAAATGTTGAAGAGCAGAACCAGCGAGATCAGTCCGAAGAAGAGTTGCGGCAGGTAAGCGTGTTCGATGCGGATGACGCGCTGGGCCCAGATGACGTTGGGCAAAACCAGCGCCAGGATGCCGGCGGTGAGCACCAGAACGACCAGGATTACGATCGACCACAACTGGAGATCGCGCCCGGAGAGCTGCTGAATCTCCCGCTGGATTTGTTCTGCCCGCGCCAACATCGTGGGCGGCGCAGTTTGGTCTTCTCTGGTCTGCTGCATTCCCCCTCCGCTTCGGGCACTGCGCCCGGCGAATCCCGATTGCCTGTAATTCTCTACTGAAATCGCAAGCCGGGGCGAGTTGGAAGTAGGGTTTTTGGTTACGTTCGTAATCAACCTGGAGGGCGGTGCGGGTAAGCTGGAAGGGTCAAGGCTCAGGCGTTGTTGACATCTACCAGCACGTTTCTTCCTGGCTCTTTGCGCAAGGTAATTTCAAGAGTCTGGCCGACCGGGAGGGCGTTGCGCACGTCTCCTTCAAGCGCCAGGGTTTGCGACGAACCGTTGCCGCCGGAAAGAGTGACGATGGACTTGTTGGGCTGGCCGACGTTGGATTCAAAGAACACAACATCCTGTACTTTGCCGCGGGCCTTCAGGTGGGATCCATCCGAGACCGATCCGGCGGGCCGCGTGGCCAGCACACTTCGGCTGGGCGCGAAGGCGGACTTCCCTTTCCGCAACTCGATTAAGACGTTCAACCCCAGAATGCCCGAGATGGAAAGCAGGATGAGGGACATGAACAGTCCATCCACGGTGGTGGGAGAACCAAATACGACGATGTAAACAATGCCCAGGAGAGGAATCAGCGCCAGGATTAGCGAAATCAACAAGATCATAGTTTTGTTTTCTCGAAGGGCGTATGGGGAACAGACTAGCAGAAAACTATGCGGATTTGCAGAGGCGCATTGGGATCAGGCGCATTGATCGCGCCAGTCGCCAACTTCTTTCAGGCCTTCGCGACGGGTTTGCTCGAACAGGCGAACGCGATGGCGGGTGTGCTCAAACTCGTGAATATCGGCCCAGACTTCCGCCAGCCAGTGTTCTTCATGGACGGCAGATTCGCCGCAGGTGGCGCAACGGGTGTGCAGGCGGCGGACTACCGGGCCGGTGGGCGCCTGGGGAGCGCAGGGTAATTCGATGAAGATACAGCGTACTTCCTGGATGTTTTCGTTGGCGTCGATGATGTGTTCGTAGCGCAGGAGAAAGCCAAATCCCAGCTTGCGGGCTTCCGCTTCGGCCTCGGCGCGGGTTTGGAAGGGTCCGTATTCGGCGCGCAACTGCTCGATGGAGTCGCACGCCATCCAGAAGCTTTCTTTAGTGGTCATCTCCTACCTCGGGTCACGATTGCTGGGGTGGCGATATCGCAAGAACTGGGACGCACTCCGGTGGCGGTGCAATTGGAATGCCGCACTGCCAGTACTCAATGCCTTGCCGAAGTACACTTTGCATCAACCATTTCCTGGGTGCGGGAAGGGTTCATGCAAGCTTTTGCAGCGTTTTTCCCTGGCCGCAGTGGCAATGTTGCTCAGCGGGGCCATCCAGTCACTTGGGCGATGAGGGGTGTCTGAAGTAGAATCACGTCACCCCAGGACCCAAGCTTCTTTTTGGAGGAGTGTGGTCAGTTTATGGGTAAACGCCGGGAACCGCGGAAGGACATCAAAGTCCCCGTCCGAATTTTCGGGACCGATAGCAGCGGGCGAGTTTTCTCCGAGAAGGCCTTCACCGTAAACGTCAGCCAGCAAGGGGTGGAGCTTAGCGGAGTCCAGGCTCAGCCGAAATTGGATGAGGTCGTGGGCGTGACCTACGGGACCACCAAGTCTCATTTTCGGGTGAAGTGGGTGGGCCAGGCGGGCAGCGAGTACCAGGGCAGGATGGGTCTGCTCAATCTATCGCCAGAAAAGAGCTTTTGGGATTTTCCGCTGCCGCCGCCTGCTTTTGATGCGTCGGTGCGCGATACCAAGGATCGTCGAACCAGCCCGCGGATGAAGTGCGCCAGCTCCGCGGAGGTTTACCCGGCGGGGCAAAACGCTCCCATCCGAACCCGCACCGTCGACCTCAGCCTGGGAGGATGCTTTCTGGAGATGCCCAACCCTCTTCCTAAAGGATCCCGAATCAGGATTGCGCTTTGGGTCAAGGAGTTCAAGTTGTGGGCGAACGCCCAGGTCGTTACCAGCACGCCAGGGTTCGGGATTGGAGTAAAGTTTACCGAGGTTGCGGAACCAGACCGGAATCAACTGAAACAATTTCTGGAGAGCCTGGTGCGAATCAGAACTTAAGACCGCGGCGCCGGGAACGCTCACGGCAGGCTGGGTAATGGCAGCACAAACGGACGGACCGACAGGCGCTCCATGGGGCGTCCCGACGGACCTTGATTAAGACATCTCTCAATCGCAGCCGATAGGTACAAATGTTGGACGGGCTTGAGCAGATAGGAGTGAGCACCGAGGGCGGCCGCTTCTGCAATTCTTCCGGGATCGTCCACCGCTGAGCACATGATGACCTGCGGCCGGAGGCGGAATTCTTGCAGCCTGCGTAAGGTTTCCAGGCCGTCCATGCCGGGCATTTGCATGTCGAGCAGCACTACTTGGGGAATGCATCCACGGCGCAGTCTCTGCAAGGCTTCCCAACCGCTGCCGGCGACTTCGACCCGGTAAGCGTCAAGTTCCAGCAGAACACGGAGGTACCGTTGCATTTCCAGCGAGTCGTCCACCACCAGGATCGTGGCCTTAGCCGGATTCGGTTCAACGTAAGCCATGGGGGAGTGATACTACTGCTTCCTAATCGTTGGTTCGGGCAAATTCTGGTCATCGATTCGCGGAGCGAACCAAATCCTTTCCCGCAAACGACGGCTACCCAAAATACTCCGAGGGTGTGTACTCCGAGAACGTGCGTGCGTCAACTAGTTTCGCTCCTTCGCAGATTCTTAGTTTTCAGGCACATGCGTTCTCTCCACAGCGCACTGCACCGTTATTTGTGCACTTCCTCAACGCCAAGCTGGTTGCGCCGTGTACAAGAGCGCAGTACCGCGATTGGGACATTAAGTCCCAATCCGAGGTCGGTTCCGGGACTGGAAATTCCGCTTGTGAACAACTAGGCCGAAATCAGTTGTGGCAAGCCTTCCGCCCTGTGTGGCAATCGCGATGACTTGCGGTCATTCTTGCTGACAGGTGGGTCTGCTGGTTCTGCAGTCTTCCCCGGCGACGGCGACGCTTCGGCAGTCACCGCAACCGGTTGTAGCGGGACCACGACGGGGCCGCGCCAGTGTGCGCCGCCGTGTGCGGCCACATAAAGCGCAAGTTCCAGGCGGCTCCAGACGCCGAGCTTGTCGAAGGTGTTCCGCAAGTAATTTTTTATGACTTGCTCCGTGGTTCCGATCACGTTGCCGATTTCACGATTGGTCTGGCCTTCCCAAACCAGCATGGCGACTTGAACTTCCTTGGCGGTTAGCCGATCACATGGTTGCATAATTCCCTCTGCTCTCTTTGGAAGACGGCAGTCGCAAGCTTCACGCGCTTGCGGCCGTCGGTGATACCAGCCCGCAAGAACAACGTACGCAGGTGCTGTTTCACCGTGCGCGGGCTGATGTTCAGTTGCTCCGCGATTTCCTTGTTGCTGCATCCCTCCACCAGGAGTTGCAGAACCTGCTGGTCGCGTCGCGTGATTTTGATGTCGCTGAGATCCAACATTGGGGCTTCCTCTCTGCTTTCTTCGGGCTTGACTCATTTCTTCCTGATTGACTGAAGCTCAATCCATGAAATGCGAAAGCAACTACTTCGCCAAACTTTCGCCAGCACGCACCGAGGGGTAAAGACCTTTGAATGCCGCAGTTTAGAAAATACGAGGATGGACTCCAGCACTTCGCAAGCACCAATATGGGATAAACGGTGCTGAAACGGGTGGTTGAGAGCGTTGGAAGAGAGTCCAACGGCCGCTCTAGTCATTTAATCGCACGGAGTGTTTGGTTAGGCAGCCTCACGGTACTTCCAACCAGCTTCAGGACGGGTTAAGGTTAGAGGAAGTAGAGTGTTCTAATACAGCCCGCGAGGGGTTGCAGGTGCGCGTTCTGGTCATCGAAGATGAGCCGCGGTTGGCGGACAACATCGCTCGCAGTCTGCGCGAGAGCGCCGGCTACGCAGTCGACATTGCGCACGATGGTCAGGAGGGGCTGTTCCTAGCGGAGTCCAGCGAATACGACGTGGTGCTGCTCGATCTTATGCTTCCGCAAATGGATGGAATGCAGTTGCTCCGCCGCGTCCGGCAGGGCGGTCAGCGCACTCCCGTCCTGGTGGTGACTGCTCGCGACGACAAGGAGTCGGTGGTGGCGTTGCTCAACGCCGGAGCCGACGATTACCTTACCAAGCCGTTTGATCTGGGCGAACTGCTGGCGCGCACCAAAGCGCTCATCCGCCGCGGGAAAGGACAGCCTTCTCCCGTCCTCTCGGTGGGAGACTTGGAGTTGAACACGGTGAATCGCAGCGTGCAGCGCGGAGGCCGTCCGATTTCGCTCACCGCGATGGAATATCGCGTATTGGAGTATCTGGCGCACCGGCCGCGAGCGGTGGTTTCAAAGACAGAACTGCTGGAGCACCTTTACGACTACAACTGGGAGAAGTTCAGCAACGTGATTGAAGTTTACATCTCGGGGCTGCGCCGCAAACTCGATGATGGCTCCGCGCGGCAGTTGATTCACACCCTGCGCGGCCAGGGTTACATTTTGCAGGATGGACAACCCTAAGCATGAAACCGGGAACCAATTCGATGGTACGCGACTTGATCAAGCTGGGTGAAATCTGGAAAGGTTCGATTAAGGCCCGGCTGATCGCTATCGTCGTACTTTCGCAGACACTGCTGGCGGCGGGCCTTTTGCTCACCGGCATCTTCTACACTCACCGGCGGCTGCTTTCTACGCTCGATGCCGGGATGCAGGCGCGCGCCATGAGTGTGGCGGCTTTGGTGCGGTATGCGGAAGACGCGAGCGGCAACGTGTATTTCGACGACACTCTGATGCCATCGTCGCTTGATCCCGCACATCCGGATTTATTTGCGGTGTGGACCGAACGGTCGGGGCTTCTGACCCGCTCCTCAAGTTGGCCGTCCGGCCTCGATCTTCCGGCGGCGGGCCGTGATCATTGGAACTTCAAGTTTGCCCACGTTCACTATCGCGGATTGCGGGTTTTCCAGGTTCCGGTCCTCGATCGCGAAGAGGGAAAGGCGTTCCGGCCGCAGTCGCTGACTATCGTTTATGCCGCACCGATGCATCAATTGGATGAACAGGTTCAGCAGGCGGGGATTTCTATCGCGCTCTCCAGTCTGCTGCTGCTTGGAGCGACAGTTCTGTTGGCGCTTTGGGGGATTCGCCGCGGACTCTTACCACTGCAAGAATTGGCGGCGCAGGCCGGTCTGGTGTCGACGCACAACTGGGAACTGCACTTGCCCGACGACGCTCAGCAGATCAAAGAATTGCGTCCGCTCACCCAATCGATGACCACCATGCTGGAGCGCCTCCACCATTCTTTTGACCAGCAACGAGAATTCATGGGCAATGCCGCGCACGAGTTGAAGACTCCGGTTGCGGTGCTCAAGTCCACGTTGCAATCGCTCCTACAACGGCCCCGCGCTTCCGAGGAATATCGCGCGGGACTCGAACATTCGCTCGAAGACCTGGAGCGCCTGGAACAACTCCTGCAATGGATGCTGCGGCTGGCGCGGGCGGAGCAGTGGGCGCACGGAGCTTTGCGTCGCGACTTGCAGGTCATCGACATCACGGCCACCTGCGAAGAGGCAGTGGAGCGGATTCGCCATCTGGCCGAGAGTCGCAATGCCACGGTACATCTATCGAAAAACGGTCCAGTGCTGTTTCGCGCCGATCCCGAGGATTTGCAACTGGTGTGGATCAATCTGCTGGAGAATGCCGTCCGCTACGGCCCGGAGGGTGGATCGGTTGAGGTAGCGGTCATCCGCGAGAACGCCGGCCCGGCACGGATCGTCTTCGAAGACCATGGCGCAGGCATTGCGCTCGCCGATCTGCCCCACGTCTTCGAACGCTTTTACCGCGGAGACCCCTCCCGCACCCGAAGCACGGGAGGCTTTGGTCTTGGACTAGCGATCGCGAAAGCCCTGGTCGAAGCCTATGGAGGAACCATCGCCGCTGAGAGCGCTGCGGGCAAAGGCACGCGCATGACAGTCGAACTGCCAACCGGCCGGGAATCAATGTAGGCAAGGGCGTCTGCGCCCGTGCGCTCCTAAGTAAACGCCCGCCTTCCTAGATAAACCCTCCATCCCTAGCCGCTTCAGCTTCTCTTAATCTTCCCTTTGGGAGTATCGACGGGCGGTTTGGACCGGTCCCTCCCCCGAGGCCCGCGGAGGGTATGCCTTAACGAAATCGAAGGCACACCCTCCAGCGGCGCCGGCAACCGGCAGGTCGAATTTCAAGGTATCGTGGTGAGCATATGACAACCTCAGATTCCAGACTGCGCAAAGGCATGGTTCGCACCAGCGCCGCATTTTTGTTTTTGGCACTGAGCCTGGCACTGGCTGCGTCTGCCCAGACTGCCCCAAACCAGGTGGTGGCGGGAAGTGGCGACCAGCAGAACGCCAGCAACGCTCCTAGCAATGCTCCTCTCATGCTGACCTTGCAGGATGCGCTGGAGCGGGCAAAGAAGAACAATCCCGAATACCGGGCGGCGATGACCGAGTTCGGATTGGCCCGGCAAGACCGGGTCCAGAGTCGAGCTGCGCTGCTGCCCAGCGTGAACTACAACGCGGCCTTCCTCTACACCGAAGGCACGGGCACTTCCGCTCCCAAGTTCGTGGCTAACAACGGCGTGCATGAGTACGTTAGCCAGGGAAATGTGCACGAGGATATTTCGCTGGCCAATTTTGCAGGCTACCGCCGGGCGTCCGCAGCTGAGGCTGTAGCCCGGGCGCGCTCGGAAATCGCGGCTCGCGGGCTGGTCGTAACCGTGGTGCAAACCTACTATGGATTCGTCGTGGCGCAGCGGAAATACGCCACGGCGCAACGGGCCGCAACCGAAGCACAGCGATTCTTCGACATCAGTCAGAAGCTCGAGCACGGCGGCGAGGTCGCACACTCTGACGTCATCAAGGCGCAAATTCAAACGAACCAGCAGCAGCGGGATTTGCAGGAGGCGGAGTTGGAGATGAATCGCAGGCGGCTGGAGCTGGCGGTTCTGGTGTTTCCCGACTTCAACGAAAACTTCTCTGTCGTCGATGATTTGCAGATGCCGGAGCCGCTGCCTTCGTTTCCAGAAGTCCAAGCTGCGGCCGCAAACCAGAATCCTGAATTGCGAGCGGCTCTGGCTGCCTTGAAGCAAGCCAATCAGGAAGTCGCGGTTGCGTGGAATGGTTTTCTTCCTTCCATCAGTCTCGATTATTTCTATGGCATCGATGCCACTCATTTTGCGACGTATGAGATCGAGCCGACGAATGGCCTGCGAATACGCAACTTAGGTTACGCAGCCACAGCCACTTTGCAGTTGCCGATCTGGAATTGGGGCGCCAATCGCAGCAAAGTGAAGCAAGCTGACTTGCGCCAGCAGCAGGCGCGGGTGGAGCTGAGTTTCGCGCAACGGCAGTTGCTGGCCAAATTGCAAACATTGTATAAGGATGCGGAGACGGCTCGCTCGGAACTGGAATCGCTGGACAAGTCGGCCGAACTCGCAGCAGAAAGCCTGCGTCTGACCACATTGCGTTATCAGGCGGGAGAATCCACAGTGCTCGAAGTGGTAGACGCGCAGAACACGCTGACTCTGGCGCGGAACGGGTTTAACGACGGGCAGGCGCGCTTTCGAGTGGCCATGGCGAACTTGCAAACTCTGACAGGAGCCTTATAGCGAATGGAGAACACAGCAGCGCCGATCCGTGGGGATGGGCGTCCTGACCTGCCCGGCATCCCCGCGCCCTCTCCCCCGACGGGGGCGTCCAAGGCTACATTGTCAACTGCAATGCTCGCGGCCTTGCTGGTGTTGCTCTCCGCATGTTCCAAGGAGCCCGCCGCCAAAGAACCCATCGTTCCCGTCCAAGTCGCTGCGGTCGAAAAGACGACGATCGAGCATACGGTTGTGGCGCAGGCGGTTCTGTTTCCGCTGGCGCAATCGGCGATCGTGCCCAAGATCAGTGCTCCGGTAAAAACTTTCCTGGTCAAGCGCGGCAGCCGCGTGCACGAGGGAGAGTTGCTCGCCGTGCTCGAACATCAGGATCTCGCTGCCGCTGCGCAGGATACTAAGGGCACGTACGATCAGGCTCAGGCCACATACGAAATCAGCACCGGCGCCGACCTGCCGGCGGAAATGCAAAAAGCGCAACTGGAAGCACAAGCCGCCAAACAAATGCTGGACGCGCAGCAGAAGGTCTACGACAGCCGGCAGGAACTCTTTCAGCAAGGCGCTCTTCCCCGCAAAGAACTTGATCAGGCGGGCGTAGATCTGACGCAGGCGCGCAACCAGAATGAACTGGCGCAGAAACATTTGGAAGCGATGCAGGCAATCGGAAAACAGCAAACGCTCAAGTCCGCCGCCGGACAGCTAGAGTCCGCCAAGGGCAAGTATCTGGGAGCGACGGCACAACTCAGCTACTCCGAGATTCGCAGTCCGATCAATGGCGTGATTGCCGACCGTCCGTTGTATCCGGGAGAGATGGCGGCTGCGGGAACTGCTCTGCTCACCGTGATGGATATTTCGCAGGTTATCGCCCGCGCCCACATTCCACAGCCGGATGCCGCATTGCTCAAGCTCGGGGACAAGGCCACTATCACGGTTCCCGGTGAGGAACAGCCAACGGAAGGCAACGTCACCGTGATCAGCCCGGCGCTCGATCCCAACAGCACCACGGTGGAGGTCTGGGTTCAGGCGAAAAACCCCGGGCAGCGGCTCAAGCCTGGGACCAGCGTTCAGCTCTCCATGCTGGCGAAGACCATTCCCGACGCGCTCGTCATTCCCGCCGCCAGCCTGCTCACGGCGGAAGATGGGACCACCACGGTGATGCTGGCTGGCTCCGACAACCGGGCCCACCAGAAGCCAGTGAAGGTTGGAGTGCGCCAGGGCGATGACGTGCAGATTGTGGAAGGCGTGCAAGCCAGCGATCGCGTGGTAGCATCCGGGGCCTATGGCTTGCCTGACAACACCCAGATCAAAGTGGAGGAGCCGAAAAAAGAAGAGAAAGAGCCAAAGGATCAGAAAGAAAAGAGCGGTGGCGGAGAGGAAAAGTGATCAAGCCGGAATCCTCATCCTGGTTTGCGCACTATTCCAAGCCCGTGATCTTCTTGATCATCACGGTGGCGCTGCTGGGCGCGTACCTCGCCTTCACAGTCCCAGTGGCGGTCTTTCCGGAAACCAATTTCCCCCGCATTCTGATCGGCGTGGATAACGGCGTCATGCCCATCGACCAGATGATGGTCACGATTACGCGGCCTTTGGAGGAGGCGGTGAACAGTGTCCCCGGACTGCAGAATGTCCGTTCCATCACCAGCCGCGGCTCGGCGGAAATCGACCTGTTCTTTGACTGGAACGTGGATATGTTCCAGACCCTGCAATTGGTGAATGCCGCGATCTCGCGGGTTCAATCGGAGCTTCCTTCTACAGCGACCATCGTGGCAAACCGCCTGACCTTTGCCAGCTTTCCCATCATGGGCTACAGCCTGACCTCGGATACGGTGCCGCAGACGCAACTGTGGGAGATGGCCACCTACGAGATCAAGCCGCGGCTGAACCGGCTCGACGGTGTGTCGACGGTTTTGGTGCAGGGCGGGCAGGAGCCGGAGTTTCACATCGCTCCAGACCCCGCGAAACTGCTGACCGCGAACATTACGGTGACCGACATTCTGGATACGATGAGGCGCACCAACCTGATTGATTCGCCCGGACTGTTCGAACGCAATCACCAGCTTGTACTGGGCTTGATCAGCGGGCAGGTGCGCACGCCCGAGCAGATCGCAAACACGGTGGTAAAGGCGACTCCGGCGGGAATTCCAGTGCGCATCGGAGACATCGCCACCGTGACGCGCGCTGTAAAACCCGTCTACACCATCGTGACCGCCAACGGAAAACCTTCGGTGCTGCTCAACATCAACCGCCAGCCCGACAGCAACACCGTACAAGTCGCTACAGAAGTTCATGCGGAAATAGATCGCATCCAGAAATCGCTTCCTCCCGGGATTCAGATTCGTCCGTTCTACGATCAGTCCATCATCGTCGGCGACTCCATCAAGAGCGTGCGAGACGCCATTCTGCTGGGCCTCATTCTCGCCTCCATCATCCTGGTCGTTTTCCTGCGGGACTGGGGAACGTCGATCGTCGCCGGCCTGGTGATTCCGGTCACGATTATGGTTACGTTCGCCGCGCTCAAGCTGCTGCACCAGAGCTTCAATCTGATGACGTTGGGCGGACTAGCTGCGGCGGTGGGTTTGGTAATTGACGACGCGATTGTAGTGGTCGAGAACATCGTGCTGCATCGCGATGCCGGACAAAACCGGCTGCAGGCCATTCACAGCGCGCTCCAGGAAATCACCGTTCCCTTGATCGGCTCGACGGTAACTCCTGTGGTTGTGTTTCTGCCACTGATTTCAATCACCGGGGTTACGGGATCGTTCTTCCGCGCGCTGGCCGTGACCATGACGATATCTCTGTTCACGTCGCTGGCGCTGGCGCTTACCTGGACGCCCAACCTCAGCCAGTACTTCATCAAGCACAAAGCCGCACCGACGGATACGACTGCGGATGAGCCCGAACAAGAGTCAATGACGCGACTGCTGGCGGCCGAGGAAGCCTCGATCAGCGGGTTCTTTCGCAAAGTCGTGAACTTCCACGAGCACTGGCTGCGTCGCGCGCTGACGAAACCGAGGTGGCTCGCAGGCGGGGCGTTGGTGCTGGTGATTGTGTCCTATGTCTGCTACCGCTACTCCGGATCTGATTTGCTGCCGGCGATGGACGAGGGCGGTTTCATTGTGGATTACATCACTCCCGCCGGCAGTTCGCTGGCGGAGACGAACCGCGTGATCACGCACGTGGAGCAAATCCTGCGCTCCACGCCTGAAGTGGAGAACACTTCCCGCCGCACCGGCTTGCAATTAGGACTCGCGGCCGTGACCGAGGCCAACACCGGAGACATTTCTGTAAAGCTCAAGGCCGACCGCAGCCGGAGTATTGACGATGTCATCGCCGAGGTGCGCGAGAAAATTACGCAGCAGGAACCGGCGCTGGATGTGGAATTCATTCAGGTGCTGCAGGACATGATCGGCGATTTAACCAGTGCTCCAGAACCCATTCAGATCAAGTTGTTCTCGCCGGATCCCGCTACGCTCCAGGAGTGGGCGCCCAAGGTGGCCGATGCGATTCACAAGATTCCCGGCGTGGTGGACATTCTAAACGGAATCGACAACACCATCAGCGGACCCGCCACCACATTCCAGATCGATCCCAGCGTAGCCGCACGCGCCGGGTTTACTCCCGAGGAAGTCGCGATTGACGCCTCCGCCATTCTGGAAGGCGAACCGGCCTCAGCCCCTGTGGTGAGCAATGACCGCGCTTACACCGTGCGGGTTCGCTTCCCTGCCGGCAACCGCGCTTCGCTCGAGGCCATCCGAGATACGCTGCTGACCAGCAGTAGTGGCAAGACCGCCACGTTGGGAGGACTGGCCACCATCACTGAACTCCCCGGACAAACTGAGATCCGACGCGAGAACCTCCAGCGTCAGGTGGCAGTGACGGCTCGCCTGGAAGGAACCGACCTGGGCAGCGGCATGGACGCAGTGATGAAAGCCGTCGATGGCCTGCACCTCCCCGCAAGTATTCGCGTCACCTACGGCGGAACTTATCAGGAGCAGCAGAAGTCGTTCCGCGATCTGATGTTGGTGCTGGTGCTCGCCATCTTGCTGGTATTCATTGTGCTGCTGTTCGAGTTTCGCAACTTCGCGGCCCCGGTCGCTATTCTCGCTTCCGCCCTGCTATCGACCTCGGGTGTTTTCGTTGCGCTGCTGATTACCGGCACAACCTTCAACGTCTCTTCCTTCATGGGAATGATCATGGTGATTGGCATTGTGGCCAAGAACGGAATTCTGCTGCTCGACGCGGATCAGAAATTCCGCAAGCTGGGATTCTCGGCGGAAGACGCCATGCTGCAAGCCAGCCGGCGCCGGTTGCGTCCCATCGTGATGACCGCGATGGCAACCGTCGCGGGCATGCTGCCCCTTGCCTTCGCCATAGGCGCAGGCTCACAAATGCTACAGCCGCTGGCCATCGCGGTGATCGGCGGAATCCTCATTTCGATGGTGCTCTCGCTGGTAATCACGCCCGCGGTGCACTACTACCTGAGCCACGAAGAGAGCAAGCGGGAAGAGTTGGCGCCTGCGGCAGCCTGACCAGTTCAGAAGTTTTCTACGGAGTGATTTCGAAGGCGACGCCGGCGTTGTATTTGCCGAAGGCTTGCGTTGTGCCGTATAGGTTGCCTTTTTCGTCGAGAATCACGCCGTAGGGGAAACCGCCGTCAGCGCCATTGAATTTGTGCATGACGGTGTACTTCCATTTTCCTCCGGCTTGATGCGTCAACTTGAAAATCACGCCGCAGGTGTAGCCGCCGCAATCCGCCAAACCGCCGCTGCCCGCGCCGTAAAGATTCCCCGCCTTGTCAAATACCAGCGTTCCCCCTGGAAAACACCCGCTGGCGCAATTGGGAAAGTCGTAGAGCACGGTTTGCTTCCAGTGGCCGCCCGCGGAAGGAGTGAACTTGAAGATCGTCCCATTGCCGTGGGCACCGCCGCCGGCAGTATCGCCGTATAGATTGCCGGAAGGGTCCATAGCAAGTCCCGCGGCTGGGCTTTGTCCGTCGTGAGGAAACGACGCGAAGCGATGCAGAATATGGTAAGTCCAGGTGCCGTCGGAGTTGCGCGTCATCTCGAACACCACGCCGCAACCCAGTGCATTCGGACACTCGGGCTGGCCAATGCCACCGTAGAATGTGGTGTCGTAAAGGTTGCCACGAGTGTCCCAGATCGGAGGATCCACTGGGTAGCGACCGTCGGCACAGTGGCTCTGACTGCAGAAGCTGTAAAGCTGGGTATAGGTCCAGCCGTTTGCCGCAGGCGAGAGTTCACCCATGGCGCCAGCCCCAAAGTAGTCGCCCGGACCGATGTCTCCGTAGACGTTGCCAGCCTTATCCAAGACCAGTCCGGGCCCAACGGCCTGGGTATACAACATGCCGAAGTTCCAGCCTCCGGACTTGTGCTCCAGCTCGAATACCGCGGTTTGGCCAGGCCCTGCCCCCTCCAGCGTGCCGTACAGATTCCCAGCGACGTCTGAAGCTAAGTTGCCCACGGGGTCTGCGCCGTCGCCGCTATCGGCGAAGGCGTGCAGGGACCGTTCACCCCACTTGCCGTTGGCCTGGTGAGTCAACTCGAAGATCGTGCCGCAGCCATATCCGTCGCACCCAACTCCCCCTCCAGCTCCGGTAACGCCGTAAA
>Ga0210410_10002982_pt1 | contig 15053 bp, 14 predicted proteins | sample IncBWC4MmetaG_FD_161058 | JGI IMG/M metagenome (GOLD analysis project Ga0210410, IMG submission 161058) | Forest soil microbial communities from Barre Woods Harvard Forest LTER site, Petersham, Massachusetts, United States - Inc-BW-C-4-M | ecosystem: Environmental > Terrestrial > Soil >... | reverse complement strand
CCACCATCACGCCCAAGAGCTTCATCGGCCATTTCCGTGACGTGAGGCCCGCCCATTACGACCTTCACTCCCACGGCGCGAATGGCATCAGCCATGCGATAAGCCTTTGCAATCATTCGGGTCATCGCGCCGATGCCTACTAGTCCAATTTTTTGCTCCAGCACGAAGCGGGCAATGCTGCCCTCGTCCATGGGCTGCGCGTTGCCATCAATTAGCAACACTTCATGCCCCGCCGGCGTAAGAGCCTGCAGCAGAAACATCCAAAGATGGGGCATGAAATTGCGCGTGACCCCGTTGTCGGGGTTGTAAAGTAAAATTCTCACGGCCTTTTTCCATTCGCTGACGGAAGCCCGCACCCGCTTCCTTTACAGGTTACCTTGGGGCCAGAGTGTTGACCACGTGGTGGGGGAAATTCCATACCCGGAAGGCCGAAGGGATTACAGTTTTATGCTTGAGCATTCTTTAGGTTCAGAACAACCGGCTTATCTGCGGAGTAGAGCAATTCCCGCCACAACTTGTACCCGCCTACTCCGCCATTGGCACGGCATGGCCTTTATGATGCACCGCACCACGATACAAAGGCCGGTTAGGTCCCGTACTACATGGCTGCGAAATCGAGCATCCGAAGTCCTTATTCGTTTTTGGCTAGGTCACGCAGATAAGACTGTCACGGACGGCTATTCAAAGTTGAAAGACGATCTCGTGTTTAGACAGTTGTGCGCTGTAAACGTGGGCTTGCGTTTGAGCTTCCATCCGAGAAAGGAAAAGAAAAACCCGATGTTGCACGAATTACACGGAACTTTACGAGCGAAGAAACGTTGTCGGCTCCGGCCTAAGTGAAAGCTAACAAAGGGGAAAGAGTGGTGCGCCCGGGGGGACTCGAACTCCCGACCTTCTGGTTCGTAGCCAGACGCTCTATCCAACTGAGCTACGGGCGCGCCGTGTGCGTGCAAGGAGTTTACCGCAGCTTATTCCCTTCGTCCAACACTCGCGCAGCCGCGTAAAGCGCAAGCACGCGACGATTTACAAAAACCTCGTCCCCTAAGCCTCTAGCCCCCCGCCTCACAGGTCCACACCCCGGAAAAATTCCTTGTCTTTTTCATGCGTGAGCAGCAGTGGCACCTTTGCCCTCTCAACCCATCTTGCTTCCGGATTGTCGGGGTCAACTGGATTCAACGATTTTTCGCGCGTTCGGAAGAGAAACATCGTTATGACTTTCAGCTCCGACCGATCATCGCCGCCATTCAAACCGATCTTGTGCCGTTCATAGCTCCCGAGTTCCCGGATCAATTCCAAGTCGCGAATCCCGCTCTCTTCGTAAATCTCTCGCTTAGCCGCAACCAGCGCGTTTTCCCCAACATCGATGTGTCCTTTCGGCAATGACCACGATGTCCCGCGCTGACTCACGACAAGGACCTTGCCCTCATCGTTTGTGACCACGCCGCCAGCGCTATGCGTCCTCCTCATCGATGTCAAGTTTAGCCTACACCGAATTAGCCTTCCGGCTCGGACTTGCCTGATTCCTTCAGACAAGCTGTTGTGTCCGTACGCCGACACTATGAATGCTTCCGTTTGCTCAATGATGCGAACAGCCCGCAAGCTCAACCCGAACCCTGCGGTAAATTCAACCGCATCAATGTCATGAAACGAATTTGCGGGCTTGCCAAGAAAAACAGTAAGGAACAAGATATCGCAGCGCAGCCGCGCGCATCAAAGTCAACGTATGCAGACAACGAGACCGAAGCCAAGCATCGCACCCCGTGAAGTATTGTCCGCCTGGGGGAAAATCCTCCGGGGCAGAGCCCCGATGCTCTCCATCGAAATCACTCGCGAGTGCCCGCTGACCTGCCCCGGCTGTTACGCCTATGGCGACGCGCATCTCGGAGGCGAAAAGGTCCTTCGAGAGCTGCGTGACTTTCGCGGCGACGATTTGGTAGACGGCGTCCTAAATCTGGTCCGCGCCCACCAACCCATGCACGTCTCCCTGGTCGGCGGCGAGCCGCTCGTGCGCCATCGCGAACTCAGCTCGATTCTGCCCGCGCTCAGCGCGATGCATATTTTCACGCTCGTCGTCACCAGCGGCGTGATCCCCATCCCGTCCGAATGGATGGACCTCCCACGTTTGCGCGTTGCGGTTTCCGTCGACGGCTTGCCACAACACCACGACGTGCGCCGAAAGCCTGCCACCTACGACCGCATCCTGAACAACATCAAAGGACGCAAAATCAACGTGCACTGGGTGATCACACGCCCGATGCTGGAGCGGCCCAACTACCTGGAAGAATACGTGGCCTTCTGGAATGCGCGCCCCGAGGTCGACCGTATTTGGGTGAGTCTGTACACCCCGCAAATCGGCGAGCAAAGCGCCGAGATGCTCGCGCCGGATGATCGCGAACAAGTCGCGGCGGAATTGCCCTTCTTGGCCAAGCAATTTCCGAAGCTCCTGATGACTGAAGGCGTTGCGCAGGCATTCCTGTCTCCGCCGAAGAATCCCGATGATTGTCTTTTCTCGAAAATGTCAGCCAACTACTCCGCCGATCTCGAAACCCGTGTCGAACCCTGCGTCTTTGGCGGGAGTCCCGATTGTTCCCAATGTGGCTGCGCTGTCAGCAGCGGATTGCATTGGATTCGCACCGTCAAGGTCGGCGGCCCGCTGCGCGTCGGACATTTCGTGGGCGCATCCGTAGGCGTCGGCAGCCTGCTGAATCGCATGAGAAAGCAACCGACCCACCTCCTCCGATGGAACTCAGCTAGGCCCCCAGTCAAACCGCCGAAGGAGTTAGTACAAATCGACGCGCCCCGACTGTAATTCCCCTCAGAAATTGTGCCCTCTCGGCTATAGCGCCGGACAACAGACCCCACAACAATCAGATATTTCACCGCAATGGAATCGCCGTTCAGTTACAGCGATTCACCGATGGAGATTCCGCAAATCAAACCCTAACCTGATTGCTGAAGTATGAGGCAGGCGGCCATGTCCCACCGGGAGTGACTGCACACGGTAACCCGAGCCGGGCCTTTGCAGTTTGACCGTCTTGGAAGTTACCCTTGGCCGTCAGCTTCGCTATTCCAGCGATTAATTCCGAACAGCCGGCGCGCGATGGCTTAAGCTCCACACGTACGCCGCGACCGCCGATACCTGCGCGGGCGTGAGCTGCGCCCCACCCATCGGCGGCATCGGACTGCGATATTCTTTCGGTTGCGACACACCCTCCGTGATCGTCCTCTTGATTCCCGCGTAACTGCCATCGCTCCATAGCCATTTCTTGCCCGTCAGAGGAGGACCCAGCGGCGTGCCCTCACCGACATCACCGTGGCAGCCCGTGCACGCCGCTCCGCCCACTTGCCCGCGGTAAATGCGCTCACCGAGCACAACCATCTCTCGTGTCGCGCCTTCAGGAACCGGAAGGCTGTTCGCCGCCGCACCGGCGTCGGGATGCGTGCCCTCTGGCGGTTTCGCGGCCGCTTCAACAGGACTCCCTGCCGGAGCTGCTGCACTCGGACATACCGTCACCTTCGCGGCATCGCCCTCCGACCCGCCACGATAAACAATCCGGTAAATCCGCCCGCGCACATCGTCGGATACGTACAACGCACCGTCCGGTCCCACCGCCAATCCACTGGGCCGATGTTCAGCTTTCGCCGGAGACTCCACCGCTCCCGCGAAACCGTCCGCAAAAACTTCGCACTGGCCGGACGCCCTCTCCCCTCCCAGCGGCTGAAAAATTACGTTGTAGCCTCCTTGCATATAGGGCGCCCGATCCCACGACCCGTGGAACGCGATGAAAACACCGTCGCGGTAGCGCGCCGGAAATTGTTTCTGGTCGTACCGCACCATCGCATTCGGCGCCCAATGCGCGGGATATTCTGCAACCGCACCGATCTTGTTCGCGCATACGCCGGTCGTTTTTCCGCCGTCCCCACCGTATTCCGGTGCAAGAACCAGCTTTCGCACAAACGGGTCGTCATAGCACTCGGGCCAGCCGTAGTCTCCCTTCGCCTTCAAAAGCAGTAACTCTTCCGCCGGCAGCGTCGCCTCCTGATCCGCTTTATACAGGCCAGGCCAATTCGCGCGCAGTTGGTCCCGTCCATGCTGAGTCACAAACACCCGCCCACTGGAGTCGATGGCAAAACCTTCCGCGTTGCGGATTCCCGTAGCGTAGCGGTCCGCCGGCGAAAAGGTTTGGTTCGTCTTGTTCGCGTCATAGCGCCAGATCCCGCCACGCGTCTCAAGTTCCGTGCACGGCTTCACCCCGGGCGACTTGAGTATCCGGTTTTTCAGTTGGCAGGAATTCGTCGCGGTGGCCACATCCACGTACATCAATCCCTCAGCATCGATGATGAATGGATGCATCGGATGGTCGCCGCCCAAAGGCAATCCGGAGACGATGGTTTCGGCGGAGCCGCTCGGCACGATAGAGCCGGAGGGCAACGAATATCGCACGATCCGATCATTGATCTCGGCGTAGATCGCTCCCTTATACATACCGATGCCCGTTCCACCCGCTCCCCCGCTCTGCACAGTTTCGCCAAAGCGCTCAATCACATCGGCCTTTCCCGCACCGCTCTTGTCTTGCAAAGCTACGAGGAAACCGCCCGCAGGTGGAGTGTCACTGCCGTAGTACCGGCCAGACCACGTATTGACGTAAAGAACTCCGCTCGGCGCAACCACCATGTGGCGCGCGTGACCAATGCCATCCGCAAAGACCGTCGCGCAAAAACCAGCGGGCAACTTCAACCCGCTGTCATCGTTCGCGCATGCTCGGCTCTCGGCTTGTCCAGCCGGATTCGGTTGCTCGTGAGCCGGCGCCAGTAAACTACCCGTGCACATTGCCGCGATCGCGACAACGCCAGACAGCAAAGTGACAACGCCAGACAACAAAGCCTTGTAGGGGTTGGATAATTGCACTGAGCACTCCCGACAATTGGACAAACGATGGGCAACCAGGAACAACGGTCTGATTCGCGAAAAGATAGGGAGGATATACAGTAGTTATTGTAGCGACACTTAGAGCTTTACGGCTCAATGCAAAAGGGCGCAAAGGCTTAAGGGCCCATGCGCCTCATTTTTCTGAGCCTCAAATCCGTTCCGTTCTCCGAATCGACCTGGAATTAAGCAACGTTCCGGAAAGGCAAACCATCCCGCCACGAACTAAACTTTCGCCGGGCACTAAACCCCAAACTGCCGCAGATGATGGTCCAGATGCTGGTACATCAACACTGCCCATTCCACCGGAGTCAGCGGCCCGAAAAAGAAGTGCGGATGCTTCGTGCATATCCCAGGCCCACCCGTTGCAAAGCGGTCGATCGATTCGCGCAGCCGTTGCCTCTCTACCACGAAGTCGCGTTCATCCGTCACTAACACGCTCTTCTCGGTCATCGAATTGCGGCGCATCGGCGTCCCGTTCACGATCAGCGACTTCTTCGCCATCCGCCCCAGCAGCCGTCCAAGCAAAATTCGCGGCGGACGCGTCTCCCCCACCGCCATCCCAATTGCCGCGGAGCAATGCGCCAGCATCTGCGCCGGATTCATCTTGCCCCATAGCCGCTCGCTATCCGGCCTCAGCCGCGCCAGCCGCTCCTTAACTTCTTCCGCCGCCCCCGCTTCAAACAGATTTTTGACGCGCCAAGATTTCCCCCCACGATCTGGTACTTGTACCGTCTGTTCAGTAATTGTTGCAGCCATCGTGCCTCCTGTCTCAGCTCTTAGCGTTTGGTGGTCTGTTTTTCGCGCCCAATTCTATCTATTGCCTCTATCCGTCGCCTTCTCCTCGGCCCGTTGCTTGATGCGGCTAAGTTGATGTGTCCAGTAACGCTCATAGGTCTTCACCCAATCGTGAACGGGCTTCAGTTGCGCCGCCTGCAGCCGGTACAACCTGTGCTGACCGCGCTTTACTACGGTCACAACGCCGACCTTGCGTAGTACGCCGAGATGCTTGGATACCGTGGGCTGCGCAATCCTCACCCGCGCAACGACTTCGCTGACCGCCCATTCCTGACCATCGTTGAGAAGCCCGATTATCTCTCGACGCCGCCGCTCCCCAATCGCATTGAACACATCCGTAGTAGTTGCTGCCCTCGCCATGCCCGCATTATATTCCCATATAGGAATATCTGTCGAGGGAAAAGCCCTCAAGAAGTGTCTGCGACGCCAAGTTCGCATGGATTGGCGTCGGCAATCGGAAGTTAGAAAGCTATTAATTCCCAGGCTACGACGCTCACGGATAGTATTTTCACGCGTGAACGCCTTCGCTATTCTGAGTAGAGCCGCAAGTTAAAGGTTTCAATGGGAGGCCACTGTGCCGACTGCTGAATTGCCTATCCATGACAACCGAATACCGCAGACCGCTAACATCGACGCCATATCCGTGCGCAGTGACGTCCTCTTTACGAACGAGAAGGGCGAAGACAAACGGCCAGTTCAAAAGCGTAGTGAGCGCGGGCTGCAAAAACTGATGCCCGCCCTGCAGAGCGTGCTGCTGCCGGACGAAACCGTGTTGTATATAGCGCGGGCGAACAGTCCCCTAAGCGTGCTCGAGCAGCTCACGGCCGCTTGGTGGACCAGACTTCTGGCAGCTTCCGCGATTGTGGTTACAAACAAGCGCCTTCTATTTTTTCCTGTCAAGCGAGACGGGAGCTGGAGAGAAAGTGTTCGCGTCGTCCATTGGGGTGACCTCGAAGAGGTGAAGCCCAAGGGCTTCTTGGTACGGATCGTATCTTTCAAAACCAAAAACGGCGCGAAGATCACCTACACCAATTTTCGCCGTGGGGATGCAAACAAGATTGCTGCGATCTCCAAGGCTCTTATTCCTGTTGCGTCCGGGGAAATGACCTCAGCCCATGGGTTCGTTCAACTATGCCCCGGCTGCCGCAACGCCTTAACGGTAGGCCAATATCTCTGTCCAGCCTGTGGCTTAGCTTTCAAAAACGAAAAGACCATGGTCATGCGATCGATTCTGCTTCCCGGCGGTGGATATTTCTACACCGGGCACCCTCTTATTGCCATACTTCCGGCGATCGTTGAAGGAATCTTGATCCTGGACATTTTGATATTTTTGGTCGCTGGACTGAGTTCTTCCAGGGCACGAGCTAGCATCCTTCCCGGTCTGATGATTCTTGCCTTGTTCTGGGCTTTTGAGACCGCCGTGACCATCCTTCATTGCCGTCGCTACATTCGCGATTTCATTCCGGAGAAGAGCGGTCCCCTTCGCGCCCGTCAGGACGTTACCGCCAAAGTTGGCAGCTAACATTCCGAACGAAGCGACCAGGCTTTTTCTTGCGCACAGTTTCTTGTGCGCCGGGTCGCGCAGACAGGAATCTGCTAGTTTTGACCCCCGCATCGTAGCGGCGAGTTCATCTACCATCACGAATTAGCCCCGGGTCGACTTGATCATCGCCGATAGCCGCGAACAGAAGGGCTGGCATCGAATCGGCTAATTATGCTTGAGTCTCGGCGCCTACAAGACGAACGGGGCTCGGTAGCTGCCATCGTCACTAGAACTGGAATAGTGTTCGTCCGGCAAAACACGAGCCCACGGAGTGGAAGCCACCGAAAGACAATTGATTCTCGTCAACAATAAGGGGCGGGGCACCAGGGACTTGAAAAATACCCAAAACCCTGATGCTGTGAGAATTGATATACCTAACGTCCAGTACCTTTCTGCCTGTGCGGTCATAAACTACAATTGAGTGGTCGTCGGGCCTTTCCATTCGGAAAAAATTGTGCGGGTTTATATAGAACCGGTTGTCTACGATCTCAGCGATGATTTGTCCGTCTTGACTTGATGTCTTCGCGTTAATCGCAAGCCCGTTTGGTGCTCTTCGAATATCTACAACGTCGATTCCCCTTACTTTGAGGACCGTTATTTCATCCAGGGCACTGTATCCGCCGTTCCCGCCTAGATAGACCCTTAGCGCATCCGGTGGGACCGGATGGAATCTGGAGCATGAGCTTGGCAGAGGAGGGTCCGGCTCGTCCCCAGGCAGCAACAAGGTTGAGAGCGCATCGACGCGGTCAATTTGCGTAGCCGCGCCGTCGGGTTCTCGATAGTAAACTGTCGCGGAAGCACCCTCCTTGAGCGGGGCGTTCTTCTTCGTGTTTCGTTTCAACGCAAAAGTCTTCTTAACTGTTGCAGTATCGCTAGTAGATCCCTTCTCGGCTATCACCACGGTCGAATTAGTTACCGAAACAATCGTTCCAATAGCAACGCCGCAGCTCGTTTCACACTTCTCGGTAATCGGAAAATGGTAGCAGTCACAGTCGGAACCTTGTTGCGCGAGTGCGTTCGTGTAAATAAGAACTGCAGCTAGAAGTATCGGCCTCGGAATCACGAATCACCTTGTCCTTCGGCGACTTGCTTCGTGAAGATCCACCAACATAGATAGACGACGAGCCAAATCAACAGAATCGCCAAGCCTAAGAACATCCAAGTGATTTCCGTCCGGATGTCGTTGTTCAGACTTTTTATCGCTCCTTCTACGGTCGCAGCCGGTAGAAGGTGATACGCTAGGTATGCCTGCTGAGCCCGTGTGCCGAAATAAACCGACCCAGCTAGACAGCCCCACGCGGGTAGAAAGAGTAGATAGCACGATCGGATTGCCTTCTTGGACGGACGGCGATGGGAGGTCCCAACAATCAACAGCACCGAGCCCCCAATTATAATGAAGCACCGTTCCTCTAATGACTGCGCGTATGACGCAGCAGCCTCCAGAGATTTCCCATTCAGTTTGTCAGCGTTGAGTGTTTGGGCAGCGGAAGGCAAAACCATGCAAAGACAAAGAGCGAGCCCGAACAGACCGTTCCGGAAGTCCGTCAACCGTGAATATCTCATTGGATGATGGCAGAACCCTAATTTATCGACGGGTGCTTGTCAATGCGACGGCGAGTGGCCGACGGACTCGCGAAGAGAATCCGCGTAGCGCACTCGCCTCTTTTGCGAGTGACAGGTGGCGAACAGATTTGAAGAGATTTAGGGTGGGCGCATCCCTTCGCTTTATCGAAGGGTGCGGCCACTGAATTTTCTTTGCACAGCATCCATACCGTTGCACTTGCAGTTTACTACTGACTAAAGTTCAGTTCTGGGGTACCCTTCTTCGTGTTACCTCGAATCAATCTCGCTCCTAAGCGCCACAAGTCCTTTAGAATCCGCTTTTACGCCAACTGCGCTCGTAAGTCCTTTAGAATCCGCTTTTACGAAAATGACGGGGGTGTGGGGGTCCCTTGCGTTGGCCGCATTGGGGATCAACGGAACCTCGCTTCTCTCGCTTTGTTTTCAGGCACTTACAAATCCCTCCTCCGGCAACTCCTTTGCTTTCACGTCCATGCAAATCCGGGGTACGGAGTCCCTCCCCAGTCACGCCTTCTCGCTCTGCCCGCGAAAGAACTTCACCAGGCTCTCGCCCATGATCCTGTCTTCCCCCGGTTGCAGCATGAACGAATTCAGGATCAGTCCCGTTTCGGTACTCGCCACCACGATCGACGGCTTGCCCGCTCGCAATTGCTTCATCGCATCGACGGGAGTCAGCGAAATATGCCGCGGGTCCCAATGGATCTCCATGTGTGGCACGTGGTTCGCAACCTCCGGCACGGTAAACGATGCGCTCACTCCCGGCACCTTCGTGATTTCCGCCGAGATGCTGTCCAGCCGCCGCCACCATTCCTTCGTGAGCGCCTCATGATCTTCCTTCAAATAGCTCTCGAGCGCTTTGATCATCCCGATGATCTCTTCCTTGCCCACTTTTTGGCTGCGCCCCAGCGTATCCTCATGCGGACTGTTGTTCAGCAGCGCATACGCCACCAAGTCTTTTCGCCCGATCAGCAACCCCGCGCACTGCGGCCCGCGAATCGCCTTCCCTCCGCTGAACGCAATCAGGTCATACTCCATGTGCGCGTAATCCCACAGGTGCGACACCGGAGGCGTGTCCGCGGCCGCATCGTTGAAGCACGGAATCTTGTATTCCTTGCCGAGCTTGATCCACTCGTCCACCTTGATGCGACCGGCGCCATTCAAGAAATTGCTGAAGTGCATCATGGCCGTTTTTGGATTGACCGCCTTGCGCAAATCCTCCCGCGTCTCGATTTCAATCAGCTTCACACCAGTGGACCGAAGCTGGTGGTCGAAGCCGTTCCGATGCGTTTTCTGGATGATCACTTCGGATTTCATTCCCGTCAGGTCCGGAAGCTGCTGAATAAACTGCTCGTTGTCTCCGGTAAGAATTCCCGCGAGACCGGACTGCATCGCCGCCGCCGCGCCCGATGTCACCAGCCCCGTATAGTCCGCCGGCAGTTTCAGCATTTCCGCGATGCGCTTTCCTGCCGCCACTTCCAGCTCCGGGATGCTGCAAAAATGCTGGCTCGCCAACGCCATCGCCGCTTTCACTTCCGGCCGCATCAGAGATCCGCCGAGAATAGTCATCGTTCCCTGCCCGTTGATCACGGTAGTGACGCCCAGTTCTTCGTACACATTGCCGGACGCGCCAAATCCGCTCAGCTTGGCGTCAGCAGCATGCGGAGCACCTCCGCCACCCGCAAACAATTTTCTCGGGCTCAAGATCGCAGCGCCAACCGCGGCAACGCCAGACATAAACGAGCGCCGCGTAGATTTCACAATGCGTGCCATAAACGGACCTCCTGTCAGGAAATTGCGCGCACTTTATCATCTCGGCGCGGCGGGCACCAGTTACGATCCCGAATGTTAATTCGATTGAATAAGAGAGCGGCTCAGAATTCGCCTCGCACTCTCGTGGAATCTACCGTTGCGATTCGGCACGCACGAAGCTGCGGCTGTGGTCTTCTCTGCCGCGCCAGAGCAGGAGCGCAAGCACAGCAACCGTCACAATCTCGAAACCGGCTAACGCCCACTGGTAGCCGACGCGGTCGCGCAAGGCGTACTGGATGGAATTCGTGGGCGAGGCCAGCAGAATTCCCAATTGATAGACAAGCCCCGGCATCAAGCCGCGAGCAGCGTCCGCGGAAAGCTCACTCAAGTGCACGGGAATCACGCCCCAGGCGCCCTGCACGCCCATTTGTATTGCGAAGGAGGACAAGATGATAACGGGCAGCGAGTGGCCGAAGGCCCAAAGCGGGGCCACAAGCAGCACCAAGCCAAGACCCGCCATCATGCCTTTGCGCCGGCCGACTAGTTGCGAGAAATGGCCGAAGAGGATGGCGCCGACAATCGCTCCGCAATTGTAAATGATGGCGACATTCGCGCGTGTCGCGGCAGAGAGCTTGTGCACTTCCTGCAGGAAGTCTGGATAAAGGTCCTGCGTGCCATGAGAGAGAAACATCATGAAGGTCATGAGCACGACGAGATACGCGAAGCGCTTCCATTCGCGCGCGACCACACGCAGCACTTCGCCGGTGCTCGCGGCGCGATGCTGTTTCCACGCTTCGGACTCCGGCACTTTTGTTCGAATGTAAAGTGCAAGGAGCGCCGGAGCGGCGCCGGCCCAAAACATGGCGCGCCAGCCGAGCGCGGGTAACAGAAATCGCGCCGCTACGGCGGCCAGCAGGTAACCGCAGGTGTAACCGGATTGAAGGATGCCGCTGAGAATGCCGCGCCAGCGCACCGGCGCAACCTCCATCACGAGCGAAGCGCCGACGCCCCACTCTCCGCCCATGCCGATACCGAAGAGCGCGCGCATAATGAGAAAAAATGTGTAGTTCGGCGAAAAGCCGCAGAGTACCTCGATCAGGGAGAAATAGAGGACGTTGAGCATGAGCGGAATGCGGCGGCCATAACGGTCCGAGAGTAAACCAAAAATGAGCGCTCCGACCGGACGCATGACGAGCGTGGCGGTAACGGTGAAAACGATGCTCTCTTTCGGTACGCCGAATTGATGCGCGAGCGTATCGAAAAGAAAAACGACGACAAAAAAATCGAAAGCATCGAGCGTCCAACCGAGAAATCCCGCGAGGACGGCGTGGCGCGCGGCACTGTTGCCGGCCTTCGCTGGCTCGGTGAGCGTACTGCTCGACGCAGATTCTTTTGGAGGAGATTGGGGCATTCTAGTTGGCAATAGGAGCGCGCGCCGCGCGGCCAGGATGAACGCCCGGGACAAGCTGGCTATCCTTTACGACTAGAACGCCGCCGACGAGCACGAAAGGAATGCCCTCAGAATATTGCAGCGGCTCGTCGAAAGTAGCTTTGTCGATCACGCGAGCGGAATCGAAAATAGTGATGTCGGCATCAGCGCCCAGTCGGATGCGCCCTTTGTCTTTGAAAACGGGAGCGCGCTTCTCGAGCCGCTGTGCGGGCATCAATGTCATCTTGCGGAGCGCGGTCATCAGGTCCAGCGCTTTTTCCTCGCGAACGTAGTGGCCAAGCACGCGCGAAAAAGTCGCCTGCCCGCGCGGATGAACTTTCGCTCCGGTAATGGGCATGCCATCGCTGGCGATCATTACGATGGGATCGGAGATGGCCGTACGCGCGGCTTCTTCGGGAATGGAAAAAATCACGACGATGCCGCCCTGCTTGCGGTATTTGTCGAACGTTTCCGCGGTCAAGCGTTCGCCCGTGGCGGTCCACTGCACGTCTTTATAGGTGATGCCCATATTTTCCTGCCACCCCGGATCGAAAATCGCGGATTGCAGCGCGGTGCTGCCGGCGGTGTAGGGATAGCACTCGGTAGTGACATCAAGGCCGCGTTGCTGCGCGCCTTTGACCATGGCAATGAGTTGCGGCGTGTACTTCAAGCCCATGCTGGTGATGTGTACGACATGAAGAGGAGCGCCAGTGGCGGCCGCGGCAGCGAGGACTTCTTCGAGAGCGGCGAGGCCGGTGTTTGGTTCCTTTATTCCACCGTAACGCAAATGGACGTGAACGGAGGCGCCGTACTTGGCGGCGATTCGAAACATCTCCACGATTTCCCAGTGCGTGGCGCCTGGCGTGTAGTTCACGCCCATGCCTTCCGCGAGCGCCCCCCGGCGAAAACCTTTTTCCATTGCGGCCGTTATTTTGGCGAACTCTTCGGGTGAAGCGGCACGATGCGCCGCCTCGCCGGTGGGCAGCATGCCGCCCTGCGTGTCGCCCATTACTTTCATGCGGACGGGAATGTGGCCGATGCTTACACCGAAATTGATGAGCGACTTCCCTTCCCGTGTGGCGTACCAGCGATCGATGTCGTCGGTGCCGGCTTCGAGCTCGAGGGATGTGGTGACTCCGTCGCGCGCCTGGAACTCATAGTTGCGCTCCTCCTGTCCGTGCTCGTGGAGGTCGATGAAACCGGGAGCAACGATAAGACCCTTGGCGTCGATGGTGGATTTGGCGCTTAGAACCGTCTCGGAGATGGCGGCGATTTTTCCGGCACGAATCCCGATGTTGCGGACCGCATCGAGGCCGGATTCAGGATCCATGACGCGGCCATTGAGAATGACGACGTCGTATATTTCGTTTGCTTCGGCACGAACGCGCAGCTTCGAGGTGAATGCCACGACAAGAACGAGGAGAGCGACGGAAACCAGTGCCTTCGCCATTTTCGATGTACGCATGCCTTGTTGAATCCTCTTAGCCGCATTCCCGAACGCAGCTAAAGCTGCTTGGACGCGTTGAAGCACGCCCCTGCAACGGCGAGCACGCATCCTACAACAAAGCTTGAGTTTGTGGCTTCCGTTTGGTGCGTACGGGAAACGTGACGGAAAAGAAAAACCCCGGGTCTTCGGGGGGTAGAAGACCCGGGGGTCGGGGTAGTGCAGAGGGGGGCCGGAGGAAAGTTGTGAGCCTTAGTGCACCTGGTGCACGGTCATGAGGCAAATTTTGCGAAGCTCTTCATAAGTGAAGAAAGTCTCTTCCTGGTCGCCGGCGCGCTCTTTGTGGCCAAGACCGGATTCACTGGAAATCCGAGAGAGTTCCTCTTCGGGGATTCCCAGCAACATGGCGGCGCGGCCTTGCGTGACGTATTTGGGAACAGAGGCGTTCATCGCAATCCTCCTCAGGCAGCAACCGTGGCCATGGCGTCTTCTTCCACCGCCAAGACCATCGTTTTATAGATATCTACGTCCCAACCTTCGCCGATGCGCATCCTGAGAGTGTCTCCACCCTCTTTCAGAAGCTTTCCGCGCAGCGGAACCCGTATGTCGCCGAGTGCGACTTGAAGGACTACCGGCTGACCGATCCAGGGTGCGAACGCGCTAGGCATGCCCCCTCCGTGTGGTGTGTCCCGACGCAGAGAGAATCGCGCAACGTACTGCGGCGGCCAATGGTACAGAGAGGGCACGGTGCTAGTAAGAAAGTACTGCGGGAAAGTTTTTGGTCTTTTGGAGTGCGGAGCGAGCCGAAGTACATCCGTACTGTTTTTTCGGGACGGGGGACCCATTGGTAGCGGGCAAGGACACTGGCATTCTCGGTGCGTGACGAAGAACCACAGACTCGGCCCGTTCGAACGGGCAGTACCGGCCCCGCGGCCAGGCATTGGGCTGGCATTAGGCGGCGGCTTTGCTCGAGGATTTGCGCACTTGGGCGTGCTGCGAGTGCTGGAGCAGCATCGCATACCTATATCTTGTATCGCGGGAACGAGCGTGGGAAGCATTCTGGGCGCTGCCTATGCGAGCGGCGCGCCGCTGGCACGCATTGTGGCTACCTGCCGAACGCTGCGCTTGCGGGACATAGCAAGGTGGCGCGTTTCACGGCTGGGGTTCGCGAGCAACCACCGGCTGGGCGACCTAATCGAGCGCGTTTTCGAGGCACGGCAATTCGAGGATCTGCATATACCGATGGCCGTGGTGGCTACGGACCTGAATAGCGGGGAGCCGGTGGTGATTTCTCACGGCGACCTGATCGATGCGATAAGGGCGAGCTGCGCGTTTCCCGGATTGTTCGAACCGGTAGAGATCGGGACACGCTGCCTGGTGGATGGGGGACTGGTGGCGGCGGTACCGACGCGGGCGGCACGTGATCTAGGCGCGGCGTTTGTGCTGGGAGTCTCTGTGGGGATCCAGGACGGGTATCGCGGGACTCCCAGCAACATTTTCCAGGTGGTGAGCCGTGCGGTCACGGCAGCGCAGAAGCATCAATCGGAGTCTTGGGAGCGGCACGCGGACCTAGTGCTGCGGC
>Ga0210410_10002980_pt1 | contig 15065 bp, 4 predicted proteins | sample IncBWC4MmetaG_FD_161058 | JGI IMG/M metagenome (GOLD analysis project Ga0210410, IMG submission 161058) | Forest soil microbial communities from Barre Woods Harvard Forest LTER site, Petersham, Massachusetts, United States - Inc-BW-C-4-M | ecosystem: Environmental > Terrestrial > Soil >... | reverse complement strand
CCTTCAAGCAATGTCCTAAAACATCGCGCCATTACAACGATTGTCGACCGGTCGAAGAGATCAGAGCTGTATTCGAGTACTCCGGACACTCCTTGCCCCGAGTCTTTTAGGTCCATGATCAGATCAAATTTAGTTACATTGGTCTCGATTGGCGCTACGCTGATAGCCAGTCCCTGCAAACTTGCTGGGGCCTGCGTCGATGTCTGAAAGCTAAGCATCACCTGAAATAGCGGCGACCGACTCAGGTCCCTCTCGGGCCGCAGTTCTTCTACGAGCTTTTCAAACGGAGCATCCTGATGGGCATATGCGCCGAGCATTACTTCCCTGACACTCTTCAACACATCCTTATAGTTGCTACCGGTCTTCACTTCGGTCCTCAACAGCAGCGTGTTTGCAAAAAGTCCTACGAGTCCCTCTATCTCTTTGAGATTTCTTCCTGCTATCGGGGTTCCCACGACTATCTCTTCCCGGAAACTATATCTGTAGAGCAACACTTTGAACGCTGCCAACACCACCATAAAGCGCGTTGCCCCCTCACGCCTGCTCAACTCTCCCAACTTGTTGCTGATTTGACTGCCAAGCTCGAATTTCACAGCGCCACCGGCATAGCTTTGCACCGCCGGTCGGACCCGATCGGTGAGTAGCTCGAAGACCCCGAGGTTAGCCAGGTGATCTCTCCAGTACTGGATTTGCCGGTCGAGAACCTCTCCCTTCATCCATTCTCTTTGCCACTGCGAGTAGTCTGCATACTGTATCTCTAATTCATCCAGCAGACTTTGGATGCCGGTCCTGTGCGCGTTGTATAACTCCGTTATGTCCTTTACAAGCACGTTCATGGACCAGGCGTCACTGACTATGTGGTGGATCGTCAGCAGCAAGACATAGTCCCCTCTGCCATTAGAAGAAGCCTGGCTCTAAAGAGCGGCCCTACGCTCAAATCGATCGTCGTTGTTGCTTCCTCCTGCGTTAATCGTCTCATCTGCTCTTGACGAGCACCCTCGCTCAAGGCTCGCAAGTCTGTCAGCGCGAACCTGATTTGATCTCCTGCTGTTATGAATTGGCGTGGCGTGCCTCCTTCGATCTTGATGATTGTTCTTAACGATTCATGCCTTGCCACGGCCTCGCCGAGTACCTGTCCAAATGCTGCGATATTCAACTCGCCTTCCATCCTCAACGCGACTGGCAGGAGATATGCAACACCGCCCGATTCAAACTGATCTATGAACCACAGCCTTTGCTGCGCAAACGACAAGGGGAAGTCACCATCTCTCGCCATCGGCTTGATCGCCGGAGCCTGCGGGCATTTCACCGCCCTCCTCTGCAGCTCGATCATGTCGCTCAGCGCTTCTATAGTCGGTCGGTCAAAAAAGGCCTTAAGATCTAGGTCTACGGAGAATGCCTCCCTCATCCTCGACACCGTCTGCGTTGCCAGCAGCGAATGTCCTCCTATATCAAAAAAGTTATCATTCATTCCTATCGCTTCTAACCCCAAAACCTCTGACCATATACCACTTACGACCTCCTCAACCACATTTCGCGGTCCTCTCCGCTGCGGCCTTTGCTCTATTATGTTTTCAATTTTCGAGAGCGTCTTGCGATCCACTTTCCCACTTGCGGTAAGCGGGATTTCGCTGATCTCTATTATGTAAGCTGGAACCATGTAGTCGGGTAGCTTCTCTGCCGCGTAGTTGCGCAAGTCCGCTCCGCTGACCGCCTGATTCCGCGTGGGCACCACGTATCCGACCAGGCGCTTATCTCCTGCCGGACCTTCATGCACCGCCACTACAGCTTTGCGCACCTGATGGTGCCCGTTCAGTATTGCTTCTATCTCAGCGAGCTCTATGCGAAATCCGCGTATCTTTATCTGCTCGTCTTTACGCCCCTGGTACTCTATGTTTCCATCAGACCTGTACCTGGCCAGGTCCCCCGTGCAGTAGAGTCGCGCTCCGAGGACGCTGGCAAAGGGGTCCGGGACGAACTTCTCCGCTGTCAAATCCGGCTTACCAAAATAGCCACGGCCAACGGCTATGCCGCCGATGAGCAACTCGCCCGACACTCCTATGGGATTAGGTTCTCCTTCGCAGTCCACTATTTGTATGCTGTTGTTGGCATTCGGACGTCCTATAGGGACAACTCTGATGCTACTATCGCGTAGGCAATCCCAGAACGTCACGTCAATCGAAGCTTCCGTGGGCCCATACTGATTATGCAACTCCGCTCTAAGACGAGAGAAGATCCGTTCTTGTAATTGGAGTGACAAAGCCTCTCCGCCGCAGAATACCCGCTTCAAGCTATCGCAAGCCTCTAACCCTGGTTCCTCCAGAACTGCCTGAAGCATAGAGGGTACAAAATGCGCCACAGTGACGCTCTCCTCTACCATCAGCCTGGGGATGTAGGCAGTGTCCTTATGGCCGGCAGGTCGCACCAGGACTAATCTGGCTCCGGCCGACAGAGTCCCGATAATCTCCCACACTGAAAAATCGAAGCTGAAGGAAGATAATTGCAAGACATTATCGGACCAGGTAAGCGGATAGGTATCTTGCATCCAGAGTTGCCGATTGCTCACTCCACGGTGCGTGTTCATGGCGCCCTTGGGCTTGCCCGTAGACCCGGATGTGTAGATCACGTACGCCAGATTATCGGGGCTTACCTCGACTCCAGCGTTTTGCTGACTCCCGCGCGCGAACAAAGCCCAATCTGCATCCAGACAGATTGCGCTGGCCGCATGATCAAGAAGGCTTGCTGCCAAAGAGGCGTTAGTTAGCAGTATCGTTGCCTGGGCGTCTTCAATCATGAATCGCTGGCGGTCCCTAGGGTATTCTGGATCGATAGGCACATAAGCTCCGCCGACTTTGAGAATCCCCAAAACGCCAACTATCATATCTAATGACCGCTCTATGCAGATACCGACTATTGTCTCCGGGCCAACGTTTAAGTTGCGAAGGTGGTGAGCCAGTTGGTTAGTTCTTTGATTGAGATTCGCGTAGCTTAACTGCTCTCCCTCAAAAACTGCGGCAACGGCGTCGGCTGCGCGCTCTACCTGGCGCTCGAACAATTTGTGCAAACAATGATCCTGAGGGTAGTCTGCCGCCGTATTGTTGAACTCGAAGAGGACCTCCTCTCGTTGCGCTTCGTCGAGGACTCTTAACTTACCAACAGTCGCTCCAGGGTTATGGACCACACTCACGAGCAGAGCTTGAAACTCTGCGGCCAATCGTCGAATATCTCCTACTTCAAAAAGATTGGAATCAAATTGAAATTCCGCTTTAATTGAATCTCTCGATTCGATACATGTGAGTTTGAGGTTCGATCTGTCGACGCGGGTGTACTTTCTGTAGATAGAGAACCTGACCCCGGCAACGTCGTGCGAGTAGTTCCTTCGTTCGTATTCGAAGCCGATCTCGGGATAATACTTTTCATCACCGTCGTTGCCTTGCTTACCGCCCCAGATAAAATACTCCTGCCACTCGTAGGTTTCGCTCAGCCGCTGTTGGGCCTGTCTCAAGGCCTCGCCGAATTGAATACCGTTATCAATATGGACGCTTAATGGCAGCCACTTGGCGAATAGCCCGAGCGAGTCATTTAGCTCCTTAAATTTCCTTCCGTCGCACATAATCGCCATCGATATCTCTGATCTACCGGTTAACTTGGACAGTAGCGTTTGCCAGCAGGCCAGGACGAAAACGTCGACGGTCACTTTGTATTGCCGTGCCAGCGCGCGGACTCTGGCGGCCAAGTCTGGAGCCATCTCTATTGCCATGACTTCAGGAGTGAACCCTGCGACGCTCGAGCGTGCTTCACCAAACGGAAGCGGCAACTGCTCGACCTTATTCCCGGCCGACGTGTGCCAAAATTCTCGACCTTCTGACTCATCATCTTCATCAAGCAACTCGTTTTGCCATTCTGAAAACTGTATGTACTGCGGAGGACCGGCGTTCAGGCTCTCGTCGTTAATCTTAGGCCCGTAGTAGAGACCTATCTCACTGAGAATGTTGTCGAGTGTGCGGACATCCGCGCACAGAGCAGGCAAAGTGATCAGCAGGATATGCCTGTTTGCGGAAAGAGCAATCAGCGACAAGCGCAACAGCGAGGTTCCCGCAAGATGAAACTGTCTTCGCTTTTCCCGGTTCAACAATTGGTCCAGTTCTTCTTCCTGCCTTCGAGGATCTGTATCGAGCAAGTTGATCTTTTCAGAGACCAGGCTGGTTCTATCGGCTATGACCTGAACTGGCAGCCTTAGTCCCTTAGGCCGGGCAAATGATGTCCGGAGGCTGTCACTCCTATCAATGACTTTCTGAATGGCCGAATCTAAAAGCTTCGCGTCCAGGTCGCCTTCGATCAGAATTGCGGCCTGCGCCACGTAGCACGGATTGGGGTCATCCTGTTGCAGTATAAACAGGCGCCTTTGCTGGGGCGAGAGCCGATACCCTTGTGTTATCGCTCCTTCCATCAATAACTCTTGCATGGATGGCTCTCCTTCCGTATCCACTCTTAAGCCGTGATATTAGAGGCTTCGCCCATCGCCACAAGCACTTTGCGCGGACCTGAGTAAGGATTGCGCCCATGGGCAACCAGCATGTTTTCTAACATCAAAATGTCGCCGGCCTGCCAGACGAACTGTCGGCGTTCTTGCCGGTACGCCTCGCGTATCTCCTCGACAACCGAGCCTTCGATCGGCGAGCCGTCTCCGTAGTATGTGTTGTAGGGGAGGTCTTCTTCCTTGAATACTGCCAGCATAGACTCGCGCACTTTAGGTTCCAGGCTCGACACATGCCAGAAGGCCACGTGGTTAAACCACACCATCTCCGAGGTCCGCGGGTGCTTTGCAACTGCCGGGCGCACCTGCCGCGTACGTAATCCGTCGCCTTTCCATTCCCACTCAATGCAGGCGCGGCGAAAATACAGCTCCGCCTCCGTTCTGTCTGAAGTGTGAAAGCTCGTCTGCCACGGCAGACTCAGTCCTTGACCGAAATTGCGCATCAACATCCAGCCCTTTTCGGCGAAGCGATCAACTATTCGTGGATCAATCCCGTTAAAGACTCTGCGCACGTCGGCTATAGGTGTTTCTCCCCCTTCAAGAGCAGGCTGCAAACAGAAGAAATAAATCTTCATCGGCCAGGTCGTAACATAGGTAAGCTCGTTGTGCAGCGCGATATATTGATTGGCAGGGTATTCCGTGGATGTATAAACCTTTTCGCTAAGCCTTGTGCGGGGAGTTGCTCCCTCCGTGTAAGTCATCATCTGGCAGGCGGTCGAGCCTAGAAATTGTTCGAACTGGGCTTGAGACGAGAGGTTGAAGCCGCGGAATAATATGGCCCCGCAATCTAACAACTCTTTCTCGACGAAGGCTCGGTTGATTGCCAACCACTCAACCAGATTAACACCTTCCATGTCGGGCTCGATCATCAAGGAAGGTGTGCTTTCAGACCACAGAGGGCTTATCTTTACAAGTTCTGTCGGCGAGAGGCTCAGAACCTTAGGTTTGGTCGACCTGAATTTCATGAAGCTCGACTCTTGACGTTCCTTTTTCTGCATATCCCGCTCCCTGATCTCATCTTCGGTGAATATCTCCAGGCTATTGAGGTTCGCCTCAGGCTGTGCGACGATACTTTCGAGCAGCTTCTCAAGATTGCTCTGCATTCGAATGATCGTCGCGCGTTCAAACAAGTCCGAGCTGTATTCAATTACCGCGCTTAACGCTTGGTCCCGCTCGACGAAAGTCACGAGGAGGTCAAACCTCGACAACCCGATCCTGTTGTTGTCCTCAAGCAGTTCTAGCGTTAGATAGGGAAATGTGAGCGATTCGGTCGGGGCATTTTGCAAAACCATCTTCACCTGAAAGAGAGGCGTGTGCCCCACTCGGCGGTCCGGGTTCAATACTTCCACGAGCTTGGCGAAAGGCATATCCTGATTCGCATAAGCCTCGATCGTTACATCTTTCACACGCTTCAGCAATTCGATGAACCTCGGGTTGCCGGCCAGGTTCGTCCGCAATACCAACTGGTTTCCAAAGAATCCGATCAACCCCTCGATTTCGGTCCAGTGGCGACCAGCGATATCTGTACCCACAACGATGTCGTTTTGGTTGGAGTACCGGCAGAGCAAGGTTTGAAAAGCTGCCAGAAGCACCATAAACAATGTTGCTCCTTCGCGGTTACTTAACTTCTTCAACCCTTCTGTCAGATCTTTACTCAATTGGAATCTTTCCTGAGATCCGGCATAACTGCATGTTTCTGCTCTCGGTCTATCGGTGGGCAGCGCTAAGCGCTCCGGCGCCCCGTCAAGCTGCTTGCTCCAGTACTCTGCTTGCTTGCCGAGCACCCCACCCTCCAGCCAGTGCCTTTGCCATTGCGCAAAGTCGCTGTACTGAACTTCTAACTCTTGGAGCGGCGATGGCTTGCCCGCAACGGAGGCTTCATACAACGCGCCTAACTCTCGGACCATTATCCCCACCGACCACCCGTCGCTCACTATATGGTGCATCGTCAAAAGGGCTATGTGCTCCATCTCGCTCAACCTCACCAACGCAACCCTCACCAGCGGCCCTTGCCCGAGATCGAAACCCGCTCTCGCTTCTTGCCTGGCTATCGCCATCGCCCGGTCCTTCCTCACGTCTGCAGAAAGACCCGTCAAATCTATTATTCTGAGCTTGACGCCGGCTGCAGGTTTGACAACTTGCACGGGACGTCCTCCAACCTGGGCGAACACGGTTCTCAAAGAATCGTGCCTGCGCATTATCTCGCCGAAGCCGCCTACCATCGCATTCGCGTCAAGTCGCCCGGTAATTCGTGCTACGGTCGGTACATTGTATAAAGGACTGTGCGGCTCTAACTGATCTATGAACCACAGCCTCTGTTGCGCGAATGACAAGGGCAACTCACCATCACGGACCAGTGGTTTTATGAGTGGCGTCTGCGGGCCATTCTCTGACGACATGATCCGATCAATCTCCTTGCCCAACTGCTCTATAGTCGACCGATCAAAAAGAGTCCTCAGTTTTACGTCTATACCAAAGGCATCCCTAACGCGTGACAGCATCTGCGTCGCCAGCAGCGAATGCCCTCCTATATTGAAAAAGTCGTCGCGACTGCCCACGTCTTTGAGTCCGAGGGTCTGAGCCCATATTGCCCTTAACACTTTCTCCACAGGGGTTCGAGACGTGACAATTGTCTCGGGTTCCTCAGACCGGATTGATTCCGGCGGTGGTAATGCCCGCCTGTCTATTTTTCCGTTTGGGGCCAGGGGCAACTGATCAAGAACTACAAATGCTGACGGCACCATGGGCTCAGGAAGCTTATTCCTAATAAAAGTGCGCAGCTCGCCTACTGAAAAGATGGCCTGGCGCATTGTTGGCAGTGACGGCTCCAGAGCGGGTAGCTGCGTGCGGCTCAAAGCTGTTTCTTCTGCAGATTCGGAGCTTGCATATATGTTGTATAATCCTGTCCCCTGAAGCAGGGGGTCTTGATCGACAGTCACCTTGTAATCATGCGCTTCAAGCATTCCTCGTATCACTGCCAATCGCCCATCTATGTCATGAACTTCGACAACGATCTGCTTTATCCTTCCCCAATCTGACTGTTTGATGCCTCTGAGCACGTCCAGCTCGCTCTTTTCCACGTCAATCTTCAACAGGTCGATTCGCTCAATACAGTTCTCCTTTATGATGTCGCTGATGGTCGTTAGCCGGCAGGTCAAGGGCTGGCCTTCGAATCGCGCCCGTAAAAACTCGTCGTCCAGTTCACCGAATTCTCTTTGCTGATTGCGCAAGAACGTTCTGGTCACTTCTGCGTCGGCCCTGGCGTCTGCGTATAGCCCGGACATTGTCGAGGCATTGGGATAAAAGATGAATTGCGCTTCCTTTTGCGAATCAGATAACGCTACCTCGTATAATGTGGCGTTGATAGCATATAGCTCTTTATTGGCCCGCAGTAATTCAAACAGGGAAGGAATCGGCTCGAATGCGAAGACTCTGGCATTTCTACAATACTGGTGAATGAATAGTGTGAATAGACCCAGATTCGCTCCAACATCAAAAATACAGTCGCCGTCCGCGAGCGTTATTCCATGTCTAATGTAGCTGCAATCTTCAACAATCTCTTTGTAGAGCAAATCCGTCTCGCTCTTTTTGAAGTGGAATATCTGAAGACCATTTGGCAATCGGTACATCTCGCCGTGCGAGGCTGATACCACCTTATTCTTATCCGGGGCAACGTAGGCCACCAGATTTGAACGGCCGGTATCATCTTCTCTGGCTACAACGGCCGCCTGTCTAACTGCCGGATGCCCGTGCAGAGCTGCTTCTATCTCACCCAGTTCGATGCGGTGGCCTCTTACTTTAACCTGATGGTCTATGCGGCCTATGTACTCCAAAGCGTGGTCTGCCCGTCGTCTGCCCACGTCGCCCGTACTATATAACCTTCTACCGGCCTCGCCGTACGGGTTCGGGACGAACCTCTCTCCGGTCGCCGCCGCACATCCCTCGTACCCTCGCGCCAAGCCTATGCCGCCCACATACAACTCTCCTTCAACCCCCGCCGGCTTCATCCTCATTCTTTCGCTCAGCACGTAGACCTGCATGTTCCCTATCGGCCAGCCTATCGGTACGCTCGCTTGGTCGCCTCCTCTCTCGCACTCCCAGTGCGTCGCATCTATGCTCACCTCTGTCGGTCCATACAGGTTATGCAGCTCGACGTCCATCTCTTGTAGAAATCGCTCCTGTAAGCCCCTTGGTAGCACCTCCCCTCCGCAGTACACCCTCCTCAAAGTCTTGCTGCGCCTCAGGTTACCTTCCTTTAGCAACACTTCTAACATCGTCGGCACAACCTGCAACACTGTCACCTCCTGTCGCTCGATTGCTTGCACAAGATATGTCGCGTCTCGATGCCCTCCAGGTTCGGCCATGATCAGCCTCGCTCCACTCATAAGCGGCACGAATAGCTCCCAGACCGATGCGTCGAAACTCGTCGGCGTCTTCTGTAGCAGCCTATCCGCGCTCGTCAACGGTAGCTCGGCCTGCATCCACTTCAGCCGGTTACATATAGATCGGTGCTCGATCATTACACCTTTCGGCTTGCCCGTAGATCCAGACGTGTAGATCACATACGCAAGGTTCTCCGGTCGTACTCCACTGTTGAACTCATCTTTGCTTTGCCTCGCTATCTCTTTCCACTGCGCGTCCAGACTTACTACTTCCCCCTCATACCCTTCCACCCTCTCCAAACCTCCTGCAGTTAACAGGACCTCTACGTTCGCATCCTCGACCATCACTCTCAGTCGCTCACTCGGGTAGCCGCGGTCCAAAGGCACATATGCACCTCCTGCCTTCAATATACCCAGCAGTCCCACAACCATCTCTATACTTCTGTGTACAAATACGCCTACTCTCGACTCTATCCGTACACCGCTGTTGGTAAGATATCTCGCGACCTTGTTTGCCCTCGCGTTGAGCTGCTCATAGGTGAGCATCTCCTCCCCGGCCACGACTGCTACCTGCTCAGGCGTCCGCCTTGCCTGCTCCTCAAGCAACTCGTGTAAGCAGTCCGCCCCCGCGTAGTTTGCTTCTTCCCCTCTGCTCACGCTCGCTATCTGTTCCCGCTCAGGCTTTCCTATTGCTTCTAACTCCCCTGCAAAGCTCTCCAAGTCTTCTAATACGCTCTGTAACATCTCCTCATATCCGCCGCTTATCCCCCTTATCACCTCCTCGTCATAAAGATCGGCATCATATTCCCATTCGGCCGCGAGGCCGTCTTGCTCTCTCACGCAGCGCAGCTTGATCTTCATCCGCTCGTTGCACGCATACTGCCTTACTATCCTCAGGGTTACTCCACCTGCCTTCATCTCGTCGTCCATCTTGTAATACTCGAAACCGAACCCCGCGTCTCTCCCGCCACGGGCGTCTTGCTGCTCCCAGCCAAAGTATTCCTGCCACTTGTAGGCCTCTTCAATTGCCTCATCCACTTGTAGTAAGACTCGGCTGAACCTGCTCCCGGCTTCCACCACGACCTCCACCGGTAGATGCCTCGCCATCAACCCTATTTCTTCTCTCAACGCATCATATTTGCGGCCGTCGTATGCCCTGAAGAGACCCACGGGCGACCTACCCGTATGCATCCATAACAGCGTGTGCCAACAAGCCTGCAACAGATTCGCTTCATTCCTCTTATGCTGTTTGGCAACCTCCGCGCACTTGTCTGATAGTTGATTGGGCAGTTTTCTGCGTAACAGACTGAGGCGGTATTCTGTCGGGTTTGATGGCTCCTTCTCGCATTGAAGCCGTTGACTTACGACGGACGCGTAATCTCTCTGCTTCCAGAACTGTCGGCCGACTGCTGTTTCTTCGGATTCGAGTAGTTCGTTCTGCCATTCCGCCAAGTCCGCGTATTGAATGATCTCGTCGGCAAGTTCTTTACCCTTCATCCGCGCGTCTAAGCACCGAGCTATTTTCCTGATCAGATTGGTAAGTCCCTGCATATCGGCACACATCGCAGGAAGAGAAATGATCAGGGCATGCTCGTCGGACCTCAGTCTTATGACCGAAGCCCGCAACTGCGGCTCGCCGTCGAGCTTGAACTCGCGCCGGCAGGCTTCGGCAAAGAGGTTATCTAGCTGCGCCTGAACTGTTGCGGGAGTCTCCGCGCTCACAATTGATTGATCCAGTAAAAACTGCGCTCTTGCGTCAACGACCTGCGACACGACACTCATGGCTGGCAGGAAGCGGAAGCTTGTGCGAAGGATTGCATGGCGGTTGACGACATCTTCGAGGGCGGCTCTCAATAGCTCACGTTGCAAATGGCCCCGGATCAAGACAGTGCAGGCAGCCGAGTAGGCACAGTTGTGCGCGGAACCCAGCAGCGACCAGAGCCGCTCTTGCTGTGGCGACAGCGGGTAAGCTTCAATGATCTGGTCTTGCATAGATGTAGGCCTGTCTTCGCGGGCTAGAACGCTCTGCAACTGTTTGGCTCGGCCATCCCAACCTGTATGCTCCGCGCGCCCGTGTACGGCATGCGGCCGTGGGCTACGAGCATGTTATCGAGCATCAACACATCTCTTTCTTGCCAGGGGAAGATGACCATTTCCTGGTTGTAAGCATCGCGGAGCTGGTCTAATACTTCGGCTTCAATAGGCGAACCGTCGCCGTAATACGTATTAGTCGGCATATCCTCTTCGCTGAATTCATTGATCAGGGTGTGGCGAATGGCCGGGTTAAGCGTGGAGACATGAAAAAAGGTCGCATGATTGAACCACACGAGCGCGCCCATTCTTGGGTGCTTTGCAACAGCGGTTCGGATGGCGCGAGTTCTTAGACGGTCTTCTCCTATCCATTCGGTCTCTATTCCGTTTCGGCGACAGTACTCGTCCACCTCTTGTTTTTTGTTCGTCTGGAAAACTATCTGCCAGGGAAGTCCCCACCCCTTATTGAAGTTTCGAACGTACATCCATTTTTTCTGAATGAACTGGTCCCTTATCTCGGGAGGAATGCGTTCGTAGATTCTTCGGCAATCAGCGATCGGCGTCTCACCACCTTGCTCGGCAGGTTTCGCACAGAAAAAAAAAGCTTCATCGGCCAAGTGTTTTGGTAAGAATTCTCGTTATGGAGGAAAATGCTCTCACCAGGCGGATAGTCCGTGGAAGTGTATATGCTGCCGCTTAATTGACTGCGCGGTGACGACCGCTCGCGGTATTCCAGCAACTCTCCAGCGATGGTTTCTATGAAACTCTCGAACTCCTCTGTGGTTCTAATATTGAAGCCCCTGAACAGTATCGCTCCAATATCTAACAAATTCTTCTCAATGAGATCTCGATTGCCCGAGGCCCAAGCCACTGGGTCTACGCCTTTGGCAACGGGCTGCATGACTACGGGCAAAGCGTTTCCCTCACGCAGCGAGAAGGTCTTAACAAGGTTGCCTGGTGTCAGACGGGTCGCTTTGCGAGCAAACCGGACTGGCGTATCTATACCAAGTCTCTTTTCATCGGAGTCATCCATCGCCCGTAATCTCCTTGGGTTTGCGACCTTTCAATTGCCCTTTGCTTCATCTTGGAAAACTTGAGGAGCGAGGCGTCCTCCACTCTCTTCTCCTCGGCGGCTCGGTACTGGCGATCCGCCTCGCCGATAACCGCTTTGATTTCGCTAAGTCTTGCCTCTGGGCGTGCCACTACTTCGTTCAGAATCGCTTGATAATGTCTCAGCATCCGAAACGCCGTGCCGAGATCATATAGATCGGTGCTGTACTGGAGCGATCCGAAGAGTCGCTCCCCCGCTGCGATCATATGTAAGATCAAATCGAACGGAGTCGCGCGGCTATCAATTGGGAGCGATCTCAGACTGAGATCAGAAAACTGCAAGTCCGGAATCGAGAAATTGTCTAGCGCAAAAGAGACCTGAAACAGCGGGTTATAACTGAGGCTTCTATCGGTGCCGATTTCATCTACCAGTTTTGCGAATGGCAGGTTATGTGCGTAGGCGCTTAAAGCCACCTCGCGTACGCGAGCCAAAAGTTCCTTAAAACTTGGATCGCCCGAAAGGTCTGTTCGCAAGACCAGCGTGTTGACAAAAAAACCTATCAGCCGCTCGGTTTCCAGCTGAGCGCGGTTTGCGAACGGTGATCCGACAATTATGTCCTCTTGCTCTGAGTAGTAGTGCAACAAGACCTTGAAGGCAGCCAACAGTGCCGTGTGTAGCGTAGCGGCTTGCCTGGCGCTGAGACTCCTCAGGGCTTTCGACAAAGTGTCCGGAAGCTCAAACTTCAAGCTTGCCCCTTCAAAGGTTCGAACAGAAGGGCGAGGGCGATCCGTGGGCAAATTGAGTTTCGACTGGGCCCCATTTAACACTTGTCTCCAATAGTCTAATTGAGTTTCTAGTGCTTCTCGTTTAGATGAGTCCCTCTGCCAAGAGGTGTAGTCTGCGTACTGAAGCGCAAGCTCAGGAAGGCTGGAGGGCTTGCCCTTCAGAGACTCTTCATAAAGCGATTGCACCTCCGCAGCGTATACCGTGAATGACCACGCATCCGCGATGATGTGATGATTAACCATCAACGCTAAGTGTTCTTGAGCTGCCATCTTGATAGATGAAAACCGGACCAGCGGTCCGCGAGTCAGATCGAACGCCGCGCCCGCTTCATCCTGGATCAGGCGATTAGCCTCCGCCTTGCGAGTATCTTCGTTAAGCACGCTTAGATCTATGAGGCGCAGCCTGACCATACAGGCGGGTTGGATTACTTGGACCGGTTGCCCATCCACAGCTTGAAATGTAGTACGCAACACTTCATGACGCCGCGAGATTTCACTAATTGTCTGCTCAAGAGATGCAATACTGAGGGAGCCTTCCAAATGAAACGCTGTAACAAGATTGTAGAAGTTGCTTCCAGCCTCCAATTGGTCGATAAACCAAAGTCCTTCTTGCTCAAAAGACAGAGGCACCTGCTCCTTCCGAAAGGACGCGCTGATAGTAGGGATTATGACCCGTTCCCCGGCACTCACTTTTTCCTGCACAATCGCGGCGAACTCACTAACAGTTGGTTTCTCGAACAAGCTCCTCAGCTCAAGCTCGACGCGGAATGCCTCTCTCATACGTGCAACAAGCTGTGTGGCAAGCAGCGAGTGGCCCCCCAGATCAAAGAAGTTATCCGCAAGCGCGACATCATCGACCCCCAACACGTCTGCCCATATCCCGCTCATGATCTCCTCGACCTGGCTCCTCAGCCTTCTCCTTTCCTCGCTTTTCACCCTTACCAGCTCCCGACTTGCCAGCGCCTTCCGGTCGATCTTCCCATTCGCCGTCTGCGGCAGGCTCTCCAGCTCAACGATCTGGCTCGGCACCATGTACTCTGGCAGCTTCGCCTTCAACTGCGTCCTCACCTCCTGACCATCGCGCCCCTTTTCCACCTCCATCACGACATACGCGACCAACCGCTTTTCTTTTCCCAAGGTTTCTACCACCACAACCGCCGCCTCTCTGACTCCCACCTGCTGCCTCATCGCCTCCTCGATCTCCCCCAACTCTATCCGGTATCCCCTCACTTTCACCTGGTTGTCCGAACGTCCGATGAACTCGATCCTCCCCCTCTCCCTGTACCTCCCAATGTCGCCTGTCCGATACACCCGCGCCCCCGCTTGCTGGCTATAGCCGTCCGGCAGGAACCTCTCCGCGGTCACTGCCGCTCTCTTGTAGTACCCTCGCGCCAACCCTTCGCCTCCGATGTACAACTCGCCGACGACACCTTGCGCCACTAATCCAAGCCTCTCGTCGAGAATGTGCACTCTCGTGTTGGCTATCGGCCTCCCGATTAAGGGCGCTTGTGTTGCGTCCCGCTCGATCTCCTCATACGTCGAATAAGTGGTGTCCTCCGATGGCCCATAAAGATTCACGACGCGGCCCACTGCCCCCTGCTCGTAGACCCCCGCTACTACCTTGCTCGACAGCGCCTCCCCTGCCAGATTCACCGTCTTGACGCTCAGTGGCAGGGCCCTCTCTCTGACCAACTCGCTGATGGCTGACGGCACCGTATTGATCAAGGTCACGTCCGCTTGCGGCGCTCGGGCGAGCAGGTCCAATGCGTTGTCGACGAGGATCACGGCCCCGCCCAGACTCAACGGCACGAATAGCTCATAGATCGACAGGTCGAAGCAGATTGAGGTTGATGCCAGCACGCCGGCCAACTCATCCTGGAAATAGACCTCCTCGGACCAACTGACCAGGCAGACCGCGCTGCGGTGCTCGATCGCCACCGCCTTCGAGTTACCCGTCGAGCCTGAGGTGTAGATCAGGTAAGCGAGATGCTCCGCCCCGACTGGCGCATCGCAGTTGCGGACCGGCTGGCGCCTGATCTCGCCAGCCACCAAGTCCAAGCGGATCGGTCGCGCTTTGCATCCCGGCAGCAAGCCGATAAGCGAACCGGTAGTCAGCACCAGTTGCGCGTCGGCATCGTCAAGCATGAAAGCCAGCCGCGCCTGTGGGTATGCCGGATCGAGAGGAACATATGCGCCGCCGGCTTTGAGTATCCCGAGCAGGCTGATGATCATCTCCGGCTGCCGGGGCAAGCAGACGCCGACCAGGCTTTCAGCCCGCA
>Ga0210410_10002979_pt1 | contig 15069 bp, 12 predicted proteins | sample IncBWC4MmetaG_FD_161058 | JGI IMG/M metagenome (GOLD analysis project Ga0210410, IMG submission 161058) | Forest soil microbial communities from Barre Woods Harvard Forest LTER site, Petersham, Massachusetts, United States - Inc-BW-C-4-M | ecosystem: Environmental > Terrestrial > Soil >... | reverse complement strand
CGCTACTGCCTGGCCCTGCCGCCCGGGCCGGCCGCGGAGCTGGCCCCGCTCCTGTGCGCCGGGCTCATCGGTTATCGCGCCTACCGCGCCGCGGGCGAGGCGGCCAATCTCGGGCTCTACGGTTTCGGCGCGGCGGCGCACCTGCTCGCCCAGGTGGCGCGCTTCGAAGGCCGGCGTGTTTTCGCCTTCACGCGCCCCGGCGATGGCCCGGCGCAGCGTTTTGCGTGCGAGCTCGGTGCGGCGTGGGCCGGCGGATCCGATGAGCGAGCGCCCGAGCTGCTCGACGCCGCCATTCTGTTCGCGCCCGTCGGTGCGCTCGTTCCGGCGGCGCTGGCCGCCGTGCGGCCGGGTGGCCGGGTGGTGTGCGCGGGGATCCACATGAGCGATGTGCCGGCCTTCCCCTACCGGCTCCTGTGGGGCGAGCGGCAGGTGTCATCGGTTGCCAACCTCACGCGGCGCGACGGCGAGGAGTTCATGGAGCTCACCCGGAGTCTCGAGCTCGAGTCGCGGGTGGAGCGCTTTGCGCTCACGGACGCCAACCTGGCGCTCGCGCGGCTGCGCAGCGGGACCCTCATGGGGGCCGCGGTGCTGGAAATGCCGGGCCCGCCTTCGGTTGCGGGGACAGAAGCGCGTCCGTAACATCGCGCGCCTCATGCGCTCACATTACTGCGGACAGGTCAACGAGCAGCTCCTCGGCCGCGAGGTCACCGTCGCCGGCTGGGTGCACCGCCGCCGCGACCACGGCGGAGTCATTTTCGTCGACCTGCGCGACCGCGAGGGACTGCTGCAGATCGTATTCGATCCGGACGCCGCGCAGGTGTTCGCAGAAGCCGAGCGGCTGCGCAACGAGTACGTGGTGAGCGTCACCGGCACGGTGCGTGAGCGGCCGGCGGGCACCGTGAATCCGAACCTCGCGTCCGGCAAGGTCGAGCTCATCGCGCGACGCATCGAGCTCCTCAACCGCTCCGAGCCCTTGCCGTTCCAGCTCGATGAGCAGGTCGGCGAGGAAGTGCGCCTGCGCTACCGCTATCTCGATCTGCGCCGCGAGGTGATGAGTCAGCGGCTGCGGCTGCGCCACCGCCTGACGCGCTCGATGCGCGCCTACCTCGACGCGCACGGCTTCGTCGATCTCGAGACCCCTATGCTCACCAAGGCGACCCCCGAGGGGGCGCGCGACTACCTGGTGCCGAGCCGCACGCACCCGGGCAAGTTTTTCGCCCTGCCGCAGTCGCCGCAGATCTTCAAGCAGCTGCTGATGATCGCTGGCTTCGATCGCTACTACCAGATCGTCCGCTGCTTCCGCGACGAGGACCTGCGCGCCGATCGCCAACCCGAGTTCACCCAGCTCGACATCGAGACCTCGTTCCTCTCCCAGGACGAGATCATGGCGATGATGGAGGCCCTGGTGCGGCACTTCTTCCGCGAGGTGCTCGACACGGCGCTCCCGGAGCCTTTTCCGCGCCTGAGCTATGCGGAGGCGATGCGACGCTACGGCTCGGACAAGCCGGATCTGCGCATTCCGCTCGAGCTCACCGACGTCGCCGACCTCGTCAGGGATTGCGACTTCAAGGTGTTTGCGGGTCCCGCGAAGGACCCGCAGGGACGGGTGGCGGCGCTGCGCGTGCCGGGCGGCGGCGCGCTGCCGCGCTCGGCGATCGATGAGTGCACGGCGTTCGTCGCGCGCTATGGCGCGAAGGGCCTCGCCTACATCAAGGTGAACGAGCGTGCCCGCGGGCGCGAGGGACTGCAGTCGCCGATCATCAAGTTCCTGAGCGATGCGGCGCTGGCCGGCATCCTCGAGCGCACCCGGGCGGCCGACAACGACGTGGTGTTCTTCGGCGCCGATCGCGCCGCGGTCGTGAACGATGCGCTCGGAGCGCTGCGGCTCAAGCTCGGCCACGATCTGAAGATGGTCGAGGGCGGGTGGCGCCCGCTGTGGGTGTTCGACTTTCCGATGTTCGAGTGGGATGCGGAGGCCAAGCGCTGGGTAGCCATGCACCACCCCTTCACGTCTCCGCAGAATCCCGACCCTGCGGCGCTGCGCGCCGATCCCGCGGCGGCGCTCGCCAAGGCCTATGACATGGTACTGAACGGGTCCGAGATCGGCGGCGGCTCGGTGCGCATTCACCGCCAGGAGATGCAGTCGTGCGTTTTCGAGCTCCTGGGGATCGCCGCCGACGAGGCGCAGAAGAAGTTCGGCTTCCTGCTCGATGCGCTCAAGTTCGGCGCGCCGCCCCACGGGGGCATCGCCTTCGGACTCGATCGGCTCGCCATGCTGATGGCGGGCGCCGACAGCATCCGCGAGGTGATCGCCTTCCCGAAGACGCAGACCGCCGCGGATCCGCTCACCGATGCGCCGACCGAGGTGAGCGAGGCGCAGCTGCGCGAGCTGCACGTGCGGGTACGCATGCCACCGCCTTCGGCCTAGAAGCGGGCCGGTAGCCCGCCCCGCCCCGAGGAGTTGCCCATCGCGCACGTCGTCTACGTGCATGGCCTGTGGCTCCCGGGGGAGGAGTCGCTCGTCCTCAAGCACCACCTCGCCGAGGAGTTCGCCCTCGAGCTTCACTGGTTCCGCTATTTCGGGGCGTCCGAGTCGATGAGCGACGTCACCTCGAGGCTCGCGGCCTTCGCGCGCGAGCTCGCGAGCCCCGAGGTGCACTTCGTCGGACACAGCCTCGGGGGGCTGGTGCTCTACCGGCTGCTTGAGCGCTTTCCCGTGCAGCCTCCGGGCCGCGTGGTGTTCCTCGGGGTGCCGTGCGTGGCGAGCCGCGCAGCGCAGCGTGCCGGAATGTTCGGACCGCTCGCGCAGCTCCTGGGACCTACGGTGGCGGAGGAGCTGCTCACGCCGCACGATCGGCGCTGGACACATACGCGACCGCTCGGCGTCGTGGCCGGTAACCAACCGCTTGGCCTCGGGCAGTTCCTGGCGCACTTCGACGAGGAGAACGACGGGACCGTCGCCGTGAGCGAGACGCGCATGCCGGGAGCCACGGATCATATCGTGCTGCCGGTGAGCCACTTAGGTATGTTGGTATCGGCGCGCGTGGCGCACGAGACCGGCGTGTTCCTCACGCAGGGCCGCTTTTCACTGCGTTAGCTGGCTTCGGCGGAAACCGCAGTGATCTCCGCCGAAATCGCTTCGCTGCGATTTCGGCCAACTCAACTACAGCAGCCGACGCAGGCGGTAGAGCTCTTCCAGCGCCGCGCGCGGCGTGAGCTCGTCCGGGTCGATCTCGCTGAGCGCGGCGCGCAGGCGATCGTCCGCGTCGGTCGCCCCGGTGAATAGCGGCAGCTCGCTCTGGGACGCGGCGGCGACCCCGTTGCCGGCCGCGCGCTGCCGGTCGCGCTCGGACTCGAGCGCCTCGAGGTAGCCCCTAGCCGCGCCGATCACGGGCAGCGGGACGCCGGCAAGCTGCGCCACCTGCAGGCCGTAGCTGCGATTGGCGGGCCCGTCCTTCACGGCATGCAGAAACACGATGCCCTCGCCGTGCTCGGTCGCATCCAGATGCACGTTGGCGCAGCCCTCCACCTCGAGTGCCAGTGTCGTGAGCTCGAAGTAATGGGTGGCGAACAGCGTGAAGGCGCGCACGCGCGTGGCGATGTCGCGCGCCATCGCCCAGGCGAGCGACAGACCGTCGAAGGTGCTGGTGCCGCGCCCGATCTCATCGAGGAGGATGAGGCTGCGCGCGGTGGCGTTGTGCAGGATGTTGGCCGCCTCAGTCATCTCCACCATGAAGGTCGAGCGCCCGCCCGCGAGATCGTCGGCGGCGCCGATGCGGGTGAAGATGCGATCGATCGGCCCGACCACGAGGGCGTCGGCGGGCACGTAGCTGCCGATGTGCGCCAGCAGCACGATGAGCGCCGCCTGGCGCATGTAGGTCGACTTCCCGCCCATGTTGGGGCCGGTGATGATCAGCATGCGGCGCGCCGCATCGAGGCGCAGGTCGTTGGGGACGAAGGGCGCAGCGGCGAAGCGCTCGACCACCGGGTGGCGTCCCGCCTCGATCATGACGCGCGGCTCGTCGACCAGGGTGGGCGCGCTCCACTCGAGCGCGGCGGCGCGCTCGGCCAGCGCCGCCAGCGTGTCGAGCTCGGCGACGGCGGTAGCGGTCCCCTGCAGCGGCGCGAGGCCGTCGATGAGCCGTGTGAGTACCTGCTCGTACAGCTCGCGCTCGCGCGCCAGCGCCCGGTCGCGCGCGCCGAGCACCCGGTCCTCGAAGCTCTTGAGCTCGGCGGTGATGAAGCGCTCGGCGGAGCGCACGGTCTGGCGGCGGATGTAGTCCTTGGGCACACGCTCGGCGTCACGCCGCGTGACCTCGATGAAAAAACCCTGCACCCGGTTATAGCCGAGCTTCAGGGCAGCGAGCCCGGTGCGTTCGCGCTCGCGCCGCTCGAGGTCGAGGAGGAACTCGTCGGTGTGGGTCGCGATGCGGCGCAGCTCGTCCAGCTCGCGGTCGTAGCCCGCCGCGATCACGTCGCCGTCGCGCACCATCGTGGCGGGCTCGGCGGCGATGGCGGCCGCGAGCAGAGCCAGCTCGTCCACGTGCGCGTGAATGCCACCGTGCAGCTTGCGCAGCAGCGGCGAGTCGATCGGGGCGAGCGCGGCGCGCAGCGCCGGCAGCACCTCGAGCGAGGCGCGCAGCTGCGTGAGATCGCGCGGCCGCGCCGAGCGCAGCGCAACCCGGGCGAGGATGCGCTCGATGTCTCCGACTCCGGCGAGGAGCTCGCGTAACTGTGCGAAGCGTCGCGCGTCGTGCAGCGCGGCGAGCGCCTGGTACCGCGCGCGTAGCAGCGTCTGGTCGGTGAGCGGCCGGTTCAGCCAGCGGCGTAGCTCGCGCGACCCCATGGCGGTGACACAGCTGTCGATCACGGCGAGCAGCGTCGCTGCTTCGTTGCCCGAGAGGCTCGCGTCGAGCTCGAGGTTGCGCCGGGTGGCGGCATCGAGAGTCAGCGCGTCCCCGCGCTCCTCGACCGTGAGGTCGCGCACGTGCGGCAGCGCCGAGCGCTGGGTGTCACGCACGTATTGCAGCAACGCGCCGGCGGCGCGGATGGCGAGCGGCAGCTCGTCGGCCCCGAAGCCCTTGAGATCGAGTGTGCCGAGCTGATCGGTCAGGAGGCGCGAGGCGCTCGAGAGCTCGAAGTGCCAGGGCGGGCGCGCGCGCAGCACCGCACCGCCCGTGGGGGTGTCGCTCGCGGCGCCTTCCGCGACCAGGAGTTCGGCGGGCTTCAGGCGCTCGAGCTCGGCGGCGAGCGCGCCGTTCCCCAGGCTCTCGAGCACGGTGAAGCGCCCTGCGGCGAGGTCGAGCCACGCGAGACCGAAGCGCTCGCCGTCACGCGCCAGCGCCGCGGCCAGGGTCTCGTGGCGCTCATCGAGGAGCGCTGAGTCGGTGACGGTACCGGGCGTGACGATGCGGACCACCTCGCGCTCGAGCGGGCCGCGGGAGGACCCCGGCTCGCCTTTCTGCTCGCAGATCGCCACGCTCTCGCCCTTGCGCACGAGCCGTGCCAGGTAGCTGTCGACCGCATGGAAGGGCACACCCGCCATGGGGATGGGCTGGCCGGCGGAAGAGCCACGCGCGGTGAGCGTGATGTCGAGCAGCGCGGCGGCGCGGCGCGCGTCGTCGTAGAAGAGCTCGTAAAAGTCGCCCATCCGGTAGAAGAGCAGAATGTCCGGATGCTGGGCCTTGATGCGCAGGTACTGCTGCATCATCGGCGTGTGCTGGGGCAGGGGCTCCGCGCTCATGATGGGCGAAGGCTACCGTAAGTAAGGCGGGTCGACGACCCGAAGGGTTGCGCGTAGCCTCATCGGGCATGATCGCCGACGCGGAGCTCTACCAGCTCGCGGCCCGCGCGGGCGCGGCTCTCCAGGCGTCCGGACGCCGCATGGCTACGGCCGAGTCATGCACGGCCGGGTGGATCGCGAAGGCGCTTACGGACGTACCCGGCAGCTCGCAGTGGTTCGAGTGCGGCTACGTCACCTATTCCGATGCCGCCAAGATGCGCGATCTGGGCGTGGTGGCGCGCACGCTCGCCGAATTCGGCGCCGTGAGCGAGGAGACCGCGCGTGAGATGGCCGCCGGTGCACTGCGCATCCCTAGGGTGAGCGTGGCGCTCGCCGTCACGGGCATTGCCGGCCCCGACGGCGGCACGCCACAGAAACCCGTCGGCACCGTATGGCTGTGCGCAGCCGCCCGCCACGAACGCAGCACCGAGACCATCGCCGAGCTCCAGCACTTTCCCGGGGACCGCGCCGCGGTGCGCCGACGCTCCGTGCAGGAGGCGCTCGAGCTCCTGCTGCGGCTCGATCTGCGGACAGGCGTGGCTTGAGCGCTGGGCCGACCCGACGCCTGTTCTTCGCCTTGTGGCCAGACGAAGAGCAACGCGCGGCGCTCGTGCGCGCAACGGGCAAGACCGTGCATCACTCGGGCGGGCGTCCCGTGCCCGAGGAGAACCTGCACGTCACACTCGCGTTCCTCGGCAGCGTGCTCGAGTCCCGTCTGGAAGAACTGAGCGTCATCGCGCGGCGGATTGCAGCGATATTCCCCCGGAACGCCCTGCCGCTCGCCGTCAGCCTGGAGGCTCTGGAGCATTGGGGCAAGCCGCAGGTCCTCACCGTACTCGAGTCCCAGGAGAGAGCGCACGGCGCGCCGACATCCGGCGTCGCGGAGCTCGCGCGGATCCTCACCGACGCGACCGCGGCGGCCGGTTTTAGCCCGGATCTCAAGCCCTTCCGCGTGCATGTGACCGTAGCGCGCAAAGTGGTGCGCGCGCCCCGCGCGCGCACCATGCGGAAAGTTCAGTGGAGCTTCGACGCGTTCGCCCTGATCGAGAGCCGCACACTCGAGGAGGGCCCTGTATACAGTGTCGTCGAGTCGTGCGTACTGGGTGGCGCGGAAAAAGTGCGCACATAGACGTCAAACAAGGTCGCGGGCGCGCACCGGCGGCTGGATCTTTATGTGATAATTGCGGCGGAAGTTTTGCATGTCGTCACTACCACTCCTGAGAAACTCGCAGATGGAAGAAAACCGTAAGAAGGCGCTCGCCGCCGCACTGGGTCAGATCGAGAAGCAGTTCGGCAAGGGCTCCGTGATGCGCTTAGGCGACGCCGCGGCGAGCTACGACGTCGAGACGGTCTCGACCGGCTCGCTGGGACTCGACATCGCGCTCGGCGTCGGCGGCCTGCCGCGCGGGCGCGTGGTGGAGATTTTCGGCCCCGAGGCCTCAGGCAAGACCACGCTGATGCTGCAGGTCATCGCCGAGGTGCAGCGCGCCGGCGGCACCGCCGCCTTCGTCGACGCCGAGCACGCGCTCGATCCGAGCTACGCCGAGAAGCTCGGCGTCAACATCAACGACCTGCTGGTCTCGCAGCCCGACACCGGCGAGCAGGCGCTCGAGATCACCGACATGCTGGTGCGCTCGAACGCGGTCGACATCGTCGTGATCGACTCGGTGGCGGCGCTCACCCCGAAGGCGGAGATCGAGGGCGAGATGGGCGAGATGCAGGTCGGGCTGCAGGCGCGTCTCATGTCGCAGGCGCTGCGCAAGCTCACCGGCAACATCAAGCGCTCCAACACCATCGTGGCGTTCATCAACCAGATGCGCATGAAGATCGGCGTGATGTTCGGTAACCCCGAGACCACCACCGGCGGAAATGCGCTCAAGTTCTACGCCTCGGTGCGTCTCGACATCCGCCGCATCGGCGCCATCAAGAACGGCGAGGAAGTCACCGGCAACATGACGCGCGTCAAGGTGGTGAAGAACAAGGTGGCGCCGCCGTTCCGCGAGGCGGAGTTCGAGATCATGTACGGCCTTGGCATCTCGCGCGAAGGCGAGATCATCGAGCTCGGCAGCTCGCTCGGCATCATCGAGAAATCCGGCGCCTGGTATGCCTACAAGGGCAACCGCATCGGCCAGGGCAAGGACAACGCGCGCACCTACCTTCAGTCGAACCGGGAAGTGGCGCGCGAGATCGAGGAGCAGGTACGTGCACGGCTGCTGCCGCCGCGCCAGCAGCGCAACGGCGAGCAGGCCGCCGCCAACACCGCCTGAAAGGGGCCGTCCGCTCGAGTGCGCAGGCCTCAGCGGCTCGGTGGAGGGGCGGTATTCTGCTGTACGTGCTCGACCGCCTGGCGAGCCTGCGCCTCGATGGTCTCGAGTTCCTGCACCGTCGCGCAGGTATATCCTCCGCCGAGCCGCGAGCCGAGAACGTCTTCGCGGCGACAATAAACCTTCACGCCGTTGCGCATTGCCGGCTTGTACCCCTCCGCGACGAAGTGCTTCTCGACCTGGTCGATCTCCGGCGCCGCGGGCTTGCTCGCCGGAGGTGAGGTGGCGGCCGCTGCGGCCGGCGCAGCCGCCGCCGCGGGCGCAGCTTCGGTCGGGGGATCCGCGAGGGCGGAAGTCAGGGCGCCGGCGCCCAGGCAAGCCAGCAATCCAACAGCGAAACGCATGATGTCCCCTGTGTCCTTATGTAACGGCGCGGATCCGCAAGTGGCCGCAGGTCGCGAACTATACTAAAACCGATGGCCTCCCGCCGAGCAGCAAGATCCGCGCCCCGACCCGCGGAGAATGCGCAACGCGCCGCCGATCCCGCGGCGGCCCGCGCGGCGGCGGTCGCACTCCTCGCGCGGCGCGATTTACCGACCGGGGAGCTGCGCGAGCGCCTCGGCGCGCGCGGCTTCGAGCCCGAGGCGACGGCGGCGGCACTGGCGGCGCTCCGCGCCGAGGGCGCACTCAACGATGAGCGCTACGCGCACAACTATGTTGCATACCACGCCGGCCGTGGCCGGGGCCCGATCCGCATCGGCGCGGACCTGCGCACGCGTGGCCTGCCGCAGGAGCTCATCGAGGCGGCGCTCGAGAGCGGTCCGGATTGGCGCGCCGCTGCGGCCGCGGCCCGGGCCCGCCGCTTCGGCAAGCCCGCGCCCGCCAGCTGGCGGGAGAAGGCCAGGCAAGCACGCTTTTTGCAGTATCGAGGCTTTTCAGCCGATCATATCCGCGCGGCTACCGGAGCCGAGCCCGACACGGACTGAGGGACCTTGGGCAAACCGACCTACATGAGCGCAGCGGACGTGCGCGCCGCGTTCCTCGAGTTCTTCCGCGGGCACGCCCACGCGATCGTGCCGTCGAGCTCGCTCGTACCCGCGAACGACCCGACGCTGCTGTTCACCAACGCCGGCATGGTGCAGTTCAAGGACGTGTTCCTGGGCCGCGAGACGCGCGACTACCTGCGCGCCGCGACCAGCCAGCGCTGCGTGCGCGCCGGCGGCAAGCACAACGACCTCGAGAACGTGGGCTACACCGCCCGCCACCATACGTTCTTCGAGATGCTCGGCAACTTCTCCTTCGGCGACTACTTCAAGCGCCAGGCGATCCGCTTCGCCTGGGATTTCCTGATCTTCAATCTGGGGTTGGATCCGGCGCGCCTCTGGTGCACGGTCTACAAGGACGACGACGAGGCCGCGGACATCTGGCTGAAGGAAGTCGGCGTGAGCCCGCGGCGCTTCGCGCGCCTGGGCGAAGCCTCCAACTTCTGGGCGATGGGCGACACCGGTCCCTGCGGTCCGTGCAGCGAGATCTTCTACGACCACGGTCCGGAGGTGGCGGGCGGCCCGCCGGGCTCGGCGGAGGAGGAGGGCGACCGCTACGTCGAGATCTGGAATCTGGTCTTCATGCAGTACGACCGGGGCCCGGACGGCAAGCTCACGCCGCTGCCGAAGCCCTCGGTCGACACCGGCATGGGCCTCGAGCGCGTCTCCGCCGTGATGCAGGGCGTGCACTCCAACTACGACATCGACCTCTTCAAGAATCTGATCCGCGCCGCCGGCAAGCTCGCCGGCACGTCCGTCCTCACCTCGAGCTCGCTGCGTGTGATCGCCGATCACATCCGCGCCAGCGCCTTCCTGGTCGTCGACGGCGTGCTGCCCTCCAACGAGGGCCGCGGCTACGTGCTGCGCCGGATCATCCGCCGCGCGATCCGCCACGGCTACAAGCTCGGCATCCACGATCCGTTCTTCTACAAGCTGGTCCCGGTGCTGGCTCAGGAGATGGGCGGCGCCTACCCGGAGCTCATCTCGCGCCGCGCGGTCACCGAGCGCGTGCTGCACCAGGAGGAGGAGCGCTTTGCGGAGACGCTCGCGAACGGCATGGTGCTGCTCGAGAGTGCGATCCGGAATCTGCGCGGCGAGAAGGTGATCGACGGCGAGACGGTGTTCAAGCTGTACGACACCTATGGCTTTCCCGCCGACCTGACCGCGGACGTGGCGCGTGAGCGCGGGCTCAGCATCGATCAGGCGGGCTTCGAGGCGGCGATGGAGCAGCAGCGGCGCCGCTCGCAGGAATCGAGCAAGTTCGGCGGCGATCAGAGCGCCGGGGCCAAGGTCGATGCGCAGACCGTGTTCCGCGGATACGAGGAGCTCGCCTGCGCCGGGCAGGTGGCAGCGCTGCTCAAGGGTGGCGCCTCGGTGCAGGCGCTCACGGCCGGCGACAAGGGCGAGGTGGTGCTCGATCGCACGCCGTTCTATGCCGAGTCGGGCGGCCAGGTGGGAGATGCCGGGGAACTGTCTGGACCGGGTGTGCGCTTTGCGGTCGCCGATACCCAGAAACGCGGCGCCGCGCACGCGCACCTGGGCGAGTTGGAGGAGGGGACGATCCGTATCGGCGACACGCTCGAGGCGCGGGTGGATGCCAAGCGGCGCCAGGCCACGGTGCTCAATCACAGCGCGACGCATCTGCTCCACGCGGCGCTGCGCCAGGTGCTCGGGACCCACGTGCAGCAGAAGGGCTCGCTGGTCGCGCCCGACCGTCTGCGCTTCGACTTCGCGCACTACCAGGCCGTGACTGCGGAGGAGCTGCGTGAGATCGAGGGGCTGGTGAATGCGCAGATCCGCGCCAACGCGCCGGGCGAAATTCGCGTCATGGACTATGACGCCGCGGTGGGCGAGGGCGCGATCGCGCTGTTCGGCGAGAAGTACGACAAGGACGTGCGCGTGCTCAGGCTCGGGGATTTCTCGATGGAGCTGTGCGGTGGCACCCACGTGCAGCGTGCCGGCGACATCGGGCTCTTCAAGATCGTCAGCGAGAGCGGCGTCGCGTCCGGCGTGCGCCGCATCGAGGCTCTGACGGGCGAGGCGGCGCTCGGCTATGTCGAGCAGAACGACGCGCTGCTCAAGGACCTCGCGAGCCTCGTGCGCGGCTCGCGCGAGGACGTCGGCGACAAGGTGCGCGAGCAGCTCGAGCGCGTGAAGCAGCTCGAGCGCGAGGTGCGCACGCTCAAGGACCGGCTGGCTTCCGGCAAGGGGGTGGACCTGGCGGCCGGCGCGGTTGACGTGCAGGGCGTCAAGGTCGTGGCGACCAAGGTCGACGGCGCGGATGCCGGCGCGCTGCGCAGCGCGGTGGATCAGCTCAAGGAGCGTTTCAAGTCGGCGGTGGTCGTGCTGGCGAGCGTCGAGAGTCCCGCCAAGGTGGTGCTGGTGGTCGGCGTCACCGACGATCAGACCGGCCGGATCAAGGCCGGGGAGCTGGCCGGGGCGGTGGCGGCGCAAGTGGGCGGACGCGGCGGCGGCCGGGCGGACTTCGCCCAGGCCGGGGGCAGCAAGCCGGAGGCGCTCGACGCAGCGCTCGACTCGGTGCGCGAGTTTGTGCGGGCGCGCCTGTCCGCCTGAGCTGGCCGCAAGCGGCAGGGCCCTTTTTGCCGCTGGGCGACGCTTTCCGTATCATGGCGCGCCCCGCGCGCACCCGAACCGGAGAGCTCCAGGTCCTTGAGGATTTTAGCGAGCGGAGAGATGGCCGAGTGGTCGAAGGCGCACCCCTGCTAAGGGTGTAAGGGTCAAAAGCCCTTCGAGGGTTCGAATCCCTCTCTCTCCGCCATTCCCAAGGAGGAGAACAGGCGTGATGCACTATCTGTGGATGTTCATCGTCGGCATCATCGTGGGTGCCATCGCGCGCTTCATCATGCCGGCCGCTGCGCACATGGGAATCCTCTTGACGGGAGTGCTCGGTGTCGTGGGTTCGTTCGTCGGCGGATTCATCGCCCGGCTCTTCAGCAAGCCGGCCCCGGGCGCACCGTTTCATCCGGCAGGAATCCTCCTGTCGATCGTGGGCGCGCTGATCGTGCTATGGGTCTGGAATCGACTGGCGCTTTGACTGCTGGTAGGATGCGCGCCCCTCGAGCGGTGCGCCCGTAGCTCAGTTGGATAGAGTACCTGGCTACGAACCAGGGGGTCGGGAGTTCGAATCTCTCCGGGCGCGCCAATACCATCAAGGTCCATTCCGGTTGGATAGGTGGCGTTTTATACCGGAGACATGGGTAACAGTTTTGCGGCGAAGGGGTTCGCCGCACTCTCGATCCGACAGGTCTCGTGATCAAAGAACCCTAAGTCGTAACGCATAAAGCTTACGAGCCAGATTTTATCCTCGACTTGCTTCACTCCCACCCTCTGGCCGGCGAAAGCCTGGCTGAGATTGATCTTCAACGGTCCCATACAGATCCTGCCACAGCGCGTGACGGTGATGGTGCGGTCGTGGAAGGGATACTCGATATCCGGTAGGCCGCTGTAGGTACGCGGGGAAGGGCGATAGAGCTCAGCCGGGCACCGCATGTTGAGAGCCTGATGAGGCCGCTCCTCATTGAAGGTGCTGATGAACTGATCGAAGCGCGCCTGCTGCTGCAGGAAGTTCTTCGATGCCGGCTTGGTGGCTTCCTGTTTGAGCGTCAGATGCATACGTTCGTGGCGTCCGTTCTGCTGCGGGTTACCCGGCTTGATGCGCTCGATGTCGATCCCGAGCCGCAGCCACCACACCGACAGTCGGGTGAGGCCAAAAAGGGAGTTGGCGCTGGCAAAAGGCGCGCCGTTATCGGTGCGAATCGCTCTGGGTAAGCCAAAATCCTTAAAAGCCCGCTCAAATACCGTCAAAGCGTACATCGTCTGGGTGTTGGCAAGGGCCTCACAGCTGATCAGATAGCGGCTGGCGAAGTCAGTGATGGTGAGGGGGTAGCAGTAACGGCGGTCAGCCAGCATGAACTCCCCCTTGTAGTCAGCGCACCAAAGATCGTTCGGCGCGCAAGGGCGAGACAGTTCGGTACCTTCAGCCTTGTAGAGGCGCCGGCGACGTCGCTTGACCAGGCCATTACGATCCAGGATCGCATGCACGGTACTGATCGCAGGACAGTGCACCTCGGAGTGCTCGCGACGCAGGCGTTCGCGGATCTTCGGCGCTCCCCAGCTGGGATGCTCACGCTTGAGCTGCAGGATGGCCTTCTCGATCTGGAAAGGCAGCTGGCGGGCGTGCCGATAGGGTCTACGGGAGCGATCCGTCAGCCCATCAACCCCGCAGTCCTTGTACCGACTGAAGATCTTGTAGCCGGTCTTGCGGGAGATCTCGAACTCCCGGCAAACCACTGCCATCTTCTCCCCGTCCAGCAGACGGGCCACAAACCGCAGTCGTTCGTCCATCTTGTGACACTCCCGCCACGGCATCTGCGTACCCTCCGCAAATGCCGAAAAGTGTCACCCATGTCATCGGAATAAAATGTCACCCCCAAATCCGGAAGGACAACCCGAAGGGCTTGCCGTCGCCGGCATACGGTCAGCCGCCGCAAGACTCGCGGATGATGAGATCCGTCGGCAAGCGCTCGGTGTGGCCGCGCTCCGGGTCCTCGATGGCACGCGATATGAGCAGCCTGCCGGCCGCCGCGGTGTCCTGCTTTATCGTGCTCAGAGACGGGGAGCTCAGCCGGCTGAGCAGCATGTCGTCGTAGCCGACGACCGAAACGTCGCGTGGCACCGAGAAGCCCGCGAGCTTGAGCGAGCGGATCGCGCCGAGCGCCAGCAGGTCGCTCGAGGCGACGATCCCGTCGAACGGGATCTTGCGGCGGATGAGCTGCGCGATCGCCGCCTCGCCGGACTCGAGCTCGAAGTGCACCGGAACGCAGAGCGCCGGCTCGGGCTCGATACCGGCCAGTTCGAGTGCCTCGAGGTAGCCGCTGCGCCGCTGCTCGCCTTCGGGATCGTTTTCGCCGAGGAACACGATGCGGCGCCGGCCGAGCCGCAGCAGGTGCTGCGTCGCCTTCCGGCCGCCGAGCGGGTTGTCCGAGCCGACCGACGAATACTTCTGGCCGGGCATCTGCGCGCCCCATACCGAAAACTTGGCGTCCGTGGCCGCGAGCTTGTTGAAGGCCTCGTGCAATGTTCCCTGGCCGAGGAAGATCACGCCGATCGCGCGGCTCGTCGTCACCGCGAGGTAGAGGTCGTCGTAGCTGGCCGGCGCAACGTGGCTGACGATGAAGTCGCAGTTTCGCTCGCGCGCCGCCTCGCCGATGTTCGCGATCAGCTCCAGGAAGAAGGGATGCGAGTAGGGCAGCGCACGGCCATGGGTTCGCGGCAGCACGATGGCGACCGAGCCGGCCGATCCGATCGGCCCGGCCGGCATGTAGCGCCGGAACGGATAGTCGAGCTCGCGCGCGATCTCCCAGATCCGCTGCTTCGTCCGGGCACTGATCGAGGCGTGGTCGTTCAGCGCCCGCGAGACGGTCGACACCGATACGCCGGCCCGTCGAGCCAGACTCTCGAGTGTCGTCGTGCCGGTACCGCGCTGGACATTCGCCATTGCATCTAGTTAACTAGATTACGGAACGGAAACGGAAAATAACACAGCGAATCAAGCGGCCTCGGGCCGCGCCCGGGGGGCGCGCACGCAAGCGATGAAGTCCGGTCGCGGGCCTGTCAGCCTCGGCACAATCGTCCACTTGTGCGTCGGACTCTTCGGGGTCCAAATCGTCTGGGGGCTGCAGAACGCAAACACCAGCCGGCTGTTCCAAGCCCTCGGAGCGGACGTCGGCCAGCTCGCAGTGCTCTGGATCGCGGGTCCGGCCACCGGCGCGCTCGTGCAGCCCATGGTCGGCTACCTCAGCGATCGGACCCGCAGCCGCTGGGGACGCCGGCGGCCATTCATCCTGGTCGGTGCGCTCACGGCCAGCGCCGCGCTGGTGCTCTTCGTCCACGCCTCGTCCCTGGCGATCGCAGCGGCGCTTCTGTGGCTGCTCTGCATCGGCGCGAATCTGGCGATGGA
>Ga0210410_10002978_pt1 | contig 15070 bp, 10 predicted proteins | sample IncBWC4MmetaG_FD_161058 | JGI IMG/M metagenome (GOLD analysis project Ga0210410, IMG submission 161058) | Forest soil microbial communities from Barre Woods Harvard Forest LTER site, Petersham, Massachusetts, United States - Inc-BW-C-4-M | ecosystem: Environmental > Terrestrial > Soil >... | reverse complement strand
GCCGCGATGAGGAACAGCGCCAGGCCGGCGATGGAGGCGAGCCAGTTGTTCCACAGTCCGAGGGGCACAACCACCAGCGCGGCGCCCGCGAAGCCCAGGACAATGCGAAACAGGAGCCAGGTTCGTGGATTTCGCCGCAAATGCACGAGCTTGGGAATAAGCAGCACGAGGGCAAACAGCGCGCCAATCGCGGCGTTGCGGAGACGGACACCGGTTCCTTCACGTTGTGTTTCGGCTGGGCTTGCGGTCGTGCTCATTTTCTCCGTTCGATCTAAGGGGAAACTTTAGGGTTTCAGGCCGTCAATCTCGCGCATGCGCGCAAAGGCGCGGCGCACGTGGGGAATGGTGATAGAGCCGCCCACGATCAGTGCTACGTTTAGCGCGTCGATAATTTCCTCGCGATTCCAGCCTTCTTCGCCGCAGCGCACCAGATGATAGGTGATGCAGTCGTCACAACGCAGCACTGCCGAAGCCACCAGGCCGAGCAGTTCCTTTGATTTCGTGCCCAGCGCGCCGGGTTCATAGGTCTGATGATCGAGGGCGAAGAAACGCTTCATGCCTAGATGCCCGCAGCCGAGAATCTCCTCGTTCAAGTCAGCGCGAAATTTTTGGAAATCGTCCAGGCGTTCCGCCATAGATCCTCCGGGGAATTGGCCGCATGCGGGGAACAGGCGCGCCCCCATTATGTACCAAGTCGAGCGAGTTCGGGAGAGCGCTGCCCGCAGGTGTCCCGGTGGTTAGCGTCGCGCCGGCCGCTAGTCGGCCACGGCTTGCAGCGCTTTCTCCGCCAAATCTTTCGCGCCGGGTTTGCCGGCAAGAACCAAGTCTGCCCATTCGGTGCCCACCTTCGAGAGGCGAATCGCTTCACTGGTCAGCGATTCGGGGCCGCCGGAATCGGCATTGCCGAAGAAGATGCGGTCCATCGGATGCGCGGCGGCGATACGGGTTTTCGTGTAGTGGCCGGGCACGGCCATAAACATGGGATGGCCGCGGCGGTAGATGCGCACTTCGACGGGGTTGACATTGAATTCGGGCATGAGCTTCTGGAAATCGGCGAGCACGCGCGCCGCAAGGGATTTGCAATCTTCTTCATCGAGCAGTGTCGAGCGCTGCTCTTCCCGGAGCGGGGTATAGAAGGAGAGGATGTTGTTTTTTTGTTTGTAGCCGGGAGTGTTGCGCACGGTCCAGTCGGCGACGATGAAATCGGTGAAGGAATTTCCGGGGCACCAATTGTCGTAGCCGCGGTTGTAGACGGGCTGGTCGAAAATCAGGTTGACGACCGGATAAGGAGCGTAGCGGATGTGGCGCATGGCGGTCTTTTGGTCGGGAGGAAGTCCCAGGACGATACGCGAGGTGATGTGCTTCGGCGTGCACATCAGAACGGCCTTGGCCGAAACAGTGATGAGCTTTCCTTCCCGGAGATACGTAACGCGCACCGCGTCTTTATCCTGCACGACGGCGACAACCGTGGCGTCGCCGAGCATGCGTTCTTTGTATTTTGGTTGGAGCACTTCGACAAGTTTGTGCGTGATGCAGCCAAGTCCACCGGGCAGGATGACGCGCTTGGCGTCACCTCCGCTGGCGAGATCTTGCATGGAGCTGATGCCGACGAATGCCGAGGTATCCGCCGTGGTGGCGCCCCAGTTGGAAGGTCCATAGCCGTCCCACCATTGTGTTATCTCGGGAGCGTATCCGCTGGTGAAGTTTGTTAAAGGCTGGGTATCCAGTTCCGCCATTTTTTCGCGTACTTTGATCTTCATCATTTCGTCGCGGAATTTGCGGAAGCTTTCGCGCACTTCCTTGGGATAAGGAAGCTGGTCGAGGCCCGCCTTCCAGGTGTCGGGAACAAATGTTTTGTTGATGATGGTGGGATCGGGATTGTCAACGGGCAGAAGCGTGAGGCCTATCTCTTTTGCCAAATGATCGCCCTCGTCGCCGCGGTAGGCGTAAGCGGAGCCGGTTGCGAATGGCTGGCCGTCGTACTCTTCCTGAAACGCGTTGCCGCCGAAGTGGTCTTCTTTTTCGAGCAGGAGCCATTCCTTGCCGCGAAGAAAATAGGCGGCGGAAAGTCCAGCGACACCGCCGCCGATGATGACTACGTCGGCTTTCTGCGTGACGTCGGGACGTTCGAATTGATGACCGTCGCGCACCTGATGGCAGACTTCAAAATGTTCGCCGTGGACCTGGGGCCCGGCACCGGCTTTCGAATCCGGCGCGGCAATCAGTGTCGCGTCAACGGGACAGCCTGCGGCGACAGAGCCCACGACGGCAAATTTGATGAAATCACGGCGTGATTGCGACATGGATCCTCCTAATGTCGTTCCAAGAGTTCACGGGCTTGCGCACCCATACTGCGGGTGCGCACCTGATACCAGAGGACGATGAGTCCCACGGAGACTGCGAAGATTAGAGTGGAGACAGCATTGATCTCCGGCGTAATGCCGCGGCGGAGGCGTCCCCAGATTTCGAGAGGCAGGGTGTTGTCGCGCCCGATTAAGAAAAATGTCACGGCAATTTCATCCATCGAGAGCGTGAAGACGAGCAGAGCTGCGGCGATCAGAGAGAGCTTCAGATTGGGGAGCGTGACGCGCCAGAAGGTTTGCCAAGGTGTGGCGCCGAGATCGAGCGAAGCTTCTTCCTGTGCGCGATCCATTTTCTGCAGGCCGGCGAAGAGTTCGGTGGTGGCGACGGAGATGAGCGCGGTGCCGTGGCCGAGGAAGACGGTGAACAGGCTAAGCTGCGCGCCGGCAAAAACGGCGAACATGAGGAGCGACAGTCCCGTAATGATGCCGGGAAGAATCAAGGGGAGAAGAACGAGGCGGCGGAAGAGCGTTTTGCCGGGAAACGTGGCGCGATCGAGGGCTAGCGCCGCGAGCAGGCCGAGGGTAAGGGCGAGAGCGACGCTGCATGAGGCGACGATGAGGCTGTTCAACACAGCGTCCCAAATAGCTTCATCGGCGAGGAGTTGGCGGTACCAATCGAGAGTGAGATGGCGCGGTGGAAAACCGCCGACGCCGTCGCGATTGAAGGAATATGCAATGAGCACGACGATGGGGAGATAAATGAATGCAAAGACGATTGCAGCATAAACCGTGAGCAGCGGGACGCGACGCATGGAGTTGGCGGGGCTCATTTGAAGGACCAGCGCTTTTCGAGTCGTTCGGCAAGGAAAAGCATCGTGACGGTGATGATCAGGATGCACACGGAGATGGCGGCGCCGAGGGGCCAGTCGTAGGCCGCGCCGAAGAGGCTTTGAACAATGTTGGAAATCATCGTGCCGGATGGGCCGCCGACGAGGAGCGGGGCGAGGAAGTCGCCGAGCGAGAGCACGAAGGCAAACGTCGCGCCGGCGAGCAGACCGGGCATGGAGAGTGGCAGAATTACACGAAAGAATGTCGAGCGCGGACTGGCGCCGAGATCCTGTGAGGCTTCGACGAGCGGGCGGGGAATGTGTTCGAGAGCGGCGTAGAGGGGCAGAAAAACGAAGGGCGTGTAAATGTGCGTCAGCACGAGGACGACGGCGAAAGGACTATAGAGGAGAAAACCAACGGGCTCGTGCGTCAGATGAAGATACTGAAGAAAACCGTTTAAGACGCCTTCGCTGCCGAGAATGGTCTTCCAGGCGTACCCACGCACGAGGTAACTCACCCACAGGGGCACGATGACGAGCTGATAGAGAATTTCCTTGCGTGGTCCAGAGTGAAACGAAAGGTAGTATGCCAGCGGGTAGCCGAGGAGCAGCGAGCACAGCGTCACCGATCCCGCGATGCGCATGGTGCGCAGCAGAACTCCGAAGTAGAGCGGGGTCGAAACAAGTTTTTGATAGTTGTCCAGGTTCCAGTGGTGCACGATGGTTCCTTCGTGCACCAGCCAGAAGCTGTGAGCGAACATGAGCGCGTACGGAAGTAGAAGGAAAATACCAACCCAGAGGAGAGGTGGCGCCGAAACAATCGCTTTGTATAACCGCGAATACATGGGCAGGTGACTGGTGAAGAGCTATTGAAAGTTCAATCCAACCGAGTCACAGCTTCCTCTCTTTGAAAAACATCTTGCATCGTAAGTTTCAATTCATTACTCACGGACGCGAACAGCGTCCGCGGCCGAAAATAGAAATTCGTGCTCGCCGGAAAGCGGGCCGCGCGCGGGAATACGCGCTCGCAAGATTGAGTTGCCGCAATCGAGTTCCAGCAATTCGCTGGCGCCGCCGTAGATCTGCTGCTGAATCGCGGCGCGGAAGCGAACGCCGTCCGTGGTGGGCGCGCCGTCGGCGGCCAGGCCAATGGCTTCGGGCCGCAGCGAAAAAAGAGCGGAGCCCGGCGCCCCATCCGCGGCCCACCGAAACGGGCCGCAAGTGGCGGCGCCATTGCGGACTTCACCACGCAGCAAGTTGGTCTGTCCGATGAATTGAGCGGTGTACGCCGTCGCCGGATGCGCGTAAATCTCACGCGGGGAGGCAATCTGCTCGAGCGCGCCATTACGAAGCAGCGCGATGCGGTCGGAAAGCGCCATGGCTTCTTCCTGGTCGTGCGTGACGAAGAGGAAGGTGATGCCAATTTCGCGCTGCAATGCCTTCAGCTCGCTCTGCATTTGTTTGCGCAGATTGGCATCCAGCGCGGAGAGAGGTTCATCGAGGAGCAGCAACTGAGGTCGGTTTACCAGCGCACGGGCGAGCGCCACCCGCTGTTGTTGACCTCCGCTCAGCCTCGATGGCCGGGCATCAGCAAATTCCTGCATCTTTACCATGGCCAAAGCCTGTTCGACGCGGCTGCTGATTTCGTTCTTTGGCGTATCGGAGACGCGCAGGCCGTAGGCCACGTTGTCCCGCACGCTAAGGTGGGGGAAAAGCGCGTAGTTCTGAAATACGGTGTTCACGCGCCGCTTGTAAGGAGGAAGCGCATCCAGGCGCGCGCCGCTCATCCAGATTTCGCCCGCGGAAGGCTGCTCGAAGCCGGCGATCAACCGCAGCAGAGTGGTTTTGCCGGAGCCGCTCTCGCCGAGCAGGGTAATAAATTCGCCCACGGCAATCTGCAGCGAAATACTTTTCAGCACTTCGCGCGCAGCGAAGCGCTTGGCCACCGCGCGAATCTCAAGCAGAGGCGGGCTTGTCGCGGCGGGGACATTGACCGGCGAATTGGCAGCCATACTCACTGTGCGGCCTTGACCTCGTTCCAGATTTCGTTGTACTTCGCGCGCTTTGGGAAATCCTGCCAAAAATAGATGTGGTTCATGTATGCATCCGGATTGTCGAGATGAAGACTCTTCTTTTCGTCTTCGGTCATAGTTGCGGCAGCAACGGGATTTGCCGGAGCATAGCCGGTCACATCGGTGATTTTTTTCTGCGTTTGCGCCTCGATCATGTATTCGAGGAAATCCTGGGCGAGTTGTTTGTGCTGGCTGGCCGCGGTGATCATCAGATGGTCGATCCACCCCGTGGTGTTTTCTTTTGGGATGGTCTCGCCGATGGGGAAATTCAGCTTTCGCAATTGATTGGTCATCAGCGGCCAGCCCATGGCGAGAACGATCTCGTGATTCTGAAACAGATTCGTCAATTCGCCGCCGGTGGCCCACATCTTTCGAATATTGGGCTTGAGTTCGATGAGTTTATTCTTTACCGCCTCGAGCTGCTCGTCGCTGAGATTGTAAATCTGCCCTGGATCGGGTTTGTCAAAACCAAGAACCTGAGCGGTCATGTAAATCGTCGAAAGCTCGTCCCACACGGAGACTTTTCCCTTGTATCTCGCATCCCACAGAACATTCCAGGAATCCGGAGGTTGCGCGAACACCGTCGCGTCATAAAGAAGCGGGTTCGGGCCCCACACGAACGGCACTCCGTAGGTTTGCCCGTTAAGCTTTACAAGAGGAGCATTGCGGAGTCGAGGGGAGAGTTGGTTATAAGAGATGAGTTTCGAAGTATCCAGCGGAGCAGCGAGACCCGCGCGCACGATGGACGTGGCGACATCGCTCGATGGGGAGATCACGTCGTAATTCGAAGCGCTGCCGCCGCGCAGCTTGGCGACCAGTTCGTCGCTGGAGCCCATATAGGACGCCACGATCTTGCAGTGGTGCCCTTCCTCGAAAGGCCGGATGAACGAAGGATCGGCGTAGCCTTCCCAGACGAGCAGGCTCAGCGACTCTTCCTTTTGCTTGCAGGCGCCGCAAACCAGCACAGCCAGCAAAATCCCAAGAACCAGCGCTTGTTTTTTCATTTTCACCTCAGCAGTCTCGAAGGCTGTCAATCCGCCGCGCTAGAATGTCGGCGGCGTATTTACCCACAACAGCCACGTTTCCGTTCGTCCGGGATTTCTCCACCGATGCGGCGTGGAGCTTTCGAAATACAAGCTATCGCCAGGCTTGAGCTGGTAATGTTCGTTGCCGTCCAGCCAGATATGAAATTCGCCCCGCAGAATGTGCAGAAACTCCTCGCCTTCGTGCACGTAGGATTCGCCGCTCCCCCCGCCCGGCTTGACGCGAAAGAGATGCGGCTCCATGACGGTGTTACCCCAGGCGAGGAGTTCCATGCGCACGCCCGGAGTGGTTTCCAGAATTTTCCTGTCCTCGGAGCGCACCAGCCGGGGATTTTCTCCAGCGGCCTCAAAAAGGGAGAGGATATTGGTGCGGTAGAAGCGCGCGATGCGGCGCAGCGTGGCAACGGACGAACGCATCTGGCCGCGTTCGAGCGCGCTGAGAAAGCCGACCGACACGCCAGTGGCGCGCGCTACCTGGGCGAGGGACAGGCCGCGGCGCGTACGCAAACGGCGGAAACGCTGCCCGGGCAATTGCGGAGTTTCCGCCGGAGCGGAAACCACGCCCTGGCGCTTGAGTACGTGAACAATGGCCGCGGGATTCAACCCGCGTGAGCGGCGCAGAAAAATCGCGCGCTGGAGCAGACGCACGTCCGCTTCGTTATACATGCGGTAACGGCTCGCCGTACGCTGCGGCGAGACCAGGCCCAGGGCCTCCCAGGCGCGCAACGCGGAAGAAGAAATGCCCACCCTCCGCGCCACTTCGCTGATGCGCAACGGGCGCGGCCCGAGATGCTTTGCCGATGGGCTGGATGAATTCTTTCTGCTTGACACGGCTCCCGGCTTTCTCTAAGTTTGCATGATTATAGTAAGGTTTGCTGGGGACAGCAACCTCGAAGAATCGTTAGCAGTGAGAAAATTGTCGAGGCAAGGGGTGAGTTCATGAAAGTGGAAGCGCGTTGTTGGCGGAGCGGCACGCTCTGCCGCCCGGCGGTATTGTCTCTCTTCATTCTCGCGATGACGGTCCTGCTCGCTGCGCCGCACGCCGGCGCGCAGAGCACCGGCGGCCGCATTCGCGGCACGGTGACGGATCAGACCGGGGCCGCAGTCACCGGCGCCACAGTGGCGATTATTAATGAAGGGACGAACTCAAGGCGCGAAGCATCCACCGGGTCGAACGGCGAATACCTCTTTCTGGAAGTGCCGGTCGGGAGCTACGAAATTGATGTGGATCAGGCCGGGTTCAAGAAGTACGTGCGCAAGGGCATTGTCCTGGTGTTGAACGAAGTTGCGGGTGTGGATGTGGTCCTCCAGTTGGGCGCATCCACGGAACGTGTCGAGGTTACAGGCGAGCCTCCGGTGATCGATACCACCACCACTCAGCTTGGCGCGGTGATGACCGACAAGTCGGTGCGCGAGCTCCCGCTTAATACGCGCAATACCTATCAGCTTCTGCAGCTGCAGCCCGGCGTGCAGTCCCAGTTGGGCGCCGACCTGTTCTTTGGCAGCGATAATCCCGGCGTTGTTTCCGTCAACGGCGGACGCGGCCGTTCGAACAACTACACGGTGAACGGCGGCGACGGCAACGATATTTTCGTGAACGGACCGGCGATTCAGCCATCACCTGACGCTATCGACGAATTCCGCGTCTTGACCAGCACGTTTGACGCTGAGTACGGGCGCAACTCCGGCTCGGTCGTCAACGTGGTCACTAAGTCCGGCACCAACAATGTACACGGCAACGTCTACGAGTTCTTCCGCAATAAAGTGCTGAACACCAAAGGATTCTTCGATGCGGAGGCTCCCGACTATAAACAAAACCAATTCGGCGCCACTCTTGGTGGCCCGATCAAAAAAGATCGTACCTTCATTTTCGGCTCTTATGAAGGTAATCGCTTGCGCCAAGGAATTTCTTCCGGGCAAGTCGTGCTTCCCAGCAGCGCTCAGGCTTCGGGAAATTTTGGCAATTTCACTGGAACGCTCCTGGACCAGCCTCTGGCCGACATTATCAACAGCCGGCCCGGCTGCGCGAGCGCTGTCGCCAACGAACAAGCTGTCGCCGGCACAACGCCCACGCCCATCGCTGCGGGCAACACGTACGCGGCAATTTTCCCCAATGCCCAGGTGCCCACGTCATGTTTCGATCCCGTGGCGCAGGCTTTGTACAACAAATACGTCGCACCGTTTGGCACGGGTATCTTCACTGGTTCGCCGGAAAGAGATGATCGTGGCGACCAGTTTACTGTGCGTTTCGACCATGCCATCAATGCCGCACAACGGTTCAGCGCCTACTACTATTTCGACGACGACAACCGCGTCGATCCTTTTTCAAATTTCCAGGCTGCTGGCGCCAACCTTCCTGGATTTGGCGCCATCTTCAAGACGCGCGTTCAACAGTGGAACATCAGCCATACGTGGACACTCGGTTCCTCGGCCGTCAATGAATTCCGCTTCAACTACTTCCGCGAAGGCCAAGGCAATCTGAACCACCCCGTAAACACGTTGGCCAGCGTTCACGATTCTTGTGGCAGCGCGGTCGATCCGGCGAATTGCTTTCCCGGCATCACCACCAATATCCCTGGCCGCGCTGGCGTGCCGTTCATTTCGGCGGCTGGCGGCTTCGTTATCGGCAATAATTTCGAAGGGGAGTTGCCTCAGATCGGGAACACCTTCCAATGGTCGGATAACTACAGCAAGATCATCGGAAACCACAGCGTGAAGTTTGGCGGTGATGTGCGTCGCGACCGCTTCGACCAGTTTCTGTTCTTCAACATTAACGGCGACTACTCCTTCCAGAGCGTCTCGGATCTTTGTAGTGCTGGGAATCCGGACACCACCAATTGCACGCCGCCTTCAAACAACGACGTGGGCTCCTCCGACGCCTTCGCCAACTATTTCCTCGGAATCCCGACGACGTACACGCAAGGCGCCGCGCAGGGCGAAAACATCCGCAACTCAGCGCTATATCTCTTTGCGCAGGACAGCTGGAAGATAAAGCCGAATATAACGCTCAACTATGGTTTGCGCTGGGAATTGAACACGCCCTATTACGATAACGGCAACCGCATTCAGACCTTCCGCCCCGGCCAGGCGACGACGCAATATCCTTGCTTCTTGTCCGCAACCAGCACTGCCGTAGCCGCGGGTGCGACACCAGGCGATTGCAGCCAGGGCAATACCGCAAACAACGCTTACTTCCCCCTGGGTCTCGTATTTCCGGGCGATCAGGGCGTGCCGCGCGGCCTCACGACCACCTATTACAAGGCCTTCGCTCCGCGCATCGGGCTGTCATGGAGCCCAGGATGGAAAGACGGCTGGCTCGCCAAGCTGACCGGAGGTCCGGGTAAATCCACCATCCGCGGCGGCTACGGAATCTTCTACAATCCGATCGAGCAGCTTGTCCTCGAGCAGTTCAGCGCCGAGCCGCCATTTGGCGTTAGCGTTTCCCTCTCCAGTCCGCAGTTCGACAACCCGTTCACCCTGCAGAACGGAACGCAGAACCCCAACAACGCCACCGGGATCATCAATCAAACTCCCAACACGCCTTGTTTTGATCCCGCTGGGCCCAAGGGCTGTGTGGACTGGTCCGCCTTTCGCCCCATCCTGCTTTTCGGCGAGTTTCAGCCGCATCTCCGCTCGCAGTATTCCGAGCAATACAACCTTACGATCGAGCGCCAGCTCACCGGCACCATGCTCTTCCGCGTCGCCTACGTCGGCACGCAGGCGCACCGCTTGCTTGCTTCTCGCGATTTGAATCCGGGCAATGCCACTACATGTCTCCAACTCCAGAGTATTTCCAATTTCTATGGACCAACACTTGCGAGTGGGGCCATGAATCCGAACCGCAACGATGCCCTCAGTGCCGCTTACTCGTGTGGTCCGTTTGGCTCCGATACTGCTTACAATCTTCCGGCAAATACCATTCCCGCCGGCTTTAGCGTTAACCTCCCGTATGGCTCGGTGTCCAGTGTGGGGCCCGGGAATCCGGCGATTTCGTTGGTTGGAATTCGAAAATTCTCCTCGCCGAACTGCCAGCCCACCACTGGCGTGGGATGTCCGCTGGATGGGGTACCGGTGTTCAGCAACATTTTCTCCGAGGATACCGTCGCCAACTCGAACTACAATTCGCTGCAGGTTTCGCTGGATAAGAATTATTCCCACGGCCTGCTGTTCTCGGCGTCCTACACCTTCGCCAAGGCCATCGATCAAGGCGCTTCGTTCGAGAATGAGCTGAACCCCCTCAACCCGAACGCCACGCGAGGCATTTCCCTTCTGAACGCAAAACACCGTTTTGTTTTCAGCCCAGTGTGGGAGATCCAGTTGGCGCAGCGCCCTGGCATTGAGGGAAAGTTTGTCAACGGATGGGGCGTTTCCGCCATCATCACTTATCAGAGCGGCTTCCCCATCCGCATCCAGACCCAGGACGACGCGGAGCTGGAGAGCAGCTTCTTCTTTGAGGATGCCAACACACCACAGGTGACCGGCAGAGTTCAATTCACGAATCCGAAGAAGACTCCCGGCAATTTTTATTTCAGTACGGCAAATATCGCCGACCCTGCTTTGGGAACCTTTGGCAATTTGCCCCATGCGCTGTGCTGCGGGCCGGCCATCAGCGAAACGGACATGATCATCTCCAAGAAGACCAGCATCAATGAGAGGTTCTCCACAGAGTTCCGCGCTGAGTTCTACAACCTGTTCAATCACACACAGTTCAACAATCCGGACGGCAATTTTACGGATACGACTTTTGGGGAGATTCTGAAAGCGCGCGACCCGCGCTTGATTCAATTCGGCCTGAAGCTATTTTTCTAGGGCTGGCAAAACCATTCGGACGCGCCGAAGCCAACACTTCGGCGCGTCCTTCTGACGTTTAGCGAGCCGGGACCCGACGCTCGGCGGCGTTATACAATAGAGATACTGATCGATACTGACCGCAGGGAACAGACCTGCACGCGTTGGCCGGTTCGCGGCCACGAAGGACATGGAATAAGGAAATGCACGACGCACTACAGAAGGAAATCGCCACCTACGAAAAGCGCACGCCAAAATCCGCGGCCGCCCACAAGCGGGCTCTGGAACGCATTCCCCTCGGTGTGGCCAGCAACTATCGCCACTACGAACCCTATCCAATCTTTGTAAAAGACGGAAAAGCCGGCAGAATTCACGACATCGACGGCAACGAATATATCGATCACAACTTGTGTTTCGGCGCGCTCATGGCCGGGCATGGCCATCCGGCAGTGGTCAAAGCCGTCGAACAAAAACTCCACGAAGGAACGACCTTCGGCATGCCTCATGAGCAGGAATGGGAACTTGCCGAAGAAATCTGCAAACGCTATCCCGTCGAAATGGTGCGCTTCGGCTCCAGCGGCACGGAAGTGACTATGCACGCGTGCCGCATCGCTCGCGCCGCCACCGGGCGCGACAAAATCCTGAAGTTCGAGGGTTCCTATCACGGCTTGCACGACACCGCTTTGGTCAGCGTGAAGCCCAAGGCCGAGGAATACGGCGATCCCGACGCTCCTAATTCCGTTCCCGGTGGCGGCGGCATTCCGAAGTCGGCCATCGCCAATGTCGTTGTCGCCAGCTTCAACAATCTCGGCAGCGTCGAGCACCGCTTCAAGCAATATCCCGGCGAAATCGCCGCCGTCATCCTCGAACCCATTCTAATGAACGTCGGCCTGTGTATGCCGCAGCCCGGCTTCCTCCAAGGCCTTCGCGACATTTGCACCAAGAACGGCGCGCTCCTGATTTTCGACGAAGTGAAGACCGGCGCAAAACTCGCTTGGGGAGGCGCCAGCGAATTCTTTGGCGTGAAGCCGGACATGATCTGTCTGGCCAAATCCATCGGCGGCGGCTTGCCGCTCGGGGCTTTTGGCTCGAGCCGCGCGGTGATGGATTTGATCTCGCAGCACAAGGTTTTCCACGGCGGCACATATAACACCAACCGCGTGGCCATGGCCGCCGGCCTCGCCACCTTTCGCGAAGTGCTCACACGCGAAAACTACGCGCATGTCGATAAACTGGGCGACAAACTTGCCGATGGCTATCGCAAAATCGTCGGCAAAGTCGGACTCCAGGCCTACGTGGCTCGTGCAGGCGTCAACGGCGCTCTCATGCTTTACCCGCAGGAGATTCGCAACTACCGTGACTGGACCGCCATCGACGTCGACCTCTGGCGCCACTTCTGGTTTGGCATGGTCAATCGCGGCGTGCTCGCCCAGCCCTATTGGTGGGACGAGCAGTGGACCATCTCGGTGCAGCATACCGAAGCCGACATCGACAAACACCTCGCCGCGTTTGAAGACCTGGCACCGGCGCTTGCTCACGCACAACAGCAACGTGGCGTTGCTTTTGTTGGCGCAGCCGGACACTAGTCCGATTTAGAAATCCCTTCGGGAGAGAAAGACATTGGCGAACGAGGTCACTGCGGCGGCCATCCCCGTAGCGCAAGAAACGCCTCATCTGCGCCGGGTTCTGGGCCGCTGGGACCTCGTTCTTCTCTTCGTCGTGGCCGTTTTCAATCTAAACGTCGTCCCCTCGATCGCCGCTAACGGCGGTGTAACCGTCTGGCTGTGGATTATTTCGCTGCTGCTTTTTTTCTGGCCGCAAGGCATTGCCGTGATCGAGCTTGCGCACCGCTATCCCGGTGAAGGCGGCGTCTACCTCTGGGCCAAGGAAGTCTTCGGCGATTTTCACGGCTTTCTATCTGGTTGGTGCTACTGGACCAACAACATGATGTATGTCCCAACCGTGATGCTCTATTTCGTCGGCGTTTCGGTTTTCGTTCTCGGGCCTGGCCACGAAAAACTGGCCGATAACCGCGGATTCGCCTTGAGCGCTTCGCTTGTCCTTCTCTTGTTGCTCGTGGTGCTCAACATCGTGGGTCTCGGCGTCGGCAAGTGGATTAACAATCTCGGCGGCATCGGCACGGGAGTTGCCGCCGCCGTTTTGATTGGGCTCGGAATTGTGATTTGCCTGCGATTCGGAACCACGGTTACCTGGGCGGATTTCCGCATCCCCGCCAACCCGCGGTTCGTCCTGAATTCCTTCGGAGTGATCTGCTTCGGCTTGGTCGGACTCGAACTCGCTTCCATCATGGGCGATGAAATCGACAATCCCCAAAAGACTCTACCCGGAGCCGTCGCCTGGGGCGGCGTACTCTCCGGAGCGCTCTATATCGGCGCCACTCTCACGCTCCTCGTAGCCGTGAGCAAGAACGACATCAGTGTGCTCCAGGGCGTAGTTCAAGCTGTCGGCCACATGGCCTCGCGCGTCGGCGTGAACTGGATCGTGGCTCCCTTCGCGTTCTTATTGAGCATTTCGATTGCAGGAATCGGCTCCGCCTGGCTCGGTGGTTCCGCGAGAATCCCTTTTGTCGCCGGCCTGGATTCCTACATGCCCGCGTGGCTGGGCAAAATTCACCCGCAATATTCGACGCCCTACGCCGCGCTGATCGTGCACGCGTCCGTTTCCATGATTCTGGTGGTCATCAATTTCACGTTCACCGGCGCGGGCGTGCAGGAGACCTTTCAAAAGCTGTTGTCGCTCGCTGTGGTGCTGCAGCTAGTCCCGTTCCTCTATATGTTCGGAGCACTGCTGAAGATCGCCTTCGCTGAATCATTCGTGAAGGGCCGCTACACGAAAACCACACTAGTGCTTTCCGGAGCCAGCGGACTTGTCACCACGATTCTCGGCATATCGCTGGCCTTTTTTCCCGCTCAGCAGATCACTTCCATCCGATCCTACGAAGTGTGGATGTTCGGCGGAACTCTTTTTTTCATCGGTCTTGCGGCGTTTTTCTTTTTCATATATGGCCGGCGGAAAGCCGCGCGAAGGCTTGCGCCAGCGCTTTGAATTGAATTTGGGAGGCAGTGATGTCCAGCAGTGCGAAGACAGTCGTGCGAGCCTATCAAAACTATATCAACGGACAGTGGGTCAAGAGCTCTTCCGGTGAAACGTTTCCCGTTTACGATCCTTCCACCGAAGAAGTGATTGCGCATGTTGCTTCCGGTACGGCGGCGGACATCGATCTCGCCGTGAAAGCCGCGCGGGCCGCGTTCGATTCCGGTCCCTGGCGGCAGACCAGCGCCGCCGAGCGTGGCCGTTTTCTCTACAAGCTGGCGGAGAAAATTCGCGCCAACGCCGCGCAACTGGCCGAGTTGGAATCCCGCAATTCAGGCAAACCCATCGTCGAAGCGGAGTACGACATCGCCGATGCCGCCACCTGTTTCGAATACTACGCCGGCTTGGCGAACAAAGTTCTGGGGCACGTTAATCCCGTGCCTGCGAATGCTCTGAGTTTTACGCTGCGGGAACCGGTCGGTGTCGCCGGACAGATCATTCCGTGGAACTACCCGCTGGTGATGGCTTCCTGGAAGCTCGCACCGGCCATCGCCGCGGGCTGCACCTGTGTCCTCAAGCCCGCCGAGCAGACCCCGCTCACCATGATGGAGGTCGCCAATTGGTTTGAAGAGCTAGGCCTGCCGCCCGGCGTGATCAACATAGTCAACGGGCTTGGCGAGTCGGCTGGAGCCGCGCTCGTGGCCCATCCCGGAGTGGACAAAATTGCTTTCACCGGCAGTGCTGCCGTCGGCAAGATCATCGTGAAGAGCGCCGCGGACACCCTCAAGCGCGTCACTCTCGAACTCGGCGGCAAGTCCCCCAACATTTTCTTCGATGGTGCCGACTGGGAAGCCGCAGTTGATGGCGCGCTCTTTGGCGTGTTCATCAATCAGGGCGAAGTCTGCTCCGCGGGCAGCCGTATCCTCGTCGAGAAAAAGATCTACAAAAAATTTGTCGAAGCCATGACGGAAAAAGCCAAGCGC